>ENA-UOUL01000334-UOUL01000334.1-bioreactor-metagenome-genome-assembly--contig:-NODE-334-length-82368-cov-6.024644_pt1 | contig 82368 bp, 88 predicted proteins | sample MGYA00249838_ERZ747220 | MGnify/ENA primary metagenome ERZ747220 (study PRJEB28778, sample SAMN05720191) | bioreactor metagenome | isolation source: Anaerobic biogas reactor | place: USA:Washington... | reverse complement strand
ACACTTTATTTAATACCTTAGAGGATTATTTATTTATTATAAATGAAAATGGCAAAGTGGTACATGCCAATAAAGCAGTTATCGAAAAACTGGGTTTTAGCCTGAAGGAATTAGAGGGGATGAATCTACTTCTTTTGCAGCCGCCGGAAAGACGAGATGAAGCTGCACAGATATTTGCCAGTATGATGGCCGGTCAGCGCGATCATTGTCTTATTCCTCTTTATACTAAAGATGGCAACTACATACCGGTAGAAAGCAGAGTTGTGAGGGGGCAGTGGCAGGGAACCCCCGTCTTTTTTGCTATCAGTAAAGATATATTACAAATAAACCAGGCTAATGCCAGGTTTTCCAAAGCCTTCTCTATTAATCCGGCGCTTATGGCTATTAGCAAAATTGACAGTGGTGAGTATATTGATGTAAATGAAGCTTTCCTTAGCAGGTTAGAGTATAGTCGGGACGAGGTAATCGGCAAAACCTCAGGTAAGCTAGGGATTATACCGTTTGCCGAGAGAGATTTGCTAATAAAAGAACTTTATCAGCAGGGCTGTATACGTGATAAGGAATTAACCCTTATTACTAAAAACGGTAGCGAATTGTATGTTATCTTTTCGGTCGATTCTATAGAGACCGACGATCAGACCTACCTTCTAACCGTAATGGTGGATATCACTGGAAGGAAGATAGCCGAAGAACTTTTAAAGGAAAGCGAAGATCGCTGGTCTTCAGCCCTGGAGTGCAGTGGGAACGGGGTTTGGGATTGGGATGCGGTAACTAATCGGGTATTCTTTTCCAAGGAATGGAAAAGCATGTTAGGTTACGAAGAGCATGAAGTTGGTGACTCTCTGCAGGAATGGGAAAGCCGGGTTCACCCAGAGGATTGGGAACGAATCCAGGTAAAACTGCAAAAACACTTTGATGGACAGACACCGGTTTACGGGAGTGAACATCGCCTGCGTACCCGGGATGGCAGCTACAAATGGCTTCTGGACCGGGGGAAGGTGATTAACCGTGATGAAGAAGGCAAAGTTTTGCGGGTTATTGGAACCCATACCGATATCACCGAGATAAAGAAAGTTCAGGAAGACTTGAGCCGAACCCGGGGACAGTTAAAAGCCATCCTGGATAACCTGCCTTTTTTAGCCTGGTTTAAAGATAAAGAAGGGCGTCATATAGAAATAAACCGGTTTTTTGAAATATCCTGTGGCTTAACACGCGATGAAATAATTGGTAAGACTGACCTGGATATATGGCCCCGGGAATTAGCTCTAGGATATATGGAAGATGACCGGGAAGTGATGGCTAGCAGAAAACAAATCAACAAAGAGGAGCGGGTACAGGATAAAGCTGGAGGTATATGGTTTAATACCTTTAAAACCCCGGTGTTTGACCAGGAGGGCAATGTAATAGGAACTGCGGGAATTACCCGGGATATTACCGAGAGTAGTAGATTAGAACATGAGCTGATAGAACAGCGGACCTTCTTAAAATCACTGATTGATGCCATTCCTGACCTTATATTTTACAAAGATATAAATAGTGTTTACCTGGGTTGTAATCATGCCTTTGCCTACAGGTTTATTGGACTAGCCGAAGAAGAGATAATGGGCAGAACTGATTTGGATTTTGCTAAGGATAAGGAGCTGGCCCGCTTTTTTATGCAAAAAGACCGGGAAATGCTGCTATCGGGTAAGACCCAAATGAACGAAGAAACGATAACCCTGGCTGACGGCTCCATAATGGAATTAGAGACGGTAAAAACACCCTTTTACAAAGGCGGAACCATAGCCGGGCTGATTGGAGTGTCCCGGGATATCACCAAACGTAAAATAGCCCAAAACCAGCTGCTTATAAAACAAAAAATACTATCCAACATTGCTGCCGCTACCAATGAACTATTAATAAATAGTGATTACTATGAAGCTATTAATAAATGCTTGGCTTTGCTGGGTGAGGCTACCGGAGTAGATCGGGTATATATGTTTGAAAACCATTATGAAGATAATAAGGCCTGTACCAGCTACAAAATGGAATGGAACTCCGGTATTTTTCCAGCCCAAATAAACAATCCCAAGCTGCAGAATATTCCCTTTGATAAGTCGCAAAATTTTATAGAACCATTGATGCAAAATGAAGCCGTCAAGGCACAGGTTCGAGATTTTGCGGAAGGATGGACTAAAGAAATCCTGATAGAACAGGATATCTTGTCAATACTGGTTTTACCCATCTTTGTAGGCGGAGTTTTCTGGGGTTTTGTTGGTTTTGATGAATGCAATGAGGAAAGAAACTGGAGTGAAGACGAGTTTTCCATTTTGAAGGCTTTTAGCAATTCTATTGCTGAAGCCATTGAGCGCAGTCAGATGGAACAAAAACTGGCTCAGGCCAAAGAGATAGCTGAATCTGCCAATTACGCCAAATCCTTATTTTTAGCTAATATGTCCCATGAGATTCGCACTCCTATGAACGGCATACTGGGATTCCTGGAACTCCTGGGGGAAACTGAACTTTCGACTGAACAGCAGGACTATGTGCAGGAGGCACATAGAGCCTCGGAAATCCTACTTTACCTCATTAACGATATCCTGGATTTTTCAAAAATTGAAGCTGGTAAACTGACCATGGAAGAAATCCCCTTCCGGGTTAGAACGGTAGTGGAAGATGCGGTTTCCCTGCAGGCTCCAAAGGCTAGAGAAAAAGGCCTGGAGATGCATACTCTAATCAAATCCAATGTAGCGGATGAGGTAGTGGGTGACCCGGCCCGGCTGCGTCAAATCTTAAATAACCTGCTTAGTAATGCGGTAAAGTTCACCCATACCGGTGAGATTCTGGTAATTGTGGAAACGATAAATGAAAGCTCGGATAAGGTTGAAATCGGTTTTGAAGTTAGTGATAGCGGTATTGGTATTTCCCCGGAGGATATGGAAAAGCTTTTTCACCCTTTTACCCAGGCGGATGCCTCTACCACCAGGAAATATGGGGGTACTGGTCTGGGCCTGGCAATTTCCTACGAATTGGTTCGCTTAATGGAAGGAACCATGCAGGTTAAAAGTAAATTAGGCCAGGGATCAAAGTTTTATTTCACTGCTTGCTTTAAACCAGGTCTGCATAAAGATACCCTGCCTTTTGAACCTGCAGAGCTTAAGGGTGCCCGAGTACTAATTGTAGATGATAATAGCAGTAACCGCAAAATCATAAGAACTTATCTGGAAGATGCCCAATGCCTGGTTGAGGAGAGCGATAGTGCCGAAAAGGCTATCACTATCCTTCTATCCGCAGCCGCTGAAAAATCCTTTGATGTAGTAATCGTGGATTTTCAAATGCCTGCGATGAATGGTCATGAGCTGGCCGCCGCCCTTAAGGCCATACCTTCCACCCGAGCTATACATTTGATTATGCTTACTTCGGCAGCCCAGAAGGGGGATGCCAGCCGGGCCAAAGAACATGGTTTTAGCGGCTACCTGACCAAGCCTGTAAAAAGAGACGAACTCCTCCAATGCATTTCTATAGTCCTGGGTTTAAAGACAGAAGCCGCCCTGGGGGATTCAATCGTTACCCGTTATACAATCAAGGAAAATCCGATTCCTGCCCGGCCCAGGTTTCTTCTGGTCGAAGATAATGAAATGAACCAGAAAATAATTGTTAAAATGTTAGAAAAACGAGACATGTGCTGTGATCTGGCCGGCAGTGGAGCCGAAGCTTTAAAAGCCCTGCAGCAAAAAGATTATGACATTGTATTTATGGACTGTCAGATGCCGGAGATGGACGGATATGAAACTACTGCTAGAATTAGACAAATGGAGGGAGAAGAACGACATACTATCATTGTTGCTATGACTGCCAACGCCATGGAGGGAGACCGGGAGAAATGTTTGCAAGCAGGCATGGACGATTACATCAGTAAACCGGTTGATTTCCAGTTGCTGTTTAATATTATTGAACAGTACACTGCCGGGCAGCAAGAGTCTGTTAGCGAGGTCGCGGCCATGCTGGAGGAAAGCTTGCGCAGCTTTATAGCTGAAACCGGATTATCTAAGGGAGAGGGAAGGGAGCTTTATGATAAATTATGGTCAACCCTGCCAGGGGTATTGGAAGAATTGCGCAATGCCCTGGCCAACAGCGATTTTAAAAAGCTTCGCAGCCTCGCTCATCAATTAAAAGGTTCTTCCGGTACCCTGCGCATACAAAAGCTTTATGAACTGTTTTTTGATCTGGAACAGAAAGCGATTGCGGAAGCTAAAGCAGCATGTGTTGATACTTTGCAGTTTATTGAGCATCTGGTCAAGAGTTAAATATCCAGCAACCTTTAGAATTTAAATATGGAAGGGCGAAAAATGTGAGAGTATTGATTGCTGATGATGATATAATTTCCCGCGCTGTAGTAAAGGCCCTATTATTAAAATGGGGTTATGATGTGCTGGAAGCAGGAGATGGCATTCAGGCCTGGGATATCCTTAAAGAAAAGGATTCGCCTCAACTGATCCTGCTGGATTGGATGATGCCGGGGATAGATGGATTGGAATTATGCCGCCGTTTGCGCCAATTAGATAATAATACCTATCACTATATTATTTTGCTCACCGGGCGGGATAGTAAGGAAGATATTATTGGAGGGCTTAATGCCGGGGCTGATGATTATATTACCAAACCCTTTATGCCTGAGGAATTAGAAGTGCGCTTACGGGTAGGCAGGCGCATCTCGGATTTGCAGCAGTCACTGAACGAAGCGCTGGAGGTCCAGCGTTATCAGGCCCAACACGACCTCTTAACCGGAATATTTAATCATGCAAAGATACTTAATATACTGGAAAAAGAACTATACCGGGCCAATCGACAAAATAGCAACCTGGCCGTAATTATGGGAGACCTGGATCATTTTAAGAAAGTAAATGACAGTTATGGCCATGTGGCCGGTGATGCCGTACTGGTGGAAGTTGCCCTGCGGATGAAAAATAATATTCGTCTATATGATTCCATTGGTCGTTATGGGGGGGAGGAGTTTCTCCTGGTTCTTCCCGGCTGTAGTATAGAAGAAGCTATAATAATAGCGAATCGTATCCGGGAAAGTATCCGCCAGGAGCCGGTGATGTTTAATAGCACCCCCATTGCAGTAACCATCAGCCTCGGTGTAGCCATGAAAGCAGCCGGTGATAAAACCACAGCTGCGGAGCTGGTTCAGTTAGCCGATGCTGCTCTCTATAAGGCTAAACAGAATGGCCGCAACCGGGTGGAACAGGCAGCAGAGCCGTCCCCATATATACCTATAGAAAGAGGTTGGCAATGAACTGTGCAGCCAGGACATCTTCCAGGGAATTGCGGCTGGCGGCTACCACAGCTATCCCCTGGTCAGTCTCCTGCAGCATCTTCCGGGCCCGGCTAACGGCAGTAAGGGCTGGTTCCATTCCTTTCTGCTTCAGGGTTCTGGCTACGGTTCCTATGGTAAGACGGCGGCTTTCCTGGAAAGCGGCGTCAAAAGCTACACCGCCTGTATCAGTTACCGCCACCACTACCCGGTCCTTCATATCCACTAGCCGGGGGGTTTCTGCCCCGATATTGGGAACCACGGCTTCGATTAAGCCTCCTTCTTTTTCGATTCCGCTTATCACTCTCTGACAGCGGCCCCGGCGTTCTTCCTCCGATCCCACCCGGGGTTCAGCCACCAGAATAATACCCCGACCCTTTTCCCGGGCCAGGCGGCTGGCTTCCTGGCCGATCTCTTCCGGAGCCACCTTTACCGGAGCCCGGGTAAAGTCAGGACTACAGCCCAGAATGGCTGCAGCTCCGGCATCCAGAGCACTTTCCAGAGTAGTCGACATATCAATCACATCGACAATTATGAGGAGCATACCCTCGCGGGCAGCCTGTACGGCACCACTGGCATCACTGCTTACAATTATTCTTTTTGACTTTACCATAACGGCCTCCACCTCCGGGAGATATATCCAGGCGGCCTTTTCGCATCTCCATAATCAGAGCGGCCACCGTTTCACCGGCAATTTTACTTATATCATCCTGATTGGCATTTTCACATATATCTATTTCACTGCCCAGCCCGGCGCGCAGTTTTTCCAGGGTTTTGGGTCCAATCCCGGGCAATTTCTGCAAAGGCACCCGGCAATAGTAGGGAGCTCGGCCCAGCGGTTGTCGAGGTTCGCTATAGTCCCTGATGGACACGATGCGGTCATAAACCCCGGCTACTAGATTCTCGCTGCCACAATTAGCGCAGGCTTGAACCGGGGGAGCCTCCGCAGCAATACGCTCACACTGCAGGCAGAAGCTGCGGTGATACTTGCCCATCAAGGGATCCATACCATAGTTGGCCAGGACCCGGCGTCCCTCGTAGTTTTCCAGGCAATACCTGAATTCCGCAAAATTCTTCTGTTTCATACGCAAAAGATTATATTCCCGTCCGATATTGGGCAGGGAATGGGCATCTGAATTGGACAGGAAAGTAAAACTGCTGGTTTCCGCAATCATGTCGGCCATCAAGCTATCCGCACTAAGGCCCAATTCCAGAACCTTTACCTGAGCTAAATCATGGCCCATTCTATCGGCCAGGCTATCGGTCCAAAAACCATAAGCTCCTTTATGGGGAGTAAAGGCATGGGCCGGACAAAATATTCCCTCCAGGAGATAACTTAGATTAAGCAGATCAATCGCAGTAGCATTAGCTTTCTGGGTGGATAGAGTCATATTCCTCACCCGGGAGCGCAGGTACTTCTGCAGCGATTTGATGCTATGCAAAAAGGGAAGGAATATTATCCAATGCACTCCTTCCCTGCTTTCCACTTCCGCTCCGGCTATCATCAAGACTCCGTTGGCAGCCAGGAATCCCCCCTGGGGCTGTTCCTCCAGCTCACCTTTGCGCAGCATCTCTTCTATTTCCGCCGCTACCATAATACTGCCGGCATCAACAATGCCCACCATCTCCAGCCCCTTACGAGGAGCTTCCTGAAATAGAATATTCTTTAAGGTAAGCTCCGGGGAGGCGGTAATTTTTATAGCCCGGCCTTGGGAGCGGCCGATATGTATATGCATATCAGCAAATATTTCCCGCAATTTTACCCCTTCTTTATATATTATAGGTATGTATCATGGGGACGGTTCTGTTGATATATATTCTTGCCTCCAGTGCAAAAAGTAAATATTCATTGGCTTGTATAAATATACCGCTCGCAGTCTTTGCATGGGGGGTGCTTCAGCAACCCAGCAACCGGCAGGCATATTGTATGCCTATTATGCTCTTGCCATCAATGATCTCTCCGCTAAAGATCATCTCATAGGCTTCTTTCAGGGGGACTTTTTTCACTTCCAGGAATTCATCCCGGTCTAAACTGCTTTCTCCCAGGCTCAGGCCCTGGGCCATATACAAAAAGAGTTTTTCATCACAAAAACCAGGGGCACTGTGATAGCTCAATATTTCCTGCCATTCTGCGGCCTGCAGCCCGGTTTCTTCCTCCAGTTCCCGGCGGGCACAATCGAGCGGTTCTTCGTTTTCTTCCAAAGTTCCCGCCGGTATCTCCAACAAAACCCTTTCCAGGGCCTTGCGATACTGCCGCACCATCCATAGATTGTTTTCCTCATCTATAGCTACAATACCTACCGCCCCGGAGTGTTCTACTATTTCGCGGCTACTCTCGCTGCCATCGGGCAGAAGGACCTGATCCACCCTGATCTTTATAATGCGTCCCCGGAATATCTCCCGGGAAGCCAGAGTCTTTTCTGCCAAATCCATAAGTTTCTCCTCCCGTATATTTTGGCTAATCCCGGCATAAACTGCCAGGGAGGTGATAATTCATGAGTATAAGCGTAGGTAAAAACAGTATAGTATTTTACGGTAAGTTTCCGGAGCTCCTGGCCCTGTTAAAGGCCTACCCCCCGGATACCCGTTTACAAGATTTCATTCGCCTGCACCTGCATTAAGATGGATTACTCCTGCCGGTGCAAACGCAGGGCTGCTTGAGCAGCCGCGCCCAGGGCCAGGAAAAATTCCTTTTCTTCCTCCACCCCCCGGCCCATGGTGCTGGCCTTAAAGCTGCTGTTATTAAGCAAATCAAGAATTCCCGCTTCATTTTCGATGGTAAAATGGTATTTATCCAACAACCCGGCCCTTCTGATTTGCGACCATAAAAAATCCATTTTTTCTTCTTCCAGCAAGGGCAAGGGTACCAGGGCCTTAACCCGGCAAACTCGGGAAAGAACCGTAAGGGTATGATGGCTTATTCCTTGATGACGCTTTCTCTTATCCGCAAAACTAATGCGGGGTACGGCTACCGGCCTGCCCTCCAGCGCTTCAACCGCATTCAGGATTTCCCCCTGCTCTATTCCCGTGAAGCCCCATTTGGTTCCGGTTCCTACTATTCCCGGTCCCATGCCTACGATTATAATATCAGCCTGCAATATATGGCGAGCGGCCAGAAGCCCGGAGTATATGTTTACGGCTTCCAGGTCGCCTCCGAAAGCGTGTCCCACACTTAGCGTACCCTGCAGCAGGCCCTCCCTTTTTAAATAATCCACCACCTGGCTGAAGGCCAGCGGCAAGGCCGCCCCATCGGTCATAATATAGGCCAGCCTGAGCTCTTTATCCTTTTCCTTTAGCTGCAAACACAAAGGCAGAAGCATGGAATGCAGGCTGGACACCAGTACCGGAGTATTCTCCAGGCTATCTGCTTCCTCCATCACCCGGTGAAAAGGGCTGGCTTCTTCCTCCACGCTTAGAACTTTTAGCTGCATAGGAGTATAGCGCAATTTCATTATATGCCCGCCTGGGGTCAATTCCCGGTTCCGTCCCGGCAAGCTGGCCATAACATAATGATAGCCGCCGCTGCCCAGTTCCAGTTCAACCGCCGTGGTATTAACCAGCACTTCATCTCCCGGCAGGACCTCCCCCACCAGCTCCGGATATACTATCGCGCGGGCTTCTTCGCCGTCAATAGAAATTATATAGCCTTTAATTCCCGGGCGGGTAAAGAGCTCCTTCAGTATTTTCCCCCGCTTTATAGCAATCATTTTAATCTCCTATCTTCCGGTGGCCAACGCTTATTATCCTCTCCTACCCAGAGGATGTAACCACCGATGAAAAGTGCGTTAGCAGACGCTTGTTATTCTCCCATCATGGCAGCTTCCTCAATTATGGCCAGTACCCAGCGGGCATCATTGACCAGATCTTCAATACTGATATGTTCATTACAGGTATGCACGGCCCGCATCCCTACGCCCAAATTGGCGCAACGAATTCCCTGCCCGTTTATTATACTGGCATCACTACCGCCGCCGGTACTGAGCAAGTGAGGCTTAAGGCCAATACTACGAGCAGCCCGGGCCGCCAGTTGAACTACCTCTTCGTTCTTATCAAGGCTGATCTCCGGGTAGAGAAATTTCACAACAACCTCGGCCTTTCCGCCCCTTTTTTCCACTTCCGCTATAAAGATCTCTTTAAGCTCAGCGCTTAGAAGGTCCAGCTTTTCCCGCCTCAAGCTCCTGGCCTCGCCTTTTACCCGGCAGAATTCAGCTACTATATTGCGGGCGGTTCCCCCTTCTATTCCTCCGAAATTACAGGTAGTCTCATCATCAATACGACCGCAGGGCATAGCAGCCAGAGCATGGGCTACCAGCTGTATGGCATTTAAGCCATCTTCAGGATTTATGCCCGCATGGGCAGCCCGGCCCAAAGCCGTATACTCCATTTCATTCTGGCAGGGAGATTGGATAATAATAGCACCCGGCTTGTCACCAGCATCCAAAACATAGGCTATTTTTGATTTAAGCTGCCTAAAGTCGAAGGCTTTGGCTCCTTTTAGGCCCTGTTCCTCACTTACAGTGAAAAGGAATTCCAAAGGGGGATGGGATATTTCCTTTTCCTTTAAAATATCAAAGACCTCCAGCAAAACGGCTATGGCCGCTTTATCATCCGACCCCAAAATGGTATTGCCCTCACTTCTGATAAAACCATCTTGATCGACTACGGCCTTAACCCCGATTCCGGGCTCTACCGTATCCATATGAGCTGCGAATAAAAGCGTGGGACCTTCCATGGTTCCCGGGATTTGCAGCAGAAGGTTGCCGGAATCGCCTCCCAGTATTTGTCCGGCCTCATCTTCCGCCAGCGTTAGCCCTCGCTGCTGAAACCATTGCTGGAGCAAATCCCTTAGGGCAGATTCCCTTCCGGATACAGAAGCCGTCTCCGCCAGGCGGATGAAGGTGTCAACCAATCTTTTCACTTTAACCATCACTCTTCCCCCTTCCCCATTGGTCAATTTTTCGTAATATGGCCACTTTTTCGATAATCCGTGTTAAAGAATACTTTTCGGTGATAAGGTGCATAAATATCAGGAAGAATAAAACTCCGACTTTAAAGCAGAGAGACAGACTGCCGGCAGCCATAAATCCCAGGGCCAAACCCAGCACATTGGAGCCACTGTCGCCCATCATAGTAAGAGCTTTAAGGTCGAAATGTACATAATAGAGAGTAGCTCCTAATAAAGGAGCTATTAGAATCCAGTTGATTTTCCCGCTGGCCAAGAAAGCCAGCAAGAAAAAGAAAAAGAAAAACCCTTTAACCGCTCGTCCGGGCCGTAAATCCAATAAATTTAACATATTGGCGAAAAGAGCCATAATTAGAGTATCCACTATAATATCCGGCCAGCCTGAAACAAGACCTGAAGAAAGGGATAAAGCTAAAAAAAGGGCAATTAAAGCTCCACCTGCCGCCTTCAATCCCCCGGTAGTCATTCTTCCATGTAACAGGGCACCCAAATGGCCTTTAAAACCCAGCGTATCTCTTTGACCCAGCATGTCATCTGCAAAACCTAGTAGGGAAATAGCAAATATGCCCATAAGAAAAAGAAAGTATATTTCCCGGTTTACCGGTTGCTCATAGAGAGGAGCAAAAAGCAGGATTATAGTATAAACCAGCAGAAGAGCCAGGGGGAAACTGATACCGGCACTGACCGGGATATCCAATCCCTGATAGTTCTTCCTGGTGGCAGCGCTTTCCTGCAACAGGGGGAGCAGGTAATGGAGTATCAGTCCTTCTGCGAGTACACCGGCCAGTGCAGCCAGACCGGCTACAAGCCAAATATTCAAATGCCCTTCCTCCTCAAATCGCCAATTACCCTTAAAACATCCCAAAACTGCCGGCCCCGGTGGAAAAAGCCTTTTAAATCGCGACCGCTTTCATTGTGGCTCATGGTAGTCGGAACCTCAATCAATTTAAAGCCTTGCAAGAGAGCATTTACACTCATTCCCAGCTCTACCCCATAACCTTCATTAAATGGAGTAACCGCCTGCAGCACTTCCCGGGTCATAGCCCTTTGTCCGCTAAGCGGTGCTCTGGCCTCCATTTTCCCAACCTTCCTTATTAGCCAGGCTGCCGTTCCTTTAACCAGGCCAAAGCCTCCTTTTTTCTGCGGGGGAGGAAATGAAGCAATACTGAGGTCAGCCATTCCTTCAGCCACTGGTTCTATTAGCCGGCTGGCCTGGCTGGCTGACGCTCCAAGATCGGCATCCAGAAAAACCACAATATCTGCAGCCTTTCCCTCTAGCTGGGGGAGCAGAAGATTAGCAGAAGAATCTTCCGCATAATGTTCCCGGACGCTAGGCCCAGGAGCAAGTCCCCTCATTACTTCGGCGGATAGTGACGGCTCTCGCTGTTCAAGATTCAAAAAAGGCAAGACCGCATTCATAGCCCCACCTTTTCCCCGGTTGGGGTATAGTTCCAGAACTTCTACTCCCTCTTCGCGTGCCCGGGAAGCGGTGGTATCGGTTGAGCCATCACTGACTACAATAACCCGGCTAATTCCAGGAATAGACTTCACCGCTTGCAGAGTTTCCCCAATCCGTTCTTCTTCATTATAAGCAGGAATCACTACCGTGATATTTTTCATCAGAACTACCTCATATCAAATCGATGGTTAAACGAGGTGTCAAGGGGACGGTCCTTTTGACACCGCAACCCCTACCTTACCCCTGACTCCTCAATTTTCTTACTAACCCCCCCATGGCCGCAACCTTAATAGTGACACCCGCAGGGTGGAACACCAGGAGTACCCGCAGGGTGAGGGCTACAACCACTGACGGAAATACTTTAGGGTATTATCAGGCGATGTAAGCTTATTTTCTTATGCCCCCCATAATGCGGCTATTTGCCAGGCAAAAGAACCGTCCTCATGCCTGCTCCGGCATCTTCCGATTTCCGTCCTCCGATTTCCGCCTTCCGTCTTCCGATACTACTACCTCTGTTGTTTATTCACTGATTCTACCGGTAGTGAGGGCATAAACTTCTTGGCGGTGACTTTAATGCCATAATCACCGGGTTCACCCTCCATGGCATAAACCAGAGATATCTGCCCTGGACTCAAATCAACATTGTCAATAGTGCTGATTTTATCTTTCTGGTATTCTTCCATATAGGAATAGGTTACTTTGGAGTTTTCTACCCCAAATATTTTTAAACCTTGCTGAGCCAGCGACTCAATCAAGGTATGGTCAAAACTAGCCGCAAAAAATCCGGCCAGATTATTGGTACCTCCCAATAATATTATCCCGTTAAGGGGCATGGTATTACTACCGCTGAACTTCAATAAATCATTTTCCTGTAAAAAGCTTATTACCCCGGGATCGGCTTTATTCGTTATAACTGCGGCCACACTGGCGGCTACATACTGCCTTAAGACATCGGGAGAAACCTCTTTATCCAGGCCATAAAACTCCTGTACCCGCTGGCGTAAGCTCGCTTCATCCAGGCTGATATTGGACAAAATGACGGATTTGGAAACCACATTTGCTCCGGCAATAGACAGGGCATTCAGCATACCGGCCGGTATATCACTGCCCCCGGTGACTACCAATGCCACTTGGTATCCGGTCAGGTGTTCCTTCACCAGAGGAGGAAGCAAGGCCTGGCTGTAGTTCTCATAATTGGAGATGATCTGGTCTTTATACTGGTTGGAAGCCGACAGCTCGCTTTCTCTTTCCCGCAGGGAATAAAACTGTCCCTCCAGGCGATCAATCATTTTCTTTTGCTGATCCACGAGCAGGTTATCCCCCACTATGGTACTGCCTATGAGTATGCCCAGTCCTAATGCTAAAAAAACGGCTACAATAGAAGCAATATGATATCTCAGATCAATCAATGCTCACACACCCCATTAAACAGTATTATTAAATCTATGATTATTAAAGTGAGAAGTAAGGGGTGAGGGTTAATGTATTTCCTAACTACATCTTACTATTCAAGCCCCTACTAACTCACTTTTCATCAGTGGTTGTGGCTCTCACCCTGCACCCTTCACCCTCTCGGGTACACCTGATGCTCTCTGTGGTCGCTATTAAGGTTGCGGCCACAAGGGGTTCCATTGCAAAAATTTATATAACCCTTCTGTATCAAAAGAGGTTTTTGCAGTCGAGCTATCATATATTAAAAATAATCTTAAGTTGCAAGAGGATGAGACGGAAAAATGGCCTGGTTGCCGGGGAAACGGCCAGTATTACCGTGATTGGAATTAGTGCGGCCACCAGCAGTTGAAGCAGGTATTTGCTGGGCAGGTGTTGCTTGTATAACTGGCTTACTCCTCGAGCATCAACCAGTATGGAACCTACTTTTAAGCGAACCAAAAAAGTACTGCCCATACCTTTGCGCCCTTTTTCCAGAAAATCAATCATATTGGAGTGGCTGCCCACAGCCACAATAAGGCTGGCACCATACTCCCAGGCCAGTATCATGGCTACATCTTCACTGGTGCCAGGCATAGGAAAGGTTTTGGCCTTAAGGCCCATGGATTCAATCCTATCCAAGCCGGGAGCAGTTCCATCAGCATAGGCATGTACCACTATTTCCGCCCCGCTGCTTAATGCCCGGTCCGAGACACTATCCATATCACCTACAATCAAATCCGGCTTAAGCCCAAACTCCAGGAGCGCATCAGCTCCTCCGTCTACCCCGATTAACACCGGCTGTTCCTCTTGAATATAGGGGCTTATCGTTCTCAGGTCTTCTTTATAACTGCTTCCCCGCACCACTATCAGGACATGACGGTTAAGCATATAGGTATCCAAAACCGGTACATCGATATTACCAATCAAGAGATCCTTTTCTTTTTTGGCATATTCCATGGTGTTATCAACAAAATGATCCAGCTCCAGCTGGATGTTCTGGTGAGCTTCTTTGAGCTTCAGCCTTACATCTTCCAGGCTAAGTTCTTTTCCTTCGGCAATTACCGTTTTTCCCCAAAATACCTGGTTTCCTCTGACCTCTATAAGAACACCTTCGCGGAGCTGGGAAAAAACATTCTCCCCCACCTCATCTAATACCGGTATACCCGCTTTCAAAATCTTGTAGACTCCTTTGGCCGGGTAACGCCCCGTAATAGAAGCCTGGGTATTTATAATAGCCTGCGGCCGGGCATCGATAAGGGAATTAGCGGCCACTTCATCTATATCATCGTGGTCGATAATAGCAATATCGCTTTTTTTAAGTCGTTTTACCAGGTTTTTGGTACGCCGGTCCATCCGGGCGCGTCCTTTGGCTAACATTCTTCACCTCAGGTTTTAGCAGACTTAGAAAAGCCTGTAATATAGGGTTTTCACATATCAGTTAAAGAATCCTACGAAAACTATATTATCATATAGTGTAATTAATTAAAAATACTCCTCCTAGCTAATAAGAGGACGAAAAGCAGCACCCCAAATAAAATGCCTCTCATTTAGTATTTAGCATAAATGAGAGGCATTTCTTTCATTCAGGCAGCTTCCTTTAGCTCACTTTGTTTTCTAGCCGTAAGCGATCAGCGATTATGGCAATAAACTCTGAATTGGTCGGTTTCCCTTTCTCTCCACTTACCGTGTAGCCAAAGAACTTGTTTATTTTATCCAGATCGCCACGATCCCAGGCTAGCTCTATGGCATGGCGAATAGCTCTTTCCACCCGGCTAGGGGTAGTATCATATTTCTGGGCAATAGTGGGGTATAATTCCTTAGTAACTGCTCCCAGATAATTGATTTCCGCAACCACCAGCATAATAGCATCGCGCAAATACTGATAACCTTTTACATGGGCAGGCACCCCGATTTCATGGATTACTTTGGTTACCTCGATTTCCATATCTTTGCCTGCTCCCGGTCTACTACTAACTACAGAGCTTCCTGCACTCCTATTCTCAACCCGGGGCGGTACATCACGGACCAGCTGTTTAACCCGGTCGCCTAAAACCTGTAAATTGAAGGGTTTTAATATGTAATAATCTGCTCCCAGTTGAACTGCTTTCTGGGTTATGTTCTCCTGCCCAAATGCAGTCAGTATGATTATCCGGGGGCGCGGTTCAATATTCAATTCATTGATTTTCTCCAAAACTCCGATGCCGTCCATATAAGGCATTATGAGATCCAGAATTAAAACTTCAATCGGAGTCTTTTCAATAATCTCCAATACCTCAGTGCCATTATTACAGATGCCCACTATTTCAAAATCAGAATCGTTATTAAAATAGTCCCTGAGTATTCCACAAAATTCACGGTTATCATCGGCAATGAGAATCTTTATCCGATTTGCTTCACTAAACATACAGATTAATTCCTCCTCATCTCTTAATATCTATTGTTTAATGCTTTTCGACCATGCTCCATAAACTTCCTGCTTTCTTTTTCCACAAAATTAATGCATATTCCAGCAGTTGCTACCATAATAGAACACTAATTATTAATATTAATCTTTAATATGCTATGATTTTCTAAGCATCCCAGGAATTTGTCGAAACCTTGGACCAGGGGTTTAGATTGCTGGGAATTTCAGAAAGCATATTATCCATAAAGATGCCATACCCCCGGGTTGGATCATTAAGAAAGACATGAGTAATGGCCCCGATTATCTTGCCGTTCTGAATAATCGGACTCCCGCTCATGCCCTGTATAATTCCTCCCGTAAGGTTTAAAAGGCGTTGGTCTACAACTCTGACTATCATACTTTTTCCATCCTGGCGTTCCGGAAAGACTTTCTCAACCACTACATCAAACTCTTCAATATCATCGCCATTTACAACTGTCAGGATCTGGGCTCTACCTTCACTAACCTGGTGGGCATAAGCTACTTCCATGGTATAAAGAGCCAGCGGATTAGTAATCTCATCTCCGGTTTTTCCAAAAATACCAGAATAGCTGTTTTTTATAATTTTTCCTTCAATCTCTCCCTCGCCATTGAAAACACCAATCTTTTCCCCCGGCTGTCCTGGTTTGCCCGGCTTTATCCCTTGAATGGAGGCACTGACAATTTTGCCCTGCAAAACATCAATCTGCTGTTTGGTATCAGCATCAATAATCACATGTCCCAGAGCTGCAAAGATTTTACTATCCGGTTCCCAAAAAGTCAGAGTCCCGACACCGACTACTCCATCCCGCACATAGAGGCCAATCCGGCAGCGGTTGGTTTCCGGACAGTAAGTACTGCGAACCGTAATGGAAAGTTTTTTGCTGCCGCGTTTAACGCCCAGAAGCACACTCTTTTTTTCGTCAATTATCCTGGCTAACTCGCTTTCGCTGTGCAAAGGCTGGCCATCAACCTGGTAAATAATATCCCCGATTTCCACCCCCTGATCCCGAGCCGGGTAGGCTTTCTTTCCCTCACTGTCGCTTACCGGTGCATAGCCTACGACCATTATGCCCTTGGACTGCAATATAACGCCAATGGAATGACCACCTGCCACAACTCGTTTGGTGGGTAAGGTTTCGACCGCCATGGATTTCAAAGGTATGTAACCCAAGAGTTTTAATTTGACGTTCACCTTTCCCGGTTTTAAAGCTAAAATTTCGTATCCCGATGAGTTCGAGCTTATAGTTACCGGGGGATCCTGGGGTGCGGCAAAAACGCTTCGAGACGGGTTAATAACCTGCATCTCAATTTTATCTTTGAGTTTTTCCGGTAGAGGCAGGGATATGGTACTGGATTCACCCACTACTAATCTCTGATATTGAGGAAGGTTTAACAGGCTTTGGGCCTGTGGAGTAATACAAAGGGCGATAAGCAGCAACGATAATGCTATTCCCAGCCAGGGGCGAATTCTCTGCAAAATCTGTATCCTCCCGCTCCAATTAATATCAAATATTTTTCCCCTGGTTGCGGGTGAATATACGCAAAGCAAAGAATCGCCATTAATGACTTGGGAACTCTAAAAAAAAGTGAAGGGTAAGGAGTGAGGGGTTAATATCCTAGGATATCTCATCATTCAAAGACAGAATCGGATTCACTTTTCATCAGTGCTTGTATCCTAGGACATGAAAGGCTGGTTAATATTACTGTTTTTTCTATTAATTTGCCGTATAATTGGATTAGCTATGCAGGATGCCTCCTACTCCTGGCACTCCCAGGAGAGGGGGAATGCTTATCAGTATAATAGAATTGCTTATGTTGTTGTCACTGGTAGTTGCCATAATTGGCGTAACCAAAAAATAAAGCTAATACATAATGTATTAGCTAAATCATAATAACTTTTACGCCAGGAGTCGTGTTGGCCTCCCGCATAGTAAGAGGTTCTCAGTTCCCGCTGGGAACCTCTATTTATGATTATATCATAAAATCAAAAAATAATACTTGCTATTTTTTCCTTTCAGTTTCATTCGTCTATTCTTTGACTTTATTTGACCATTGTTGTATAATATCATTGTAGAAATATAATAATAATGTGAAAAAGGAGGATGCTTATGTTTGAACTAACACCATTCAGGAAGAGAAGGGACATGATGAACAGCCTGTTGGGAGGGGACATGTTAAAGGAGTTCAATGATTTCTGGTACGGTGCGGCTCTAAATATGAAAGCCGATATCAAGGAAAACAACAAGGAATACATTGTAGAAGCAGAACTGCCGGGAGTAAAAAAGGAAAACATTAATGTGGAATTAAAAGATCATACCCTGACTATTGCCGCTACACAGGATGAAGAAACCAAGGACGAGGGTATCAACTATGTGCGCAGGGAGCGGAGGACCGGTAGTATAAGCCGAAGCTTCTATGTGGAAAATGTAGACCATGAGGGAGTAAAAGCCGACTATAATGACGGTATTTTGAAGATCGTCTTGCCCAAACTGAAAGAAACTCCTCCCGATAAATATCAAGTTAAGATTGACTAAATTTAAGCCCCCCTGCTTTTCCAGGGGGGCGAACAACATCATATTCGGTCCATTATATTCGATATCGTTTTTAGTGACCGTAACTGAAGCTCCAGGTCAGGCAGGGCATGATTCATTTGTACATTATCTAGCCAGTTTGTATAGTGCATATTGATTTAATGAAACTCCCTCTTTTTCAGCTTCTACGGCCAACCTCATGTGCAGGGACTTAGGAAGCCTTACCATAAATTTGCCGCTATAATCTTCTTGACTAACAGGGAGGGAAATATCCAGGTTGTTTTCAAGTTTGGTTTCGATATAGCCCTCAAGAGCTTCATCCAGGTTTTTATATAATTCCTCCAGTGTATCACCTGTACTCTGGCAACCGTCCAGTTCCATTATCCTACCGTAAAAATAATGTCCGTTTTCATCATTTATTTCTTGAATAATTCTTGTATAAGGTAATTTTACATATTCCTCCGCCCGCATACATTGAACCCCTTTCTACTGTATTAGGAATAAGCGGTTTATTCACCTATTCGGGTTAGGATATCTTTGACATAGACTGATTTCAACGGCGTTTCTATTTTTACAGTTATCAAGTCTCCGTTTGGGTGCAAGTAAGCCTGTGTGAGCCTTTTTGCCTTTTATATTCATATCCGTTTGCTTTTAATACTTTTTCAGCTTCTTCGGGACGTATTCCGTTCGGCTGCCGTTTCATTTTTTCTATTATTTTATCCACACCCGACACACCTAACATCTCCCATTATTATAGTGTTATATATAGTATCGCTTTGCAATAATTGTTAAACAAAGCAACGAGACGTCAGATTGTGTGAAAACCCACCCAATAAGAAAGCAAAAATAAAATACTAAAATCATATAACACGGCTATATATCAGTCAGATCTCTCCGGGTGAGCATTTCGCGGGCATGCTCCCGGGCCAATGGGGAAAAATCTTCTCCCTCCAGCATACGGGCAATCTCTTCTACCCGAGCCTCGGCCGCCAATCCCCTCACTGTAGTAAGGGTGCATTCTTCACTGCTGGCTTTTTCAATAAGGAAATGCTGGTGAGCCAAACTGGCTATCTGAGGGGAATGGGTTACCAGTATAAGCTGATGCTCCAGGGATAATTCATATAGTTTATTGGCCATGGCTACCAATGCTGTTCCGCCCACCCCTACATCAATTTCATCAAAAATCAGGGTGGGTATCAAATATATCCCGGCCAAGGCCTTTTTTAAGGCCAGGATAAAACGAGACCTCTCTCCTCCCGAAGCAATCCGGGATAAAGAATGCATCTCCTCCCCGGGATTGGGGGAAAACAGGAAATCTACCTGATCCATGCCTTTAATGCCTGGCGTTTCCCGAAGCTCCATATGAACGGCAAATTTCACCTGGGGCATGTTAAGCTCCCTTAGTTCCATATCTACATTTTCCTGCAGCTTTTGCGCGGCACTTTGCCTCAATTGGCTCAGTTGAGCTGCCAGGTGATGGTATCTTAACTTTAATGCGGTTATGGATTCTTCCAGCTCTTCCTGTTTTTCTCCGCTGTTCTCCAGATATTCCAATTCCAGGCGAGCCTTTCCCAGATAATCCAGGATTTCATCAATACTCTGACCATATTTGCCTTTAAGCCTCTGCAGCTGGTATAGTCGTTCCTCACTTTCCTCCAACAGGCCTGGTTCGAAATCCAGGGAATCCCGAAATGATGAGAGCTGAGAGGCAATATCCTGCAGGGAATAATAAATCTCTTCCAGCGGAGATTGTAAGCGGGATAAAAATTCATCCTCTTTCAGGCGACCCAGGTTCTCCAGGCTCGCCGAAATTAAATCCAGGGCACTTTCACCAGCATGCTGGCGATGGTAGAGCTGTTCCAATATCCTCCCGGTTCCTTCCTCCAGAGCTTGAGCATTCTTTATTCTTTGGTTAAGAGCCAGAAGTTCCTCTTCTTCTCCGCTGCGCAAGCCGGCTTTTTCTATTTCCTCTATTTGGTAGCGGATAAAATCAATCTTCTGCAAACGATTCTGTTCGTTGTTCTTGTAGTTTTCCAGCTGCCGTTCTTCCTCTCTTATCTGCAGGAAGAGGCTTTCAATCTCTTTCCCTATATCCTGGCCTTCCTCGATAAAACCATCTACGAATTGCAGGTAGTTTTGCGGGTTTAAAAATCCGCTGCTTTCATCCTGCAGATGCATATCTATCAGATGCCGGGCCAGGCTTTTGAGGAAACCGGCATTTACATTACGCCCGTTTATGCGCGCCAAACTACGCCCGCTGGTAGCGATTTCGCGGCTTACTACTATGCAATCCTCTTCTTCCTCCAGTAGTCCGTTTTCCAGCAGTACTGAATGGGCTGCACTATTATTCTCCACGACAAATACTGCTTCAACTATGGCCTTTTTCTGGCTGTCCCGCAGGAGATCGTTTCTTACCCGTTCACCCAGAACCAGGCCCAGGGCATCAATTATAATGGATTTACCTGCTCCGGTTTCGCCGGTAAGTACATTCAAGCCCTGCTCAAAAGAAAGCCGCAGTTCTTCGATAAGTACGAAGTTTTTTATGTATATCTCTTGCAGCATTTGATCCCCTTCATTCAAAATCAAAAGTCGTCATGCAAAAGTTCATACTTCTATTTCACTGCACAAAAATTATAAATATGCATTAGCTTGCATAAATATACCGCTCCAGCGTCCTTAATAGCGACCGCAGGGAGCATCAGTTGTGCCCGACAGGGCGCTTCGCATGGGCAACACCTGCGGCTTGTCTCGCGTCTCAAGGGGTACCGCGCTAATCTCCCATCCTGGTCAGCAGCGCTCTCGCGACATCCTGTCGCTCGCCCCCTTTTGCCTGCTCGCCTTCGCCGGATGTTGCATCCATGCTTCGCCAACGCTCGCTTTGTATATTTATGCAACCCTTATGCAACAAAAGGGATTTTTGCAGTTGAGCCATACTTCTATTTCATACATCAAGCACAGCTAGCGGTTACTTTTCAACATAAGCTGCTCGAACTCTTCCACAATACCGGGAGCAGCTTCTTTAGGCTTGACCACTGCCAAAATGGTATCATCACCCGCAACTGTGCCTATAATGGTGGGCCATTCGGCGGAATCAATAAGAGAAGCTACCGCATGGGCAGAACCAGGAAGGGTTTTAATTACAATCAGGTTTTCACTATAGTCAAGTCCCAGCACCGAATCTTCAATAACCCTCTTCATCCGCTCATATGAGCCCTTCACTCCCGGAGTGTCCGGCAGGGCATAATGGTAACCGTCTTTATCCGCTACTTTGATTAACTTGAGTTCCTTGATATCCCGTGACACCGTGGCCTGGGTAACATCAAAACCCTGGTTCTTAAGAGTTTCACACAATTCTTCCTGGGTTGCTACCTCTTTTTGGTTGATAATATCAATTATGCAAAGTTGCCGTCGCAGTTTCATCTTCGCCCTCCTTTATTTTCCTTACCTCTTATGTTCAATAAAACAAGCTCATTGGCGCTGTAAACTCCTGTCAATAGAAGTAAAGAAAGGCTTGGCTTTTAGATTAACCATTAGCAACGGGTGAGGGGCTCGTTTTATCAAAACCCGATTTTCAGCAACAAAATCCATCTTTATCTGGCCATCTATTCCAATAACTGCTTCCCGCTCTTCGAGAAGATGAAGGCTTATTTCCCGTTCTGGAGATACTACCAAGGGTCGCTTGTTAATTATGTGGGAAGCCACCGGGGTAACAATGAAGGCATCCAGCTGTGGGTCAGCAATCGGTCCTCCAGCGGATAGGGAATAAGCCGTAGAACCAGTGCTTGTGGACACGATTAAGCCATCCCCCCTATAAGGTTCCAGCTTTTGCCCCGATATTTCCAAGGCAAAGCTCAGCATCCGGGGACTATTGGAGCGCAAAAGCAGTTCATTTAAACAAAAAACCCGGGTTAAAAGTGATTGTTGGTGAAAAACCGCCACTTCGAGCATCATCCTAGCTTCCAGTGAGTATTCCTCTCGTAAGATAAGCGGCAAATATTCTGCTAATTCGTTAATTTCAATATTGCTTAAGAAACCAACGGTGCCCATATTCACACCTAAAACCGGGATAGCTCTTTGTCCATAACGGCGGGCCGCCCTTAACATGGTTCCATCACCACCCAGAACCATGATAAAATCTATGGTTCCAGCATAGGGTTCATCCAGACCATTGTCAATAATTACCTCAATATTAAGAGCGCTAAGCTGCCCCGCTATCTCCTGAGCCTTTTTTTCCGTGTTTTCCTTGAAACGATTGTTTACTAAAATAATCTTCACTTTTTGCCTCCCAGTCTTTGCTGAGCCTCTTCCACTACCTTCTCGACCACTTCCTCTATCCGTTCACAAGGCTTAGCTTCTTTCTTCAACTGGATAAAGTATTCGATATTCCCCTTGGGACCGGTTATAGGGGAAAAGCTAACTGAAGTACAGTATAGATTTTCCTGCTGAGCAGAATTAATGCAATTAAGTAAAACCTCACGGTGAACCGCCGGGTTACGCACCACGCCATGTTTGCCCACCTTGTCCCGGCCCGCCTCAAACTGGGGTTTGATTAATGAAACGATCACCCCATCCTCCTTAAGCAATTCCTTGATTACCGAAAAGAGCAGGGTAGTAGAAATGAAGGAAACATCCATGGTAATTATATCTACTGCTTCTCCCAGTTCTTCCCGGGAAAAATAGCGTATATTTCTTCGTTCCAGGTTTATAACCCGGGGATCATTGCGCAGTTTCCAATCCAATTGACCATAGCCCACATCAAGGGCAAATACCTTTATAGCGCCATGCTGCAGAGCACAATCGGTATAACCGCCAGTAGAGGCCCCTATATCCAATACCACCCGTTGGGAAAAATCAAGTTGGAAGTCCTCTATAGCCTTTTCCAGCTTAAAACCACCCCGGCTGACATAACGGGATAGATGGCTTTTAAGCTCAATCCTGGCTTCTTCATCTACGGTGGTTCCAGGTTTATCTACAATTTGCCCGTTTACCCAAACCTCCCCGGCCAAAATCATGGCCCGGGCTTTTTCCCGGCTGGGGGCCAACGCCTTGTCGTGTAGCAAGCTATCCAGTCTAATTCTGGCCAAACTTCAGCAACTCCCACCTGCTTCCAGCGCTAAAGAGCTCCGGCCATTTTCTGGCAATACTCTCCAGGATAGAATCAGGATTCATATTGAGCTGTTCAAAAAGCAGCTCTACCCTGCCATGCTCGACAAATTCATCCGGCAGGGCTATATGCAATAACTCGGCATCTATTCCTTCTTCCGCCAGCATCTCTCCTATGGCACTGCCAAATCCCCCGGCTCGGGAGTTATCTTCGATAGTGAGCAGGCGGCGGTATTTTTGAGCGGCCCCAGCTATAACCCGGCGATCCAGAGGCTTTACAAATCTCGCATCCACCAACAGCGGGTTAACCCCTTTGCCAGCCATGATATCAGCTAGATCCCGAGCAATAGACACTCCTCTTCCTATGGCAATAATGGCCAGATCCTGTCCCTCTAAAATTAGCCGGGACTGTCCCGGTTCCAGCAGTTGGCGTTCGGATTTAATCCTGACCCCTTCCCCCACTCCCCGGGGATACCTGATCGCTACCGGTCCTTCCATAAAGAAGGCGCTGTGGAGCATGTCCACCAGTTCGTTCTCATCAGCCGGAGCCATAATGATAAGATTGGGGATATGTCGCAAGTAAGAGAAGTCAAAAGCACCATGATGGGTAGGGCCGTCTTCCCCAACCAGACCGGCCCGGTCTATGGCAAATATCACCGGCAGTTTTTGCAGGGCTACATCATGAACTATCTGGTCGTAAGCCCTTTGCAGAAAGGTAGAGTACACCGCCACTACTGGCCTTAAGCCTGAGGAAGCCATGCCAGCAGCTAAGGTGACGGCATGTTGTTCGCAAATGCCTACATCAAAAAAACGCTCCGGGAAGTGCCGGGAAAACTCGGATAGGCCTGTACCACTGGTCATGGCAGCAGTTATTGCCACCAGTTTATTATCCCTTTGTGCCCGGTTAAGCATAAAATCGCCAAATATTTCGGTATATGTCTTCAAGCTTTTCTTCAATTGGGTACCGGTATCAACATCAAAAGGCCCTACACCATGAAAGATATCCGGTTTCTGAAAAGCTGGTTCATAGCCTTTGCCTTTTTGCGTTATAGTATGAAGAAGGATCGGACCCTTCATTTTTTTGATATTGCTCAAGACCGCTTTCAATTCTGTCAGATCATGACCATTTACCGGTCCAATATAGGTAAAACCCAGTTCTTCAAATATTATGCCGGGAACCATCAGATATTTTACCGTATCCTTAAACTTTCCCGCGGCCCGAGCCAGATTCGGGCCAATTCCCGGAATGCGGTTTAAAACACTTTCTATCTCTTCTTTGGTTCGAGAATAGGAAGGATCAGTGCGAAGGCGATTAAGATAAGCCGACATAGCACCAACATTTTTAGAAATGGACATCTCATTGTCGTTTAGTACCACAATCAGGTCAGAATCCTCCTGACCCGCATGATTTAAAGCCTCAAAGGCCATTCCTGCAGTAAGAGCCCCGTCCCCAATTACCGCTACAACTGAATTGCTCTTGCCCTGAAGGTCACGAGCCAGGGCCATTCCCAGGGCAGCCGAAATGGAAGTGCTGCTATGACCCGTATTAAAAGCATCATATTCCGATTCTTCCACCTTGGGAAAGCCGCTTATTCCTCCATACTGGCGCAAGGTACTCATCTGCTCGCGGCGACCGGTGAGTATCTTATGTACATAAGCCTGGTGACCTACATCCCATATTATTTTGTCTTCAGGACTATCAAAAACCGTATGCAGGGCCAGGCTCAGTTCAACCACGCCCAGGTTTGAGGCCAGGTGGCCGCCACATTTGGCCACGCTTTTTACCAGCAACTGCCTTATTTCATTGGCCAGTTGCGTCATCTCCGGAAGGCTCAATTTTTTGAGGTCGCGAGGTGAATTAATCGTGTTTAGAATCTCATCCATAAGCTTCACCTTCTATTCTTAAACAGTTCCATTCCACTCATCTTTTCCCACCAGGCCAAAATTATTGCTACTCTAAAGATAATATTATTGGCCTGATTTACCGCCAGGCTCTTGCCCACCGCTTTGCCCCCGACCGTCAAGGCCGCAATAAAACTGGTCATCATAGCTCCTGCTAAAATTATATCCAAAAATACCAGTTCATTTACCAGGCTGATTACAATTCCGGCGCCTATGGCGCCGCTCAAGGTACCGGCGATATCCCCGATAACATCATTGCAGAAATTCGCTACCAGATGGGCATTTCCCACCAGCTTAACCGCCTGTTTAGCCCCAAATATTTTTTTTGCCGCCCGGGCATTAAAGGGCGGCATCTGGGCAGCGGTAGCTGCTGTTCCTATTATATCAAAAAATATCCCCAAAAATATTACCATCAATAAGAGAATAAGGGCTACGATGACATTGTTAACGGCTCTTACCAGAGCTTCAGAACCCAGGCTGACCAAAAGGGCAATAAAAAATGTAAAAAAGGCTACCAGTAGTCCGGATATCAGGTTATCCTTTTTTATATAGCCCATCAATACGCTGTTTCCTCCAGATGCTGTATCCTCCAGGAAAAGTACTGGCAAAAGGTTGTCTGTCGAGTAAACGCTGCGACATAGGTCCAGCAGGTTTTCCCAGCAGGTCACCCAAATGTTGCCATAAGGGCGGTTTCCCTTTACGCCTGCTCCATAACGTTGCCACTTATGGGGCTGGATTACCACTTAGTACACACTTTAATCCCCGACAAACCATGTTCCGCAACACACAGTCTAGGAGTTTTCCTCAACAACCCACATCAATTCTAGCCTCTTTTGCAGCACCCGGTTTCAGAACAGGCAATGATATCCTGGCCGGGATATTATTACCCACTAGAGTTCATCCGCCGCCACCACTCAAGGCAGGCTACACTGCACCCAGCTTATACCGGAATGCAGGTTTTCCCTTCACTGGTCATACCGTGAAGAGCCTCCACGAATACAGGGGTCATGCCCGCATGCCGTTGCGGATTGCCCCTGCACTCTTAACTCCCAGCACCAACCCCTGACTGGGCGTCACAAGCCGACACCAGAAGCTTCATCGATGTGCCCTTTACGGATTTTTAGGCCCGTCTTCGAAATTGTATAGGGTTGACTAGAATACTGCAACCTTTTGCCAGTTTTCTTTCAGCTTATTATTATATCAAAAGAAACACACTTCTGCCAGTAAAAGTGATTCCAGGGGGGTGGATAGGACTTACGGGACCTTTCTGCCAGGATAAATGACCTTACAAATCAGGAAATATAGCTGATATGGGAATCCGGCCATTTCAATTAGTATAAAAGTAGTATGGTAATGCCTGGCATCTTTAGCTAAATTGGAGGCGAATTAAGCATATGAAAGCAAATCTGGAAAGAAGCGCGATAGCTAATAATATACCGGCTGAACTTGAACATAGCTTGGAAACAATAATCCATTTTGGGGGGATATCCCGCAATTCAGCCGAACAGCTTAAACAGGGCTTGGATAGCTTTGGCCGTTTGCAACAGCAGTATGCCAACGATAACCAGATTCGAAAGGTAAGGGAGCAGGTTACCCCGGCGTTTTTTGAGCTATATACCGCGGTGTTAAAGAGAGTTGCTACAGAAGGTTACTCTGATCCGCTGTTGAAGATGTTTCTTTGCTTTGGTTATCTGGATGAAAGGCTTTTGCTGCCTGAGCAAATCCACAGTCTTTACCAGCTGGCCGAAAGTATTGATTTTGGCAGAAAGGATGTGGTTTACACCATTGACAACTGGTTGGTAAGCATTTATAAGCAGGATAAGGAGCCTTCGATAAATGAATTCGGCCATGATTATAATGAAGTTTTCCGCGAAAAGAAAAAGCGAGGAGAACTGAGAGATACGGATAAATCAAAATATGATAATGATGCCAGCGGCAAGCTGCAACATGAAATAGAAAACCTGTTTAAGCTTGGTCAACGGATATGTCATGGAGCCAGTGCTAGCTATTTCCCCGTGCTTTATTCCGATATTTTGCCAAGAGATTTAGCAAATTATCTACTTACTCCCCAAAGAATTAAGGAAAGTTTGGAAAAACTTCTGCAGGTTGATTATTCAGTTTTTCACCGGGAAATCGTATACCACCGCCCGGAGATTGGTATAAACAAGCATATCATTATGAAGCCGGTCTGGCCTGACTATATCCTACTACCAACAGTAGGTTCCCGCGGAATAATGTGGCAAGAATTGACCGGACGGGTGAGGAACTCGGCCGCACGATTTGTCTTGCCTCTTTTCTGTAACGGCAACCTGGATACTATGCTGCTGGAGGTAATCTCTCATTTCCGTTGGGAATTGTCGCGCAGCACTTCCAGTATTACCAGAACCAGCAATGTGTCAGATTCACTGGTAGGAGAATACAGCGATTACATTCAGTTTTATAAAAAGAACCGGAATCTTACTGAAGAGGCCAAAGAAAAACTCCGGCTACAGATGGAAAAGTATCGCAACAATGCCCGGGAAGTATTTGCAGCCGATTATAATACCTGGATAAATTTCGAAGCCCGGGGTTTACTGCGCCTCAATAAAGTGGCCCGGCAAATTCTCTTTCAACACTGCCCCTTTTCCCTCTCCATCAGGGAAAGCCTGGAGAAGCATCCTCTCTATAACAGCCAGATTTCTCGTATGAACAATCTCCGCAATCGGGAAATCAAGATTCTTACGGCCAATTACGCGCGGCTGACTAAGAACGGAGCTCCCCTGGACCCGGATTTAGAGCAAAATCTCTTGTATTATCAGGGATAAATTGAATGATTAGACAGGAGCAACACCTGCCTTTCGGAAGGTGTTTTATCAACCAGCTATTTTAAAATAATCAGGCATCAATAGATACCCCTATCATTCTATTTTCGCTTATATCTCCGCTTATTAAATATATCCTGATTCCAGCAGCTCATCCATTCCTACCAATGGCTCCCGGCAGGTAAAATTCTCGCATATATAGGCGGTAGGCTTGCCCTCTATACCAGGCATGTGCTGCAAATAGAGAGCTCTGGAACCCAGTATTTCACTAGTTTTCGATTCATTTAAAATTATCAGTCTATGGGGATCATAACGAGAATTAAATAGCTTTAACATTTCCGAAGCTGCCTGGTTTTTTGATTCAGCTGCCACTACAACCTCACTTCCCGGGTATATCTGGAAGATGGCCGCCAGCAACCAGAAAGAATGCGCAGTTGGATACTCCTGAATCTCTGCTGCAAAGTAATCCATAGCCTGTTGCGCTTTTACCTGCCAACTCAGGTCGGAACTTAAGCGGGCCAGACGCATAAAATTAAGAACAGCTACAGCATTGTATGATGGCATAGCTCCATCATAGCCTTCCTTGGGGCGGGCCAATAGTTGCTCCGCATCCAGACCATAAAAGAAAAAGCCTCCCTCTTTTTGATCCCAAAAATATTTATTTAGATCTTCGCTGAGTTCAAGGGCCAGGGCCAGGTAATGACTATCAAAACCAGCCTCATAGAGTTCTATCAAACCCCAGATAAAATATGCGTAATCAGCTGCATAAGCCAGGTATTCAGATTCTCCTTCCCGGTAGCGAGCGAGAAACCGGCCATCCGACCGGCGCAAATTCTTCTTTATAAAATCAGCTGCCTGGCAGGCTGCCTGCAAATAGCTTTCATCCCCCAGGACACGAGCTCCCATAGCTAAAGCGGCTATCATCAAACCATTCCAGCCAGTTAATACTTTATCATCTTTTAAGGGCTTTATCCTTTTCTCCCGGTAATTAAACAATTTTTGCCGCTCGGCTGCAAATTCCTGGCGGGGCTCTTCAAAGTTTGGCGTTCGAGTAAGATTAGGTATATTCCTGCCTTGGAAATTCCCCTTTTGACTGATATCGTAGGTCCGGGCCAAAGATTGGGCCTGCTCACCTAATATCTCCGTTATTTCATCCTTATCCCATAAATAATATTTTCCCTCTTCACCTTCGGAATCAGCATCTTCCGCAGAATAGAAACCTCCTTCCGGGCTGCTCATATCTCGTAGGATATAACTGAAAATATCTCGCGCTACTCCCGCATAAAATTCCTTGTTCGTTAACTGGTAGCATTCCAGGTAGGCCATGGCTAACAGCGCATTATCATAGAGCATTTTTTCAAAATGGGGCACCAGCCATTGACGATCGGTTGAATACCGGGCAAAGCCAAAACCAATATGATCGTAAATACCTCCCCGGTACATACTTTGCAATGTTTTCTCCACCATTTCGAGGGCTTGCCCCTCATGCCTAAAATGGTAGTAGCGTAACAGAAACAACAGGTTATGGGGTATAGGGAATTTCGGAGCAGACCCAAAACCACCCCATTCCGCATCAAACGCCCGGGCATATTGCTTAAATGCCCGGTTTAAAAGTTCCTCATTTATGGGCTGGCCTGCTTGATTTGCCTCCTGCTTAATTATATGCCGGCTAATCTCTTCCCCGGCTTGCCGTAAAGATTCCCGCTCCTTATTCCAGAGTTCCGCAACGCGGGGAAGCAGTTCCAGCAAACCCCAGAGACTCCCCCGGCTGCTGCGGGGCAAATAAGTAGCCACATAAAAAGGCTTCTTATCCGCATCCATAATTACGGTCAGCGGCCACCCCCCGCTCCCGGTTAAAGCCTGACAGGCCATCATATAGATGTGATCAATATCGGGTCGCTCCTCCCGGTCAACCTTGATGGAGATAAAATTCCGGTTTAATAAATCAGCTACAGCCTGATCTTCAAAGGATTCATGGGCCATCACATGACACCAATGGCAAGTAAATAAATTGTACCTACAATTTCTTTAATAATTTAGCCCCAAAAGGGCTAAGAATAGCCTATCGAGAGGAAGATAGGTTTGTCTTCTTTTTGGGCCTTCTGGAAGGCTTCCGGACTCCATGCATACCAATTAACTGGGTTATAGGCGTGTTGTAAGAGATATGGTGATTTTTCATAAATCAAACGGTTAGCTTTGCGAGTTTCTTTATCTGGAACTGTCATTAGAATACCCCCATACTATTTTTGAATAGTATCTACAGGTATTCAATTTCCAATTCGATTTCACCTGTTACAATGTCACGATTATACCATATTTTATCAATTATTGAACTAAATAAAGCGTTTCTTTCTTGATTGGTCGTGGCTTTAAACCACTCAGTTAAAATTTCTGGGCTTGTTCGTTTAATTCTCGCTGGTCACCAGGGTAATGTTATTAACTTCTGCACTCAAAGCCCTTAACCTACTTGTCATTTCAGCAATCTCGGCATCATATTTTTTCTTATATCGTTTATAGAAGCTAATATCCTCTATCCCATCAAAGCAAACATGAGATTGATCTGGCAACATACCCCAAAATTAGCAATCCTGGCCTCAATAGACTTCCCGTTCGTCCATTGTCTTCACAATATGTTTAACCTCAAATGATATGACGCCAGTCGCGCCTTGCATAAAGGATTCTCTCAATATCAACAACCTTTGACTTTTCATTTATAGTGAAAAAGACAATATAATTCTTTACGAATAGCTTTCGATATCCCATCATGGCAAGCCGTTCATCAGTCACAAGAGGGCATTTTTGCGGCATGACTGCTAAACCCATAATAGCTTTCTCAACGTTGTCCATCATCTTCAATGCGGTCATTGGTGCTGATAGTTGCGCAGAGATATATCGGACAATGTCACGTAGATCTTTTTCGGCAGGTTCCGATACGTCAACCCTATAATTTGCCATCAGTTATTTCCTGCCTAATGTCTTGCATTACATCTTCCAGCGGGCGCTTTCTTCCCTCTTTTACTGCTGCCCTGCCCTCATCAAGCAGACGGTAAAGTTCAAGTTTGCCGTTAAGCATCTCGTAGGTCTCAATGCTCATAACAGCCAAATCTCCCTGCCCATTTTTAGTAATAAAAACGGGCTCTCTGCTTTCACGGCAGAATGTCGAGATCTCATTGTAATTGTTCCTTAAGTCCGTACTGGATTTAATGTTTGGCATAAAACCGGCCTCCTCATCTAACCTAAAGATATTATACACGAATTTCTTTAGCTTATCAAAGCCGATTGCATCTAGCTACTGTTGTATTGTGGTAATTGATTCAAGAATATTATTTAGGTATAAACATGGATCATGTGTCATACATACAATAAATTTGCTCTTTGATAAGCGGTTTAAGTGCTAGCGGAGTAGCAAGATCTATTCTTCTGCCTGTACCAGCATCTCCCATACCATACTCATATCTTCTATTCAGGCGGAGGGAACAAGCAGCGATAAAGTAGGACAGAGCTTCCTCATGCAAAATCCCCATCCTAGTTTACAGTCTTGCCCCAGGCGGCTATACTAAGTTATCGGATAAGACGAAATAAGGAAGAACCGGATGAAAAAGCTATCTCTACTTATTATAAAAGAACCACTTATCAGGAAGAGAATATTTAAGACGGCTTTGCCGGCCATGATGGAAATGATCCTCTACATGCTTATTGGGGTGGTGGATATCGCCATTGTAGGACGGCTGGGGGCGGTACCGCTGGCGGCAGTGGCCCTGGGGGCACAGATATTTTTTGGACTGGTGCTCTTGCTGGAGTCGCTGGGGATTGGAGCCGCAATTCTGGTGGCCCAGGCCAAGGGGGCCGGCAACCGCCTGGAGGTCAGCCGGGTGGCGGGACAGAGTTTTATGCTGGCAGTAGTAGTGGGAACAGCAGCAGCTGTCCTGGGATTATGGCTGGCTGAGCCTTTTGTGGGTTTATTTGCCGTAGAAGCGGAAGTTGAGCGCCTGGCCCTGCTTTATATCCATATCGTCTTTAGCATACTACCGGTGGCTTTAACCCTCTATATTATTAATTCGGTCTATCGGGGATTGGGCCGTACCGACATTCCTATGACCATTGCTTTCGTGGTTAATATAGTAAACTGCGCGGCAAATTATATTCTGGTTTACGGAATGGGACCGATACCGGCCTTGGGCGTGGCCGGATCGGCCCTGGCTTCTTCCCTGGCTCATGTGGTTGGATTGGTGATGGCCTGCTGGTATTTTTTCGGCGGGCGGGGTGGCTTAAAGGTAAAATTTCGCCTTTCCGAGCGTTTAAACTGGTCCATCATTCAAAACATTTTCCGCTTGGGCCTTCCCAGCATGGGGGAGCAGTTCTTTTTAACTGTATCCGGCCTGATTTCCGTCTTCCTGATCGTCTTTCTGGGTACTACCGCCTATGCTTCACATGAGGTAGCCCTGGCAGTGGAGTCCCTTTCCATCATGCCTGGCTTCGGGGTGGCCATTGCCGCTACTGCGCTGGTAGGGCAGGCGGTAGGTGCGCGGGATCGCCTGGCGGTACAGAAGATGGCGCGGGGTTCACTCGAACTGGCAGTCCTTTTAATGGGCTTGTTGGGAGTAGTGTTTTTCTGTTTCCCCCAGGCCATTGCCCGGATATTTACCAATGATCCGGTGCTTATCACCCTGGCGGGCAGTCTGGTCCGAATTGCAGCGTTTGAGCAGCTGACCATTGCCCTGAGCATGACCCTGGCCGGTATCTTAAAAGGGGCCGGGGATACCCGGACGCCTATGTATGTCACTACCCTGGCTACCTGGGCTTTCCGTATACCCATAATGTACCTGCTAATTAAGGTTCTTGGGCTCTCTATCGCCTGGATATGGGTGGTATTCGTTATCGACTGGCTGCTGCGCTCGCTGGTTTTCATTATCGTGTACCAGCGCAAGCATTGGATGTACCGTGCTTTAGGATCCGAACTAGAAGCAGGTTAGGCTCCGCAGTTTCTTCCGATGCTTAAAATATGTACAGCGGAAACTGCTGCCCCAATATACCATACGGTATCCGGCGGAACATATGGGGGCCACATCCCAATCGAGGGCTCTTTGGCGCCTCGGTGGTTTTAGCGGTATTATAGCCTGGGGCTTGTAATCCTTACGGATTGTTTCATATGTTGACTTATGATCATAACCGGCATCCATGAGATAATACTGGGGTTTACCGGTCAGGTTTTTTCTACATTCCTTTAGAATATCTTAGGCCATTGTGCCATCGTTGGTACTGGCCGTAGGTGGATTTAATAACATAAAGGGAAGTGGAGTTCTTAGACTTGGAAATTGATATCTGCTTATTAATGCCTCCTTTCCCTCTAAATCTCACATTACCCAATATTGCTCAGTACTATTTATGAAAATTTGACAGAAAAAATAAAGAAAGCCCCTATTTCAAAGGCCTCCTTGCTTCCTCGGTTTTATTCAAGTGTCAAAGACCCGAGCTACCGGTAATTCAGATTTAACATTAGTAGCAGTATGCATTTTTGTATCCAAACCATTTCATCTTATTGCCGTCGGTATCTAGTTTGCTGCCCCAGTTGGCTGATTGACCATCATCTTTAATTTTTTACTCGGCACCGACTTTTCATGGGCAGTTTTAAGTCTAGTATATTGACACAGTATTTCATTAATGGTATTGTATATGGTGCAACAATAAAATGGTATCATATATAGTGCCTTTGTGCATAATATAAAGGGGAGATGTTATGAGTCAAATTAGAAAAAGGCTCCTTAGGCTTATAAATAACCCGGTTGGAGTTGAGTGGAGCGAACTCCGTACTATTTTAAAATACTATGGTTGCATTATCGAAGAAAGTTCAGGCAGCCATAAAGTAGTATATCATCCAACTTCAAGCACTAACGTTACGGTATCTATTCACAATAATAAAGTAAAGGTAATATATGTGAAAAAGTGCATAGAACTGCTGGAAGAAGTAATAGAGGAGGAGGAATAGGGTGGTAGAAAAGGTTTTTAATGATTATTATTCCGTGGAATATCCAGCTTTGGTGAAAAGGATTCCCGACGAAGAAGGAGGGGGGTGGATTGCAGAAATAATAGATTTACCTGGGTGTATAGCAGATGGAGAAACACCTGATGAGGCTATTTTGAACCTTAATGAAGCTAAAAAATGCTGGATTGATGTAGCTCATAAACGAGGCCAAAATATCCCAAAGCCTAGTCCAAGTTTTACAGATGATGAAGTATATAGTGGAAAATTTACACTAAGAATACCTAAATTTCTTCATAGGCAGCTTGCTCAAACTGCTAAAAATGAGGGGGTTAGTTTAAATCAATATTTACAAACATTAATAGCCTTCAATTTTGGTCAGACAATTAAGCGAAATAATGAGAAACAAGAAACAACACAAAACTCGTTTAACTATAATATCAAAATACAACAATTTGGATACAGTACCTCTAAAGGAGCTTTTAATGACTTGAGCAGACTTTGGAATGGAATCGACAGAAATCCTATTGTATGTGGTTTCAATCCCAGGGGGGTGATTATTAATGAGTGAAATTAAAGTGGCAATTAATAACGTAAGAATATCAAAAATAAATGCTGTGTTAACTGAGAAGAAAAACGAAACAAGTGATGCGTCATTAAGAAGAAATACGGTAGCTGAATTAGACCCCGTAGAAGAATGCAGTTATGTTTTGAGAATATTAGAAAAAATAGACTTTCAACCTACAGGACCTATGATGTTGGAATTAGAAACGCTTGCTGATATAACAACAAGTTCAAATCTTGAAGATAAAAATTTAATTGAATTAAAGAAAGAATTAGCAGACATGGTAATGACAGTAAACACACTTACTATAGCTTTTATTTCAGAAAAGATGTTAAGTGGTCCACCAATTATTATACCTCCATTTCTCGAAGTCGATGAAACTGTGGTTTATGAATAAATCGAGTAGGGTAATGCTGCAGTAGCTAACTGCAGCACCAGCCCTCTCACAGAATGGGAATGTCCTGCGTAATGTGTAAATGGAATAATCTGAGAACCAATTGTAAATACTAATATTGCTTTCACTCACTCGCAGGATAGGGCAAGGCAACACTGGGGAGCGACCAGAGCAGCGCGTGAAGTTTTGCAGGGCGGCGGATTCTTATGGAATCCGTCGTTTTTTCTGTCGCCCTGGAAAACAAGGCGACCCGATCAAGCGGCAGCCATCAATAGTCTTCTGACATGCGCCTTGCGGTAGTAGTTCCCCCATCCCCTTCGATCATATTGCTTAAATACCCGAATTTAAAATTATCATTAGTAGGCAAGAACTGTTTTATTATCACCAATCCCTCTTTACTGATAAGATATATTAGGGAGCTAGAATTGTATACATTGCCGACAAACGGCATAATCATCCGATGTTTCAATCCCCTGTTAAGAGGATTTAGAATATTACTGTAATGATTTAGCGTACAATTCGTATGAATAAGGAGAGGAGGATGGATATGAAAAAAGCGCTTATACTTTCACTAATCCTGTTACTGAGTTTCTCCCTCTTTGCTTGTGGGGTAAAAGGGAATCAGCAGCAACAGCCAGGACAAAAAGAGGAACAGCAACAACCAGCCGGAGAAAGTGATGAAGCGGACGCGGACTCAATTATCTACAAAAATACCTCCTATGGTTTTAATTTTTCTCTGCCGAAAAACTGGAAAGGCTATACTATTGTAAATAGCCAATGGGAGGGGTTGGCTACGGGAGATGCACAAGAAGCGGCAATTGTTGAAACCGGTCCCATGATTTCTATCCGGCATCCCCAATGGACCGTGGATAACCCCCGACAGGATATTCCCCTTATGGTCTTTACCACCATTCAGTGGAACTCGCTTCAAGAAAACAAATTCCATATCGGTGCCGCACCTATCGGGCCTAAAGAGCTTGGAAGCAATGCAAAATATGTTTTTGCTCTGCCAGCGCGCTATAACTTTGCCTTTCCGACCGGATATGAAGAAGTGGAAGAGATTCTGGAAAACAATCCACTTCAACCGGTGGAATATCCATAAGGTATGAAGGAAAATATTATACAAGACTGTTATCCGGCAACTATGAAATAACACAGGAAACAGAGCCAATTTCGCCAGCTGCGGAACGGTTTTTAAATAATGATATACTGCTATATAAGACATAGCAAAGTTTATCAGCTCTTGCGGTATAGGGTATAGCAGGCCAGTTGGCGCAGGAATTCGGCCTCGGGTCCAAAAAGCTCCAGGCTCTGGAGGCAGGTGGCAATACTTTCTTCCAGTAGCTGCCGGGACTTCTCCAGGCCCAGCAAGCTGGGATAGGTGTTCTTTTCCTTGCGGGCGTCGCTGCCCATGCTTTTGCCGGTAAGAGCCACATCTCCCTGCACATCCAGGATATCATCGCTGATCTGGAAAGCCAGGCCGAAATTATCGGCATAGTCACTCAGGGCCAGCAAGCCGTTCTCCTCTATTCCGCCCACTATGGCTCCGGCTCTGAGGGCCGCCCGGAACAACTGGCCGGTTTTCAGGCAATGCAGCTTCCTCAAGCTCTCATAATCAATAATCTTACCTTCCGCTTCCAGGTCCAGGATTTGCCCACCAATCATTCCTCTGCTGCCGGAGGCTCGGGCAATTTCAGCTATCACCCGGAGCGTAGTATCGGGCTTTATCCCTGAGACGCTGTTTTTCTCGCTCAGCAGCTCAAAAGCAGCAGTAAGCAGGGCATCACCGGTCAAGACCGCATTGGCTTCGCCAAAAACCCGGTGACAGGTGGGCTGCCCACGGCGGAAATCATCATCGTCCATACAGGGCAGGTCATCATGAACCAGGGAATAGGAATGAATCATTTCCAGGGCGCAGGCCACCGGAATCGCCTGCTCGGCTTCTCCCCCCGCAATCTTCGCCCCCTCCAGAACCATTATGGGCCGCAGCCTTTTCCCTCCGTTAAAGATGGCATAATGCATGGCCTGGTGAATCAACGGAGGATCGCTGTCCGGCGAGAGCAGGCAGCCAATTAAGCAGTTGTCAACAAACTCTTTGCGTTGTCTAATCTCTTCCTGAAAGTGCTCTAAATCAAAATTCATAGCTAATTACCTCACACTTCAAAATCCAGTAGTTCAAATTCCCCGCCCAGGTTCTTAACCAGCCGTTGAATCTTCCCTTCCGCCTGGGATAGTTCCTTACGACAAAAAAGGGATAGTTCAATACCTTGCTCAAAAACCTTGATGGATTCTTCCAGTTCCAACTCACCTGATTCCAGCTGCTCCACACTTTCCTCCAGTTTTTTCAGGGCCAGCTCAAAACTCAGCTTTTCCATCTCTTTACCCTCTCCTTTTTGATGACCTCAATCTCCAGATCGGCGTGCCTCATAGCCACTTCCAACCGGTCACCAATTTGCACCTGCTGTTCATCTCTAATAATACGACCCTCTTTTTGCAATAGTACATAGCCCCTTTCCATGATTTTCAGGGGACTGAGGCTATCCAAAGCAGCCATGTTCATTGATAGCTTCATCTTCTTTTCCCGGAAAATCTCCGCCATCCCCCGGCTCAGACTCTTTTCCAGCTGGCTAAGCAGTTCCTCCCGCATATGGAGCAGGGAACGGGGCTGTTTCCAAATCCGCTTCATCATAAGGCGGTCAATTATTTCCGTATAATAGAGCAGCTTGCGCTGCATGGCCCGCAGCAAGCGCTGCTGGTAATTGTCCAGTTGGCGGGATAGGGCTTGCATGTCGGCCACTGCCAGGCTGGCTGCCTGGCTTGGGGTAGCGGCTCTGAGGTCGGCCACCAAGTCAGCCAGGGTAAAATCCACCTCATGGCCGACCGCTGAGATTACCGGAATATTGGATTCATAAATAGCCTGTACTACCAATTCACTGTTGAAGGCCATGAGGTCTTCATAGGAACCTCCCCCACGACCTATAATAATTAATTCTACTTCAGCATAGCTATTCAATAGACGCAGGCCTTCAGCCAGCTCGCCCGGAGCCTCACTGCCCTGCACTGAACTATGTGCCAGAACCACTTCCACCCCCGGGTGCCTTTGCTTTAGAATACGGCAGATGTCCCGCAAAGCGGCTCCATCCTGGGAAGTTACGATGCCCACCCGTTGCACAAAGGCTGGTATGGCTTTTTTTCTTTCCGGGGCAAAGTACCCCTTCGCTGCCAGCTTTTTTTTCAATTCTTCCAGGTAGAGAAACAGCCCGCCGATGCCGTAAGGCTGCATTTCCTCTACATAGAGCTGGTATTTCCCCTGCCGGGCAAATACGGAAACCGAAGCCCGCAAGAGCACTTCCATTCCGTCTTTGGGTTTAAATTTCAAGCCTCTAGCCCGGCTTTTAAACATCACGGCACTGATGGTACTGTCTTCATCCTTCAGGGTAAAGTACATATGCCCGGACTGCTGGTATAGCCTGAAACCGGATATTTCTCCCCGCAACCATAATTGGCCGAGAAAAGGATCGCTATCGAGCAGGTTGGCTATGTAGCTGTTGAGCTCAGTAACCGTTAGAATCTCTTTCATAGTTATTACCGCTTTTGCCTGGCGGCCTGGGCCAGGTTCTCCATAAGTTTGGCTATCAGAATAGGCCCCATACCACCGGGTACTGGCAACAAACGGGCCTCAAATCCTTGCCTTTCCAGGGCTGCCCGATCGACATTGCCGCATACGCCTCCGGCACCCCAGTAGAATCCCGCGTCAATAATTAAGACGCCCGGGGCGAGGCCTTCCGCTTGAACTATTCCGGCCCGGCCTTTTTCTACCACCAAAATATCTGCCCCTGAGGCCAGTCCGGGTTCATAAGAGGGCAGAACACTCAGTTGGCAGGCTCGCTTAATCATTATCGTGGCCAGGGGAATTATCAAATCAAAGGAGTCTCCTACCAGTACGGCTTTTTTCCCGGCCAAGGAGGGGAAAAAGCGCTCGATGACCTCCAGGCAGGCCAGGGCCGCACAACTAATAAAGCCAGGTCTATCGCCACTCATCCGGCCCCGGTTCACCAGAGAAAAGCCGTCCACATCTTTGTCCGGGCGGATAGCTGCCAGGATTTCGTCTGTCTGTTCCTCCAGAGCAGCCGGAAGGGGTAATTGCAACAAGATGCCATCAACCTGCTCATCCTGGTTTAGTTCTGCGATTTTTGCCATCAATTCCTGCTGGCTGGTATCCTCCGGTAAATGGAGCAGGCGGGACTTTCCCCCGGTGGCTGTTGCCGCTTTCTCTTTGAGACCGACATAATGGAGGTCTTCTTTTTGGCCGCCTACCAAAATCATGGCCAGGCAGGGGCTGATGCCCTCCCGTTCATTCTTCTCTTTTAACTTCTGCCTTATTTCCTGGGCTATTTGCGATCCACTGATAATTTCCATTTATTTTCTCTCCTTAATGTGATCTTCCGCCCTCCGTTTTCCGCAGGATGAATTGTGCAGCCAGGGCCACCCCTACCGCGTTATCGCTGCTCAAGCGGGGGGAAGCGAAAAAGAGCTTTAGCCCCACCGCCGGGTGTTCCAGGCGGGCCTGCAGCCGTTCTTTTATTATTGAATTAGCCATTACCCCGCCCACCAGCAATACATCTTTTATGCCTTTCTTATCGCTTTCCTGCAAGATGCTCTTCTCCAGAGTATTGGCAATACAGCGTAAGCTGGCCAGAGCGATGTCGGGATAGGATATACCCTCCGCCATTAATTTCCGCGCCCGGGTTTCCGCCCCGGAAAAAGAAAAACCTTTATCACTCACTGATGAAGACATAATGGGTAGGTTCTCCCCGCTCGATTGCCAGGCCATTTTTTCGAGCTCGGGGCCGCAGGGAAAATCCAGACCCATGGCTACCCCTACCCGGTCTACCAACTGCCCGGCGTGCAAATCGAGTCCCGCGAGAACTGACGAGATATCCAGAAAGCCTCCCTGCTGCCGCCGGACATGGAGCAGTTCGGAGGTCCCTCCGGAAAAATGCACCGCCAGGAATTCGGCTCGCCCCAGAAGTGCTTCGTTCCCCTTGATTCCGGCCATTATATGGCCTTCCTGGTGGCTGAACGAGTAAAGGGGTATCCCGGTAAAACTGCTCAATACCTCGGCCTGGGAGAAGCCCGCGGAAAAAACCGGCATATAACTCCCTTCTACCCGGCGCGGCCAGGCACTGGCACCGATGGCTTTCACCGGAGCATCAAAATAGGAAGATAGACGGGCAAATAAAAAGGGCAGGTTTTTGATATGCTGGAAAAAGGCTTCTGATTGCCGTAAACCCCTTTTCCCTGCTCCAACCTGCAAAATCATACGCTCATCGGCGATAATATTCTGTTCTTCGTCCACCAGGGCCAGCGAGCTGGTATAGGCGCTGGTGTCAATCCCCAGGAAACTATCCATTTTTTTCTCCCAGTATCTTGTCCAGTATGGCATTGACAAAGCTGCCGGAGCCTTCATCTCCATATTTTTTGGCTATTTCAATAGCCTCATCGATAGCCACTACAGCTTGCGAGTCTTCCAAGTAGAGTATTTCATAGGCAGCCACCCGCATTATATTTCGGTCTACGGAAGACATCCGATCCAAAGCCCATTCCCGGGAATAACTGGCAATCATCTGGTCAATTTCTGCTTGCTTTTCCAAAGTACCCTGAATTAAATCCCAAGAAAATCCCTGATTCTTTTCCGCTAATTTGTCATGTAGGACCAGGTAATCAAAGGCTTTTTTGGCATCCGCCTGCACCTGGTCCACCTGGAAAACAACCTTGAATGCGGTTTCCCGTGCTTTTCTTCTGCTCAAATATTTTCTTCCCTCGCTATCGTTGCCGGTCTTTGAACATTTGGCGCAACCAGTTGTCAAAACTATGGTTTTCGTCAATCCTCTTGCCGATGAAAAAGCCTAAAACAATACAGAAGATAACGAAGAGGCTGCGCCAGAATCCATAGCTAATAAAGAGAATGCTGGCGATGAGACCCAGCAGAATTCCCAGGGCCTTACCCCGGTGTTCCTCTAATATCAATAGTAATAGTTTTTCCCCCATTTGCCTGCCCCCTAACGATTGACAGCTTTATTGGGATTGCTGAAATCGTCTACCAGTACTTTTACCTGAGAAACTTGCAGTCCACCTATATCTTCCAGGTGTTCTTTTACGGTTTGCTGCAAGCTCTTGCTCATCTCCGGCACATTGTAATCAGGGTTAATGGCGGTATGTAAATAAACCAGCAGGCCATCGTTACTAGTGCTTACGGCCGGCTTTATTTCTTTAACCCCATCAACTTTTTTAACCGCCTTCATGATTATTACTTTAATCGCTGGAACAGTAATGGAAACCTGTCCGGCCAATGAACTGTCTACAATTATGGAATCGGGTTTGTTCTCGTATTTCAGCCCGGAAACAAGCATCACCAGGGCAATGGCCATAACTACTATGGCAACAATGCCAACAATTACCCGGTTCTGGGGAGTGGACAGGGCCTGATTTATAAAAGTGAGAGGTTCGGCACGACCCATAGCTGCTACTACCACTACCCCGGCCAGGGACAATAGTAAAAGATTATATACTAACAAGACCGGACGCCAGGCTTTTTCCATTTTCCCACCTCTTTCCAATAAAAAACGATACAGTTAACCCCCTGTGGGAGCAGGGGGTTAACCAGATTACTATTCCACTATAAACTCGGAGACCGCTTCTTCATCTGCCGGTGATTTTTTAATTGAAACCGACACTATATGCACATTGATACTCGCTACCGAAAGGCCGGTCATAGTCTCTACGGCTAATTTGACTTCTTTTTGCACCTTTTCAGCTACTTCCGGTATGGGATAACCAAACTCCACCACAATAAAAATGTCTATTCTGGTCTTATCCTCAGCAACTTCAACCTTTATGCCCTTGCCATAGTTCTTTCTTCCTAGCTTTTCTACCAGATCAGTACCCCAGCCGCCGCTTAGTGATACAACTCCTTCGACATCTGTGGCAGCCAATCCGGCTACGGTTGAAACAACTTCGTCTGCAATTCTGATGGTTCCGTATTCATTGAATATTTCTGGTTTTTGTCCTTCCACAATACTCACCCCCATAGTATTTTTGCCGTTGTTAGTTATTCTACCAAACAATTACCGTAATTATCAAATCTATTTAAAAAGTGATTCTACTGCCAAAGGTTATAAATATTCATTGGCTTGTATAAATATACCGCTCCAGCGTCCTTAATAGCGACCACAGGGAGCATCAGTTGTGCCCGACAGGGCGCTTCGCATGGGCAACACCTGCGGCTTGTCTAGCGTCTCAAGGGGTACCGCGCCAATCTCCCGTCCATGAGAGGCAACCTCAATAGTGACACCCGCCAGGGTGGAACACCAGGCGTACCCGAAGGGTACAGGGTGAAGCGCTCTCTCGAGATAAACGAAACGCCCTCCTATCTCGCTAACGAGCGTTGATTTAGATTAGGCTTTATCGCTCATTCGTCTTTGTATAAAGTTGGTGTAAACTTCACCTTTGCGGAAAAAGGCATTATCCAGTACTTCCAGGTGAAAGGGGATGGTAGTATTGATATTCTCCACTTCAAACTCTCCCAGGGCTCGTTTCATACGCTGGATAGCCTCATCTCTGTTCCTGCCCCAAGCAATCAATTTGGCCACCATGGAATCATAAAAAGGTGGTATGTGGTAGCCGGAATATACGGAAGAATCCACTCTTATCCCTGGTCCTCCCGGAATGATGTATTGCCCTACCTGTCCCGGAGAGGGCTGAAAGTTGCAAGCCGGATCTTCGGCATTAATCCGGCATTCCAGAGCCCAGCCCCTTATCTCAATATCCTCCTGTTGATAAGAAAGCTCTTCACCCGCCGCAATCCGAAACTGTTCCTTGATGATATCAATTCCCGTAACCATTTCTGTTACCGGGTGTTCGACCTGGATACGGGTATTCATTTCGATAAAATAAAATTTCTTGTTTTTGTCCACTAAAAATTCCACGGTGCCGGCACTGGAGTAGCCTGCTGCCCGGGCGGCATCAACCGCAACTTTCCCCATCTGCTGGCGCAAGGCCTCATCCAGTAAAGAGGAAGGGGCCTCTTCCAAAAGTTTCTGGTTGCGCCTTTGCAGGGAACAATCCCTCTCTCCCAGGTGAATTAGATTACCCAACTGATCTCCCAGGATTTGAAACTCAATATGACGGGGCTCTTCGATATATTTCTCCAGGTATATTTCATCATTGCCAAAAGCAGCCCCTGCTTCCATACGGGCCATCTCCAGGGCGTTTTTCAAGGAGCTTTCATTATGAGCCAAGCGCATACCCTTGCCGCCGCCCCCTGCGGAAGCCTTGATCATAACCGGATAGCCAATTTCCCTGGCCACAGCCAGGGCTTCTTTATATGATTGCACCGCCCCATCACTTCCAGGCACAACTGGAACTCCCACACTTTTTACCAGTTCCCGAGCTTGCACTTTATCTCCCATAAGTTCAATAACTTCTGGTGGGGGGCCAATGAACTTGATATTATAGCTGGAACACAAACTGGCAAAATGGGAATTCTCCGCCAGAAAGCCATACCCGGGATGAATAGCCTCAGCCCCGCTATTCTGAGCAGCGGCAATTATATTGGATATATTAAGATAGCTTTGCCGGGCCGGGGCTCCGCCGATACAGATAGCCTCATCCGCCTGTTTAACATGCAGGCTGTCTTTATCCGCAACTGAATATACGGCAACGGTTTCTATGCCCAGTTCTTTACATGCTCTTATAATCCGCAGGGCAATTTCTCCACGATTGGCTATTAGAACTCGGGAAAACAAGCTATCACCCCTAGTCTTTCTCTATTAAGAACAGGACTTGACCATATTCAACCGCTTCCGCGTTGTCCACCATGATTTCAATAATGGTTCCGGCAAATTCGGTTTTTATCTCATTCATCAACTTCATGGCCTCCAGTATGCACAGGGTCTGACCCGGGCTAACATGGTCTCCCGGCTGCACATAGGGAGGGGAATCCGGGGAAGGTGCCGCATAGAAAGTCCCCACCATGGGAGCCAAAATCTCCGTAAAATTATCCTGCTCAAGCTTAGCTGCTTCACTGGAGAGGGCCGGGGGCAAATTCATCGGTGCAGCAGTTGCCGCTTTATCAATTGCCGGCCCATTTCCTTTGCGTAAACTTAGTCTATAAGCGTCTTTTTGTACTTCCAGTTCACTGATACTGCTCTGGTCCATCAAGAGTATCAATTCTCTAATTTCATCGATTTTCATTTCATCATCTCCCCCATGAGCTGCAACCTTCTTAACTCGCGAAACCACCGGCGGTATTGCTACCGGGGCTTCTTCATCAAGCAGTTCTTCCCCCAGAGTATCTATGGAAGAAATCTGGGGAATATCTTCGGCCCCCCTGTTTTTTCTATATTCGAAAAATTTTAAGGCAACTTGGGGGAACAAAGCATAAGTAAGTATATCCTCCTCACTCTCCGCCAGTTCACCCAGCTCCTGGCGAGATCTCTCCCAGGCCGGCTCCAGCAAATCAGCAGGCCGGACGGTAATGACCTCTTCGTCGCCAATTATCTTTTTCCGGATCTCGTCCTTAATTGCTACCGCCGGTTTACCGTAATAGCCCCGGACATAGTCCTTTACCTCACCGGGGCAGAGCTTATATCTTTCTCCCATTAATATATTCAGCACCGCTTGAATCCCAATTATCTGGCTAGTAGGCGTAACCAACGGGGGATAGCCCAAATCTGCTCTCACCCTTGGTATTTCCGCCAGCACCTCGTCAATGCGGTGGGAAGCCTTCTGTTCTTCCAATTGCGAGTAGAGGTTGGTAATCATGCCTCCAGGCACCTGGTGTTCAAAAACTTTCATATCGGCAATACGCGTTACTCCCCGCTCAAAGCCCTTGTGTTTGCGTATCTGCTCAAAATGAGTAGCAATATTAAACAAGGCATGAAGATCTAAGCCGGTATCCCAGGGAGTATCCTGCAGGGCTCTCACAATGGTCTCCACCGGCGGTTGGGAAGAACCAAAGGCCATAGGTACGCTGGCGGTATCAATGATATCCACCCCGGCTTCCGCTGCTTTTAAAAGAGCCGCAATAGCCAGTCCACCTATATAGTGAGTATGCAATTGCAGGGGCAGCTGGACATTATCCTTTAGGGCCTTAACCAGCTCAAAGGAGGCATAAGGCGATAATAAACCGGCCATATCCTTAATACATATGGAATCCGCCCCCATATCCTTCAGCCGCAGAGCCGTCTCTACAAAATGCTGCATGGTATGAACCGGGCTTACAGTATAGACTACACAGGCCTGCACATGTTTGCCGCTTTTTTTGGCGGCCCTCATGCAGGTTTCCAGATTCCGGATATCGTTTAAGGCATCAAATACGCGGAATATGTCAATACCATTCTCCGCCGCCTTTTCCACAAACTTCTCGACAATGTCATCCGGATAATGGGTATAACCTACAATTGATTGACCTCTGAGCAGCATTTGCAATTTGGTCTTTTTTATTCCGCGGCGGATTTTACGCAACCTTTCCCAGGGGTCTTCATTAAGGTAGCGAATACATACATCAAAGGTAGCGCCTCCCCATACTTCCAGGGAATGATAACCCACCTCGTCAATGTTTTCCAGGATGGGAAGCATATCTTCTGTAGTCATACGGGTGGCCCACAAACTTTGATGTCCGTCTCGCAAACTGGTATCAGTTATCTTGATTTTGCCCAATTCCATACCTCCCTATAAGAACCGCCGGCTAATATCAGGTTTTAAAAATATAAGAGACTAAATTGCGGTAGTTCCTATTTTATAATGCCAGGCATTTTATGCCTTAAATGCTGTATTTCCTCACTTATTAGGCTTGGTTAGTAAGAATATAAACCTTTCGTTTCATAATGATTGCCTTTGGTGCCTTTTTAAAGCAAGATAATATAAATCTTAATAAATCTGCGTAAATCAGCGTCAAAGAATCTTCGTACTGGTTGCTTCCCCTATTTTCATCGTTGATTGTGGCCCCGGCCATGGGGGTTAGTAAGAAAAGTGAGGAGTGAGGGGTAAGGAGTAAGGGTTCAAGTTATTCCTACCCCATCTTACTATATAACAAGCGCCTGCTAACTCACTTTTCATCGTTGGCTGCAGTCCCGGCCATGGGGGTTCTACTGCAAAAGGTTATTATTATTTATTGATGTCACTGCAAAAAGTTATTACTATCATTGGCTTGCATATACCGCTCAGCACTCATAATAGCGATCGCAGGGTATGTAGGGAACGACCCCCGTGTCGTTCCGAATCAGGCGCAGCACCCATAATAGCGACCGCAAGGCATTGTGTTCCAAACAAGAAAAAAGCTTTGGATAAAATTATACTCAGGCCACCGGCCTGAGCATAGTTGTGCTACTCCGACATTAATAATTATAAAAATAAAGCCCGATTATTTCAATCTATTTGGGGAATGTATACAAGTTTACTCTTTTCCCGCTTCTTTTAGCCAAACTTTATCCTCAGGAAAATCCGCCAAGCTGAGTAGGATTTCCCTCAGCCCTTCCTCTCGCTGCGGGTTCAGTGTGCCGGCGGGGACAATAACCGTGGCAGTCCCGGCCTGTACCAGGGCCACGCATTCTTCAATCCCTTCTGATTTTACCAGGCTCTCCAGCCTCATCTCCTTTTCCATCTCTTCCGATATCTTCACCATCCGCAACGAAGCCACTTCCCGCGCCTTATCATCGCTATCCTTATTCTCCATGATTGCTTTTAAAATGTCCAGTTGTTTTCCGCGAATACGCTCTCTATCCAAACGATAAGTGGAAAAAAAATCATTTGGGGCTGTTTCCTTTTTATTTACCTGGCTTAAATCAGCTGCTGAAAATTCCTCCAGAATTTTATTCTCCTCGCTGAGCGGAAGTATTGCGGTCCTTTCTTCTTTTCCGTTTATAATCCATATTGTACCAAACAACAGCAAAACAAAAATCACTATAATTAAGCAAATATTCTTCAATCTTATTCTTAATAAGAGGGGGCGGATATTCCGTTCTTTTTTCATCTGGCTATTCCCCTCCTTTTCTAGGCATCACTCTTACCCGGTGTGGTGATATATTTAGCAGGGTAGCCGTAGCATCAGTCAAGCGTTCCTTTACTTCCGCCCGGCCTCCTCCATCGGCCACCACCAGTACCCCCAGAACCTCCGGGAAGCGTTCTTCCACCAGTACCGGCGCTCCTGATGATACCGCCAGATCCTCAACCCTGCTTTCTTCGCTGCTGTTCTTTTTTATGCCCCGAGTCTGGCTTTCCTCGGTCTCTCTTTTTTCATCCCGCCGGTTGCTGGCAAAGGTTTTATGACCATCGGAACTCAAGCTCAGGCTGACCTCCACCTTTCCGGCGCCATTGATTTCTGATAATATTGCTTCCAGTTCGCCGGCCATTTGTGATTTGACGCTTCTGGCCTCTTCTCGTTGATGTTCTCCGCTGGCCGGTGCCGGCGGATTTTTCTCCACCTTGCTCATCGGCCAAATCAAAGCCAGTAAACCAAAACAGATTAGAATAACCAGTATATACCTGTTTTTCTTTCCCGAGAACCAGGAATTCCTGCCCGGGCCATCTTGACTTTTCCTTAGCCACTCATCCAGCATAGATTAACCCCCTTCAAATTCAACTTTGATTTGCGAAGTGCTGAGACCATAAAAATTACCGATAATACTAATGACCTTGTCTTCAATCACTTTCTTTTCTTCCCGGCTCAGGTTACTATTTTCCCCGGAAAAAACCTCAATCCCGTCTTGGCCTTTCTTAATTTCAGGGCTTCCCGACTGAAGCAGAATATTTACTGCCTGCACTTTGCCATCCTGGCCAATCTCAATCTCTGACTTAACCTCTTCCACTCCCGGAACCAGCACAGCTACAGCATCTATCTGTCCCTGTAATTTCTCCCGGGCTATTTCATTATGTTGCGCTATAATCTCCTGCTGAATTTGTTTGCCATTATCTATGATTTCTTCACTTTTGCCCTCTTCCAGTTGGTAGTCCCAGAGATTTACTTTTAATTCCCGCTCACTAAAAAGCAATGATAGAACCGGGTTTAAAACGGCAATTATGATGAACATGCCCACGGCAAACCGTACAAAAGGTCTTACTCCTCCTTCAGGTAGGAGCAATTCCAAAAAACTGGTGAGAATGATAATTACCAGGACATTCCTAACTATTTCTTGCAAAAGCTGCATATCAATCCTCCCCTGCTCTAGCGTAAGGCGCCAAGACCGTTGGACATCCCTGCTACTATGGAAATCATGATTAAAAACATCAAGCCCACTGAGGCCAATGCCGCCAGCATTAAAAAGATATGGGCACTCATTATATCTAATATGGCTGCTGTTTTGGCATCACCGAGAGGTTCGACTACCGCCGCGGTTATTTTATAGATAAGGGCTATGGCAGCAACTTTTATCAGGGGAAGAGCAATTATCCCAATGATAATTAAAACCCCTAAAAAGCCCAGGGCTTGTTTCAGCATTACCACATAGCCTGCAGTTACTTCGATAGTGTCGGAAAGGATTTTGCCAACTACCGGGATAGCGTTATCAGTAACAAATTTGGTGGTGCGCAGGGCTACCTTGTCTAGCACCGAAGCATAGAGGGCCCGTAAAGTTATAAATCCGGCAAATATGGTTAGGCAAAAACCCAGGCTTACCCGGGCCATCTGCCCAAAGAAGGAAGCCAACTTTTCCACCTTTAAGCTGATAGACATATGATTTAAAAGGCTTAATATGGCCGACATAATAATTAAAGGAAAGACCACATTCTTTATGGCGTTGGCAAAGGCAGTAGCCGTTGTCATCAGAATGGGGAAGAGCATGGCAGAAGCATTGATGTTTCCTAATCCTGCGGTTAATACCAGCATCTGCGGCAGCATGCCCATCATAAATGCCACCATATTATTTATGCTTTGATGACCAATTTCCAAAACCAGGCGAAATGAACCCAGGGCTATGGCTCCCAAAGCCAGGTAACAGCTCAGGTAGGAAATCTGAGCTACCCCTGAGGAGAAAGAATTCTGCAGGTTTACCAACAGGGCAGTGAGAACTGATAAAACCAATAGCTTGGCCATCAGGCCGGAGTTGGCCCGAACTTCCTTGAAAAATAACTGCAAAATACCTCCCATAATATCCTGGATTTTTAAATCCAACTGGCCCTGGCTGAAATCCAGCAGCAGTTCTTTTACTGTTTTTCCCTTCATGCTGGAGCTTATTTCTTCGTCAATGTTCTTCTTGTATTCATCAAAAACACTCAGGTTAAGATTTTTAAGCGTAGTTTCCAGGGGAGCAACTTGCTCGCTTTCGTTATCTATTTCTCCGCCCCAGGCCGGGAACGAAAAAATAAGGATGCCAGTAATCAATAGCAAAAAAAGGAGAAAGTATTTTTTCATGCTGGCCCCCCCCTTTTCCCCTGGTTTTTCATACCATCAGTTCCATCATAGATTCCAATATGGCAACCATAATGGGAAGAGATAAAACCACAATTATTATTTTGGCAGCAAACTCCACTTTTTTGGCTACGGCATGCTCACCTGCATCCTGGCAAATAGCAGCGGCAAATTCACCCAGATAAGCTACCCCAATAATTTTCAAAATGGTGGCCATAAAAAAGTAGTTGATTTGCGCCCGGCGGGTAAGTTCTTGCATTAAAGCTATTATTGCCGCCATTTTTCCCATCATGAAAAGGAAAATTACTATACTGAAAGTAATGCTCAAGACTACCGCCATAACTGGTTTTTCCTGTCTAAGTATCAGTAATAATATAGTTGTAACCAGGGCCAGGCCTATGACTTGAGCTATTTCCACCTTCATCTCTCCTCACTTGATAAACAGGCTTGCCCCAAGCTGGCAGTATATCATAGGGACGGTTCTCCTGATAAATATAATAAGAATTTAATCTCGACGCAGACGGATGCAGACCCTTCGGGCACTACTGATGCTCCCTGCGGGCTGTCCTCACAGGCTAAAGACAGATCTGACCACCGAGAAGAGCTGGTTCATCAATTGAACGACAATTATCAAAACCACCACTACTCCGGCCAGGGTTAACATCTCGGCCTGTTCCTCCTTTTTAGCTTGTTTTAAGACTATGGAAAGAACCGATATTAAAATTCCAATGCCGGCCACTCTAAAAATGATATCTACATCCATAAAAACCTCCATTTTGGTCGTAAGTCATCAGGCGTAAGACATCGGGAATAACAGTTATTAGTCGTTAGATATATCTGATGTAATTCGTATGGAGACCCCTATACCTGGCAATAACTTAACAACTTAAGTGCCTGGCACCATCAAATAAGCAGCAGCACTACCATAGCTCCTAATATAAAACCACTGTAAGTCCACATTTTGCGACCACCTTCTGCTTGCTGCATAGCCTTCTGTTCCAGCAAAGCCAGTTCTTCCTGCAGCAGGGTCAATAGCTTTTTCTGCTGGCTGGCATCAGAAATACCTAATTGCAGTGAAGCGGTAGCCATTAATCCTATTTCCATTTCTTGCAGGTCAGAGTGAAGGCGCAAACCTTCAATCCCTGCATTCCAGGCTTCAGCAGCAGTCATGCCGGTTTTCTCCTGTAAAAGGCTGGAGCTTGCTGCGAAGAGATAGGAAACCGGGGGTCGAGAAAAATCAGCGGTTTTAGCCAGGGCCTGGGAAAGGGGACTATAGATGCAGCTTATTTCCTTTTCCAAAAAGCCCAGAGCCAGTCTAAGTTCTTGTAGTTGTTCCACCCTTCTGTCCATGCGCCGGGCGGCCTTTAAACCCCAGCAACCAAAGCCGGTAATTATTGAAGCTGCCCCCATTAATTTCAATCCCAGCACCTTAATCCCACCTTATAATCTCTTCTACTGTTCCTGGCCCGTTACGCCGGGATAATACCACTCCCAGGCGAAAAGCCCCCTGGGACAAGAGTTTTTTTATCAAGGGTCGTTTCGACAGTTCCTCTGGATTGCGGGCGTGGATACTGCATATCACTGCTACTCCGGCGTTTACACATTCTTGCAAAGCTTCCACATCTTCCTTGCGCCCTATCTCATCGGCAATTAACACCTGGGGAGAAAGGGAGCGGATAGCCATCATCATTCCCCAGGCCTTGGGACAGGCATCAAGAACATCACTGCGCAACCCCACATCCAGTTGGGCCAGTCCCCGGTGAGTCCCGGCAATTTCCGAGCGCTCATCGATTATTGCAATATTATGGGGTGGAAAGGCCGGGCTGCCCAGGGAAATACTGCGGGCAATATCGCGCAGAATGGTAGTCTTGCCGCAGCGGGGCGGTGATATTATTAGGGTATTAACAATAGTCCCGGTTGACATAATATGCGGTAGAATCGTCCGGGCGCAGCCCTTTTTTTCCCGAGCCAGGCGAAAACAGATGGAGGAAAATTCCTTAATACCCTTTATCCCTGCAGCCTGTACGATTACCTGTCCGGCCAGTCCCACTCGATGCCCCCCGGGGATAGTAATAAAGCCCCTTCTTATCTCTTCTTCCAAAGCATAAAGCGAATTATCGCTTATGGAGGCTATGGTACGATAAAGGTCTTCCCGGCTGGCGTTTATAGCTTCCGGCAATTTTTTTGTCAACTCACCCCGTGAAGTAAGGCCCCATTCACTTTCCCCTATTTTTAATAGCAAGGGTTGAGCCGCACGCAGGCGAATTTCCTCCATTTCCTGGTATACTTCCGCCTTCAGCCTGGACAAGCCTTCATGCAGTACTCCAGCAAAATAAGGGGTAACGGCCTGCTTCAACGCCTGACCATCCAACTGAAACACCACCTATTGCAAAATCTTGACCATCTAATAAGCAGTTGAAAACTCCTTAAGAATAAATATTGGCTTGTACCGCATTTTATGCCAGTAAAATCAAAGAGGGGAATTGTTTTCCTTTAAATGTAGAGGGGGAAGGTAAGATGTTAAGAGGTGAAGAATTAAGTAAACAATTGCTCACAGGCTTAAGCAAAGGAGAGAGTCAATCTGTAGACTACTCTCTCCTGCAGCTTAAATTCGGTTTTTAAGCATCGGAAGAAACTGCGGAGCAGTTTCAACACAGCGCCGCAATGAGGCAGAGGATTAGAACCCGCCACCTGTTTTTATAATAGAACCCAGCCGCTAGCGGGGATATATCTCGCCTCGTAACAAATGGACCTTAGATCGGTGCGCCGGAATGCTCTTCATTTTCTCCTTTTTCGTCCCCAATAAATGAGGGTTGGTAATCAAAAGAACCATCATTGACAAAAACTACTTCATCGCAATAGGGACAGATTATTTCCACCACATCCTCATCATCCAGAACTTCAGGGTCAAAACAGATAAGTTCACCGCAATGGGAGCAACGGATTTCTTCTGCAAAATCCAGTTCCTCACTCCATTTTTCCTCCAGTTCCTGTAAATCTGTATCCATGCTCTCTACATATTCTTGCAGTTCATCAAAGCGATCCTGCATAACTAAAAAGGATTCGGCGATTTCGTCCAGTACACTCAACACACCGCTTATTATTTTCCCTTGCGGACTTCCTTCCCTTATGTTCAGTCCTTCACTTAAGCCCTGCAGGTAGCTGACTTTTTCCGAAATATCTTGCAAAAACAAATCCTCCTTTCTAAATATACCTGGCTTCAACATTAAATGTTTTAGCTTAGTATTTACTCGAAAAGGAGGAATTACACCGCTATATTGCTTTGGTAAAAATGCTATAAAATAGCTAATTTAACAACCAACTAATTATAAAGTTTTCATCCTATTTGGATTATACTAAAGGCGGCTGAAACCCCGTCACTATATCACTCCACCGGAATAAATTAAGGGAGAGGGTTTTACACCCTCTCCATATATTCACCAGTGCGTATATCAATGCGCAGGCGGTCGCCGGTATTTACAAATAGAGGTACTTGTACTACCGCCCCGCTTTCCAGGGTGGCATTTTTAACCGCCCCGGTGGCTGTATCACCTTTTACTCCCGGTTCGGTATCAACTACCAGCATTTCAACGAAATTGGGCAAATCCACCCCGATAATATTACCCTGAAAAAAGAGAACCCCGAGAATCATATTTTCCATCAGCCATTTGGCTCCTTCTCCAATACTCTCCTTGCTGATGGAAATCTGTTCATAATTCTCCGTATCCATGCAGACATAGCCTTCGCCATCATTGTACAGATATTGCATTTCTCGCTTGTCCAGGTGGGCCCGGGGCACCTTTTCCCCGCCGCGGAAGGTCTTTTCCACCGTCCCGCCGGTCTTGACATTTTTCAGCTTGGCCCTTACGAAGGCAGAACCCTTGCCTGGTTTGACATGCATGAATTCTACCACTTGAAAAGCCTGCCCCTCCAGTTCGATGGTAACTCCGGTCTTAAAATCATTAACTGAAATCATCCTATCCCTCCATATATCTTAGAATATCAGAATGCTATTTCTACCGGGGTCGCTTTTAAGGTTGTTGCGCGATATATTTATACAAGCCAATGAATGTTAATAACTTTTTGCAGTGGAGTCAATCCTTATTATATTATAATATATCATTAGAACTGTCCCCATGATATATGACGACTGACGACTTATAACACCAGCAAGTTTTTTTCGGAACGGGTTATAACCTCGCCATACTGGTCTTTTACTATTACGCTGTCCTCTATGCGTAGTCCTCCCCAACCCGCTATGTAAATTCCGGGCTCGATGGTAACCACCATATTTTCTTCCAGTACGGCTTCACTCAGAGGAGAGAGCCGGGGCTGTTCATGGATTTCCAGGCCAAGACCATGGCCCGTACCATGGATAAAATACTGATCCAATCCATAGGCTTTAAGGCTTTCCCGTACGGCCCAGTCGATCTCCCGGCAGGATTGTCCTGCTCTCACCATAGCAATTCCCTTTTCCTGGGCCAGCAATAAGGCTTGATAAAGCTCCTGCAAGCGGGCTGAAGCTTTAGAAATAGCTATGGTTCTGCTCATATCAGCGGTATAACCCTCATAAAAACCGCCAAAATCCAGGGTTACCATGTCCCCGGGAACCAGCCGACGATTTCCAGGCTGACCATGGGGTAGAGCTGCATTTTCTGCCGATACTACAATAACATCAAATGACTCCTTATCACAACCCTTTTGTCGTAAAAGATAGACGATTTCGCTGGCTATATCGCGTTCACTTATCCCCGGTTTAAGCTTTAAGCAAATATCACTGAATACCGCATCAGCTATCCGGGCGCTCTCGCGGATAAGCTTTAGCTCCGCCTCGTCTTTTACCTGACGCAGTCCCTCAATCAACTGGGATACGGGCTGTAAATCGCTTGTCAGGGACTGTTGCAGTTCCATAAAAAAACTGTAGCTTATAGCATGGGCTTCTACCCCGATTCTTTTATAAGCCTGGCTCAATTCCACCAATTGCTTTAGCCCGGGAGGCCTTTCCACCAACAGTTGCCAGTCCGGGCATTCCTGCTCTACCTGTTCCTGGTAACGAGAATCAGTCAATATATATTTTTCCCCGGGGGAAATCAGCAAGCGGGCATCACTTCCCCCGGTAAACCCCGACAGGTAGCGAATATTCTCTCCCTTGCTTACCAGGAAGGCCTCTATTTCCTTCTCTTGTAGCAGCTTATATAATCTGAGCAGCCGTTTGCTAAAAATACTATCCATTTCCTTCCTTTATCCCTTTCCTTTTTGTCCGGCGGCCAGAAGCTCACAAGCGGCTAAAAAAGCCATTTTATAACTCAAGGCCCCGAAGCCGAAAACCCCTCCCACCGCCAGCGGGGAAATCAAGGATTGCTGCCGGAAACTCTCCCGGGCATAAATATTGGATAGATGTATTTCTATCACCGGAATTTCTACCGCTTTCAAGGCATCGTATATGGCAATACTGTAATGGGAAAGGGCCCCAGCATTTATCAATATGCAATCAAAACGACCTCTGGCTTCCTGTATGTAATCAACTATTTTCCCTTCATGATTGGACTGGAAGAAATCAATCTCCGCTCCCTGCTGCTGCGCCAGAATTTGCATTTCTTTTTCTATCTCGGCCAGGCTGCTCTCTCCATATATTTCCGGTTCGCGAATGCCTAGCATATTCAAGTTAGGGCCATTAATGAAGCAAATTTTTAAATTCAAATTTTTACCTCCCTAATTTCCGGCAACACTTAAAGAACGCAAGCGCACACTGGGAGCAAAGCGGGCACCGAAGGAGCGCTGGTCATTCCCCACCGCATCGATATTTTGCAAAAAATCCAGCAGGTTACCTCCAATGGTAATCCCCCTCACCGGGTAGCTTAAGGCGCCTTTTTCAATCAGCAAGCCGGCCGCACCCAACGAAAAATCCCCGGAAACCGGATTGGCGGTATGCAGGCCCATTATTTCAGTTATATAAAGACCCTTATCCACCGTGGCAATCATCTGCTCCGGGCTCTCCTCACCCGCTTCCAGGATAAAATTACTACTACCCACTGCCGGCAAGTGGCGAAACGAAGCCCGCCGGCCGTGGCCGGTTGATTCCACTCCGGCCTTGCACGCGTTGTAGTGGTCATAGAGATAAGTCATTAAAACCCCATCTCTGATTACCGGGGTTTTACGACTGGGAACTCCTTCGCCATCAAAGGGAAAACTCCCCAGACCCTCGCCCAGGGTAGCATCATCACTGATGGATAAAACCCCGGAAGCAATCTTTTCCCCTATTTTTCCGGCCAGAAGCGACTTGCCTTTTTGCACCGCTTCCGCACTTACCAAATGGGCAATAAGACCCAGGAAACGGGCCATAACATAGGGTTCGATTATGCAGGGCAGGGAGGCCGAATCAATACGGCGGGATTTCAAGCCCCTTACCGCTCTCATGGCTGCTTCCTCCCCCACCGCTTCCGCTTCCAGGTCCTTTATCTTTCTTTTTATCATCATAGAAAAACCGCTCTGGGATTCATCGTCCTCCCGGGCTACCAGAGAAAGATATAAAAGAGTGTAATTGGCTTTCCCCCAGGCATAGAGACCATGGCTGTTCATCAAAAGGGAATTGTATTCCCCCTCCTCATAGCCGGATTTTTCAATAAACTTAACCCTTTTATCACTGCGGCGGGCAGCTTCTTCTGCGGCTTGCGCCATTTCTATTTTTTCCTCCAAGGGGCTTACGGGAATATTTTCATCATATAGTTCCATAGTAGAGTAAAGATAGGGACCAGCTGGAAATGAGTTCCATCCATCCGCCGGAGTATAGCGGGAGATGTCCACCGCATCATTTACGGCTTGCTCAATCGCCTCCATAGACAAATCCGCGCTGTAAACAAAAGCCAGGCGTCCGGCATTCAGCAGGCGCAGGCCCAGTCCCATTTCTTCCGCCTTTTTTAGGGTTTCCACCTGCCCATCGCGCAATTCCAGGTTCATGCTGCGCTGCTGGGAAAGAAAGACCTCCGCTTGTATCCCTTTCTTATGCGCTGCCTGCAAGGCTCTTTCTCCCGCCTCCCGCAAAAGATCTTCCATTGCTCCCACCTACTTCCTTTTTATCTTCTTCATTTGAGGACCGCCAGGGCTGGCCGTACCGCCAACTGTGAGTTCTTTTATACGCATAGTAGGCTGGCCATCAGATACCGGCACCCCCTGGCCATCCTTGCCGCAAACCCCGATAGTAAAGCCCAAGTCATTTCCCAGCATATCTATATCCCTGAGCACCCGGGGCCCATTACCGGTAAGGGTTGCTCCCCGTACCGCTTCTTTTATTTCCCCACCTTCAATAAGGTAGGCCTCCTGCACATCAAAGACAAAATCGCCATTAATGGTATTAACCTGCCCACCACCCATTTTTTTAACCAACAAGCCCCGGGGAGTGGCTTTTATTATCTTTTCCGCTTCCTCCCGCCCCGGGGCAATAAAAGTATTGCTCATCCGCGGTATAGGCTTATGCTGGTAGGATTCCCGCCGCCCGTTACCGCTGGAATCCTTCTTTTCCCGGTTGGCTGTTAAGCGGTCATACATAAATCCCTGCAATTCGCCATCCTGGATTAAAACACTGCGCTCTGCCGCCTGGCCTTCATCGTCCATGCGAAAACTCCCATAATGCCCCTCCAGGGTAGCATCATCAATAACCGTCACCCCAGGGGCCGCCACCATCTCTCCGTATTTTCCCTGGTAGACGGAAAGCCCCTTTTGCACCAAATCAGCTTCCAGCCCGTGACCGCAGGCTTCGTGCACCATGGTGCCGCCGGCCTCGCCTGCCAGTACCACCGGCATACTACCCGCCGGAGCAGGAGCAGCGGAGAGCATCTTCAAGGCCAATCTACCGGCTTTTTCCGCCATAGTGGTAAAGTCTATTTTATCTAGTATTTCCCAACCGGAAACGGCCCCGGCCGATTCATAGGCGCTTTGTATAAGCCCGTTCCGGCTGGCTACCGCGTTAACGCCCAGCCGTACCCGGGAATAAGCGTCTTCCAACAGTTCACCATCGCTGTTGGCTATCTGTATCTCCTTATGAATATCGCTTAGAGCCATGGTAACCTGGCGTATTTCCTCCCCCAGATCCCGTACTACCTGATTGGCCGCTAAAAGCTGGTTAATCTTGTCAGCATAAGTTAAGTCCCATAGCAAATCCCGGGATATCCGGCCAATAGCAGGCTCTTGGCTGGACAGGGATAGGGCTTTTTCCTGGGCTGGCTCGGCCTTTCCCAAGGCCTTGCCGGCGGTTGCTGCAGCTTTCAAAAGCCCTTCTTCCGATAAATCATTGGTATATACATAAGCGGTGTTGCCCTCTTTAATCACCCGGATACCGGCTCCTTTTTCCCGGCCGCTGGTGATTTTATCCACCCGCTCATCTTCATAGATTACTTGACTCATTTGTTTTTCTTCATAATAAAGCTCGGCAAAATCGCCGCCCTTTTTCATGGCTTCATCCAAAGCCCTCTGCAGTACAGATCTTTCTAACACGGATTTCCTCCTGCTTCCTTCTTTATTTCCCCATATTCTAATATCTTTCCTACTGTCCCATTATATCCTAATTCTTATTCTACTCCAAAAAACTATGGGTAATCATTCCATAGATTTAATTATTTAATCGGCCCGGAAAAAAGGATTGCGAACCCCCTGGAGCTGGGAATAGGCATTGCCCTCTTTCTTCTCAGCCAGCGAAGGCAGCGCACTCTGGTCAAAGAAAGAGGAAATAGAAAGGTTTAAGACTATATCTTCAGCTTCATAATCCGTAGAACTTTGAAGGCTTTGCACTGAGGGAGTTGGAGGTATTTCTTCCTCTTCACTTACATATTGGTATTGGCTTTTGTTTTTTCCCTCCTGGCTTTCCGTCTGGGCTATGGCTTCCTTTGCTGCTTGCACCCGATTGCGGGACATTTTGCAGTGCTTAATAACAAAAACACGTGGAGATTCTTCTATGGCAGATATAAAATTGAGCAGGCTCAGATAAGTTCCTTTGGCACTAATACTTAACTCCAATTCTTGAAACTTTCCTTCCTCATTCGAGCTTGGTCCGGTCTTTTCTTTCTGCCCAGCAACGCTTCCGAGCAGTGAATATCTTAGTGCGCTTATGCTAATTCCATTTTCTTTTGCGCTAATATGAAAAAAGCTTAATATTTCGGGAACACATGGAGAGGAGGGTATGGCGATTTCCATGTTATCGCTTTCTTTGGGTAGTGAATAAGCACTATCGTACTCTATATGACTCTGGATAAGTTTTTCGTCTTGTTGGATTTTCATCTGCAAGGCCTGGTTCTCATCCCTCAATCGCTCAGTTTCCTCTTCTAAAGGTATCAAACAAAAGCGGTAATAAAAATATATTATAACCATAAATCCTAGAAAACAGCTTAAGACTATTTCGCGTTTTGACAATTTCAATCTGCTTCTTCCCCCCAGTTTATTTCTACCCTGAACTCTATTTCTTCTTTATTTTCATCCAGGCTGGAAGAAAGCAGTACCGGATTTCCAAAAGAGCTTTTTTCTCTAATTCCGGCCATTAAGAAGGAGAGTTCCTGGTTGTCAGCAGCATAGCCTTGAATTGCAATTCTCCCCTTTTCCATCTCTATTCCCAGTAGCAATATACCCGGGGAAAGACTTCTCTCTATTTCCTTAAAAACAGCAACATAGGATATCTGCTGCAGGCGGGTCTCCTCCAGGAACTTTCGTTTACGCCAGGCATTTTCCTCGTTCTTTTCTTCCATTCTTCCCGCACGAGCTATGGGTAATAGCTCTTTGGCTCTTGCTTCCAGATTTATATTTAGCTTTTGCTGTAGCAGCATTTCCTCATGAGCTGACTGGTAAAAGTAATACATCCCCCCGCTCAGGAGTAAAAGCAGCATGAGCCCCAGGACGCATGCTAATTTCTGCGCCTTAACCCCTTCTTGATTGAGTAGATTAATAGATATCCAGGAACGATGCCTCATCCCAGTACCCCCCGGCTAGCCAGTCCTATTGCTACGGAAAAATCGCAGCTTAACTCCTGCTTATACTGCTCGAACTTGGGGGGTAAAGCCAAAGTAGCAGGTAGATTGAGCGTTGGTACTATAGCATTTAATACCATACTTAAATACTCTGCCAAACCCTTAAGCTTTGCTCCTCCACCACACAAAAGAATTCGAGCAATTATCATTTCTCTTTCTTGTGGCTGAAATAGACTAAGCATTTGCTTTACCCTGGCTAAAAATTCCTCCATAAGCTCTTGAAGCTGAAGGTTCTCTGTAATATCCACTTCTTCCAATAATATATTATCACCCAGAATATCTATCATCCCCTCCAAGAAAGAAACAAAGCTCCTCTGGAAGAGAAGTTTTTCTTGCTGGAAAACAGAAAAACAAGCATATGAATACCCGATATTTAAAAAAACAGTTAAATCTTTTCCGTTGTTGTTATTCCAAAGCCGATTAAGAGCCAGAGCGGGAATTTCCACTACGGTCAGGCGTAACCCGGCCAGGGTGCAGACCTTCTTTAAATGCTCTACCTGCAAGCTTTGTGCGGCTGCGAAAAACACTTCCCTTTTACGGCCTTCGCCGTTCTCTATTTCCCTTAAGAAAAAAATATCAAAGGCTGCTTCATCCAGGGGAAAAGGGAGGAATGAAGAGGACTGGTACAAGGCTGCCTTCCTGCTTTCCCTCCTATTCATTCGCGGCAAAATAAAGTTATCAAAAAATATTTCTTGATTGGATAAGGCCGATATAACCTTTTGACCTTTCCAGCCCATCTCCTTGACCAGTGAGGAAATTGCTTTCCCTAGTTCTACAGGAGCTATAATCTTACCGTACTCTATTACTCCATTTGGTGTTGGCATTGAGGCAAAATCCATTAGTTCCAAGCCTTTTTTGACTTTCTTTACCCTGGCCAGCTTGATTTTCTTGCTACCTATGTCCAAACCAATTCCAGTAGCCCGGAAAAGCATGACTATACCTCCCCCTTCATTACTACTAAATTGCTTGCTGAACTTTTTGGCATTTAGCAAAGTCTCCAAAGCATGTCCCTATAAAAACTTATTAATTCTATTTGATACATCCATACCAGCCAAGCGGCTATAGCGAGAAAGGGAGCAAACTTGATAGCTGTCTTAAGCCCTGCCTGGCCCTGTATTAATAACACTACAGCCCATAATCCCCCGAGCCAGGATGAGATAAGAATAACCATTAGGGCTCCCGAAAAACCAGTAAATGCACCTATAAGCGCAGCCAGTTTTATATCCCCTCCACCCATACCCCCACGGGAGATTAGAGCTATAAAAAGAAATATAAGGCCAAAACCCACAGCTCCTAAAAGTGATTGCTTAATACCTATGGTGACAAAACCCAGGCCTAAACCCAATAAAAGCCCGGTGAGGCTTAAAGTATCAGGGATAATACCCTCATTTATGTCGGTAAAGGCAGCGGCTACCAGGATGGCGGTTAATACCACCCCGCTAAATGTTTGCATAGAGAATCCCCATTTTAGAAAAACCAGCATCCAGAGAATAGGGGTAATCATTTCCACCAGTAAATATTGAGCCGGGATACTTTCTCGGCAATAGCGACATTTTCCACGCAAAAGGATGAAGCTAAGCAACGGCAGGAGGTCAAGAAGGTATAGTCTATGACCGCAGGCAGGACAATGACTGGATGGGTAGAGAAGAGATTCTCTCCGGGGAAGTCGATAAATGACTACATTTAGGAAAGAAGCCAGGAGCAGAAAAAGTATGGCCATAAACACATAATAATACATATAATAACACCCATTTTCTCTCGGATACCTGAAGTATCGGAAGTCGGAGGTTTTTAACTATCTGTTTCCAGGCAGTAGTATTCTATTACTGCGCTCTCATAGGGTTGTGGACTGCTAGCGGTATAGGTATATAGCAGTTTCACTTTTAGCTTCTTTTTCGCCTGGTTATAAACAGCGGTTGAGGTTAAGCAATAGCGGCACTTTTTCTTCTCGTTTTCCTGGAGCTCATCTTCCTGGGGTTTATCGTTATTGCTCTCTAAATCAACCAGGCTACAGTCAAACTCCTCAGCTTTTTCTGTAACTTTAATCTGGGCTTTTATACCATCTGAGATAGTAACTTCTTCCTCAAATTCAGCCGGCAAGCCTCTATGCCATATTTCTTCTATGGCCCATTCAACCCCGCCATCAGCAGCTTGTTGGGCCTGTTGTGATTGAAATAGATAAAAACTCAGTTTCTTTTCTATACTGGCCAGCTCTATTGTAGCGATTCCCCAAATAGTGCAAAGCAGCATTACCATTAAGGCCATGAGCATGAGAGCTCCATCCTCATTCTTAAAAGCATTCACTATTCACAATCCCTCCTGCAAAGACTTCCCCGTTACATCTCCAGTTCCCTATTACTCTGGGGTAGTGCTGATACGGGAGCGAACTGCAGTACTAAGACGGTAAATTTCATTATTTACAGAAGATTCCACGGTGATTGTGATTAAATCGGAATCAGAACTAGATTGAAAGTTTAAATAGTTAATATTTTGTACCAGAGCCAGGTTGTTTCGCCGCAGGTTATTGCTGTAAAGAAAATAACGGATTTCTTCTACTGGCTTTCCCTCTACCGGCAAATATAGTATTAGTTGGTCACTATTTAAAATGCTATCTCCTGGCGGGGGACAGGAAGAGAGAATATCCCGGGTAATCCACTCTATTGCCGTTCGCGTATAATGGTGAGCTTCACAGGTAGCAGATTGCCTTTCACTGCCAGTAAACATCAGCCAGTTAAGCAAAAATAGACCGGAGCCTACTAGAGAAACCAGGCTCAGGGCCAGCAGCACTTCCAGCAGGGTAAAGCCTTGTGAGCTATATCTATTCACAACCCGCTCTCTCCTTTTCTCATCATAGTCAGTAAGCAGAGCTTTTGCTTTTGCTCTCCTTCATACCAAGAAAGCGTTACCCGAATACGGTAAAGTCTATCCAAAGCGTCTAGCTTTTCCATATCAATCTGGGCACTAATTCCCGGCGGAATAGAGGGTGTATATCCTTCCCCCAAGCCTAATATCTCCGGTTCTGCCAGTGAAACACTCTTTATCTTTTCCGGCTTTTCTCGCAATTCTTCCAACAAAGAAGCCGCATAATATGTGGCTGTGCTTTCATAACGGGAATGCTTTATCCATATCGTTGTAGTTGAAAATATAGCCAGGGCCACATTACTTATTATGGTAAAAATGACCAGGGCCAACAACACCTCCAAGAGAGTCATAGCTTCCTGACCTGGCCTACTCCGTTGTATCTTCCTCGACATAAACCAGACTCCATTTCTTAGCTATAATTAGAAGCTAAGCGCTACTATTTTTATCCTTAACTAGCAAAAACAATAAGCATTGCTGCAAGTTGTTCTTTATTTTTCTGCTGACTTCGAAGCATGAGATACTACTGCCTTGCCCCCGTTCTCAATCTTTAATCTATATTCACCTGTACCCATTGGGTTCTCGGGAATCTCTTTGAGATAATCCGGCACCAGCTTTTCTTCCCCATCCTTACCAAAAGCTTCACTGTCCAATTTTTCGCCATCACCTGCCCCTATTGCCCCAGTTTGTCCAGTCTGCATATACCAGAGTTCGGCGGCTTCTCTTATTATCTTCATATTAGCCTCATCAGCTTTTTCCTTAGCCGAATCTAAAACACCTTCAAAACGGGGCACTGCCAGTCCAGCTAAAATACCTACGATAGCCATTACCAGAATTAATTCCACCAGGGTAAAACCTTTTTCTCCAACTTTTCGCTGACCCAAATCCGAGAATTTGAGCATACTATCCCCCTCTTTCCTCTCAATTAAATGGCTTTATGACCAACCTCCATCCCCCTCTTTTATTCCCGCAAGCTACAACACTCAGGCCATAACCTTCATTAAGTCAAAAACAGGAAGGATAGTGGCAATTACGATTCCCGTTACCAGCATAGCGACAAATATGATCATAACAGGCTCTACTGCAGCCAGCAGTATATTAAGCTTATATAGTACTTCTTGTTCATAGTAATCTGCTATTTGAGCAAACATGCTATCCAGGCTCCCGCTTTCTTCGCCTATGGCTATCATCTGCGTAAACATGCTATCAAAAATAGCCGCAGTCTCTAGAGGTACGCTGATGGATTTGCCTTCACTTATTTCCCGGCCGGCCTGTCGTATTGCCTGGATAACCACTTCATTCCCTACTACTCCTGCGGCCACTTCCAGTGCTTGTAGAATAGGGATTCCTGCCTGTAAGAGAATGGCCATAATCCGGGCAAAATGAGCCGCTATTATTCGGGATAAAAAAGTTCCCCAGAGGGGCAGACGCAAAAGATACTTATCTGTAAATTGCTTTCCCATGTTCGTTTGTTTCCATATTCTAAGTATCAAAGCTATTGCTATAATGGCCAGTAATAAGGCTTTCCAATACTTGTTCAGAAGCAAGCCCAAATTTAAAAGCAGTTGTGTTGGCAGGGGAATTTCTGCCCCGGCTGATGCAAAAACACTAACAAATGCGGGCATAATAAAGGAAATAATGAAAAATATAACCAGCAACGCCATTAATGTTATGATTAGCGGATATATTGAAGCTGCCTTTATTTTAGCGTTTATATCCTGCTCCCTTTCCAGATGATGACTAAGGTTTTTAAGTACCGTCTCGAGAGTACCTCCCATTTCCCCAGCTTTAATCATGTTTATATAAATGCTGGAGAAAACTTTGGGATGCTGGGAAAGGGCCACCCAGAGTGCCTGTCCCTGCTCAATATCATCATGAATTTTGAGCAAAGCCTTCTTTAAGGTCCGGTTGCGGTTTTTTTGTCCCATCACTTTAAAAGCTTTTATGATGGGAAAACCAGCTGTAACCATGGCCAGGAATTGCCGTGTAATCATAAGAACTTCTTTGTTGCTCACTTTAAGGGAAAATAACTCTCTATTAATTACCGGACTAGTTCTATTTACTTCTTGTAAAGATATGAGGTAATAACCTTGCTGGAGAAGATTATGTATCAGAGAATCGCGGTCTTTTGCTTCCTGTAGTCCTCTTAGCACTTTACCCCGGGAATCTCGAACCTTATATGTAAACTCCAAAACCTCTTCACTCCCGCTTTATAACAGATAAGAAAATGGTCCTCCTGGTGCTTTATATCAATAAGTTTGACTTTTTCCCCAGACTAGACCTTGCTTGCTCGCCTCTTCGTCGCTTATTAGCCTTTGGTGCCATAGCTCCTGCATCGCCTTTTCCATGGTTACCATCCCGTAAGAACTACCTGTTTGCATAGAGGAATAAATCTGATGTATTTTATTTTCCCGGATAAGGTTACGCACTGCAGGAGTAGCTATCATTATCTCAACTGCCAGTATTCGTCCCTTAGCATCAGCTCGAGATAGTAGTTGTTGATTAATAACGCCTTGCAGGCAATTGGCTAATTGTAGGCGCAACTGGGTCTGTTGATGAGGGGGAAAGATATCGATTATCCGTTCTAAAGTCTGTATTGCTGTTCCTGAGTGCAGTGAGGCCAGAACCAGGTGACCAGTCTCAGCCGCAGTAATAGTCGTAGATATGGTTTCCAGATCCCTCATCTCCCCCAACATAATTACATCCGGGTCCTGGCGCAAGGCCGCGCGGAGCGCCTGCGGAAAAGTCTTACTATCAGCTCCAATTTCCCTCTGATTAACAATGCAATTATGGTTATTATGCAAGTATTCTATAGGGTCCTCTAAAGTTAAAATGTGGAATTTGCGGGATTGGTTCAAGAGGTCAATTATAGCTGCTAGAGTAGTGGACTTCCCGCTCCCACTGCTCCCGCTTATAAGGACAAGTCCCTTTTCCTGCATTGCCAGTTCCCTTACTATCGGAGGTAAGCCTAACTCATCCCATTCGGGAATCTTAAACGGTATAATTCTTATAGCCAGGGCCCAGGAGTTACGCTGTTTAAAAAGGTTGACCCGGAACCGGGCTATTCCAGGAATTGAATAAGCAAAATCTACCTCGCCCTGTTTTTGAAAAGATTCCATAATCCCCTTATGAGGAATAATTTCTCGGGCCAAGCTTTGGACTTCCTCCTTACCCAAAAGCAAATCTTCAGGCAGTGAGGCTAAATGACCATTTACTCGATACAATGGAGGTTGGGAATAACCCAGGTGAATATCTGATGCTCCCATTTCCACAGCTTTTTTTAATATTTCCTCGAGCTTTATAAAAGCCAAGTCATAATCCTCCCATGAATATTGCCTTCATTACTTCTTCCAAAGAACTCTGACCCTCTCTAGCTTTATTAATGGCATCTAGCATAATACTAATCATGCCCTTCTCAATTGCCATTTTTTCCAAGCGGTCCTCCGAACTTTCTCCCCGGTTGAGCAAGTCACGAATCTCCGGCCCTAAAAGCATTATTTCCTGCAGAGCAATTCGTCCCCGATAGCCCGTATTACGACAGGCTTGACATCCTTTTGAGCGAAAAAATACCGGTCCTTTATCTAGGGGCAAACCCAATTTTTTAGCCAACTGCTCTTCAATCGTATATTCTTGACGGCAATAGCAACACAATTTCCTCACCAATCGTTGTGATACCACCCCAGCCAGTGAGGAAGCCAGCAGGAAGTCTTCAATCCCCATATCCCTTAACCGCGCTATACTACCAGCGGCACTATTGGTGTGTAAGGTGGAAAAAACCAGATGCCCGGTTAAAGCAGCCTGTACCGCCAAGCGTGCGGTTTCCCTATCTCGGATTTCACCCACCATGATAACATCCGGATCTTGTCTTAAAATGGAACGCAAGCCACTGGCAAATGTCAGCCCGGCTTTAGGATTTATTTGTACCTGATTGACTCCAGGCAAAGTATATTCTACCGGGTCCTCCAGGGTGATAATGTTTTTCTCTATGGAATTAATCTGGGTTAAGATGGAATAAAGAGTGGTAGTTTTTCCGGAACCAGATGGGCCCGTAACCAGAACCATACCTTGAGAGCGATGGGCCAATGCCAACAGGTTTTCTTGGTTGTTGCAACTAAAACCTAATTGCATGATTTGGGTTAAAGCATTAGCCCGATCCAGAATTCGCAAAGCCAGCTTTTCTCCCCAGGCGGTGGGCAAAGTGGAGGCGCGAAAATCAACTTCTCGTTCTTCAATAGCGGCTCGAAAACGCCCATCCTGCGGGAGCCTCTTTTCAGAAATGTCCATTCCGGCCATAATTTTTATTCGGGATACCATCGGGGCCAGTAAGCTAAGCGGCAACCGGGCAGCTTCATAAAGCTCGCCATCCAGGCGAAAACGCAATCTGATGTCCTGCTGTTCCGGCTCAATATGAATATCACTGCAACCCTCTTCCACTGCTTGGGTCAAGATAGAATTCACCAAAAGGACAATGGGAGCATCCTGGTCAAGCTTTGAAAATCGGGGGTTCTTGCGGATATTAACAAAATTGTCATCTTGCGGGTAGTTTCTTAGTAAATTATTTGGCATGACCAGGCAACCTCCAAAAATAGCTTGTGGGGGATTAGAACCCACCACCTATTTTGTGAATAGGCGACCGCTTAGCGGGGGACATATTTTACCTTGATATATTAATACTACTATATTTAGATTTTATTGATAGTGTTTTGACAATTATGTTAATAATATCTATTATTGCGACCATTTCTTCCTTTAGTTTTAATTCATTAGATAATATAATTTAGAAAAAGTGATTGAAGTTATCGCTAATTCTAAGGAGTTGATCAAATGGCAGACGAACTCTGGCGCTATTACTATTTTTTGGAAGACGATGTCCTTAGTTTTAATCCATTTGTAGAAATACTACAGAAAAATAAGGTCAATTATTACCCAAACTATTCTTTAAAACTCCTGGAAGATGAAAAAAGCTTCTCCTACCAAATGAAACAGGATAATTTAAGCATTCTGGTATTATGTTGTTTGGTGGAAAAAGGTAATTGGGCGGATGGTCTTGCCTCACTCGAAGCCTGGGAGGAAGAAGCTGGCATTAATGATGTGGATATCGTTGCCGAGACCAGTGTGTTCCTATCCACGAAAATGGCATGGGAAGATTTTCTGCTATCCTCGCAAAGATTATCCCGGCAAAAAGAGGCCCTTAATATTGGAATCGAAGAAGGCCAGATGGCCCGACTTTGCCGTTTATGGCCCCAGGGTAAGGCCTTTTACGCTTGTCATTTGGATAAATACACCAGGCAGAACCGCAATTTTCTAGGAAGTGAACTTCCTTTATTGGAAGCCAGTCTCTTGCGCTTGCGTATGATTTCATCTTTCTTGAGAGAGCAGAAAAATACGGTGCTCCGGGAAAGGGAGCAATTGGATCAAGAGTTGTCCGCTATTCTTCATACCCAATTGGTTATGGAGAAAGGGAGTATGGAGGAAGCAATGGAGTTGGAGGAGCAAGTTGAAGGGCTATCCCGGGCTTATGGCAAAATAGCGGGAGACTATAACACCCTGTTATCTGCTGCCAACCGCCTTTCTTCCCTGTTGCAATCCTTCAGGCAACAATTAAGCTCTTTGCGCGGTGCGGATCTAAGTGAAGGTTTTATTAGTGATATGATTAATCCCTATTTAATTCGTCTGCGGGAGATAGAGGAAGCACAAAATAGTGTCATAGTATCCCGGGAAAACCACCGGGCGGCCATCGAAGTAGCCCGGAGCAAAATCGATATTATGAATGCCCGCTCCAACATTGCTACCCAGAAAGAAATAAGGAATCTTATGCAATTGAATGTTACCATTCAAAAACAAAGCCTGGTTTTTCAATATGCTGCCGGTTTGATTGAATTTATAGTTTTAGCTTATTACAGTCATTCGCTATGGTCCCATCTAGCCCACGGGGCTTATGCAGCTATACCGGGCTGGATTCAGTTTCTGGTGGTTATAGCCTTTTCCGGCAATACCGTATATTGTACTCATCTGATGGCTGAGTACATGCAAGGAGATCATCATGTAAAGAATAAATTAATAGCCGCCGCCATTCCCTTGTTTTTGATATTGTTAATCGTAATAGCCGCCAGTGCTTTACTAGCCTCTCCGCTTGCTCATTAACCCATCATTTTTAAGGCCTTAAGGCGTTCGGAGAGCTTTTTCAGATGCATATCTTCCTCGCGGGCTATCTGTTCAAACAATAGCCTGGTTTCCTGGTCTTCCGCCTGTTTGGCCAATTCTTTGTAGCGGTCACGGGCCTGAGCTTCGGCATTAACCGCCAGTTCCATGGCTTTTAAGAGGTTGGCATTCATATTTTGTCCCCCCATATTTTAAGGTCGCTGCAAAAAGTACTAAATACGGATTAGCTGGAATTCAAGTCTACTATCAATCATTGTTAGCTGAGTGCTGTATGAAGGACACCTCTAACTTTTCTTATTTAATTATAGCTGAACTTGAGGCCACTGCAAAAGTTATAAATATTAGTAACATCACTTCAATAAGGTGTCAAAAGGGCCGTCCCCTTGACAACTTATAAACTATTCTGAGCTTGCCGAATAGCTGCCAGCAGCTCTTCGCGGTTTATATCCTCGCTGAGCACAAAGTTTCCTATGCCCCGGGGTAAGACCAAGCGCAGCTTATGGTTGATTACCTTCTTGTCGTTCAACATACCTTCATAAATAGCCAGCGGCTCGAAATCCGGCCAGCGGGTGGGAATACCCAGGAGCTGGTAGAGCTTTATGATTCTCTCCAATTCATCCGCAGTCAGATAATTCTTTTCCCAGGCCAAAAAAGACGCAGCTATCGTACCCATAGCCACCGCCTCGCCATGCCGCAACCGGGAGTAGTGACCCAGTTTTTCCAAGGAGTGGCCAAAGGTGTGTCCTAGATTCAATATGGCCCGCAGCCCGGTTTCTCTTTCGTCTTTGGCTACCACTTCGCTCTTTATCCAGCAGGATTCGTAGATTATTTTTTCCAGAGAGCCGGCTTCCTGCGCCTTAATAGCTTCGGCATGTGATTCCAGGTAATCGAAGAAATCGATATCATGGATTATTCCGTATTTCACCACTTCGGCCAAGCCGCTCTTATACTCCCGCTTGTCCAGGGTAGCCAGAGTCAAATAGTCGATGATAACCATGCGTGGTTGATGAAAGGCACCAATCAGGTTTTTGCCCTGCGGGTGATTTATAGCCACCTTCCCGCCTACGCTGCTATCCACCTGAGACAGGAGAGTGGTAGGAATTTGCACATAGTCTATCCCCCTCTGGTAGAGAGCAGCCACCAGACCGGCCAGGTCACCAACAACACCCCCACCCAAAGCCAGTACTACGCTGCTACGTTCTAATTGAGCTTCCACTGCCTGGTCCAAAACCTTGAAGGCTTCTTCCTGGTTCTTATACTGTTCTCCATCCGGCATTAGAGCCACACTTACGCTAAAGCCCTGCTTCTCCATAGCTTCTTGCACTTTCCGGCCATAAAGCGCAAAAACAGTCGGATTGCTTACCAATAGAATTTTGTCGGTCCTGCTTACCTGACGAAGTAAGATACCAGAGCTTTTCAGTAAACCGCCTTCAATGTATATCGGATAGCTTCTTTCTCCCAAACTGACCTCTAATTCACGCAAGCTGTCCATCCTTTCCCTGTTATGCTACCTTAGGCGCCGGGTTATTTCTTCAACTATCGCCCGGGGCTCTTTGTTATTTGTATTGATGCGGAAATCAGTACAGGCATAAAAAGCCTCCCTTTCTTCCAGCATGGCTTTAATTTCCTCTTCCCCATACTCCTTTTTTATTAGAGGGCGGCTAGCTTTTTTTCGCTTTACTCGTTTAAGAATTTCTTCGGGACTGGCCTCAAGACAAATTAATATACCATTCTCTCTCAAGGCCTCAATATTCTCCTGGCTTAGTACCACTCCTCCTCCGGTAGCAATAACCAGGTTGCTTTCATGGCCAAGTTTTTGTGCCAGCAGCTTTTCCTCCGAACGAAATCGGATTTCTCCATGCTTACGAAAGATTTGATTGATGGACAAACCGGTAATCTTCTCAATCTCCCGATCCATATCAATAAAAGCCATTTTTAGCTTTTCCGCCAGCCTTTGACCAACAGAACTCTTTCCTGTACCCATAAAACCGATTAATACTATATTTTTTCCCATTTCCACACCCTTTTCAAATAAGCCTGGTAGGTTGTATAGGACTTCCTGATTTCATCCAGGCTGTCACCAGAAAACTTCTCCAAAAAGGCCCGGGCTATAGCAAAAGCCAGCATGCTTTCCCCTACTATTGCCGCCGCTGGAACCGCACAGATATCAGAACGCTCAATATCGGCCTTCTCCTCCTGCCACAATTTTGTATTAACACTGGTCAAAGGCTTATAAAGAGTGGGGATAGGCTTCATATAAGCACGAGCCCAAACCGTCTCTCCATTACTTATTCCTCCTTCGATTCCTCCGGCCCGGTTGCTCTTCCGGTGGAGTCCCCCTTCCTCACTATAAAATATCTCATCGTGTACCCAGGAACCCGGTTCAGTAGAGTTGGCAATACCTTCTCCGATTTCCGCCGCCTTTATGGCTGGAATACTCATCAGTAAAGCGCAAATCTGACTGTCCAACCTGCTCTCCCAGTTGATATAACTACCCAATCCCGGCGGCACTCCGATAACTCCAACTTCAAAACTGCCGCCAAGCGATTCCCCCTTTGACCTGGCCTGGTCAATGGCCTCCCTCATCAGAGGCTCTTTTTCTGTATCCACCGAGTGTAAGGGGGATTCATCCACCTTCTCCCGCAAATCTTGCCAATTCTGCTCATTCACCTGCCAGGTTTTCACCTGCACTGGCCCTATGGATTTTACCTGGCTATAAACCCTTATATTAAACGACTCCAAGAGCTTTTTAAACATGGCTCCGGCTGCTACCCGGGCAGCAGTCTCGCGGGCACTGGCCCTTTCTAAAATGTTGCGCATATCTGACTGATTATACTTCATGGCCCCGGCCAAATCAGCATGCCCGGGCCGAGGGCGATTTACGATTTTTTCTTCATGCCGCTTGCATTCTCCTGGCGCCATTATCTCCTGCCAGTTTTCGAAATCCTGGTTTCTTATAAGATAGGAAATAGGCGTGCCCAGGCTATAGCCATTCCTGATTCCGGAGAAAATCTCCACGCGGTCTGATTCAATCTTCATCCTGCCCCCTCGTCCGTAGCCCTTTTGTCTCCTTTGCAGTTCCCGGTTAATATCCTCTTCCCCTATTTCAACGCCGGCAGGCATTTGCTCAACAATACCAATAAGACCCTTCCCATGTGATTCGCCAGATGTAATAAAGCGTAACACCATCCGTGTCCCCCTATTTCTTTTTAATATATCCGCCTTGAAAGTGTTTGGGTTCCATAAAAACTACAAAGGCATCCGGGTCTTTTTCATATATCTTATCCGCCACGGCCACAGCCATATTGCGTTTGAGAAAAATATTTAGAACCAGTTTGGAGCCGGCCTTACCACTGGCTTCCCAACAAGTTACCGGAAAACCTTCTTCCCGTAATTCCTCCACAATATGACCATGCTCGCTGTCAATGGTTACCTGCACCCCCCGGTAACCCAGGGCAATCTTTTCTTCCAGGATAGATCCCAGGAGGATACCCAAGGCAAAACCAGAACAAAAGACCAGTAGTTTTAAGGGTTCATTCAGTGAACCGATTACCAAGCCCAGGGCTACGGTATAAATAAGGATCTCAAAAAAACCGATTATGGCCGCCGGTATTCTATCCCCACGGATAACCAGAATCATCCTCACCGTTCCCAGAGAAACATCCAGCACCCGGGCCAGGAAAATAAAAATTAGTTCAAATAGCATATTACTCCCCTCATTCCCAGTTTAATGGAGGTTTATCGGAAACCCTAATCCTCCCCGCAGCCACGCTTACTATAATATAGCGTCTTTCCCCTTTTTGGTTTTCCAGGGTTACCGTTCCTGCGTGAGAAGGTACTCCTGAAGGCAAGAAAATACAGGCTGCTTTGTTATCATGCTTGGCAAAAGTGGTCAGGCCCAAATATGTAATACCCGGGCTTAATTGATAGGTGGAGCCATTTTTAACTTTATATTTGGTATCACTGGTATAAAAGTATATCACTTGCGATTGCCCGCAGCTTATGGCTTCCTGCCGCGCCATGCGCAGCACCCGGGACATTCTTTGGGCATCACTTTGCAGCCGCTGCTTTTGTATAATAGTCGAAAATTCCGGAGCGGCCAGGGCCAGGACCAAGCCAAGAATAGCGATGACAAGCAGGAGTTCAATCAGGGTCAACCCTTTTTTCGAGCTGATTTTGCACCACTTCCTTCATGTAGTCCAGGGGAGGCTTTTGCCCCAGCAGTATTTCCAGGGTCAGAGCTCCTTGCTGAACGAACATCCCCAGCCCGTTCATGGTTTCAAGCCCCAGTGCTTGCCCCAAAGATAAAAAACGGCTTTGCAGCGGGTTATAAATAAGGTCGCACAAGACGGCCCTGCTTCCCCGCAGATCCTCTTTACTTACCGGCGATTTACCAGTATCAGGAAACATCCCCACCGGAGAGCAGTTAATGATAATGCTGGCCGTCCGACTTAAACGTTGAAATTCAAGCGTGTTCATTAGGAAAGCTGAAGCTAAACTTGAGCTGCGGCTGGTTATGAACTCTGCCAGTTGCCTGGCCCGGGAGAAATCCAAATCCAAAAAATCCAGGCGGCTTACACCAAGACCAGCCAGAGCAAAGGCCACCGAGCGGGCTGCTCCCCCGGCTCCAATAAACAACGCCCTTTCTCCGGGGTCGATTCCTTCTTCCCGTAATGCTTCTACGAATCCCCGGCCATCAGTATTATAACCCTGCAAGCGCCCGTTTTCATTCTTTATCACATTTACCGCCCCGCAAGCTACCGCTTCAGGTGATAATTCATCCAAAAAGGGGATAATCTTTTCCTTGTAGGGGATGGTAACATTCAATCCTCGAAAATTCAGAGTGCGGATAGCGGAAGGAATTTCAGGCAGCTTTCCTTCCTCAATTTCCAGTGCTAGATAAATACAGTTTAAACCCATCTTCTTAAGGGTAAGATTGTGCATCAGGGGAGAAAGACTATGCTGCAAGGGATAACCTATCAAACCCATAAGTTCAGTCTTAACATCTAAAGGCACATTTCTTTCTCCTTTCTTAATGTGAGAAAACGGAGTAAGGAGTGAGGGGTTGGAGGCTTCCTGTGAGCTATTCCTGAAAAATAACTCCCGACTTACCCCCGACGACCTATTACCTATTCCCCCCGACGCCTGACTCCTGATGTCTGACAACCTATTCGTCCGAGGCCTGAGGACCGACGACTAATTCTTGGCGCAAACGGCGCAAAACGAAGTATTCCAGGCAACGGGATATTTTGGTGCCCGGAAACTCTCTCTTATCCAAGGGTACCACCAGAATCGTAAACAGGCCCGCCCGGTTTCCTCCCAAGACATCGGTAAATATCTGATCGCCTATTACTGCGGTTTCGGCAGCCTGGCTTTCCATTAGGGAGAGAGCCTGGAAGAAAGCCCTGCGCCGGGGTTTCTGAGCCCGGTGAAGATATGGAATCCCCAGGCTCCTGGCTACAGCCAGAACTCTCTGTTCGCCGTTGTTGGATAGGATACAGGCCTTGAAGCCCTGGCCCTTGATATTCTCAAACCATTCCGCTATTTCTTGCCTTACTTCCCTTCTGTTCCACTCGGTAATTGTATTATCAAGATCCAAAATAAAAGTGTTAATCTTTATTTCTCTAAGTTTATCCAGCGGTATATCCAAAAGAGATTTAACATAGATTTGGGGATAAAGGAATTCAAACATTTACAAACCTCACTACTATTGGTGATTTTCCAGCATTCGCTGCCGCAAGAGAGCAGCGGATAATTCCGGCGCCACCGGATTGGTGTAATAACCCGTAGCCATTTCAAAGCCATTGGTCACGATAAAGCGTGGATTTACCTCCATGAACCAGTGAGCCCCTTCCGCGCTAACCCCGTTTACCGGTCCGGTGTTTATCACGATATTATAGGAGGGATTGCTTAAAGAATCAAGCATAATAGTTAGAAAGGTTTTCAAGGTCCTGGCCAAATCAGATATCTCTTTTTCACTTATATCACCGAAATGCTCTTTATGCTCTTTAGGTATTATCCAGGTCTCATAGGAAAAGCGTGAAGCATATGGCGATAAGAGGAGAAAGTGTTCACTTTCGTATATTATTCGCTCCCCGTTTTCTTGTTCCTGCTCCATAATGGAACATAAAAGGCATTTTTGGTTTTGCTGGTAGTAGCTGGCTGGAATGGCCACATGCAGCGGAACTATGGGAAGTGCCACTATCTGGCTATGACTATGCTCCTGAGAGGCACCGGCAAATAACCCCTGGTTTTTATAAATCTGAATATACTTGATACGCGGATCAACTGCCAGGGCCTGGTAGCGCTCCTTGAACATACGATAAATCAATTCGATTCTTTCCTGTGAAAACTGGTGAAATTCACAATTATGATCTGAGTTTCCTATCACCACTTCCTGCTTTCCCAGGCCATTGCAGCTAAAGTATATCCCTGAACGTTCTTCCTGTAATTCTCCCTCCAGCTTAAAGGCAGAATACTTGCTGGGTACTGTGCGAACAATCCAACCCGGAGAATCCGGAACCGAGTTATCCTTTCTCACTGCAGCAATTTCCGGTGGAGTAAGCGATTCATTACCGGCACAAAAGGGACAAACTTTATCCTTGCGAACATAAGTACCATTGCGGTTAATTGGAAAAAACCTTGGTTCAAGGGCCTGTTCGGTAGCGATTAATACCCATTTGTCATGCAGCAAATCCTTTCTCAATTCCGGCATACCTGTCCCCCCTTAAAGCAGCCGCTTAGTATTATGATAATTATATGCCCAGGAAAGACAATTAATTGCCCTGGTTTAAGCACACTCTATTAATTATATCTTCAACCCTGGCTGAATAACCAGCATAAAGTATCTTTATGGGAAATTTTATTCGAGAAAATGATTGCCCTGCAAAATAGTAAGATAAAAAACAGAAGGCACTTAATTTAGCCCCATTGGGGGGCAGGGAGGACGCCCCAGGAGTTTACCGTTTAATATCAAGAGGTGAATAAACAAGGGGGCTACAATGTAACCCCCTTGACCCCTCGGTCGTAATCCTTCAGATGCTTGGCTGCTCTCCAGTCCTCATCCTCTTGTTAGGCAAGATAATTGGTGTTTAGTCTAAGGCAAATTGCTCCGAGCTACTGACCTTAACGTTATCAGGTTTTTCTTCATGTCTTCTATACTCGTCAGTGTATTCCTGCCAGGGTTTGTCGTCTATGTTTATCCATAAAAAGCACATAATAATTACCTCCTTGGTTATTTCACTTTATTTTTCCCTTGGAGCCATCTATATATGTAGATTTTATTAGAACATATATCGCCATTTCCTTATCCGAGATTACAAGAGAACCGTCCATTTGTCATCTCCCTTGTCATCTAATATCGTTAAAAGAGCTTAATGACACAACAAAAACGTCCCCTTTTGTCCCCTGGATAATATTATTATAATTGTCATAGCGTTCAACACCATCCGGTAATATACTGATAAGGGTGAAAAAGTAAATTCCTGTCTATAGCATTGGGCATAGCCAATATAGTAAACACCTTGACGGAATTTCCGACTATAAAGGAAGTATCCTTTACTAACTGCCGGGATAAACGGGCTTTTAGTATGGTATTGATAGATTGAAAGACCAGCCGCAAGGTTTTTCACCACGCTCAGCATAACAGTGGGACCTCAAGTGTGCGGGGAAGCATACCTGGCTTGAGCGCGCAAGTCTCCGGTCGGCCCTGTCGGCAGCCAGTTAGCCGCCAAAAGAAAACTTTTTTGAACAGCGTGAGGTGACCTTGCTACTCCAACTGCATTAATAACTCTCCGTTCTTAACCTGCTGCCCTTCCTGGACGGTTATGTTGCCCACTTTACCGCTTACCGGAGCCGCAATCCGCGTCTCCATCTTCATGGCCTCAATTATAATCAAGCTTTGGCCGGCCTCAACACTATCGCCTGCCTTGACCAGTATTTGGACAACTGTTCCCGGGATGCTGGCCCCAATATCCTTTTTGTTGTTGGGATCAGCCATTAATGTCGAACCAATTTCAACATCAAAAGTTTTATGATATTGCTTATCCAGGATGGTAATTTCTCTTTGATTGCCGTTAAGCTCAAAGTATATCTTCCGGTAGCCTTCTTTATTAACTTTGCCAATGTTGACCAGCTTGATGATAAATGTCTTGCCTTCCTCAAGTTCAACTTCGCAGACTTCACCCTGGCTTATTCCGTCGAAAAATACTGAGCTGTTCATTCGGCTTAGATCACCATACGATTTCTTGAATTCCAAATATTCTTCAAAAACTTTGGGATAAAGAGCATAGCTCAAAATATCCTGCCTGGTGGCTGGCAGGTTATATTGTCCCTGGAGATGATTATTAATGGCCTCAAAATCGGCCGGTTCCAATAATTCGCCCGGGCGGGTACTAATAGGCCGCTTATCCTTCAGAACCACTTTCTGCAATGCCTCCGGGAAACCACCCACCGGCTGGCCCATCATACCCTCAAAATAGGCTATGGTGGAATCAGGAAAGGCCATGCCCTTTCCTTTCTCAATAATATTTTCCGGAGTCAGATCATTCCTGACCATAAATATAGCCAGGTCCCCGACCAGTTTCGATGAGGGGGTTACTTTTACAATATCCCCCAGCATTTCATTAACTGCTTTATACATTTCTTTGACTTCTTTAAATTTATGCCCCAGTCCGAAACTTTCCACCTGCGGTTTTAAATTGGAATATTGACCGCCCGGAATCTCATATTTATAGACCTCCGCCGTTCCTGATTTAAGATCTGATTCAAATTGGCTGTATATAGGCCTTATGTCATCCCAATAGTCGGCAATTTCCTGAATCTCATCCAAGTTTATCCCGGTGGCCCGGCTGGTATTTTCCAGGGCTGCCACCACCGAGTTTAAAGCCGGTTGACTGGTTATACCGGCCATGCTGCTGAATGCGGTGTCAACAATATCCACCCCGGCTTCAGCTGCCATAAGCAGAGTAGCGACGCCATTCCCGCTGGTATCATGGGTATGCAGATGAATGGGAATCGCTATCTCATCCTTTAAGGCTTTAATCAACCGTACGGCGGCGTAAGGTTTCAAAAGTCCTGCCATGTCCTTGATGCCCAGAATATGGGCCCCCATTTTCTCAATCTCTTTAGCAGTTTGTACATAATAAGCCAGGGAATATTTGTCTTTGCGGTCATCCAGGATATCGCCTGTGTAACAGATGCAGGCCTCGGCAATCTTGTTGCTCTTTAAGGTCTCATCAATAGCTACCTCCATACCCTTTAACCAATTTAAGGAATCAAATATTCTGAATACATCAATCCCGGCCTGGGCGGACTCTTTAATGAATTCCCGGACCACATTGTCGGGATAGTTGGTATAGCCTACCGCATTGGCACCCCGGAGCAGCATTTGAAACATAATATTAGGAATTCTCTGACGAAGTTCGGCTAATCTTTCCCAGGGCGACTCATGCAGGAAACGGTAAGCTACATCAAAGGTAGCTCCGCCCCACATCTCCAAAGAAAACAGGTCCTTGCCAAAATAGGCGGTCGCTTCAGCAATGCGCAGCATGTCAACAGTCCTGATCCTGGTGGCCGTCAATGATTGATGAGCATCGCGCATGGTGGTATCGGTCAGCAGCAGTTTATTTTGGGATTGGATCCATTTAACAACTCCCGCGGGACCTTTTTTATCTAAAATTTGTTTGGTGCCGTTAAGTTTATAATTGCCATTAATTTTAGGAACTCTGGGTATATCGTAATCTCTTTTCACGCCTTTGCTTTCATTGACAACTTTTTCGCCAATGAAGTTTAGAATTTTGGCTTCATGGTCCTCCCGGGGAGTTATATCAAAAAGTTCCGGGGACGCATCAATGAAGCCCGTATCACACTCACCATTTTTAAAACGGGGATGAGAAAGAACATTGAGTAAAAACGCTTCATTGGTCTTAACCCCGTTGATAACCGTTTCACGAATGGCTCGTTGGGATTTATTTATCGCGTCTTGGAAGGTCCTGGACCAGGAGGTGATTTTGACCAATAAGCTGTCATAGTAAGGACTTATTACTGAACCAGTATATCCATTGCCGCCGTCAAGCCTTATGCCAAATCCGGCCCCGGTTCGGTAGACATCAATTTTACCGGTATCAGGTGCAAAACTGTTGCTGGGATCTTCAGTGGTAACTCGGCATTGTATCGCATACCCTCTGGTTTGGACGGCACTTTGCCGCGGGATGCCCACTTCCTTGGAATTCAGCTTATAACCCTGAGCAATGAGGATTTGGCTCTGTACGATATCAATGCCCGTTACAATCTCTGTTACGGTATGTTCGACCTGAATGCGCGGGTTCATCTCAATAAAGTAGTGATTGCCCTGTTTATCGAGCAGAAACTCGACGGTACCGGCGTTTCTATAATTTACCGACCGGGCAATTTTCAGGGCATCAGCACATATTGCCTTTCTCTGTTCAGCTGAGATCTTAAATGCGGGAGCAAATTCGATTACTTTTTGATGTCTTCTTTGAATGGAGCAGTCCCTTTCATATAAATGGACAATATCGCCATAATTGTCGCCCAGAACTTGAACCTCTATGTGCTTGGGACTTTCCAGATATTTTTCAATAAAGATGTCATCTATTCCGAAGGCTTTTTGGGCTTCATTTTTAGCACTGTGGAATTCCTGGAGCAGGTCGGTTTCATTTCTCACAATTCTCATACCCCGTCCTCCGCCGCCGGCAGAAGCTTTAAGCATGATGGGGTAGCCGCATTTTTGGGCAAATTTAATCGCCTCTTGATCTGATTTAATAGCTTTTTCAACCCCGGGAATAGTGGGCACCCCTATGCTCTGGGCAATAAGCTTGGACTTGATCTTATCCCCCAATTTATCCATCATTTCCGGAGTCGGCCCAATAAACTCAATCCCTGACTCAATGCATTTTTGGGCAAACTCAGGGTTTTCAGCCAAAAAGCCATAACCAGGGTGGATTGCATCCACCGCCTTTTTAATGGCCAGGCTGATTATTTCCTCGATACTCAGATAAGCCTCCACCGGGCCTTTATTATTGCCAATCAGGTATGACTCATCCGATTTAGTCCTGAACAAAGCCAGTTTATCTTCTTTGGAGTAAACTGAAACCGTTCTGATACCCAATTCCTGACAGGCCCTGATAATACGGATTGCAATTTCGCCTCGGTTTGCAATTAAAACCTTTCTAAAAGATTTCATAATCAGCATCCCTCATCTTCTCTCTCATATCTCATTAATTATACTCCATCAAAATCCCTAAATCTCCCCCCATTAGTGTCTTTCCACCAAGCAATGAGCGTAAAGGGCACCAGTAAACCACTAAAAAGCCACATAAGTATTGGTGTAAAATCAAGTAATGGATTTCCTTCTACAGGCATATACGCTTCTTTGGGTAATTGGTATACAGGATCAATACCTGAAGAAAACAGGCTGGCGAATAAAATTAGGATGGTGATACTCGTACAAATTCCAACCCAAGGAGCAACGGCAGACAACCCACAGCTTTTACTTTTTCCCCTTTTGAATAAACGTAATATCTTTATGATTATCCAGTAAATCAGCGAACTTATTATAATTAACATTATGATTATTGCAGCTAATGCCGTAAAACTTGCTTCAGTATATGTCCCATTAATAAATCTATAGGGTTTAGCAATACGGGCAGGCGAGTCTAATGTCGGAGGCTGCCGGTAGGTGCTATTTTTCATATTCAAGGGAGTAGCAGCCGAAATCAGTAAAGCCAAGCAGGCCGGCTGGATTGTAGAAATCGCCAAACCGGCTCAGGAAGCAGCCGGCAAAGAAGTAGCCCCGCCTCCCGAGAAGGTAGTTGATTCACAGATACCTGGTATTGACATCCTGGAGTTGGAAGATGCCGTTAAGGTCCTCTGGAAAGAGCAGATATTTACCAGCAGCGGTATGAGCTGCACCGGTCCGGTTATCCTGGTAGCCGGTGAAGACCGCGATAAAGCTCTGGAGATTTTAAAAAGCAACGGCTATCTATAAGTGGGGACAGGCCCTAAGTTATTCTATTAAGCTATTAAACCAAGGCCATCAGGGTACTCTTGTGTTAGGTATTCTGATGGCCCAACTATATTAATGGTATTTGTCATGTTAAATCTCTGTTTGGGAACATAATTCTTTATGTAGTTTGCAATCGATTAGATCATTAGTGGAATAGTATCCTTTATCAGCTAACGCTGGAACATATTTTTCACATATTCTGCTAGCTGAATCGGGGTTTAATTTATTTCCTGCTACATCTTACTATTCAAGCCCCTACTAACTCAGTGGGGCCCTTGGCCATAGGGGGTTAGTTCGGAAAGAAACACTAAACCTCCGTACTCTGGCAAAGGTCCTGGGAGTCTATATCTCGGTTATAGATTTCTTTTATCAGTTTTTTTATGGCCTTTTTTTCAATACGGGATACATAGGAACGGGAAATACCCAGTTTTTTAGCAATATCCCTCTGAGTCTCCTTTAACCCATTAAAAAGGCCATAGCGCATTTCTATCACCTGTCGTTCACGCCGTGAAAGTAAATTAATCTTCTCCTTTATTTTTTCCTCCTGCATTTTAGCCTCCACCAGATCCACTATTTCATTGTCATTGGTGAGAATATCAATCAGGGATATTTCATTCCCTTCCTTGTCATGGCCAATGGGGTCGTAAAGAGAAACTTCCTGTTTTTGTTTCTTGCTGCTGCGCAGATGCATCAAGACTTCGTTATCAATACAACGAGCGGCATAGGTAGCCAGTCTTACCCCCCGTTCAAAATTATAGGTCCTAATAGCTTTGATCAGACCAATGGTGCCAATGGAGATTAAGTCCTCCAGATCTTCTCCGCTGCTTTCATATTTTTTCACTACATGGGCCACCAGGCGGAGGTTATGTTCAATCAAAATGTTCCGTGCTTCTTCCCCTCCCCTTTGCATTTCCTGCAAGCACTTGCGCTCGTCCTCTTCGGAAAGCGGTTGGGGGAAAACCTGGTTATTGAGATAGGCAAACAGGCACAAACTGCCTTTGAGGATTCCGGTAATAGCCAGAGCCCACAACAGGAAGGACAAATTACCACCTCCAAATTCTGCGCTCTATACTATATGAAGTTGCCAAACAAAATGTGCCTTAATCTGACATGAAAATTTTGGGGAGGAAATGGCGGGGAGGAGTCTCTCTCAGCAGGACGCAGATGGCTCCACATGTATTCTTATTCTAATCGAAGAAGCCAATTATTATTTGTGGCTACCAAGAATCCACTCCTTAGCTGCTTTGTCCATTACCATCACATTCCAATTATTAATACAATGTTATTTGCTAATCTTAACACTAATATATTGATAGATTCGCTCTGCTATCTTGATGCATTCTTCTGCTTCCTCATCTGATACTTCCAATGGAAAATCAGCTGGATACCTGGTTTCAATATAATACTGATTCACGTAGGCACATTCCTTTAGAAACTCTTTGAAATATGGCTCATAAGCTATCGCTTTCTTACACAGAAAAATCAGGCTGTGCCCCTCCTCCAGTTCACCTGTATGATAAAGCAAATATCCCTTCAACACCTTTTCTATTGCTTGCTGGCTGTGAAAAGCGACCTAGTCATTACCGGCCTCATATTTCTTCAATATCCCAGCAGCTTTGATATCGGCAGCACTTTTTCTTATCCAATCGAGAAATCGCTTGCTATCCACCATATATTTCAACTCCTCTTTTCCAAACCATACTGGCAAAGCTGGTACTATCTTGTCTGCTGCTATCCCATTCGTCCGGAGTGTAAACAATAATATCCATTGGTCGGGTGCTTTCAATATTAAGACTCATTTCCACGGCCAAAGCTCTTTTGTTTTCGGTCTCCTTGACAATACACAAGTCTATATCACTTTTCCTGCCAGCTGTTTCTTTGGCCTGTGATCCAAAAAGGATTATTCTTAAAGGCCGATATTTTTCTATTAACTGGTTTTTTATAGAGTCAATTTCTTGGCTGTCAATCACAAATACGACCTGGTTTCCCAAACTATATATTTCTATATAGCCTGGCGTTCTATCGACTATAGAACGGGTAGCTCACAGGATTCGC
>ENA-UOUL01000332-UOUL01000332.1-bioreactor-metagenome-genome-assembly--contig:-NODE-332-length-82665-cov-7.750291_pt1 | contig 82665 bp, 62 predicted proteins | sample MGYA00249838_ERZ747220 | MGnify/ENA primary metagenome ERZ747220 (study PRJEB28778, sample SAMN05720191) | bioreactor metagenome | isolation source: Anaerobic biogas reactor | place: USA:Washington... | reverse complement strand
GTTCGACGGGACGTTTCCTGGGTAGGGAGGGGCCCCCGCGCCGCTAGGGCGGCGTATGATGTATCAGGGCATGGTGTCTAGTTCCTCAAGGAGGGGCAATGTCAGAACACGAACCGCGTAAGGTCTATGAAGAGGAAACACACGACTCGCTGACCAGCAAGACCGTCAGTCGCCGGGACTTCCTCAAGATGGCTGGAATAGCGGGCGCCGCGGTCGGGATGAGCGCAGGTCTAGGTGGCTTGCTGGCGGCCTGCGGCGGCGACGACGAGCCGGAGACGAGCACTACCGCCGCCCCCACCGAGACCACGGCGGGAGGCGGAGAGACCACGACCACCGCGGCGGCCGAGACCACGACCACGGCCGAGGCCGGTCCCGAGATGGCCGGCGAGATCAAGTGCGGCTACGTGATCCCGTTGACCGGGGCTATGGCGGCCTTCGGAGTCGCCGGCAACTGGCAGACCGATTGGTTCAACAAGAACGTCTGGAAAGACGGCATCATCTGCGGCGACGGCAAGAAGTACAAGATCACCTGCCTCGTGCGCGACAGCCAATCCGACTCCAACCGCTCGGCGCAGGTGGCGAGCGACCTGATCCTCAACGACAAAGTCAGCCTCATCGGCGCCAGCTCCAGCGCGGCCAACGTCATCCCGGTGCGCGACACCGCCGAGGCTCTCGAGTGCCCCGGCGTGCACTATGACGTGCCCGGCGATGCCTGGGCGGAGGGCAAGAGCAAAGAAGGCGACCTGAAGTGGAACTGGTGCGCCTGGTGGGTCGGCAAGGATCTCGTCGAGAACTTCGTCAAGATGTGGGGACTCGTGCCCAACAACAAGACGGTCGGCGCACTGTGGGTCAACGACGCCGACGGCATGGTCTTCGCCAACGCTCTACCGGGACTGTTCGAGGAGCTCGGCTACAAGCTCATCGATCCTGGTCGTTTCGAGGTGGGCACTGAGGACTTCTCGGCCATCATCAGTCAGTTCAAGAAGGAAGGCGTGGAGCTGGTCTGCGGCATGGCCAACCCGGCCGAGTACACCAACTACGTCAAGCAGAGTGCGCAGCAGTCCTTCCAACCGCCCATCGTCACCTGTGCGAAGGCCATGCTGTTCACGTCCGCGGTGGAGGCTCTGGGCGACCTCGGCGATGGCATGACCGCCGAGTGCTGGTTCCATCCCAAGTATCCCTACGTGAGCACCGTCACCGGCATGTCGGCGCAGCAGTATTGCGATGCCTTCGAGGCCGACACCGGAACACAGTGGACGCAGCCCATCTGCTTCATCGGGTGCTACGAGCTGTGGACCGATGTGCTGCAGAGGACCAAGAACCCGATGGACAAGCTGTCCATCGTGGAGGCCATCAAGGGGACCAACATCATCGCGGCGGGCGGTCCGGTCGACTGGACCGTCAACCCTGAGCCGAGGTTCGGCTTCTACAACTTCTGCTCCAAACCCCTCGCCGGTGGGCAGTGGGTCATGGGCAAGGGCAAGTGGAAGTACGACATGGAACTGGTCGCCAGTGTGACGGACACGACCATCCCGGTCACCGCGGAAATGAAGCCGGTGCAGTACCCGTCGTAGGACCCGGCGAGTCATCGGAAAGCTACGGGGCGGGCGACGCCAAGCGTCGCCCGCCCCGCTCTCTTCAGCCTTGATCCCGGAGCGCCAGCCTCACCACTAGGTCTACCGAGGCGGCGTCAAAAGGACGCTTGATGACGCCTGCGATGCCGTGCCGCTCGTAGCCGCGTACATCGGCGTCGCTCGCCACGATCACGGGGGCCTGTAGACCGAGACCGCGCAGCACCGCAGCCTGGACGAGCCCACTCGATCCGGCGGGAGGGACCAGGTCGACGACGGCCAGGATGAAGGGATGCCCCTCCGCCTCGGCGTCGGCGAGTATAACGGCCGACTCGCTGACCGAACCGCATCGCGTCGGCACGTATCCCAGCTCGGAGAGCATGGCCGCCAAATCCTCTCCCCAGGGCTCGTTCGAGTCCACGATGAGCACGCTGGTGGAGAAGACGGCGGACGCGTCACCGGAAAGATCGCCGGTGGCCTTGGTCTGGTCTCTCGGGGGAAGGGTCTCCAGCTCGGCGAGACGCCTCTCGACATCGGCCAAGCGCCGCGTGAGGGTCAGGTCCTCGGCCATGACGATCAGCGTGGAGAAATCGCCCACCACGTCACGGAAGGGCGCGGTGTGCAGGCGCACTTCCACAGGTGTTCCGTCCTTCTTAGGTAACACCGTGGTGGGAGGCTTCTCAGGCCGGGTCGCTGCCGTCTCCAAAGCTGTGAGGTCGCCGCCCACCGGCGAGAGCTCCCCCACGACTTCAGCCGCCTTCCAACCAAGAAGCCGCTCGGCGGCCTTGTTCCACTTGGTGATCCGGCCGTCGTCGTCGAGGATCCAGGTGGGCAGCGGGGTAGCGGTTATCAGCGCTTCGAGATCGGCTACTGCGTCACCCCGCGACTGTTCCGCCCTGATACGCGAGATGGCGTGCCCCGCGGCAGTCCCCAGGCTCTGTAGGCCGGCCCGCAGAGTAGGCGGGATCTCAGGGTAGGTCGACGCTCCCACGAGGAGATCTGCGACCAGGTCGCCACGCTGCAGTATCGGGATCACCTCGATCGCTCTGGGCATGCCGTCCGACTCCGCAAAACGTTCCGCCGGTTCGCCCCGGGCCACCGCAAGAAGGGCCTCCAGACACGGTTCCGTCAGCCCCTGCTGATGGACGAGCGACTGCTCCCCCGTCGCCTGGTCGATCAGGAATACGCATCCGATGTCGATGCCCTCGACTTGCAGCGCTGCCTCCAAGGTCTCGCGGAGGGCCTTTTGCACGCTCTGCGTGAGAGGAAGGACCGCCCGCAGGTCGGCATGGATGGCCGCGAGGCTCTCGGCCCTCTTCTCCTCGGTGATGTCATCCACGATCTCGATGAAACCGGTGGGCTGGTTATCCGGCCCCGTCACGGGGTGGGCGCGGATGCGGGCCGCGAAGCGCGTGCCGTCGTCACGCACCCCCACCGTCTCGGTCTGGTGCGCCTCGCCGGTGGCCACGGCCAGACGTCCGGGGCAATGTGGGCAGGGCTCGTCCGCCTTCTCGAACTCGTGATAGCACTTCTTGCCCAGGAGCGCGATGGCCGGCTTGCGGTAGAGGCGCTCGTTGGTGCGGTTGACCATCACTATCTCGAAGTCCATCGAGATGAAGTTCATGCCCGGCTCTGCGTCCGGCGGAATGGCCTCGGCTCTGTTCTCCTCGAATTGCATGACCTGATTGTATCTAGTCTGTCTAATCGGGGCGATAGCGCCAGACGGCTACCGCAAAGAGCACCACTATCCAGATCCACACCACGCCCATGGGTCCGAGCACGTCCAGGATCCCCCATCCCTTGAGCGTTATGCCGTGCAGCGAGTCCATCAGCCATGCCGAGGGAAGGACATGGGCCACCTTGCTGAAGCCGGGGCTCGTTATCTCCAAGGGGAACCATGCCCCCCCCAGTGCGCCCAGCAAGAGGGCGGTGATCACGTTCGTCGCGACGAAACCTCCCTCGGTGCGGAAGACCGAGGCGATCAGGAGGCCGAAAGCGGCCGCCATGACCGAGAGCGAGACCATGATGAGAATCAGGGCGGCCGGACTGCCGAAGTAGTCGATGCCGAAGGCGAAGTGACCGACCAGGACGAGCAGGAGCTGTTGGACGAACGTGACTATGATCATCGTGATCATCTTGCCGCCGATGATCTCGCGCGCACGCACGCCGATGACGTTCAGGCGCCGTAGCAGGCCGCGCTGCCTCTCGAGCACCATGGTTCCGCCCACGCTCATCACACCGAAGAGCACCCAGTACACTATGGAACCCTTGGATGACTGCTCGAAGCCGCCCACCCGGGCAGCGACAGACGCACCCCCGCTTGTTGTCGTCACCTCGACGGTGGGATCCGCAAACTGGACCTCCACGAGCGAGCGGGCCGCTCCGATCAGGTCATCGTCCACGGCGCGTTCCGACGCCACAGCCACCTGCTCGGCGGCCGTCTGAGCGGCCAGGGTCACCATGTTGGACCCCAAGAGCACGCTCTCCACCGCCTGCCATGCCGACTGTGCGCCGCTCGATGTCTGGACGCGGACGAAGGTGAGGGTCACCTGCCTGCCGGCCCCCACTGCCGCGCTGTAACCTTCGGGGATGAGAAGCCCCGCGGCCACCTTCTGATCCTGGACGGCCTCATCGATCTCGGCCGGGGCCATCGCCTTCACCTCACAATCCGGGGCGCTGGGCGCCGCCGTGCTGCTCGGGCCACTCGAGGTGGCGCTGGGCGCCGACCGTCGCATCGCGGGCGACAACGCCAAGCTCGGTGTCCCCGAAGTGCTCCTCGGCGTGATCCCCGGAGGTGGCGGCACGCAGCGACTGGCTCGGCTGATCGGACCGTCACGCGCCAAGGACCTGGTCTTCACCGGACGCTTCGTCGGTGCCGAGGAAGCGCTGCAGATCGGCCTCGTCGATCAGGTCGTCGCGCCCGACGACGTGTACAACGAGGCGCTGAAGTGGGCGGGTCAGTTCGCCGGTGCGGCCTCCGTCGCGCTCGCCGCGGCCAAGACCGCCATCGACGCCGGCTCCGAGGTCGACCTCGCGACCGGCCTCAAGATCGAAGAGCAGGTGTTCGCCGCACTGTTCGCCACCGACGACCGCACGATCGGCACCGGAATCTCGTTCTACGATCCTCGCGTCCAGAGCAGGTTCGAATCGGGCGGGGGCGGCCTCAGCGGAACCGCGCCGGACTACGCGCGTTTCGCGCAGGCGCTTCTGAATGGCGGCGAACTCGACGGCAAGCGGCTGCTGAGCCCGGCCACGCTCGCCTTCATGGCCTCCGACCATCTCGGAGCGTCGATATCCAAGGGCAAGCTGTACCTGCCCGGCGCCGGCTATGGATTCGGGCTCGGCTTCGGCGTGCGCACGGCGGCCGGCGAATCGCCGTTCGCGTCGAGCGTCGGCGAGTACTACTGGGGCGGCGCCGGCGGCACCTATTTCTGGGTCGATCCGAAGCAGGAACTGTTCGCCGTCTTCATGATGCAATCGCCGAAGAATCGCGTGCCGTACCGCAGCGTGCTGCGCAACATGGTCTACGCGGCGATCGTCGACTGAGGCTGCCCGGACGGGTCGACCGAGGCTGCCCCGACGGGTCGACCGAGGCGGCCCGGACGGCTGGCGGCGCGGGGCGGCGGGTGGCACAGTAGTCGGGTTGCAACCGAAGCAGTCCCGCCGCCAGGCGGGAGGCGTCATCCAGGAGGCCCCGATGAACTCGCCCGATTCGCTTCGCTTCCCCGACCGCCGTGGCGACTACCTCGGCAGTCCGACCCGTCGAAGCCTGCTGCGCGCCGCGCCGGGCTCGCTGGCCTGGACGCTTCTCGGCGGGCTTGCCGGCGCCGGCAGGCTTGCGAGCGCGCAGCCGCTCGACGCCAAGTCAGTGCCGGTCGTCGACCGGCTGGCGGTACGGGTCGTCACCGACTCGTACCACCATGCGTTCGAGCCGTCACGGACCGTCGGCGACGTGAAGATCCAGCGAGTCGGCATCTCGCTGTCGCAGGACGGGCCTCCGCTTGCGCTGCAGAACGAATGGGGCCTTTGCCTGCACCTGGAATCGGCGCGCGGCGACGAAACGCGGCAGATGCTGATCGACTTCGGATTCACGCCGCAGACGCTGAACGGGAATCTCGCGCTGCTCGGCGTCGACCCGGCAGGGCTCGATGCACTGCTGCTGTCGCACGGGCATTACGACCACTTCGGCGGCCTCGTCGGCTTTCTCGAAACGCACGGCGCAAAGCTCAAGCCCGAACTGCCGCTCTACCTCGGCGGCGAGGAGTGCTTCTGCACGCGCGAAGCCGGGATCGGCGAGAACGCCGGTTCGTTCGGCGCGCTCGACCGCGAAGCGATCCGCAAGGCGGGGCTGAAGATCCTGTTCGCCGAGCAGCCGAGCGTCGTGGCCGGCCACGCATTCACGACCGGCCGGATCCCGGGGGCAGGAATGTCGGCGGGCGAAAGCTGGGCTGTGTCGACGGCCAGACGCCATTGCCCCACCGTGCCCTCGTGGATACCGAAGCTGAGCGGCTCGCGGTGGGCGTTGATCATCACGTAGAGGTCGTCGGAGCCCGTCGATGCGCCCGAGAGACAGAATGCCAGCACGCGGGAACTGGCCGTCAGGTCGGCCGCTAGGTGCGTGCCGTACCAGCAGACGTCGTCGCGCCAGAAGACGGATCGCGCGATGCTTCGTGTGGCCTTGCGGAAGGCGATCATCTCCTTGACGAAGCGGAACACGTCGCGGTGCTGCTCCAGCCGCCGCCAGTCGAGCCAACTCGTCTCGTTGTCCTGATTGTAGGCGTTGTTGTTCCCCCCCTGGGTTTGCAGGAACTCGTCGCCCATGCGGAACATGGGGGTTCCGTTGGAAAGCATGAGCAGGCAGAAGAAGTTCTTCACCTGCCGTTTGCGGAGCAGGGCCACGTCGGCGGGCACCTCCGTGTCCCCCTCGTGGCCGCAGTTCCACTTGTACTCGATGCAGCCGTCGGTGTTCTCGTGGCCGTTGGCCCAGTTGTTCTTCTGTTCGTAGCTGACCAGGTCGTAGAGGGTCGAACCGTCGTGGCAGGTGACATAGTTGATCGACTGCCAGGGGCGACAGGAATGGTAGCGATCGTCGGGGAACAGGTCGGAACTGCCGTAGAGCCGCGTCATGATCTCGGCGACGACGCCGTAGTCGCCGCGGACGAACTGCTGGATCGTGTCGCGATACTTGGCGTTCCACTGCATCCACATCCAGCCGGGGAAAGACTGGCCGAGCTGATAGGTGCCGGCGGCATCCCAAGGTTCGGCGATCAGCCGAGTCCCGCGAAGGCCCTTGCTGGAGCTGATCTGCCCGAACAGGGGCGGGTGCTCCGTGTCGGGCTGACCGTCGGATTTCATGGCGAAGATCGACGCCAGGTCGAAGCGGAACCCGTCGATATGCATCTCCTCACGCCAGTAGCGGAGGCTGTCGACGATCAGCTTTCGCACGGCCACGCTCGACGCATCGAGGGTATTGCCGCACCCGCTCAGGTTGGCGTAGGGGAACAGCGGATGCTGCGTTCTCATGTAGTAGAAGTCGGTGTCAATGCCGCGGAAACTGTAGTTCGGCCCGCGTTGATCGCCCTCGCAGGTGTGGTTGTAGACCACGTCGAGAATGACCTCAATCCCCGCACGGTGAAGCTCTTTGACCATCTGGCGAAACTCGTTTCGCTGGTGGCGCGACCGCGCGGAGGCGGAGTAGTCGCAATGGGGTGAGAAGAAGTTCAGCGGCATGTAACCCCAGTAATTGCTTTCCTGGGGGTCGTACTGATAGACGGGCATCAGCTCGACGGCCGAGATTCCCAAGTCGAGCAGATAGGGGATTCTTTCGACCACGCCGGAGTAGGTTCCCCGCTTTGCCTTGGTGACGCCCGAACTGGGATGCTCGGTGAATCCCTTCACGTGCATTTCGTAGATCACCAGGTTGTGGCCGTGCTGGATGTAGCGGTCGCCTTCCCAATCGAAATCCCGGTCGGGATCGATGACGCCGAGCGGCGCCTTGCCGTCGTTGGGGCCGGGACGGCGAGCCGCCTCGCGGTCAAACGTATCCGGAAAGTGGACCGCCATGGCATAGGGATCGAGCAGGATCTTCTCCGGGTCGAAGGCGTGGAATCCGTGTCCTTCGACCACCGGTCCCGACACTCGGTAGGCATAGTACTTGGCGCCTGGTGCCTTAACACGGGGAATGCGGCAATGCCAGATCGGCCCCGACTTGTTCCACAGCGGATTGAGCGGGTACTCCAGCAGCGGCTTGACGAGATCCTTGCGGCCGTAGAGAAGAAGAGTCACCCCGCTGGCCGAGCGCGAGTAGAGCACAAAGTTCCACGCCTTTTCGTCTTCGACCCAAGAGCAACCGGGCGGGTCGAGCGATCCCTGGGTGCGTGCCCATTCGTTCATCGGTGTCTCTCCGGGTAGTCGTCTGAAGCGACATTATGCCGCTGGCGATCCGCTGAAATGTACGTTTCAGGCACCGCCAGTGCCGGTTCGGCACACCACCGGCGCATGAAATTCGCGCTTCTCCCAGACGTCACAACCTGCGCCAACGGAAAAGACGTAAAGCCGCGCTCAACAATGAGTTACCGATTTCGAGGAATGGCGCGAGCCGTCCGGTACGGCGAAACCGGAGGGCTTGCGCCCTACCGCTAACTCTCAATTGGGTAGTTTATTGTTTTGCAGCGCCTAATCTCCCGAGGCTCGGCGCAGAGGCCCGATCGGGCTTTTCGAGATCACCGTGTCGTCGATATAGACATGGTGTTCCGATTCGGATGTCCAGGTGCCGCCCAGGTAGAGGTTAACCCAGACGTCTTCGATCTTCAATGCGTCGACGCTGCGGAAGCGGATGTCGGTTTTTTCGAAGGCGAGCTGGCCGTCGACCCAGCCGCGGAGAATGCCGTCGGCCTCTCCCGGCTTGTTCAACTTGACGTACTGCTCGACGCAATACCAGCGGTTGTTCTCCAGCAGACCGCGATCTTCGCGGTCCCACCGCCATTCGGAACCGTACCGGCCCCGCATGTCCATGTGATAGCAGTAGAAGCCGATTGGGGTCCGGCCGTCCTTCTGACCTCCAAAGAGCCCGCGGGCGGACCAGCCGTCGTCGCCATGCACGGGGCGTCCGCCCCATCCGGCCCGCCCGTAGGTTCCGCCGATGCCGGGCAGCTTGCCGCCGCGCTTCGGGTCCCAGTCGTCGGCGAAGCGGAGGTAATAGCGGAAGTAGATTTCTTCGGGTTCGTAGCCCAGTCGTTTCTGAAACCGGTAAGCGAGGCTGAGCCCGTAATGCCCGTCCTTTTCGATTCGCACCCGCAGGGCCTTTCCAGCCAGGGGCTCGAAGCGAAGCCCGGGATCGGAGTCGACGGTCTCGACACGGGCGGGGCATTGGCGTTCGCCCCACTGCTGAAACCAGGTATCCGACTCGAAATCGCAATGGAAGACGACGGGCTCGTGCTCCATCTTCTCAGCCGAGTCGGCCGTGCCACAGACGGTGAGGAAGGACAAGACCATGAGAATCGATGGTTTGAACATGGAAGTGCGTGCTCAATGTTTGTGTGGCTGTTCTTCTGGAAACTGGATAGTGCACTAACCCGATGCGCGAGCGAGACCAGGATGGCAGCCATTTCTGCACTCGCTTACGCTTCGGGTTGGTATGACTTCGGATCCGACCAGCGTTCAGGCCGTGGCGAACACGACCTCTTGAATCTTTGCCACCTCGACGGCCCGAGGCAAGATGCCCTGCTTTGCGGCCTGGGCTGCCGCCACGCCGGCGGCCACACCCGTGGCCATGGCGATCACCTGGACGCGGTAGGAGGCCATGGCTTCGTGGCTCCCGCTGATGCTGCGTCCTGCCACCAGCAGACCCTCGATGCCGCGCGGCAGCAGGCAGCCGTAGGGGATGTCGTAGGGGCGGCATTTCGGGTCCTTGCCCAAGGGGGAGTCTTCCGACGCGCCCTGGGCCTGGCCGATGCCGTCGGGGTTGTGGATGTCGATCCCGAACTCCGCCTTCCGGACAACGGCACTGGCCGATTGCGTGCCGCCGATCAGTTCCTTGACGGTCAGGTAATCGTCGCCCAGAATTCGGCGAGTCTCGCGCACGCCGATCACGGCCGGCATTCCGGACACGTAGGCGTTCTGAAAGCCCGGCGCGTATTTGCGCAGGAAGGCGAGGACCGGTTCCACCTGGCGCCGGCCGTCGAGTTCGGCTTGGGTCAGGTCGCGGACCTTGGTTCCGTCGACATAGTTCACTTGCGTGGCGTTGATTACCCGCTCATCGTCGCGGTGCGACGAATAGGTTCGGACCTTGCCCACGTACTTCGGCAGTTCGCCTTTGGCGTTGGCGTCGCGACAGAGTTGGTCCCAACTCCGGCCGTCGGGGAACCGGTAGCGATTCCGGCCGCCGTGAGCATCCATCGATTCGGCGTGGTTCACGCCCGAGACGCGAAACATGATCGACATCGGCTGGACCAATCCGTCGGCCGACCAGGCGGGGCCGGCCCCCCGCCCCTGCTCGAACTCGGCGCCCGCGGCCCAGGCCACGTCGCCGTCGCCCGTCGCGTCGACGACCACGCGGGCAGGCACATCGATCAGCCCCTGTTTTGTCAACAACCGCGCTCCGGTCGTGCGGCTGCCGTCCATCAACGGCTCCGCCACGGCGGCGTGGAGGAGGATATCGACGCCCGCCTCTTCGAGCATGGCGGCATACTTGAGGTCGGCGAATTCGTAGTCGACGCGGCGTCCGCCGAGGCCTTCAACTATGCGGTCGACCCACACACTCTCGACATTCCCCATCAGCGGCCCGACCATCGCTTGAACGGCCATGCCGCCAAGGCGGCCATAGCGTTCGACGAGCAACACCTTCGCGCCCTGCCTGCCGGCCATCATGGCGGCGGCGATCCCCGCCGGTCCCCCGCCGCAGACGAGCACGTCGACCGCCAGCCAGACCGCCGATTTCTTTATCGGTTCCGGCTCGGCTTCTGCCCCGACGCACGAGGCACTTCCCAGTCCTGCAAAGGTACCTAGCGCCAGGTGTTTGATGGTGTCTCTACGGTTGAATCGCTGCATCGTTTATTCCATCTCACCCACCTTGCCGTTTCATTGCCGCCAGCAAAGGGCACGCCTCCAAATCCACAGCCCGCCCCGCTCGATAGGCTTCCAGCAGTCGCCGCGATTGCTCCGCCAGCATTCGGCGGACTTCGCGACGCTTTCCTTTCACTCGCGGGATCTTCATATTATCGTATGCCGTCGTCGCGTGCCGCAACCAGGCGATCACGGCCGATTCGGCCCGCCGCTCGATGGGAATCCGCTGCGTGCGGGCGACCGTGCCGCTTCCTACCGGCGTGGCGTGCTCGGTCACGGCATCCGCCAATTGCTGGGCGAGGTCTGCATAACGGGGCGCGAAATCCAGGAACGCCAAGACCGCGAGGCGAAAGTCGTCGACGTATTCCTGCTGCTTCCGCTCCCTTCTGGTTGCATCGGCTGCCCGCCGCTTGGCGTGGGTCTCCGTCGACCGCTCCTTTTCCAAGGCGGCCCGGATTGCCTGGATACGATCCCGCGGCGCCCAGACTCCGAGCGAGAAGGTCTTCCGGCCTTTTTTCTCCTGTACGGTCCAACTCGGTCCGGCCGCCTTCACCCGGCGGGTCAGCGCCGCATCACCGGGCGGCAACAATTCCCAATCCGGCGGCACCTGAAGCACCCGGCCTTCGGCCGATCGAACACTGCGATCTTGAGTGCTTGGAGCGACAATACGTGTCTGCGTGGGCATCGGTACTTCCCTGTCAAGAAGGCGGCGTCGTGGATACGTCAACCGAAGCTACTCCCACGGGTCCTCCATCCGCCCCACGCCCGCTTGATGTGAATAGAGACCGGTGAGCAGCGACGCCCGGGTAGGGCAGCAGCGGCCCGGACTGCAAAACCGCGTGAACTGCAGTCCGCCCGCGCCCAGCCGATCCAGGTTCCGACTCCTCTGCGAGTCTGCAGGAAACGTGGCTCTTGCCACTATAACCTTCTCGCTGGGACGGAGAAACGGGCGAACTGTCCTCGCTCGCGTTTCGGGTCGATGTACGCCTTCATCCAAGTTCCGGCAAAGCGTCACCCGCTGTACAAACTCGCGGAACTACCGTGCGATTTCTGCTTGTGGGGGGCTTCAGCAGACGCGGAGGATCGACCGGCCCGGCAGCCCAGCGACGCAAGTGAGCCTAGGGGCGAGACAAACGACCTGGCGACTACTTGCCCGATCGCGGAAAAACCGATACTTTGGGGCCAGAAATCCGGACACAGACCGACCGGACAGGCAGCAATCCGAGGAGATGAGAGACATGGCCAAGTCGGCAGCGCGGCGGTTTTCGATTGGTGTGGATTACGGCACGAACAGCGTTCGAGCCCTGGTCGTGGATGTTGCCAACGGCGAGGAAGTCGCCTCCCACGTCTTCAACTATCCCACCGGTGAAGCGGGAATTCTCCTCGACCCCAAGGATCCGAACCTGGCCCGGCAGAACCCGGCCGATTACACCGAAGGCTTCTACAAGTCGGTAAAGGCCGCTGTCCGGGCGGCGGCCAAAGTGCCCGGCTTCGCGCCCGAGAACGTGGTGGGGATCGGCGTCGACACGACCGGTTCCACTCCGCTGCCCGTCGACAAGGACGGCATGCCGCTGGCCATGCAGCCCAAGTTTCAGAACAACCTGGCGGCCCAGGCCTGGCTGTGGAAGGACCATACCAGCCACGCCGAAGCGGCCGAGATCACCAGGGCGGCCGAGAAGGACCCGGCCAACTACCTGGCCAAGTGCGGCGGCACCTACAGTTCCGAGTGGTTCTGGTCCAAGATCCTGCACTGCAAACGGACGGCGCCGGCCGTCTTCAAGGCGGCCTACGCCTGGGTCGAGTGCGCCGATTTCGTGCCCGGTTTCATCACCGGCAATTTGGACCCGAACACCATCCCCCGCAGCATCTGCGCCGCCGGGCATAAGGCCATGTACCACACCGACTGGGGCGGGCTACCCAGCGAGGCCTTCCTGGCACGGCTCGACCCCGACCTGGTCAAGGTCCGCCAGCGATACGCCGATCACTCGATGGCTTCCGACGAGAAGGCCGGCGAGTTGACTGCCGCGGTGGCCAAGAAAGTCGGCCTCTTCGCCGGGATTCCCGTGGCGGTGGGCGCCTTCGACGCCCACATGGGGGCCGTCGGCGCCGGTATCCAGCCGGGAACACTCTCGAAGATCATTGGCACGAGCACTTGCGACATGATGGTCGCCTCCATGGAGAAAGGATTGCCTGACATCCCGGGCCTGTGCGGGATCGTGCCCGGCTCAATCATTCCGGGCATGTACGGCCTCGAAGCCGGGCAGTCGGCCGTGGGCGACATCTTCAACTGGTTCGTCAACTACCTGACTCCCACCGGATACACGAAGAAGGGCGATGCCCACGTGAACCTCACGGCCGAGGCCGAGAAGCTCAAGCCGGGCGAGAGCGGCCTGTTGGCGCTCGACTGGAACAACGGCAACCGCACGATCCTGGTCGACCCACTGCTGACCGGCCTGCTCGTGGGACAGACGCTGCACACCACCGCGGCCGAGGTCTACCGGGCCCTGGTCGAAGCAACGGCTTTCGGCGCCTTGACGATCATCAAGCGACTGGAAGAGTACGGCGTGGAGGTCAAGGAGGTCGTCAACTGCGGCGGTATCGCCGAGAAGAACGCCTTCGTCATGCAACTCTACGCCGACATCTGCAACCGCCCCATGAAGATCAGCCGATCGGCCCAGACTTGTGCCCTGGGGGCGGCGATCTTCGGAGCCGTGGTGGGCGGGGCCCACAAGTCGACCTCGGCGGCCCAGAAGAAGATGACGGGCGTGAAGTCAACCGTTTACCGCCCGCGAAAGGCCGCCGCGGCCGTGTATGCCGAACTCTACGAACTGTATCGTGCCTTGCACGATTCGCTGGGCGTGGCCGGCACGCAGGCCGACCTGTCGCAGGTGATGAAGCGATTGATCGCCATTCGAGACCGGGTGCGGAAGGGTTGACTCGATGCTCGACGATCTCAAGTCCCAGGTTTGCCGTGCCAACCTCGAATTGGTCCGTTACGGTTTGGTCACCCTGACCTGGGGCAACGTGAGCGGATTGAGCCCCGACGGCCAATACGTCGTCATCAAACCGAGCGGCATCTCCTACGAGCGGATGTCACCCGAGACGATGGCGGTCGTCGATCTCGACGGAAACGTCGTCGAGGGCAAGTTGCGTCCGTCGTCCGACACGCCCACTCACGTGCGGCTCTACCGGGCCTTTCAGGGTATCGGCGGGGTGACGCACACCCATAGCCCGAAAGCGACCGCTTTCGCTCAGGCCCGGATGGAAATCCCTTGCCTGGGGACGACCCACGCCGACCACTTATTCGGCCCCGTGCCGGTCACTCGGGCGCTGACAGCAGGGGAAGTTGAAAAGGCCTATGAGGCAAATACCGGAAAAGTGATTGTCGAGCGGTTCCAGGACCTCAACCCGCTGGAGTTGCCGGGCGTGTTGGTGGCAGGGCACGGACCGTTTGCGTGGGGCAAGGATGCCTGGGATTCGATCAAGAACGCCGTGGCCCTGGAGTCGGTAGCGGAGATGGCGATCAGTACTCGCTTGCTCCGTCCGGACGCTCCCGAGCTCGAGCAGTACATACTCAACAAGCATTATCAGCGAAAACACGGGCCCGACGCGTATTACGGGCAGACGAAGCTCTGGAGGTGAATCGAATGGAATTCCTGGATTGGGTTGTGATCGCGGCGTACTTCGGAATTCTGTTGGGCTTGGCCTGGTGGGTCATCCGCCAGAGCAAGGACACGGCCGACGACTACTTTCTGGCTGGGCGCAACCTGGGCTGGTTCATCGTGGGGGCGTCGATCTTCGCCTCGAATATCGGCTCGGAACACCTGGTGGGCCTGGCCGGTTCGGGATGTACCGACGGGGTGGCTATGGCCCATTACGAACTGCACGCCTGGTGCCTGCTTGTGCTGGCCTGGGTGCTCGTGCCGTTCTACATGCGGTCGCAGGTGTTCACCATGCCCGAGTTCCTGGAGCGGCGATTCAATCCGACCAGCCGCTGGGTCCTGTCGGTGATCTCGCTCGTCGCCTACGTGCTCACGAAGATTGCCGTCGGCATTTTTGCCGGCGGAATCGTGTTCTCCGTGCTATTGCCCGAGATGCGGCTCGGCCCACTCGACGCCTTCTGGTTGGGTTCGATCCTGGTGATTGTGCTGACAGGGCTCTACACCGTGCTAGGCGGTCTGCGGGCGGTGGCCTACACCGAGGCCCTGCAGACCCTGATTCTCGTCTTCGGTTCCGTGCTGGTGACCGTTTTCGGACTCAAGGCCCTGGGCGGCTGGGACGTCCTTCGCGACGTCTGCGGTTCGGAGATGTTCAACCTGTGGAAGCCGCTCGTTCCGGAAGGGGTGGCCGCCACCTGGGCGCCGGTCAAGAACGATCAGCAGATGGCCTGGTACTTCAACGACAACTACCCCTGGCTCAGCATGCTCTTCTGCGCCCCGGTGATCGGACTCTGGTACTGGTGCACCGATCAGTACATCGTTCAGCGTGCCCTGGGCGCACCCGACGAACGAGAAGCCCGGCGAGGCAGCATCTTCGCGGCCTTTCTGAAGCTCCTGCCCGTGTTCATCTTCATCATCCCCGGCATGATCTGCTTCGCCCTGGCCATGAAGGGAGCGGCAGGGAGCGGTCTGGAAGACAAGGTGCAGGTCATCCAGCAGCAACTCGTCGGGGCCGACGGCAAGATCGTTCGCGACAACGCCCAGGCTGCCTTCCCCTTGCTGGTCAAGTCGATCCTCCCGGCGGGCGTTCGCGGGATCGTGGTGGCGGGCCTGCTGGCCGCTCTGATGAGTTCGCTGGCGGGTGTGTTCAACGCCTCGGCCACGCTGTTCACCATGGATTTCTATTCCCGGCTGCGGCCCAATACGTCCCAACACCAACTCGTGTGGATCGGCCGCGTGGCCACGTTCGTCATGGTGCTGATCGGCCTGGCATGGATTCCCGTTATTCAGGGCGGCAAGGGCTTGTACGACTATTTGCAGGGCGTCCAGGCCTACCTGGCCCCGCCGATCTTCGTCGTCTTTTTCATGGGGGTCTTCTGGAAACGGCTCAACGGTGCGGGATGCCTCGCAGCCCTGATCGTCGGGTTCATCATGGGACTGTTCCGACTGGCGGTCGACACGCCGGTGAAACTCGGGTGGTCGGCCGGTTATCCGGAAGGATCGTTCCTCTGGATCGTCAACAACATGTTCTTCCAGTACTACAGCATCCTGATCCTGATCGTGTCGGGCATCGCCATGGTGGTCGTCAGCTTCATGACGCGCCAGCCCGACTACGAGAAGATCAGCGGCCTTACCTACGGCACCGTGACCGAAGAGCACCGGCAGCGGTCCCGCAGCAGTTGGGGCTTTGTGGACGTGGCCGCCTCGACGGTGGTCTTGTTGGCGATCCTGGCGGCCTACCTGTATTTCACCGGGACGTAGAAGCTTCGTTGGATTGTAGGGTGCGTCTCGACGCACCATGCGAATTTACTACCGTTGCCGTTGGTGCGTCAAGACGCACCCTACCATGTATGTGCACTCGTGATTGCCTGGAATTCGCCGACCGGCACCTGACGGCCGAGCGGGTGTCCGGCCGCCGCGTGCTGGAAGTGGGCGCATGTGACGTGAACGGTTCCGCGCGGTCGCTCGTGGAACGGCACGGTCCGGCCGAATACGTCGGCGTCGACATCGCCGAGGGCCCCGGCGTCGATGCAATCTGCGATATCGGCCGACTGGTTGAGCGGTTCGGCCGCGAGCGTTTCGACCTGGTCCTGTGCACCGAGGTCTTGGAGCACGTGCGCGATTGGCGGCAGGGCCTGAGCAATCTGAAACGCGTCCTCACCGCCAGCGGAACGCTGCTGGTCACCACCCGTTCGATCGGATTCCACTACCACGGCTACCCGCTGGACTTCTGGCGCTACGAACCGGAAGACATCGAGACGCTCATGGCGGACATGTCGCTCGACGCACTGGAAATCGACCCCGGTTCGCCGGGCGTGTTCTTCATGGCGACCAGACGGGACGAATTCCGCGAGGCGGATCTCACCGGCCACGAACTCTTTTCCATCGTCACCGGGCGCCGCTGCCGAGACGTGAGCGACGCACAGCTTCGCTGGTTCCTCTGGATCAAGAGGCCGGTAACGAGGTTCTTCACCAAACGAATTCGGTCCCTGAAGAAGCGTCTGCCGGGTCGTTGAGGTTCTTGGCTCCTCAGAAAGACGTGTCAGCATGTCCGAATTGCAGAGCGTTTCGAAGATCCGAGTCCACCACGAGTCAGGCCGGGCAAATCGATTTCTTCCGGCATGTGAAAGGGCGATCAGAGAAGAGGCACCGGTACTCTGCATTCAAGTACCGGTGCCTCTTCTCTGATCGCGTTGTTTCTGTGAGAGACTTGCACAGAGATCGTTTGCGGGTGTCTCGTGCCGGTGGCATACTGTTCGAGTTGATCTGCGACTCCCGATGAGGAACAACGTCACTCATTCCTGCGGCTTCGGAAACTCCCGAATCGGGCTGTAACGCTCATACGTCTCGAACACCTCGCCCCCGTCCAAGATCCGCGGATCGCCCGTCTCACGAAGGTACGACTCGAGACGTTCACGGTGCTCGCGAAGGGCGACCGCATGGGCCGGGTCGCTCGCCAGGTTGGTCAGGCACGCGGGATCGGCTTGGATGTCAAAGAACTCCTCCGCGGGCCGCTTGTCGACGGCCAGGTGGAAGTAGCGGCTGATCTGCGGATCGTCGCGATGCTCGACCAGGTAGCTGAGCGAAGGGCTGCCGTCGATGTCGTGGTATGCGGCGTGCATGGGGCCGAGCTGGCCCGGCTTGTCGAACTTTTGCGGCGCACCGGCCGGCCAACGTTCCGGCCGAAAGTTGCGAACGTAGCGGTACCGCGCGGTCCTCAGACTCCGTTGGGGGTAGCTCAAATTGTCGTAGCGAGATGACGAATGCCTTTCGCGGGCGCTGTAGACTCCCGTGCGGCTGGGATCGACGACTCCTTCCTTCTCGGATTCCAACAGGTTGCGGAGGCTGCGTCCCGACAGGGGGTACTCGCCCGGGTGCTCGACCCCGGCCACGTCGAGAATCGTGGCCGTCAGATCGACAAACCCGACGAGATCGTCGACCGTCCGCCCCCCCTTCGCGCCGGCGCCCCAGCAAACGGCCAGCGGCATGTGAACGCCGTATTCGTAGCAGTTCGCCTTGGCCCGCGGAAAAGGCATGCCGTTGTCGCTGGTGACGATGATCAGCGTGTTCTCCAATTCGCCGGCCTCTTCGAGCGTCTTCAACATGCGGCCGAGATGCCGGTCAAACCACTCGATCTCCGTGCAGTAGTCGAGGATGTCGGAACGGATCTCGGGCGTGTCGGGGAGGAATGCCGGCACTTCGGCGTCTTCGAGTTTCTTTCCGGAGGCTAGTCCCGCCCCTTCCTGGTAAGCGCGATGGGGTTCGGTTGCGCCATACCAGAAGCAGAACGGCGTCCCCGCGGGTCGTTTGGCCAGGAAGCCCTCGAAATTGCCCGCATAGTCGTTGTTCGAGATGCCCTTGAACGGAGGATCGTTCTTTTTGCCCGCAAAGACGGGACCGGCCGGATTTCGCGGCCGGAAGCCTTCCCACTTGCCGGGTCCCCAGCCTTTGCCCGTGTAGCCGACGAAGTAGCCCGATTTCTCCAGCAGATCCGGAAACGTGACGTACTTGGGCGAAAACGAACTGGCGTGGGTTCCGGCGTGTTCGATTTGCCAGGTATGACGGCCCGTGAGAAGGGCCGCTCGGCAGGGGCTACAGCCGGGCGAGGCACAGATCGCATTGGTGAACAGAATTCCCTCGCCTGCCACGCGATCGAAGGCGGGCGTGGAGACCATCTTCGATCCATAGGCCGACGTGTGGGGAAACGATTGGTCGTCGCTGATCGCCAGCACGATGTTGGGGCGGTCGACCGTGGCTGCAAACGCCGACGAATAGGTCATAAAGGCGACAAGAACTGCCGCCGCGGGGTACGAATGGAGCCTGAAGAACCTCGGCATATTTACACCTCGTGTCATTCGAACGCGGGCCGTCAACAGATCCGCGGCATTTGTTCCCCCGAGAGCAGGTCCAGAATTCGCGAGCCGCCCAAACCGCCCTTCAATTCAACGCAACCGGCGTGGTCGCCCGTGATCCGACCGATGATCGCCGGCCCGTGGGCGGCCTGGTGACCGTTCATGATCTGCAGAATGGTCTCGGCCGCTTCGGCAGCGACCATGGCGACCAGCCGACCCTCGTTGGCCACGTAGAACGGGTCCAGGCCGAGCATCTCGCACGCGCCGGCCACTTGGGGCGCCACGGGAATTGCCGCCTCCTCCAATTCGACGCCCACTCGTGCCGCTCCGGCGATCTCGTTGAGCGCCGCCGCCAGCCCGCCTCGCGTCAGGTCCCGCAAGCAGTGCAGATGGGCGCCCACGCGGCGCATAGCGGCCACGAGTTCGCACAGAGAGTCGCAGTCACTCTCCAGCGCCCCCTCAAACTGGAGCCCCTCGCGGACCGACATGATAGCGATGCCGTGCCGGCCCAGGTCGCCGCTGACCAGCACCACGTCACCGGGCTGGACCCGTGCGGGCGAGATGTCGATTCCGTCGGGAACGAGGCCGATTCCTGCTGTGTTGATGAACAGACCGTCGCCTTTGCCGCGATCGACAACCTTCGTATCGCCGGTCACGATCCGCACGCCTGCCGATTCGGCGGTCTTCTGCATCGACTGAACGATCCGCTGAAGGGCTTCGATGGGGAAGCCTTCTTCGAGGATGAACCCGGCGCTCAGCCACTTGGGATCGGCGCCCGACATGGCCAGATCGTTCACGGTTCCACAGACGGCCAGTTTGCCGATATCGCCGCCGGGGAAGAAGAGCGGGTTGACCACGAAGGTGTCGGTGGTGAAAGCCAGGCGGGCGCCGCCGGCATCGAGGACCGTGCTGTCGTGTAGCGGCGATCGTGTCTTGCGCTCGGCCGTGCCGGAGAAGACGGCAACAAACAGATCGTCGATCAGACGCTGCATGAGCCGTCCGCCCCCGCCGTGGGCCATCTGAATGGTGTCGTGGCGGTCAATCGGAATGGGGCACGATAGGTTAAAGTCTTCAGGCATCGATCAACTTCGTTTGAAACCTTTGAGCTTCGTGCTTCGAGTTTGTTTCGTGTTTCGTTATTCGGATTTCGTGTTTGACCGAGATCGGTCGGCATCACCGCTCGTCGGCCTCTCCCTCCGGCCTTCGTCGCCGATACCGATAGTATGCCGCGCAGGCCCCTTCGGAGGAAACCATGGGCGCTCCCAAGGGGCGCTCCGGGGTGCAGCGGAGGCCGAACGCCGGACACTCGTGCGGCTTCTTTTGACCCTGCAAGACCAGCCCGGCAATACACTCGGCCGGTTCGTCGGCCGTGATCTGGTCGACGCCGAACCGCCGCGCCGCATCAAACGGCTCGTATTCTGAGCGCAACTGGAACCCGCTTCGCGGAATCTCGCCGATCCCCCGCCATTTCCGCGACGAGACCTCGAAGACTTCGCAGACTTGCCGGATCGCGGCCGGGTTCCCTTCGGGCCGCACGGAACGAGCGTACTGGTTTTCGACCTCCGCCCGCCCCTCTTCCAACTGGCGGACGCACATTTCAATGCCGTGAAGGATATCGAGGGGCTCGAAGCCGGTGACCACGATCGGGACTCGGTATTTCTTTGCCAGCGGCTCGTATTCCCCCATTCCCATGACGGCACACACGTGCCCAGCGGCCAGAAAGCCCTGAACTCGGCAATCGGGCGAGGTCATGATCGCCTCAATGGCCGGCGGCACGAGCACGTGGGAAACCAGGATGGAGAAATTCTTGATCCCCAGCCGGGCTGCCTGCGCCACCGCCATGGCGTTGGCCGGGGCCGTCGTCTCGAAGCCCACGGCGAAGAAAACGACCTCGCGCTCGGGGTTCTTTCTCGCGAGCGTAAGGGCGTCCATCGGCGAGTAGACGACGCGAACGTCGCCCCCTTCGGATTTCACCGTGAACAGGTCTTTCTCCGAGCCGGGAACGCGAAGCATGTCGCCAAAGGAGCAGAAGATCACCTCGGGGCGCGCAGCAATGGCCAAGGCCTTGTCAAGAATTTCGATCGGGGTGACGCAGACGGGGCATCCCGGTCCGTGAATCAAGGTAATCTCGGGCGGAAGGCTCTCGTCGATGGCAAACCGCAGGATCGAATGGGTCTGCCCCCCGCAGACTTCCATAATCTGCCACGGCCGCGTGACCGTCCGGCGGATCGAGTCGGCCAGTTGCCGCGCGCGCTGCGGATCGCGATACTCGTCGACGTACTTCACGGCTTCGCCTCACCGCCGCCGGCGGCCGCCTCCCGATCGACCTGGGCCATCTCTTCGGCCATCCCGGCGGCCTCAATCTCGTCAAGGTACTGGAAGATCTCGGCGGCCTCCTGCTCGTCAATCCGGCTGATGGCGAAACCCACGTGGATCAGCACGTAGTCGCCCACTTCGGCCTCGGGAGTGTAGGCCAGACAGGCCTCTTTGACGATGCCGTTGAAGTCGACCTTACCCATCGGCAGGCTGTCTTGCTCATAGACTTCCAGCACTCGGCCGGGGATACCGAGACACATGAAGCAGCCCTTTCTGGAACGAACAGATGACTTGCACACCAACTTGACACGTACGCGAGGACGGGACGGCTACCTATTCTTGCTGTCCTCGCTTACGCGTCGGGTTTGTGTAGTGACCGACGGGCGATCAGCAATTGGCCGAGGGCGACGCCGCCGTCGCCCGGCGGAACTCTTCTTTGAGTGTATACGTTGAGTCCCCGTTTCGACAACCGCTCGACAATCCGCGTCGCCAGAACCGCGTTCTGAAAACACCCGCCCGACAGAACCACGTCGGCACAGCCGATCCGCTCCGATACGGTTGCAGTCCAGTCAACCATCGCGTTGTGGAACCGAGCGCTGATTCGTTCCACGCCAAGTTCCTGCTTGCGGTCTTCGAGGACCGCCCGCACGAGCGGCTCCCAATCGGCGACCGGCCCCTGAGGCCCGTCCACTTCGGGCAGCGGATAAGCCTCGTGCTCGTTGGGATCGACGGCGAACTCCAATTCCATGGCAGCTTCCCCCTCGAAACTGATCACCGGGGCCAGACCGCAAAGGCAGGCAACGGCGTCGAACAGCCGCCCCGTGCTGCTGGTTCGCGGAGAGTTCACCCCGCGTTTGAGCAACGTGATCAGGTTGGTCAGTTCCATCGGGCGAAACCACGATCGGGCGATCTCGGCGGCCTCCGGGCCGAGGATCTCGAACAACAAGCCGGCGGCCGAACAGCGGGGTTCGCGCCCGGCACGATCCCCTCCGGGAAGGGCGAACGTCCGCAGGTGCCCGACTCGCGAGAAGTGACCGTCGCAGCACTCGAGCACCTCGCCGCCCCAGACGGTGCCGTCCGTACCGCACCCCGTGCCGTCCCAGGAGAAGCCGACAACCGGTCCCCCAAGGGCGTGTTCCGCCATGCAGGCGGCCACGTGGGCGTGATGGTGCTGGACCGGAATCAGCGGCACGCCCCACTCGTGAGCCAGCCGTTCGGCCGTTCGGGTCGAGGCATAGTCGGGGTGGAGATCGCAAGCCACGGCCTGCGGACGGCACTGAAAAAATTCGACGAGATCGGCGATCGCCTGGCGGTGAACCTCGATGCTGGCAAGATTGTCCAGGTCGCCCACGTGCTGGCTCAAAACGGCCTGATCGTCGATCGCCAAGGCCACCGTGTTCTTCAGGTGTCCGCCCACGGCAAGCACGCACGGACCCGTGTCGCAAAGCCGGATCGGCAGGGGGGCGTAGCCGCGGGCGCGGCGCAGGACCTGCGGTCCCTGCGGACCGACGCGGACGACCGAATCGTCGACCGGACGCACGATCGGGCGATCGTGCACCAGGAACAAGTCGGCGATCGGCCCAAGTCGTTTGACGGCATGCTTGCGGGAGATCGCCATCGGTTCTTCCGACAGATTGCCGCTCGTGCAGACGATGGGCCGTGCGATCGCATCCATGAGAAGATGATGAAGCGGCGTGTAGGGGAGCATCACGCCCAAATAGGGATTGGCCGGGGCAACCGCCGGGGCGATGTCGACGATGGCAGCCTCGTCCTCGCGCCGCCGGAGCAGCAGGATCGGGGCCTCGTAGCCGAGCAGGGCGCCGGCTTCCATCTCGCTGACCAGGCAGCGATGCTGCACGTCTTCCAACGAACCGATCATCACGGCCAGGGGCTTGTCGTATCGGCGTTTGCGATCCCGCAGGCGCCGCACGGCGTCGTCGTTGGTGGCGTCGACAAGCAACTGAAAACCGCCCAGTCCCTTGACGGCCACTACCTGCCCTGCAAGCACGGCAGCGGCGGCAGCTCGCAGGGCCTCTTCCCCCGCCCCTGCGTTCCTACCCAGCGTGTCGAGCAACTCTAATTGAGGACCGCAAGCCGGACAGGCAATCGGTTGGGCATGAAACCGGCGGTCGGTCGGGTCTTCATACTCCCGGCGGCAGTCGGCGCACATCTCGAAGGCCGCCATCGACGTCCGCGGGCGATCGTAGGGTAGTTGCCCGATGATCGACCAGCGAGGCCCGCAGTTCGTGCAGTTGGTGAAGGGGTAACGATAGCGCCGCTCGCCCTTGGTGCGAATCTCAGCCAGACATTCCGGACAGGTGGCCAGATCGGCGGGGATCGTGGGTCGCGGCGCGGCAACGCCCTGACTGGCCCGAATCTCGAACTGGTTGGGAGAATGATTCTCCCTCGCGTCCATCTCGACGACGTCGACTGTCTCCACCCGAGCCTGCGGCGGCGGCGACTCGCGAAGGATTTGCAGAAAGGAATCAACCTTTTCCGCAGGTCCTACCACTTCAATCCGAACCGTATCCGCCTCGTTCAGCACCCAACCCGCAAGCTCCAAACGGCTGGCCGTATTGAACACGAAAGGGCGGAAACCCACGCCCTGGACTACGCCACGGACCGTGACCGCGATTCTTCGGCGCTGGCGGGGATCGGTATCGGAACTCACGGCTCTCAGGTGGGGGGTGGCGGGCTGGGGATGGGCGAGAACGATTGCCGGACGCGCTGACGACAGGCGGCATATTCAAGTCTAGACAGAGAACCGCACTGAGGTAAGCCACTTCCTCGGAAGTGTGCCGCGTTCTTCTGCTCTTAGTGGAATCAATCGTCAGGGGGCATTATCATGGGGTTCAGGGGGGAGACAGTCAAAGTCTGCGAGACTGTTACCGCTTCGTCGACAACCCTCACCGGCCGCCCCACAACCCACCTTTGGCCGGTGTGCACGAGTTTCCACCGGAGGAGCCCACCTATGAACGCGATCAGGCATCTGTTGTTTCCCCCAAGTGTGGTCCTCCTGGCGCTGGGACTCGTTGCCCAGGCCGCCGATCAGCCCCAATGGGGCCAGCAGTTCACCCGGAATATGGTCTCTGCCGAGCGGGGTCTGCCCGACACCTTCGAGTCGGGTTACCGCGGACAGTTCACGCAAGCCGGCACGGTCGGGCCAAACGGCAACATCCGCTGGGTGGCACAACTCGGCACCCAAACCTACGGCACGCCCGTCGTGGCCGAGGGCCGGGTCCTCGTGGGCACCAACAACGACGTGCCCCGCGACAAGCGATTGCGTTACGACGCGGGCGTCCTCATGTGCTTCGATGAAAAGTCGGGCGAGTTTCTCTGGCAACTCGTCGTGCCCAAGTTGACCGAAATCCGCTACGGCGATTTCTACCGCATCGGCCTGACTGCGTCGCCCGTGGTGGAAGGCGGCCTGGTCTTCGTCGTCTCGAACCGCGCCGAAGTCCTCTGCCTCGACCTGGACGGCATGGCCGACGGAAACGGCGGACCGGTGGTTGACGAGGCGGCAAGAACGGTTCGCCCGACCGACGAGCCGGTGGATCTTGCCGACAAGGGCGCCGATATCGTCTGGGCCTACGACATGGTCGGGGCGCTTGGCGTGCAACCTCACAACGCGGCCAATTGCTCGATCCTGTCCTACGGCGACCATCTCTACGTCTGCACGTCGAACGGCGTGAACAGCACCCACAGCCGGGCCGCCAATCCGGACGCCCCGACTTTGATCGTGCTCGATAAGAAGACCGGCGCCCTGGTGGCCAAAGATAACTTCGGCATCGGCGAAGACATCGTCCACGGCCAGTGGAGCAACCCGACCCTTGCCCGCATGGGCGACGCAGCGAGGGTCTTCCAGGGCGGCGGCAACGGCGTGCTCTATGGCTGCAATCCGGTCCCGACTGGCCCCGTGCCGGCGACCCCCGTCGCATTGGAGAAGGCCTGGTGGGCCAACGGCCATCCGGCCGCCCAGACGCAAGACACAATCACGATCGAACACGGCCATCGCAGCAAGAGCTTCGAGGTGATCGGCACACCAGTGTTCGATAAAAACCGAATCTACACGGTCGTCACCCAGGACCCCTTCCATCATCACCGCGAGGGTGTGTTGACCTGCTTCGACGCCGCCGGCGCCGGAGACGTCACCCGCAGCAATCTGGTCTGGTCCTATCCGGACGTGGGCGCCTGCTCGGCCACGGTCTCGGTGGCCGACGGACTGGTCTACGTGGGCGGACACGACGGGCGGCTTCACTGCCTGGACGCCGAGACGGGCAAACCCTACTGGGTCCACGAGGCGGAGGGGCCGATCTGGGCCTCGACGCTCGTTGCAGACGGCAAAGTGTATGTGGGAACGCAGCGCCGCCTGTTCTGGATCCTCAAGCACGACAGAACGCTCACGGTGCTGGCCCGGGTTGCCATGCCCGATCCGATCTGCACGACGCCCGTGGCGGCCAACGGCACGCTCTATGTCGCCACCTTCGGAGAACTGTATGCGATCGAAGATCGGGTCGCGCAAGCTCGGCTGGCGGTCGAGGCCGTCCGGGCGGAGCAGGAGGCGAAGAAGGCGGCCGAGTTGAAGAAAGCAGCGGAAGACAAGCGAGCGGCGGAGCTGAAGCAGGCCGAGGAGGCCAAGAAGGCTGCCGAAGCGAAACCGACTCCGCCGCCGAAGCCTGAACCCAAACCCGAAACGCCGCCCGCGCCGGCACCGAAGCCCGAACCGGCTCCTGCCCCCAAGGAGGAACCCAAACCGGAGACGCCTCCAAAGCCCGAGTCCGCACCGGCCCCCAAACCTGAGACACCGCCCGCGCCGGCGCCGAAGCCCGAACCGGCTCCTGCCCCCAAGGAGGAACCCAAACCGGCGACGCCTCCGAAACCCGAACCGGCACCGGCGGCCAAGTCATAAGCCGCGCCGGCGTCACCCGCGTCTAATTCGCAGAGGTAAGAACGCACGAGCAAAGAGCCTACCACCTTCTTTTACGGAGATACTCAGTTTCGGAGGAGGTGTTTGGGATCAAAAGGACCCTTTACGACGAGGGAAGCTGATGGATGGCGAATTGACGGCGGCAAAGGATTTCGCGCGGTTCTGCGATGGGCTTTCCTGCGGAGCGATCCTTGCGGATCCGCCCTGGCAGTTCGCCAATCGCACGGGCAAGGTCGCGCCGGAGCATAAGCGACTCAGCCGCTATTCGACGCTGACGGTCGACCAGATTTCGGAGATTCCTGTGGCCCTGGCGTGCGCCGAACAGTGTCATCTCTACCTTTGGGTTCCCAATGCACTCTTGCGCGAAGGCCTTGACGTGATGGACGCCTGGGGATTCACGTATAAGACGAATATCGTCTGGCACAAGGTCCGCAAGGACGGCGGACCAGACGGGCGCGGCGTGGGCTTCTATTTCCGGAACACGACGGAACTCATCCTGTTTGGCGTTCGGGGACATTTTCGGACGCTCGGTCCCGGTCGCCGTCAGGTCAATATCATCAAGTCGCGCAAACGAGAACATTCACGCAAACCCGACGAGTTGTACGACATCATCGAAGCGTGCAGTCCAGGCCCGTTTCTTGAACTATTCGCGAGGGGGCGGCATTCTCCGGCGTGGGCCGTATGGGGCGATCAGAGCGAACACTACGAACCTGATTGGCCAACCTATGCAAACCACAGCCGGGCCGAGCGGAATCTGAGATTGTTCGCGTAGCAAATCGGCACGTCTTTTGGAACCTGGCCCCCCTTTGACGCACCGGACGGCGATTGGGCGACCCGGTCGGCATTGCCCCCCCGTGACATAAAGCCGAGGTTGGGCGTCGCACATCTGCTGACCCTGCCGGGGGATCTGGCATTCGGTGCGAGCAGACGTCAGAATAGGGCTGACATCGCAACACCAGGAGACCAACGATGAACCTCACCCGACGTAGCTTCCTTGCCGCCACTGCCGCCACTGCCGCCGCAACACCCGCCATCCATGGTGCCGAAAAGGCCAGGAAATATCGGACGGTCCTGATCGGGACCGGATGGTGGGGGATGAACATCCTCCGCACGGCCGTCGAGGCGGGCCAGTCCGACGTGGTCGCCATGTGCGACGTCGACCAGAACCAGCTCGATAAGGCCCATGCAGAAATCGAGAAGATGACCGGGGCGGCGCCTAAGAAGTACAGGGACTATCGCGACCTGCTCAAGGAACAGAAGCCCGACGTCGCCATCGTGGCCACGCCCGACCACTGGCATCCGTTGATCACGATTGCCGCCTGCGAGGCGGGTGCCCATGTCTACGTCGAGAAACCCATCTCCCACACGTTGCTCGAAGGCCGAGCCATGGTCCATGCCGCCCGGGCGGCGGATCGGGTGGTTCAGGTCGGCACCCATCGCCGAGTCTCGCCCCATAACATGTGGGCCATCCAGTTCATGAAGGAAGGCAAGCTCGGCAAGATCGGAATGATCCGGGCGTTCGTCCACAGCGGCGGCGGCCCCGGCAAGACCACCCCCGACGCCGACGTGCCCGCCGGTCTCGACTGGGAATTCTGGTGCGGCCCGGCGCCCATGCGCCCCTTCAACCCGGCCATCCATCCCCGCGGGTTCCGGCAGTTTCTCGACTACGCCAACGGCACCCTGGGCGACTGGGGCATTCATTGGATGGACCACATCACCTGGTGGAGCGACGAACTGGCCCCTAAGGCCGTGTCGTCCTTCGGCGGGCGCCACATCGCCGAGGACAGCACGGACGCACCGGATACTCAGGTCGTGCAGTTCGACTATGAGTCGTTCACGGCCGTGTGGGAGCATCGGCGTTACGCGGCCAACAATGCAGAGAAACACCCGGTCGGCATCTACTTCTACGGCACGGAGGGGACGATGCACATCGGCTGGCGGAACGACGGGGCCACGTTCTATCCCCGTTCCAGCAATCAGGAGCCGGTCAACGTGCCGCCCCAATTGCACAAGCCCGACGAGCAGAACATCCCCGAGTTGTGGGCCGATTTCCTGGCGGCGATCAAGGAGAAGCGGCGCTCGGTGTGCGACATCGAGATCGGGCACCGCTCGACCAGCCTCAGCCTGCTGGGCATGCTCTCGCTCAAGCTGGGACGCAGCATTGCCTGGGACGGCGAGAAGGAAACCTGCCCGGGCGACGCGCAGGCCAACGCACTACTACGGCGGGACTATCGCAAGCCGTGGGTTTATCCGGAGGTTTGAGAGGGCGATCGAAATTCGCGATCAGCCGTCGCCGTTTGCCGGGGGACTGCCCGACTACTTGGCGCCGCCATCCTCGGCAGCCCCTGCATCCGGCCTGTGAGGTGCGTCGGATTCTTCCCATTCTTGTTGTTCCGTCGTGCCCGCCCGTTGATGGATCCTTTGCTCCTGGGCGTCAGAGCGTCGCTTGGCGATCCTGCGCACGGCGAAGTTGGCCACGACGGCGACGAGCAGCCCGATCATGCTGAAGTGATAGATGATGTTGGCCACACAGGCCGTGGCGGCCACGGCGATCAAGGCCGCCAGGAACCAACTGACAATCACCCAGATGGCCCGCCCAATCTTGAGTTCAGCGTCGCCGCGGGCCATGACGCGATCGGCCAGCCCCGTGGCAACGACCGCGGCAAAGGCAACATAGGTCGTCGAAACGGGTAGTCCCTGCCCGCTGGCCAGGGCAATCACGCTGGCGCTGACTGCCATGATCACCGAGGCACGCAGGGCGTCATAGTGAACCTTCTTCCCTCGTTCGGTGAGTTTCGGCTCGGGAACCAGGGCCTCGCCCTGCGGACGCAACTTCAGCAGGGTGAGTGCAATTCGCTGGCACCACTGGGGGGCATAGAGTGCTACGCGATCGAATTGACTTCCCGTGTTGACGGCCGCACGAGTCACACGTTGCGCGTTGCGCGTCGACATGCCCGCGACGATGATCACGCCGCAACAGAACAACGCCCAGACCGGGATGGTGATCTCGGTGGCGTCCATGGTCGACTTGTCGGAGTGCTGCCAGAGCCAGAAGGCCGATAGCCCCGGCGAAGCACAGTTGGCCAGGTCGTTCTGTCCAAAAGCAAACGCCATGCAGATCATGCCCAGCACGGCCGTGACGTGGAAAAGATACTTCGTGCCGCGTTCCCCGCTAACGACCAGCAGGAGATGGACGAGCAGAGTACATGTCGCCCAGAGCACCAGCACGACGACCACCGCGCCGTATTCGTCGATCGTCGCCTTCTTCATGGCGGCCACGATCGGAACGCTCTTCAGGCCCTTGAGCAGCATGAACCAGCCAAGCCAACTGAGCATCATCCCGGCGACCCATGGGCCGTGGAGAAGGATGTTCTCCCGATCCTGGGAATCATCCCGGATGGCCGCACGGAACATCCGCTGCACCAGAAAGCCGGCAATGCCGCTAAGAATGATCGAAACGACGATGGCTGCAATCACCGTCGCCACCTTGTTCCAGTGGACGATCTCCATCGCCTCGCCAAGGCCCTTCGTCGACAAGGCAACTCCAAAGGAAGCGCCGACCAACTCGAACAGAAGGCACGCGGTGGTGCTGACCGGCATGCCGTACGCCGAATAGGAATAGAGCAGAACCGTGTCGACCAGGTACACGCTGATGTAGACCACGATCGCCTGCCGTATCGTGAGCATTTCGGGACTGAAAATGCCCTTTCTCGCGGTCTCCATGACGGGGGTCGCGGCGGAGGCTCCCAGGATCACCGCCAGGCCGGCGAGCCAGACCGCAGTACGGCGGCGCAGAATTCGCGAGCCGAAGACTGCATTCACGATGTTGGCTGCGTCGTTTCGGCCTACCTCCAGGCAGTCCCAAACAAGCAGTGCCAGACCGAGAAATGCAACGATCGTCGTGAAGTCACCCGCGGCGACGCCTGATATGGCATCCGTGAACACCTTGAGCAACTGATCCATGAGTTCGTCCAAATGATGTGCAAATCCGAGTTGCAGGCGAGAAGGCCACCCAACGAAGGGAGCAACGGATGGGAAGACACGAAAACGGGGGCGTCAACGGATCGTTAGGGCCATACTAGCGGACCGCAACAGCAGCGAACAGGGGCGTCACCGATTCTGTTTGATAAGTCGTTATTACGCCGCATCTTAGGGCGTCGGATCCCGATGCATCCGGGTCAACAGACATACGCGGGCTTGTGTGAATGACATGGCGACGAGTGAGAGAGGATCTGGACCACCTCAATGGCCGGGCCGTTCTGGTTTCCATACGGTTTAGACCGGACCGCGACTGCCAATGTCACGATCTGGGGACGGTGCTTGCGAAAACGGCGGGAAGCCTTTCCCCCGCCCCCTCAACCGAGTAATCTGGACACCAAAGGCAAATGCTCAACCGACCCAATCCACCCGGAGAGATCCAGCCGTGACACGAATTCGATGGAACCAGGCGTCCCTCACATCGGCATTCCTTCTCCTCTGCAGCTCGCTGACCGCCGCGGCCGACCCCTGGGTCGTCTATCCGGGCGGCGACGGGCCGGGGCAAGGAAAGCACATCGTTCTCGTTGCGGGCGATGAGGAGTATCGTTCCGAGGAATCCATGCCGATGCTCGGCAAGCTGCTCTCCGTGCGGCACGGCTTCAAGTGCACGGTCCTGTTTTCGATCAATCCCGACGACGGAACCATCGACCCGCTCAATCAGAAGAACATCCCCGGCCTGGAGAATCTCCGGTCGGCCGACCTGATGATCATCGCCACACGGTTTCGCGAGTTGCCCGACGAGCAGATGAAGTACGTCGACGAGTACGTCAATTCGGGGAAACCGATCATCGGCCTGCGGACGGCCACCCACGCCTTTAAGTACGACGACGCCAGCCAGAGCCGCTACAAGAAGTATCATTTCCGCAGCAGCGAATGGCCGGGCGGGTTCGGGCAACAGGTGCTCGGCGAGACGTGGGTCAACCATCACGGACACCACAAGTTCGAGAGCACCCGCGGCGCGATCAACGAGTCGCAGAAGGAGAACCCGATCCTCAGGGGAGTGAAAGACGTGTGGGGGCCGACCGACGTCTACACGATCGCGAATCTGCCCGATGCGGCCGAGATTCTCCTCTACGGCCAGGTCCTCGAAGGGATGAACCCCGGCGACAAGCCGCTCGCCGGTCCCAAGAACGATCCCATGATGCCCCTGGCGTGGACGAAGTCGTATACCGGCAGTTCCGGCAAGCCGGCCAAGATCTTCTGCACGACCATGGGGGCGTCCGTGGACCTCGCCAGCGAAGATCTCCGCCGCCTGATCGTCAATGCGGCCTACTGGGCCGTCGGCATGGAGGACAAGATTCCCGAGAAGGCCGATGCCGACGTCGTGGGCGACTACGAACCGACATTCTACGGGTTCGGCAAGTTCAAGCCCGGCGTGAAGCCGTCGGATCTTGCGCTGTAGAGCCGTCCGATTGAAACTGCCCGGCGTTTCGGCGGCGGGGTCAGTTCTTCTCCAGCAGTCGTTCCTGCACGAGCTGCACGATGCCCTGGGCGACTTTCTGCTTCGAGCCGGCGATTGCGGCGAGGATCTCGCCGCGGGGATCGATGATCTCGATCTCCGTGTCGGCGGCGTGGATGGCGCCGGGGCCGTTCAGGACGATCAAATCGGCGCTCTTGCGTTCGAGTTTCTGCAGGGCCCGCATCCGGTGGTCTTCGGTCTCCAGGGCGAAGGCGACGATCCACTGATGCTCTTTGATGGCGCCGCAGAGGGCGACGACGTCGGGGGTCTCGACCAGATGGAGATTGAGAGACTCGCCCGTCTTGGCCAGCTTGTGGCACGCAACCCTGATCGGCCGATAGTCGCAGGGGGCGGCCGCGGCGATCATCCCGTCGCATTCGGGAAACAGATTCAGGCAGGCTTCCAGCATGTCCTCGGTGGAAACGACCGGCAGCACCTCCGCCCGGGCCGGATAGGTCACCTCGACAGGGCCGGAAACAATCACCACGTCGTGGCCGGCTCCAAGAAGGGCCTCGGCGAGGGCCTTTCCCATGCGGCCGCTCGAGGCGTTGGTAAGATAGCGCACCGGGTCGAGGAACTGGCGCGTCGGGCCGGAGGTAATGAGGATTCGTGCCATTCCCTAACAGCCCGTCGATCGAGTCCAATCAGGCAAACTTGAACGCACAAGGAAGCAGGCCACGGCGATCGCGTTCAGGAACCCGCCGGCATGGATGCGAGCGTCTTGCGGATGATCTCGTAGATGGTCTCCGGCGACGCCATCCGTCCCGCGCCCCAGGCGCCGCAACTCAGATAACCCTCTTCCGGATCGATCAGGATCGCGCCGTCGTCGCGAAGTTGCTGCACGTTCCGCCGGACGGCCGGTTTCTCCCACATCCTGGAATTCATAGCGGGGGCGAGCAGAAGCGGCCCCGCAAACGCCAACAGGGTCGTGCTGAGCAGGTCGTCGGCCAGCCCGGCGGCCGCCTTCGCAAGGATATTCGCGGTCGCCGGGGCAACGCACATCAACTCGGCCCGATCGGCCATCTCAATGTGGGGGTGAACGCCCGCGGCAAACATCTCCACACCCACCGGGCGGCCGCTCAACGCCTCGAAGGTCTTCGGCCCTACCAACTGCGTCGCAGAACGGGTCATGACCACCGTCACGCCGGCCCCGGCCTGCACCAGTCGGCTGACCAGAGCGGCGGACTTGTAGGCGGCGATCCCGCCCGTGACGCCGATGATGAGTTCACGGCCTTTCATGGAACGAACCGAAAACAGGTAGGTGCGGATCCTCAAATCGCGTCGAAATCGAATTCCGGTTGCCCGCCTGCGGCAGCCTTGCCGCCGGTAATCCGCAGATTGTTTTCCGTGTCCAGATAGATCTTGTCTTGCATGATCTCCTGGATCACGATCTTCATCTTGTCTTCCGTGGGCAGGTCCACCAGTGCGGGCGATCCCTGGTTGAGGGCCACGAGCCGCTTCTGGATGAGCGTCGACAGCTTGAAGCGTCCGCCAACCTTCAGGATGACTCCTTCGTCTCGCAGTTCTTCCAACATCTTCTTTCAGTCTCCGCTCGATAAAGCGTTTCCCGGATTCAATTACGCGTTAGTCAGGATATTGCATATCTCACCGACGGCTCGATCGAGATCGTCGTTGACAACATGGTACTTGTACTGCTTTGCCGCGGCGAGTTCTTCCCGTGCCTGTCCGAGCCGGCGTTGGATGGCCGCTTCATCCTCGGTTTCTCGCCCGCGGAGGCGGCGCTCCAGTTCTTCCATCGAATCGGGCCCGATGAAGATCGTGATCGCCTCGGGGTACCTCTCGGTCACCGCCATGGCGCCCTTGACGTCGACTTCGAGAACGACCCACTTCCCGCGTTCCAACCTGGGCCCCACCTCGTCGGCCAGGGTTCCGTACCAATGCCCTTTCCCGAACACCTCGAAACACTCGATGAACTCTCCACGGCTTCGTTTGGCCGCAAAATCCTCCTCCGTGAGGAAGTGGTAGTCGACGCCGTCCCGTTCGCCCGGGCGGGGACCGCGGGTGGTCGCCGAAACGCTCATCACCAGCGGAACCTCGCTCTGTTTCAGCACCTGTGCCAGCAGGGTCGACTTCCCGACGCCCGACGGCCCGGAAATGATCACCAACCTCCCCTGACAGTTTTCCGCCATGGTCACTCGACGTTCTGAATCATTTCCCGGACGCGTTCCACGGCCGCCTTGATCTCGATCACGTGCCGGGCAATTTCCACATCGTTCGCCTTGGAGCCGATCGTATTCCCCTCGCGGACCATCTCCTGCGTTAGGAAATCGAGCTTCCGGCCCGAGGGCTCCGCCGAATCCATGATCTCGCGGAACTGGCCCAGGTGGCTGCGGAGGCGGACGATCTCTTCCGAAATATCGCTGCGGTCGGCGAACAGGCTGACCTCCTTGAGGATGTCGGCCGGTTCCAGCGTCGCGTTCAACTCGGCCAGCACCTTGCCGATCCGATCGTTGAGCCGCTCCCGGTAGGCAGCCACAACCATGGGAGCCCGCTTTTCCACTTCATCCAAGGCCCCGCGGATTGTCTCGAGGTTGGCGGTCAGATCGGCGGCCATGGCCTTGCCTTCGCCGAGACGCATGGCGTCGAGACCCTCCAGGGCACGATTCAGAGTGTCACGAATGACGGGCCAATCCCGGCCGGTATCGTCGGCAGCTCGGGTCGCCTCGGAAACCACGCCCGGCAGCAGCAGCAACTGCTGGGGATCGATCGGCTGGTGATTTCCCCAGGCCTCCTGAACCCGCCGCAGTTGATTGCGGTAGCCCTCGAGCACCTCCTCGTTGAGACGATAGTCCTCCGCCGACGCCGACCGATCGATCCGGACGTTGACCTGGATGGTTCCCCGGCGGATGCGATCGCGGACAATCGCCTCGATCTTGGAATCGAGCGGTCCGTACCCGTCGCTCGATCGGACCGACAACTTCAGGTACCGGCTGTTGATACAGCGAACTTCAACGGAGACCGCCAGGCGGTCCTCCTGAGTCTGAGACTCCCCGTAGCCGGTCATGCTCAACAACACGGAGGGGCACTCCTTACGAAATCGATTGGCTCTTCCGGACAGCGACCAGCTATTCCGATTTCTCCGCAGGAGCAGTGCCTTCGGCATTGCCGGCCGGCGCAGTATTACTGCCGGCCGGAGCAGTCCCGCCCGCCTCCTCACCCGTCGGAGCGGTTGCATTGAAGCCGGAACTCGGCAGGTTGATCTTGCTCTGGGCCTTGCCCAACGTGGTGACCGCGATCATGCAGAGAAGGATCCAGAAGGTTGCCAGCCCGATCGTGATGCGGGTGAAGGTGTCGCCCGCCTTCGTGCCGAACGCGCTCTGACCGCCCATCCCGCCGAGGGCACCGGCCAGACCGCCGCCCTTGCCACGTTGAACCAGAACCAGCAGGATCAAGATCACCGCCGTCAGAAGCAAGGAAACCATGATCAGCGTTTCCCACATATCAATCCGTCCTTTGTTGATGTCTGCCTTCTCGACCAACGGCCCGATCGGCCGCTCCGCGGGGATGCCGTGGTCTATTTCTTCCTTGCCCCGGCGATAATACCGACGAAAGGCTCGACCTTCAGACTCGCACCGCCGACCAGGGCACCGTCAATATTGGGTTGGGCCAGCAATTCGGCCGCGTTGTCGGGCTTGACGCTGCCGCCATATTGAATCCGTACAGTCTCCGCAACTTCCTTATTGTAGCGATCTTCCATCAATTTGCGAAGGGCGAGATGCACTTCTTCCGCCTGGGCGGGCGTGGCGACTTCGCCGGTTCCAATGGCCCAGACCGGCTCGTAGGCAATGACGACCTGCTTCATCTGGTCGGCCGTCAGGCCCGAGATGGACCCGTCGAACTGCCGGCGAATGACGTCCATGGTCTTGTTGGCCTTCCGTTCCGCCAGAAGTTCGCCCACGCACACGATCGGAATCAGGCCGGCCGACAGGGCGGCATGGACCTTCAAATTGACGTCCTCACTCGATTCGCCGAGGATGTTCCGCCGCTCGCTGTGCCCCAGGATCACGTACCGGCAGCCCACGTCCTTGAGCATGGCACCGCTCAATTCGCCCGTGAAGGCACCGTCGGGCTCGTGATACATGTTCTGGGCACCGACGCCGACCTTGGAACCGGCCGCCGCCTGGGCCACGGCCGACAGATAAACGCTGGGGGGGCAGACGGCCACGTCGACGTCGTCGCAATCGGCCGTCGCCTTGACGAGACCTTCGACGAGTGCCACGGACGAAGCCAGATTGAGGTTCATCTTCCAGTTGCCGGCAATGAAGGCGCGTCGCATCGAGGCTGTACTCCTGTCGCTTTAGTGTCTTTGTGCTGGACTTGTGCGCATGGTACGCGCATGTTCGTGAAGGTTGGGCCGCGGACTTGCCCCGCCTTGGGGCCGGGGATCGGGCTGCCGCAGGCCGGCGCGTAACCCGCCGGCAGGCTGTATGTTGGGTTTCGTGGTCCACCCCGCTCGGGTGAATGGACTCAGGTATCGGCCTGCGGGACGTCCGGCGTTGAGCCGATCGCCGACAGTCCGAGACAGGATCTCATTCGTCCGGCGGGGAACCAAACCACGTATCATCGCCCAGGGCAGGGGATCACACAAGGGGGGGTATGCATGGGCCGTGTGGGATGTCTGTCCGCCACCTGACTCACGGAGCCACATCTCCCCCATAAGTCTGTCGAGGTACTTGACGAGGTCCACCCGTGATTTGCATCATGACGAGCACTTCTTCGTCCTGCACAAGCTCCGCCAGCCTCTTTCGAGGGGGAACACCGACGTGTCAGACCTGCCTTTCAAGTTTCACTGGGTTGACAGCAATGGCCAACCGGCCGGATTCCTCGCCAAAAAGGGGTGCGTGAGCGGCGACACGATCACGCTCGACGGCACCCAAATCCCCATTGCAGCGATCGCGGCCGCGGACGTCCGCAGCCAGTATCTCGTCCTCTCCGTTGCCCAGAAGGGAGGGGACGTCGCCAATATCGTCGTGCAGACCGCCAAGGCGAAGACGATCAAGGAGGATCTCGGCCGCTTGCGGAGCGCCATCTGGGCGGATATGCACCACAAGGAACTGGACGAACGAGGACTGGGACACACCTTTCGACAGGCAACCTGCCCTGTCTGCGGCGCCACCCTCGACCTGACCGGCAAGGACGACACGCCGCAGATCAGTTGCGGCTTCTGCCACACGATCACCACGCTCCAGTCGCCGGACGGAATGCCGATCACCGAGATCGAGCGAGGGTACCGGCTGTGCGACGAGTGCGGCATGTACAGCGTTCCGCGCCAGTTCACCATCTTCTATTTCTACTTCCTCCTCTTCGTCTACGGTTGGAGGTCGCGGACTACCTGGCGCTGCCCCGGCTGCATGCGCGGCGAAGCCTGGAAGATGCTGTTCGGCAACCTGATCTTCGTCCTGGGCGTCCCCACCGCCCTGATTCAGCTCTTTCGCTCCTATGGCGGCACCGATATCGGCGGACTCTACCCTGGCCTGGACGCGGCCAACCTTCGCGCCACTCAAGGCAACCTGACCGGCGCCATCGAAGCCTATCAGAAGATTCTCGCTCGGCGGCCGGTCTCGGCCGGAGTGAAGTTCAATATCGGCCGGTCGTTCGCCATGCAAGACCGGCTTGCCGAGGCCGCCACGATGTTTGAGTACTCCCTGCTCGACTGCGGCAACTATCAACCGGCGGCCGCGGCACTGGCCGCCTGCTATGAGAAGCTCGGCGAGACCGAGAAGCTGGCCGATCTGAAGAAACGGTGGGATCAAGACGATGGGGAAGACGAAAAGGAATGAGGCAGATGCTCTTCGGTTCCATGGTGGCGATCATCGTCATTCCACTGGAATCTGGATCCTTGCCACGGTTCCACCGAAAGTCCCTCAGGAACCGGTGACCACCGACGCGCAATGGCAGGCTGCCCTGTCAAACGGCGACGGCGACGCGCCGGGAGAACCGCACGGTCCTCTTGGGGCAAGAAAAGCAGCAGGCTCTCTCCGAGCGCCGCTGGCGGGAAATCGGGATTACCGGCAGTCCAGCGGACGGCACGGCGGAGCGTGCCTGCTCTTTGCAGTTCCCCTGGGCGACGAGTGGGTATCGCTGAGCAACCGCGACAAAATGGCATCGTGCCTCGAGGCGGCTGACGCCTAAGAGTGATTGTGCTGGACCGGTGCCAACCCGAAACACACGAAACAAGGCCTTGCAGCGATCGCCACAAGGCCTTGTTTCGTAACGACTTCCGAAGTGGACAGGACCAGAGTTGAACTGGTGACACCTGGATTTTCAGGGGCTAAATATCCAGGGGTCTACACCGGGCCTCGTCACCTGAAAGCCTGTATCAGAACCACGTTAGCAGAGTCTTGCACGTATTGCAAGTACCGCCCCTAATGCAAGCCTTAGGTGTAGTTTCGGGGGCAGAAGTGTAGCCAAGTGTAAGGCGGGGTGTTTCTTTCGACACCTGGACGGGCGGAGCAGTTCTGTCTGAATCGCAAGTCGGTAAGTGCTACCAGCTTGCGAAAACCGACACGTTGCCGGCTACACTTGAAAACGTGAATATAGTCACTTCCACCCATCGTGTGCATGTCCGGGGGCAAGTGTAGTCAAGTGTAGTTCAACCCCTGTCTGCCAACCAAAAAACCCCGCCGACAATCGCCGACGGGGCTGGAAGTGCCTCATCCGTGATCGGGGGGCTACTCAATTCCCATGTCGTCCAGCAGATCATCTTGTGGGCGATGCGTGCGGCAGACATTCATCGATAACACATAACTGATCGGGTCAATATCCTCGTCCAGGTCGATCGTCTTGGGTTTGATTCCCAGTTCCCGGCACGCCCGTAAACGGGCACGTCCGTCTAGCAGTTGCCCTTTGAAGAACGCGATAGGAACGACCTGTCCGCTTTCGGCGATGTCGGCCTTGAAGGCCTCGTACCCAGGACCGTCGAATTCCGGAATGATACTCAACGCAGGGTGGATCTCGACTCCCAAGTCAACAACACTGGAATCAGTCCGAAGTCGAATCGCCTCTCGAATTGACAAATCCGCCACGCGTGTCGTTTTTGCCTCCAGTTCCGACCACCGGTTCGCAAACGTCATGTACCGCTGGGCGGTCCGATCGGAACCATTGAAGTTCTCTTTCAGCCAGTTGCCCCAGTCTCCATGTTGACACTGCTCTTTCGCCTGGAGAAGCAACTCCCCGGCCTCACGAGCATGCTGCAATGCAGACTCGGCCGCCTTTTCAAACTCTTGGTGGTGTCTGTTGATCTCCGTTGCCAAGACAACCAAATCGGTTTTCATGTCGATACCTTTCCGGAAAAACGCCCGCCGGCAGCCCCCGGTTTCCGGTCCGGGAACCGCCAGCAGGCAAAGGTTAATCAACCGCTATCTCTTCTTCAACGCCTCGAATTCGACCACGAGCCGGCAGTTCAACGCATCGGCCAGCTTTTCGAGGATGGCCACGTTCGGGATGTTCTCGCCGTCCTCGATTCGCCTAACCGTGTGTGGTGATACTCCGGCCCGCTTGGCCACCATATACCACGAAAGGCCAGCAGCTTTGCGAGCCTCTTTCACAATCCGTCCGATGTTTGACTTCTGCCTGTTGGCCATGTTCGTGGTTCCTTGTGCTCTCATTATTGCCAACGGTGACAATAGAATCAATGCCCCCTCGTGAGGGATAAGACGAAATTCCGCCCCGCAATTTCCCGCCAACGGGTGGACCCCCGCCAGAATCAACGAGGATGCCCCTAGAATGCGTCCGGCCGCCCAGACGGCTCGTCTATCGGGTCGGGTGACGATCTCGCAGCCACGGGCACGGTGGTGAGAAAAAAAGAGCCGGCCGACGGATGGGAACGGCTTGCCGTAGCACATGTACTCCGAAAAACCCCGCCGGCCGATTCTCGATTCTCAGTGTACCCCAAATAGCAAAGCCGGATGGGGCCCGGTTGAAAAACCCCACCCGGCCTGCCTCGCAGGAGAAGGGAGACTCAAGATCGCTCGGCCAATGTCACGCACCACGACAACGAATCCCCGGCATTCGGCGTCATCGCCTCAGCCCACAACGGAGAACCGTCGCCACGCAACTTGCAGCGATAGTACGAGGAATCGGAAGTGAAACCTGCATGAACGGATTTCTCCACCACCACCTCTTGCCGCATCGCGAGTGCGTATTGGGTGGGATCCACCAGCACGATATCGCCAGCGTTGCCGAGTCCTGGCAGCTTTTCCGAGATTTCGACAGGTCGGCCGAAGAGGGTAAACCGGCCATCGCTCTCACGAAACGGCGTGTACGTCGTATCGCCAACGAGACTGGCAGAACCCGCCACGTCAACGTGAACATCCATCGTCAACAACGGAACAATGCAGGTGGGATTGATACACCAAATTGCGTTCTTGTAGCAATTCGGATGCAACCGTGCGAACATATCAACCAGGTTTCGGAACCAAATCGTATCGGCTGTCTGATTGGCAACCTTTGCAACCTCAATACGCGAACCGGCGCTGAGGGCGCCCAACGGTTGGCCCGCGCCGGTGCCGCGGAAAAGGTCGTAATCGAGCTTCCAGGCGGTCGCGGTAATCAGAGCACGCCCCAGCATCCGCTCATAACTGGAAGCATCGGCAAGCAATTCATTCGATGCCCGAGTCAACAGCAACAACTTGTGAGCGTGAAACGCGACCTGTCGAGTCTTCGGCGTTTGTGGGGAAGCCGTTGCGAGTTCCTCTTCCCACGCAGCAATGATTCCACCGAAAAGCGTACTGGTGTGATTGTTGCCGTCGAAACCACTGACCTTCAGTTCATCCGATGTCATCGGGAGTTTCAAGCAGCGTTTCACCAAAATCGTTTCCTCGATCGCCGCGTCGAGGAACATGTTGGCAAATTGGCTGGGGACGAGAAAACCCCCATCGGAGTCAATACCCTCGCTCGCCGCCGCTCGGAGTCGCTGGTCGAACCGGCCGCTGTCGAGGCATTGCAGCCACTCGCCGAATGATGCAAAACCATCGGTTTGCCTCTGTTGACCGAAAAGCCGATCGGCCACACTGCCGCCATCGTTTCCGAGAAGACCCCGAGGTGGTGACGGGGAGCTGTAGCCGTTGTATTCAAGAGCAGGGTCGCGCGTCTGCCGCTTCTGCGGCGCTTCGTTCCACTCTGTTTGGCAACGATTCGCCTCGCGAACCAGATCGTCGATCCGGTCGCACTCTTCGGTTGAAAGTTCGCGACCCTCGGCCTTCGATCGGTCGACGATTGAGTGAGCTTGAGCCAAATAGCCGTGCTTTTCGATCATCAAAGGATGAGACGGTTCGGGTTTCGCAACCGTCGGGCCGGTCGGGTGGGGGTCGAGTTTGACTGTGGGAGGCATATCAGTTTTCCTTTACGGAATGAGAACATTGATAGAAACAAACCAATGATGCCTCGCACTCGAAACTCTGCCGCGTGCTCAGTCACCCTGCCGTCCGGGGGTACGTCGAAGCTCTGCCGACGATTGGCCGGAGGGGTCGACCCGTTTCCCGTCGCCGCCTGAAACTCGGCCAGGCGGTCGACGGGAACAAAGGGATCAACTCGCGTCAATATCGTTATCAGCGGCCCGCTCGATCGCCGCCGCCGCTGTTTCTCTGTCGCCGTGCTCCGCCGCAAAAGTCTCGTCGCCCAGCCACCGATCCACGTCGATCGCTCGGAACCGGACCGTCCTCGCACCCAACACGACCGGCCTCGGTGCTAAGCCGCTGCCAACCCATCTCGTGAGAGTGCTACGAGTAATCTGGAGTCGCTCGCACAACTCCTTGACGGTGAGCATTTCGATCGACATGGCTATCGCCTCCCGGGGCTGTATGAATATCTATGCAACAGTAACTATGCAAATCCTACCGCGTGACACAATATGAGTCAAGGGCCGCCTGCCGATCCGCAGCCAACCGCTCCAGGAAGTCCTGCGTCGTCTCAGACGCGTACTCCAGGCGTAGCATGGCGAATCCACGGAGAGCCTGGTGGCGAAACTCCCGCTCCAGTTTGGCAGCAGGGTGCACGTGGATTGCTCCCGTGGATTCCGTCCGGCAGACAAGCCCCTCGGTATCAACCAAGGCCTTCGCCGCGTCTGCCCTGTCGAGTGCGTGCAACGATTGTGTGAGGATCTCCAGCCGGGTGGACGACCATCGGGCGTCGGCTGCGAGTGCGGCCCTCCAGAGGGATCGCGACTTTTCCGAAAGCCCTGTCGGTGGCTCGGGAAGCGGAAGTGGTTCGGGTGGTGATTTCGGTTTTCTGGCCATGGCGGTGTGCTCCAACTTTTAATGTTTTCAATTTGAAAAGCTCAAAATTCGCACGCGCAAAATCGAGAGAGGCATGCGGTAGAGGTGGGGTGTGGTTGAAACATCAAACCACCCACTGGGGGGCTATCTCTGTTGCTCCTTCGCTGACTTCGCGTTGTGACAGGCGAGACACAATACTCTCCAGTTGCTGACGTCCCAGAACAGCCGTGGATCGCCTCGGTGTGGTCTGATGTGGTCAAGTATCGTCGCCGGCTCGATGCGTCCAGCGGCCTCACAGGCGACGCACAGGGGGTGTCGAATCAGGTATCGCCGCCGTGCTTCCTTCCAGCGATAGCTCCCGTACCATTTTTGGGATTGGGCTCGCCACGGTGCCCGCTGTCCGCCGCTGCCTCCCTTGGCCTTGCAGGCATCGCACTTGCCTGAGCTGGCGAGGTTCGGACAACCTGGGGTCGAACATGTTTTGAGGGGTTTGCTGGGCATGGTCAATTTCCTCCGTCGGTCCGGTCGGTCATCGTCGCCGTGTGGTGCAACAGTCGCAGCCGCTGGAAGTGCGACCCGGTGAATCGCCTGGGCTCCGCGAGGGGCGGGGTTGGTCGCTGTGGTCGGGGTCGGTGTGCTGCCTGAAGCCGTGCGGCTCGCCGTGTTGGTGCGGATCCCTTGTAGGCGGTCAACCACGATTCGAGTAGGGTCATGTTGAAGCCTTTCTGCATCGAAGGGCGGCGCCGCACAAACGGCACTTGCGGTTGATGTACTGGCCATCAGACGTGGGGGTCTCCTCTACGTCGGAATGGTCGCAAGTGGTAGTGGAGGTACTGGTGGTAGTGTTCCCGGCTCCCTGTGGGTTCTCGTGCGCGTGTGCGTGCGTGCGTGTGCACGCGGAGTCCTGGACACTACCACCAGTACCTCCGTTACCACTGGTTGAGCGGACCATCCACGCCAATCCACGGTTGGTTGTCCTGCTGTCGAGGTATTTGCCTCCCACTACGCGGCGTCGTAAATGGTGGAGTTTCGCGCCGATGCTGCGAGGGTTCAGGGTTTTTCCGTCTTTTGGGGGGCATAATTCGCACAACGCCGCATGGAGTCCTTCGTAGACCGCCGGCTTGTCGGACAACTCTCGCAAGACCTCACTGATTGGAACTCCATGACCGCCGGGGTCGATCTCTTCCCAGCCGGTTAGCAGTTGACGGAGGGCCAGGGCTTCCTGATCGGCCTGGCTCGCCAGTTCTGTCCTGGTGTCCGCCGGGTCGGGCAGACCGACCCAGACAATTGCTTGGCGCACGACATCTGACCATGCCTCGTAGCTCCCCCATGCCTTCAAGTGCTGGTCGGGCTTTCCGGCGCCAAAGTATCCAGCCAGGATTGTCACGGCCGCCGCCGTCAGCTTGGGGCGCTCGAACCGAACCCACGCCAGTAAGTCTGGATGGCGGAAACCGCTGCGCTCTTCGGGATTCTCTTCACACGATTCCAGCCGGATGTGGACAACCCTCCTGGCCGTGTCGCCAACCAAGACGACGTTATTTCCCGACGCGTACCAAGTGGCATAGAGTGGGATGCCGCTGGCCATCGCGCTTTGGCCAAGGATCCGATCGGACCAGGAGGTGGCAGTGAGCGCAGCATCTAGACTCGGGCTCCCCAGAGTGTTGGGTACGTTGTCGATGAGGATCTCCGGTTCGCCGACGATAGCCAACGCGGTGATCCTCTTTCGGATTTCGTCATCATCGCGGGGTAGACTCATTCGAGCCATTGACCGGCCCGTGGTGACGATCGCCACTACATCGGTTAAGAGACTCTTGCCACACCCTCTGACGTTTGCATCGTGCAGGAAAAGCGGCGCAGGGCCGTGAAACGCGTATCTTGCCAATGGTGTGACCAGTCCAGCCAGCCATGCGGCGCGATGGACCGGCTTGCCAAACGGAAAATCCTCAACCGCCTGCAAGAGAAAATTCGCGGCCTTGACTGCATCGTCACGAGAAGGCTTTTCCGGCACTTTTGGGAAATCGCCATTGGGAGCAAATACGATGCCCGTTGCCTGATCGTAGCCGGCCTGCTGGAGAACCGACCCATCAGCCCTCAGAATAGGCGACTCAACGACGGCTTCAAGTTGAGGAATCCCTTCCCACTGGCCTCGGGCGTCGACGGCCTTGACGACCCATTCGGGAGGATGCACGCGCTCCATATCCTCCTTCCCCTGTCGAAGCCATATGGCAGCGTCGGCCAGCAGTTCACGGATGCGAGCGTAGCGCATCGAGCCAATACGAGGTGAGTCTTGGGGCCTCGCAATCCCTTTAGGAGTCTTCGCACCTCGGACAATCTGAACAAGACCGCCACCGCGTTGGTAAACGTTGTCTTGCGTTGAAATGGCCTTGATCGCGTCGTCAACAACCCGGTGTTCATCAAAGTCGACCGTAATAACTCGATCGCTCGTTTTGGTCGTTTTCCAGCCGTCAACCTGCTCTTCCGTGACGGGTTCGGTGTTGTCGACATGCGACAGGAATTCGGCCAGCGTCCCGCCAGCCGCAACCCATTCGACGATATCTCCTTTCGCTGGCAGCCCCGGCAGTCGCAGGATCCGCACATCGGCTCCCGGCTTCATCAGGAGGATCTTGGACGTCAGCGACTGGCCGAACGCCTCGCCGGCCTGGTCGTTGTCAGTCACGATGATGATGGTGGCGAACCGAAGAACCGGCGTCCAATCCGTCTTGTCGATGGCCTTCTCGCCGCCAGCGTTCGTGGTCGCAACCAATCCGAGCGAGGCCGCCGCATCGGTAGCTTTCTCGCCGCCGTGGATGGTGATGAGGTCCGGGGTTGCGGCTTCGACTTCCTTACGGCGGTAGATCGGCCGGGGACCCGCTGGGTAGCCACCTTGCCACCCCATGGCGCCATCGGTTCCAAGAGGCACTTGGTGGACCGGGCGAAACTCTTTTCGCTGTTTCTCGCCGGATGGCGTCGGCAAGTCGAATCGTAGGACATGGAACGTGTCGTATTTCCACGTTGCCGCCAGTTTGACCGGGGCGCCGTGTCGCTTCGCGAGTGAGGTTTGATAATGACGCAGGACGCCTTGGTCGGTTGCGAAAACTCTCGGCTTGTGGGCGTGTCCATTTTTGCGGCTTGGTTGCCGTCTCGGCATCAAGTCCCGCATGGTCAAGCCGATTGCCGCAACAATCGCCTCGGTTGTGCATCCGGCATGGCAATGCAGGAGAACACGTCCATCGTCTCCGATGGCGATGGACAGACTTGCAGTCCGGTCCTCATGCGCTGAACAGCGAGCCTGATAGCCATTGCCAGTTCGCTGGACTCGCTCCAGACGAGATAGGACAGCGTCCAGGTCTGCTGGCTCATCGGCCGCGTCGACTCGCCTTTTCGGCCTAGTTCTGTTAGAATCCATGCGCGTTACTCCGTGCCCGGCAAGCCGTCCCCAAAGCGTGCTGCTGGGCTTTTTTTGTGGGATGGTGGGATCAGATACCGGCTCGAGCGAGAATCGCTTCAGCCCGACGCGCGGATTCACGCCGCTGCTTCTGAGAACGAGGCTGTTTGAGCGGGGCCACGGGCTGGGCGGGCTCGTTCGTGGCTTTCAGAAACTCTTCTACGGCTTCCTTGGTGGTGTACCAGAAACCACCGATGCGAGTCATTTCGAGCTTCTTGCCGCGGACTCCCTTAGAACCCCATCTCCAGAACGTCGCCGGATTCGGGCGACTGGGAACTAGTTTCGCAGCTTGAGACAGGCGGATGTGCTTTCCACCATTCAAAGAATCGGCCATGGAAATGCCTCCAATTAGGAACGATCAAAAGTGACTTCGCTGCTCACCTCTGACAGGTCCCTGTGGAATGCTTTTCCAAGGCCTATCGTGAAGGTGCCGCAACCTTTGGCTGGCACCTCTCACTCATTAAATTGTCTCTACAATTGCAAGTTTGTCAATCGTCTCTTGTTTATGGATAGAAAACCCATAGAGGGTAACGACTTGCGACTCCAGAAAAGTACTCGATAACCCCGGCAAAAGATAACCCTGGGGCTTTTTCGTTTCCGATTCGCACAGAAGTTAGCCGATTCTGCTGGCAATCAACCTGCCAACTTCGGCGGACTTTTCGGCGTAGACCTCGCTGATTCTCGCGTGCTTGTGCCCGAGCATAATCTGGGCACCGTCCAACCCAAACGCCTTCCGTGCCTCGGTCCCCGCCGAATGACGCAACTGGAGTGGGGACCAGTGCGGTATCAATTTCACGGCCTCGGTAGGCAGACCGGCCTTCTCGGCAGCAACCAGCCGATCCTCGTTGACTCGCTGGATGGTCCGCTCAATCTGTCGGCGGTAGGTGTTGCTCGTGTAGTGGTCGCCTGGTGCCCGTGCTGGCTTCGTCTTGCGCTTCCGGGCGCGTTGACTGGGCGTCATGGGTGACTGCCGCTCTTCGCGCCGGATGGCGTTGTAGGCGTCCTTCGTCTCGGACGGAGAGAAACAGTAGGCGTCTGCCGGACGAAGCAGGTAGGGGAGCAGAATCTCTTGGGCACGGGGACCAAGGAAGACAACCCGTTCCTCGTCCATGTCCCGCCAGGCGTTCTTGTGACTTCGCGGCCTGAACTCCCACACGTCGCCGCTACGGTCCAGATCCATCGGCCTGATGATGACGATCTCGCCGGGGCGGGCACCGCAAAGGCGCTGCAGCCGAACCATGTCACCTACGATCGGTTGCAGGTAGGGAATCGTTTCGTCGACCACGGAATCGGCCACGGCCTTGATGCGTGCCTTTTCCTTCGCAGCCGATCGGCCTTTCTTCAGCGGCTCGACGGCAATGAGCTTCTGATAGACTTCGGCGGGAACGATCTCCTGCGCCACGCCCCACTTGAAGACGCGACGAATCACGTTGCATAGATGGTTGACGTAGGTGCGTGCCTTCCCCTGGGAGGCAAGATCGTGCTGTATGGCCTGCAAGGCCAGTGAGCCGAATTCTCCCACGGGCGTTGTGGAGTGCGTCCTCTTGAGGATCCGCAGGGCCACCTTGATGCGGTCCAGGGACCCGGGGCTACTGGCGTAGTATTGTTCGGCGTGCTGCCAGTAGGCACCGCACAACTCCACGATCTCGATGTCCGAACCGGGCGGCTTCTCGATTGCCACGGCCTTTGCAGGGCTGGCTACCAATTCCTGAATGAACCGCCGATATCGCTCTTCGGATTCGGGGGTGCCGTACTTGCCCAGATAGTGCCGTTTTTTGTTGACGGTCACATAGGATTGGCCGGTCTTGGGATGGCGAGAATACTTCGGGACTTTCATCGGAAACACTCCTGAAAGTGGTGCCAAGTGTAGGACTACACTTTGCGGGTTTGACTTTCAGGCCGCGCTTCCGACCGCCGGAAGGTGTCTAACTTCAAGACTCGGCGAGACTTACGAAAGTGGACAGGACCAGAGTTGAACTGGTGACACCTGGATTTTCAGTCCAGTGCTCTACCAACTGAGCTACCTGTCCGGTGGTTGGCAAGAACGATATAGTATAGGTTTGGGGGGGTGCTTGTCAATTCGGGGCCGGGAATCGGTTGAAAAACATCTCTGCATTCCGCTTCCAGTGGGAGAACATGCCGTGCGCCCCATCCCCTGGCCGCCCGAGATGCACCGGCGATCCACGGCGTTTTGAGCGATTGAAGCGGATCGTTTCCGAATGCTTGACAGTTGCGGAATGTGTGGCTACGATCGCACATAAACCGGACTGTAGCAACAGTTTGAAGGGACATGGGATAGGCGTCGGAGAACCCGGCTCATCCACAACTCAGCTTGCGGTCTGGGGCGTGCCTTCCCTGCGGATACAATTGATTGGAGGACGCAGGCTGGTTCATGCGGCTGTCTTTTTCCACGTGGTTCCCGGGCCCGTAGGAGCGAGATTCGGCGGGGAGCGGCGTCTCTTCGTTTGCTTTTCCCGATTCAGGCGGGTGACGCCGACCAGACTCACCCCCCTGTTGTACGGTTGGCGAGTTTCTCTCGCAGGCCGAGGCGCAGGGTTCCAACCATCGTGATCCGGCAAACGTGACGTCTGGACGGCAGTTTTGGAGCGGAGACCGTGGGACAATCCACTGGACCCGGCTTGGTTCAAGTGAGACTGGCTTTCGTTCGCGTTGCTTGATGCGTCGGCAGAAGCAAGGCAGATGGGATCGAGAAGGAGCGTGGCCATGGCAACAACCCGACGGCCGGCAGGCGTTACGCCGCTGCGGGCGCGCGTGGAAGAGTATGGCCTGACCGTAACGCCCTACGAGCGAGTCGCCAGTCTCGTGGTTGCGCTGCTGATTCTCGTGGGCTTGTTCGTCGCCGTGCTCTTCCTGCTCTGGTTGACCAGCCGGATCTTCGCCAGCACGGAGCCCGTTTCGATTACCCTCGAACAGATCGGTGAAGGCGGCGGCCTGGGGGGCGACACGGAATTGGATACGAACATGGAAGAAATGGTTCACGAGGTGGAGTTCGAGGAACCGGAGTTTCAGGACACCATTGCCACGATTGCCGACGCCGTCGCGACCAAGGCTGCTCTTTTGGAAGATCCTACGTTTCGCGATCAAGTCGGAATGATGAAGGGCGGCCCCGGCGGCGACGGTCGTTCCAAGGGATTTGGCCCCGGACGGCCCGGCAAGCCGCGGCACTGGGAGGTCGTGTTCCTCGAAGGCAACACAACGAACACGTACGCAAGGCAATTGGATTTCTTCAATATCGAACTCGGTGTGCTGCTGCCGGGAAACCGCGTGGAATACGCCAAGAATCTGTCGAGCCCCAAGCCCAGCCGGCGCAGCGGGCCTGCCGACAAGGAGGAACGCTACTACCTGACCTGGCAGAAGGGCGGCCTCCGGGAAGCGGATGTCGAACTGCTGGCAAAGGCCGGAATCACGCCGGAAAACCGCCCGATCATCAAGTTCATACCGCGGGAACTGGAGATCCAGTTGATGCAACTGGAGAAGCAGCGGGCGGGAAAGAACGAGACGCGAGTGCGCGCCACCTACTATGCCATCCGGACGAAAGGAAGCGGCTACGAGTTCTACGTGCGAGATCAAACCTACAAGTACTGAGTGATTTCTCCGAACGGTTTCGTTAGCGATACCGACCGGCGGCCAGTCGGTTCCTCCGAACTGAACTGAACAACTTGACCCGAACCAACGGCACACAAGACTCATGGATCCCACCGTTATCACCTATTGGGTAGGCAACTTGATCTACCTTGCCCTGGCGGCAGTCGCAATCTGGGGCGCGTTCTGCGTGATTGTCGTCTGGCGCCGCGTCGCCCAGACGCGATTTCGCAGCGAGGATGAGCAACTCGATTTTCTCGAAAGCCTGGAGCAGCCGCTGCTGTCGGGTGATTTCGTGGCCGTCGAGGAACTCTGCGAGGCCGACAGCCGGGCCATGCCCCAACTGGTCCACTTGGCGGTCAGCAACCGGCAGATCGCCTATGCCAAGGTTCGAGCCCTGGTGACGGAACGGTTCCAACGGGATGTGCTCGCAGATCTCGAGTACCGCCTGAGTTGGGTCTACACGGTCATCAAGACTGCACCCATGCTCGGGCTGCTGGGTACGGTGATCGGTATGATGGGCGCCTTTGCCAAGCTGGGCTCCGGAAAGGACGTGGACCCGACACAATTGGCGGGCGACATCATGTTGGCCCTGATCACCACGGCGTTGGGGTTGTCCATCGCGATTCCCCTGGTGCTGTCGACGGCCAGCATCAGCGTGCGAATGCGGAAGATGGAAGACCTGATCGGCGGCGGCTTGACCAGGTTCTTTGAGGTGTTCAAGCATGCGCCGCGGGAGGCGGGAGAGTGAGGGGCGAGTCGATGAGCGACGCCGATCTCTGGAACGACGAGAACGAGACGGAAGAGGAACCCGTGCTGGCCAGGCGCCGGGTGCAGGACGGCACCGAGATGGATATCACCCCCATGATCGACATCGTGTTCCTGTTGTTGATCTTCTTTCTCGTTTGCTCGACCATGTCGCAGGCCACTTCCGTGAAACTGCCGCCGGCGCGGCACGGAAAAGGGGTGGATGAACAGGCAGCCGTGATCATTACCGTTGACGGCGAAGGGGGAGAGTCGAAAGCCCGAGTGTACTTGGGAGACGGTACGACGGGTGAGATGCTGCCCGACGACCAGGCGGCGCAGGAGAAACTGATTGGCGAAGCCGTCGAGCGGGGGCTGCGCGACGAAGGAAAGACGGCAATCCTGGTGAAAGCGGCTCGAGGAGTGAAATCGGGAGATGTGGAACGCGTGTCGAAGGCCGCGGCTGCAATGGCCGAAGGCAACCACTTCTACTTGGGTGTGATGGAAGTTCAGTAGACACGGCACGGGAACCGGAAGACCGGCAGGCTCGGAAATGACGATACGATTTGCCTGTGACAACTGCGGAAAGACCTTCGCGGCCAAAGAGTCGCTGGCCGGACGTCGCGTGACGTGTTCCGGATGCGGCAACGCGTTGGCGGTTCCGACGCCCGGCCCCAAACCGGCTCCCAAGCCTGTTGCGAGGACTGCAGCAATCCCGGACGACGAAGAGCCCGAGCCGATGCAGTTCTCGGTCAAGCGGACCGAGGATGAGGGGCTCGATATGACTCCGATGGTGGATGTGACGTTCCTGTTGCTGATCTTCTTCATGGTGACGGCCGCCTTTTCTCTGCAAATGTCGCTCGAAGTGCCGCCCCCGAAAACGGACGAAGCCGCGACGAGTGCCCCGCCGGAGCCCCCCAATCCAAACGACACGGTGATCATCCAGATCTCGAAGGACAACACGGTCTGGGTGAACGACCGCGAAGCGCCGAGTGAGCAGGACCTGTTGATCAAGCTCCGCGAGGCCTTGGAAGGCGATTCGGGCGGCGACGGCCCGCGAAGCCTGCTGGTCATGGCGGATCGGGAGTGCCGCCACGACGTGGTGGTGCGGGCCCTCGATGCGGGCAACGCCGAGGGCCTGGAAGACATCCGACTTGCCTATGTGGATGAAGACAACATGTAGCCGGACTATAGGCGACTCCGCCGCGGATTGCGACCTGTCCATCATACTCCTCATGGCTCCGCGACGCCGGGCCAAAAACGGGAAACTCGAATGATCTCTGCGGAAGAATTTCTCGACATCCTGGAAAAGAAGGACCTTTTGGATCCCGAACTGGTCGCCGACCTGCGGCGGCGAGTGGGGCAGTCGATGGCCCCGGTTTCGGCGGCCCTGTTGGCCAAGCGCCTGGTCGACAAGGGGCACCTGTCGCGAAAGCTGGCTCAACGGCTTCTGGATCGTGCCGAGTCGGAAGAACCGGAAGACGCCGATGTGCCCGTCAAACGCCCCCCCGATCCCAAGGTGAAGAACGGTAATCTCGGACTGGCGCCACTTGAGGAAGAGCAGGAGGAGGAGGTCGAGGAGCTGGCCGAGTTGGAGATGACGGAAGAGGAGGACTGGGGGCTTCAGGAACTGGATGACGACAAACCGCCCGTACGGATCTCACCGTCGACTCCCATGCAGCCTGCCGCACCAGTTCCCACGGCGACGCCCGTTCCACCGGCTGCGTCGGTTCCGCCAGCGGCGATCCCCGTTCCTCCTGCCGCTCCGCTGGTTGACGGTCTGGAGGAGATCGAAGAAATCGGCAGCTCGCTGGATGGTCTGAGTGCTGCCGCGATGGGTGGTGAACCACTGGAGGAACCTTTGGCCGGCGGACGAGCCGGACGTCGGTCGAGGGGCCGGAGGATAGGCAAGGGAGGAAAAGGAACCAACTGGGACTCGGCCCTCCTGCTCATCGGCGGTGGAAGCCTGCTTCTGCTGATTATCGTCGGCGTGATCTTGTTCTTCGTGCTTTCCGGGCGCGGGGCCGACGAAATGCTGGCCCAGGCCCACGAGTACTACTCGCAGGGGTCGTACACGAAAGCCGAAGACTCGTACTGCCAGTTCCTGGAGAAGTTTCCCAAGCATCCGGGAGCGGCCTCCGCGCGGGTCAAGCTGAGCCTGACCAAGATGCGTCAGGCCATGGGAAGCGACTGGCCGAAAGCACTCGAGGTGGCCACCACCGAGATTCCGTTGATCTCGGGCGAGGAGACGTTTGCTGCCGATGCCCGGCCCGAGTTGGCGTCGATGCTGCCCGACATCGCGGACGGCCTGGCGAGCAAAGCGCATAACGCTTTGGACAGCAAGATTGCGGACCTTGCCGAGGAGAGCCTGGCCTTGGTCGAGAAGTACGTCCCAAGCTCCTCGCGGCCGCAAGATCGGCTTCAAGACATCGAGACGCTGATTGCACTGACTCGCCTCGAAATCGCCAGGGGAGAGCGGCTCGAGTCCACCATCGACGCCATGGTCAAGGCGGCCGAAGAAGGCCGGACGAAAGAGGCGTACGATTTGCGTCGTGCCTTGCTCAAGGAATATCCGATTCTCCTCGACGATGCGTCCCTCAGCGAGGCGGTGCGGATCGTCTCCAAAGCCGAGCAGGCAGCCGTCAAGACGGTGGAGAAACGAGTGGATGCCGTGACGGACGAACCGGAGTCGAAGGCGATTGCCACGATCGGACTGGCCCAACGGGTCGCCAAATCACCGGTATCCGGAGTGGCCGAGCAACGCGTGTTTGCCGTGGCGGGCGGAGCGGTCTACGGATTGGAAGCGAGTGAAGGCAAGGTCTTGTGGCGGCGCGATGTGGGATTTGAGAAGAACATCCGCGGTCCGCAGTTTCCACCCACGCCGATTTCGGAGCAGCCCGGCGCCGATCCGCTCCTGGTGAGTCGCGCCCGCCGGGAGGTTCTCCGCGTCGAGGCGTCGACGGGCAAGATCCGTTGGCGATTTCCGGTGGGCGACGAATTCGACGCTCATCCCGTACTTTTCGGCAATCGAGTGCTGGTCGCCACCCTTTCCGGCCGGTTGGTATCGCTCGACCTGGAGTCGGGGAATTCGGCGGAGTATATCCAGTTGCCGCAACCTCTGCGGGTCGGGCCGTCTGCCGACGAGAGCAAAAATACGATCTACCAGGTCGGCGAGCATTCGAGCCTGTTCGTGCTTTCGGGAACGGACGGCACCTGCAGCCATGTAATCTATTTGGGACACGAACCGGGGTCGATCATCGTTCCACCGGTTCGGGTCAGCCGGTATCTGCTGGTTTGCGAAAACGACGGCGTCCGTGACTCGGTCGTCAAAGTTCTGGATCTCACTCCCCCAGCAGCGGAAAACGGCGAAGCGCCGCCGATTCAGGTGGTTCAGCAAGTGCGTCTCAAGGGGCACGTGTACACAACGCCGATTGTCAGCAGCCCGCAAGTCCTGGTGGTGACGGATGCGGGTTATATCAGCGTGTTCCGATTGACGGGTAACGAAGGTGCGGAACCGCTGTCGCTGTCGGCGGAAGGCAAGACGGCGGGTGAGGAAGGCAGCGATCTGGTGCGTTTCGCGTCGATCGTCAGCGGTCGACTCTGGATTGCCGACAGCCAGTTGACCCAGTATGCCGTGCGTTCGTCGGAGAGCCGTCTCAGGTCGAACTGGATCGCCAACGAAGGGAGCGTATCGTTGCAGCCGCCGATTGTTGCAGGCAGCGCCGTGATCCACGTTCGTCAGCGGCGGGGCATGCCCGGCGTGATCGTTTCGGCCTTGAACACCCAAGACAAGGCGGTGCTCTGGGAAACGACGTTGGCGTCTCCCGCGGCCGGCGTTCCGATCGTCGACGTACCTACGAGAACGGTTGTCACAACCACGGCGGTGGGCGGGGTGTTTCAGGTGCAACCTCCGGCCGACGGCCAGGTTGCCGTGCGCGACGATCCGACGGGGACGGTGCCCAGCGCCGAACTGACGTCGCCGATCGCGCAGGTGGTCCGCCTGGCCAACGGGACGATCGCCATGATTCCGGGGGGCGAACCGGTCGACCTTCCAGTGTTCGAGCCGGGCAAAACGCCCGATGCAGCCAAGCTCCGCAGCGTGGCGCTCACCGACCCGCTTTCCGGCCAGGCCGTTGCTTTTGCGGACGGTTTGTTGCTGCCCTGCCGTGGAGGCCAGGTCGTTCTGCTGGATCCGCGCACCGGCCGCGAACTCGCAGCGCCGTTTCAACCGGTCCTGGAGGCCGGTCGCAAATATCGTTGGTCCCGCCCGGCGATCCTCGGAAACGATCAGTTCGTGATCGCCGACGACAGCGGCGGCCTCCATCGGGTCGTCCTGAAGGCCGAGCCTGTGAAACAGCTTGCCGCAGCGGTGAGCGTCCGGCTCGACGAACCGGTCACCTTGCCGGTCGCCGTGCTGGGCGAGCGAATCTACGCGGTCGACCGGTCCGATTCCCTCGTTCACGTCGACCTGCCGGGCCTGACGGACAAGACGCGCCAATCGCTCGGCGCCAAGTGCGTCATCGGACCGGTCATGCTCGGCGACTACGTCGTTCTCGTCACCAACGACAGTCTCATCCATGTGATCGACTCTGAGGGAAAGGTGCGCAGCCACAGCCTGACTCACGGACTCCCCGCCGGCGAGCCCGTGGTCGACGGCGCCCATTGGCTCCTGGCCTCCTCCGAGGGAACGGTGTGGCGAATCGACCCCGCCAGCGGCGAGGAGCTTGCCAGTCTCGATACGGGTCTGGCGTTGGGATCGGGCCTTGCCGATTATGGACGCCGGCTGTTGGCGGCGGGGCACGACGGTACGCTCTACGTGATCGAGAAACCCTGATTGCCGGCACGAAGACCATGGCGTTAAGCGATCGACAAGACAAGGACCGACCTGCGTGCCTTCCGCCGCGACTCGTTGCCGGGTTGGTGCGGCTGGTTGGCGGGATGCTCGTCGTGCTCGGAACTGCCTCGATAGCTTGGGCACAGACGCCGCTCTACGAACGGCGCCCCTTCGACCGGATCACCTTGGACGACGCCAATAAGAACTTGGTGCTCGACGTTCTGCCGCTCAACAAGCAGTTTCCCGACCGCAAATTGCCCGAGAAGTTGCCGACAACCGGGAAGATGGTCGTGGAACCGATCAACGAACCGGGTACCGAGTACGAGTGTTTCTGGCGCAGCGTCGCCAAGATCGAACTCTTCGAGCAACTGATCCTCAACGAAGTGAAGGATCTGGTCCGGCAGAAGCGTTTTGACGACGCCTATCAGTACTTCGCCCAGTTGGAGAACGAGAAGCCCGATCTTCCCGGCCTGCAGGAGGCGATCGACGAGTATCTTTATGAGGAAGCCAAGGCGTTCCACGTGGCGGGACAGTACGACGGGGCCCTCGCACGGCTGCGGGAGATCTCGGAGCGCAATCCCCAATGGCCGGGCCTGGACCGAGCCCTGGGAGCGGCCACCGAGATGCTGGTCGACAAGGAAATCAAGGCCAAGCAGTATTGGGTGGCGCGAAGCTATCTCGACAACCTGGCGAAGCAGTATCCCGAGCATGCGGTGGTGACCAAGTGGCGAGGGCACCTGCAGCAGTTGGCAGAGCAAGCACTTCAGGACGCACGGACGGACATCGAGAACCGGCGTCTTCGCGAGGCTCATGCGGCGATTCGTGAGGTGGCCGCGATTTGGCCCGGATTGCCCGGCGCGGAGGAACTCCGCAAGAAGATTGCCTCCCTGTATCCGCGATTCGTGGTCGGCGTCGAGTCGCCCGCCACGGTCTGCCGCCCCGGCAGCTTGCACGACTGGGCCTCGCGGAGGTCGGGTCGGCTGGTGGAACGGATGTTGCTGGAACTGGCGGGTCCCGGAATGGAAGGCGGCAAGTACGTTTGCCCGGTGGGCCAGATGAAGGTGGAAGACCTTGGCCGCCAACTGAAATTCGACCTGCGTTCGGACATTGCCGTTGGGGGAGGAGACGACCTGTTGACGGGTTATGATCTGTCCAGGCAGTTGCTGGCCATGGCCGACCCTAATAGCCCGCAGTATTTCCAACTCTGGTGCGACCTGTTCGAATCGGTTTCCGTCCACAACGTATTCACCGTCGTGGCACGACTGAAGCGGTCGTTTGTGCTCCCGCAGGCCTTGCTGCAGACGCCGATCGCTATACAAGCCGTGACGTTCGGCGGTGAGGAGGGGGAGGTGAAGGCGGAGGCGGGGGCGGAGGCGACGACGGGGCCCTATTTCATGGGAGAATCGAAAGACGGCGAGACGACGTACCTGACGAACAACTCTTACTTTGCGGGGGGGGCTTCCCGCCCCAAAGAGATTGTCGAGCGACGATTTGCGACAGGGGACGATATGATCCAGGCCCTGCGCCGCGGCGACGTGGATGTCGTGGATCGTATCAACTTGTGGGAACTGGAGAAGTTCCGGGCCTTGGGCGGCGTGCAGGTGAAACGGTACGCCGTTCCGCTGGTCCATTGCCTCATCCCCAATCCGAAGAGACCGCTCAGTTCGCGGCGGACATTTCGGCGCGCCCTCGTCTACGGGATCAATCGCGAAGCGATTCTCGGGATTCTGGTTCGCAGCGAGAAGATACCCGGGTGCCAGATCGTCAGCGGGCCGTTTTCGGCGGGGGTAACGACCGATGACCCGCTCGACTACGCCTACGACAACTCGATTGAACCTCGCACGTACGAGCCCCAACTGGCCGTGGTATTGGCTCAGGCGGCCTTCAACGAGTTGGTGCAGGCGGCGAAGAAGAAAGGCGAGAAGGTTGAGGCGATTCCCGAAACGGTCTTGGCCTATCCGGCTACGGCGACGGCAAAGATGGCGGTAGGACAGATTCAGCAACATCTGAAGGTCGTCGGAATCAACGTTCGCTTGAAGGAACTCGGCCCCGCAGTCCCGGACCGCATTCCGGAGGACGTGGATCTGCTCTACGCGGAACTGGCCATGTGGGAACCGATCGTCGATGCCGAGCGTCTTCTGGGCGAAGACGGAATCATGGGGGAGGCGAGCCCCTATATGCGTCAGGCGTTGATGCGATTGCGTCAGTCGGTGGACTGGCCGACGGTAGGTCAGCAGTTGCGCGACATCCATCAGCTTGCCCATTCCGAAGTCACCATCATTCCCCTCTGGCAATTGAGCGACTACTTCGCCCACGTCACGGGCCTGGAAGGGCTCGGCGATGCGCCGGTGACCCTTTATCAACATGTTGAGGAGTGGCAAGCGAGTTCGCAGATTGCGTCGAAGAAACAATGAACTATTCGCACCCGGATATCCGCCGAACCGCCGTTGCCCTCATCGCCATGCTGGCCCTGGTTGTCGGCGCGACGGGGCGGCCTCGCCCGGCGTGCGGCCAGGCCGTCTGGGAACTGACGCCGTACCGGTTCCATGTCTATCTGGCGGCGCCCCCGGTCCCCGAGTTCCCGCCGGACGTCCTCGACGAATTGGGAAGCGACCTGGTCGATCGGGTGGACACCACCATCGGCGCCGCCTGGACCATGACGGCCTCCGCTCCCGAGCCTCTGTTGCACCGGGCCATGCTGTCGGGGCTGGACGCTCTGACGGTTGACGCAATCCCCGAACAAGCCCTCGCCAACGACAAGGTGACGCTCGTCGCGATCTTGCCGCAAGCAAACGGCTTTGACGTCGTCGCCAGGGAACTGGACGTGCAGACGCGAGTATTCTCCTCGCTGGTGAGAAAGACCGTGCCTCAGGGGGCGCTGTTGTCGGACACCCTGTTCTCCGCGGTCGTGGAGGCCTTCGCTCCCTTGGCCTCGATCAAGGGCGAGGAGGGCGACAAGGTCGAGATGCGACTTCGCGCCGGCCGGCTGCAGTCGCGAGATCCGTCGTTGCTCGCCGTGCTTTCCGGAGCGGTCTTCCAACCGATCATTCGCTATGACGACCGCGAGGGCAAGCCGAAGCAGATCCTTCCTCTGCCGTGGACCTACCTTGCCGTGGAGCAGGCCGATCATGCGCGGCTGACTTGCCATGTCTACTCGGGCCTCCACAGCCCGCTTGCAGGTCGGCGCCGCGGCCGGGTTCGGCAATTGGCTCTGGCCGTCAAGCCGCCGGCGAGGCCCACGCGTTTGACGCTCCAAGCTCGATCGGGATCGCATCGCCCCCTGGGCGGCTACGACGTGTTTCTCCAGAAGCCCGGCGAAAAGGCGACGGAATTGTTGGGACGTACGGATCTGACAGGGTCGATTCTCGTTCCGCCCACGCCGCATCTCCTGCACATTCTGTACGTCCGCAACGGCGGCCAACTCGTGGCCAGACTGCCGCTCGTACCCGGTGTTGAAGAGTCGGTGGTCGCGTCCGTGATCGACGACGACCAGCGACTGGCGGCCGAGAGCGTGGTCATGGCGGCGCAGGAAGAACTGCTCGATCTGTTCACTCGCCGCGCGGTTCTGACCGCCAGGATCTCGGCAGCAATCGAAGCCGGCAACGTCGATCGAGCCGACGAGTTGCTGGTCGAACTCTACGGATTGAAGACGCGTGACCAATTCACCCAGGAACTGGACCAGCGGCGGAAGAGACTCGTGTCGGACGATCCGCTGATCCGCCGCCGCATCGACCTGATGTTCGACGAGACTCGAAAACTCGTCGTCCAGTACCTGGACCCGAATGAAATCGACAAGGTGGGCAACCAGGTCCGCATCGCCAAGGAAGCGCCCGACTCGAAAAGCGGAGAATGATCGGGCTGCTAATTCATCGCGGAGAGCACGCTCCAGGCGACGGCAAGCAATCCCATGATCCCGAGGGGAATGGCCAAGAAGAGGATCAAGGGTCCCACCACGGCGACGGGACGCTCGAGCACGTTCCGCATTTCCAGGGTCGAATCCGTGTCATCCCGGGCAGGGCCGAGGCGATCGGTCAACTGCGAGGGATCCGAGGTCTGTGCTCCGGGTTCAAGCCCCTCGGGATAACTGGCACGAGTATCGGCCATGCCGAAAGCGTCGCGGCCCTCGAAGCGTGGGTCTGTTGCGACCGGCGGAGCGGGGACGTGTTCGTCGAGCGGTAGCCAAGGCCGCAGCCTGGCAATGACTTGCTTAGCCGTCGGAATCCTCTCGGCAGGGTCTTTGGCCATCATTTCCCAGATGACCTCGCCAAACGATTCGTCCAAATCCTTGTTGAGGCGGCGCGGATCGATGGGATACTGCTCAAGGTGCCCTCGCACCTTCTCCTGGGTCGTGGGGCGGGGAAACGGCACCTTGCCGGTGACGGCATAGTAGAGGGTGCAGCCGAGCGAATAGACGTCCCAGGCGGGCTTGGGATCGAACGGCGATTGGATGTGATCCGGCGACAGATAGTCGGCTGTGCCGGCGATCTTTCCAAAGCGAGGATCGGCTTCCAGATCTCCTTCCAGGGGCCCCGCCAGCCCCAGATCCGACAGCTTGGCGGTACCGTCGGCCGTAACCAGAACGTTGCCCGGTTTCACGTCGCGATGGACCAACCCCTGCTCGTGGGCGTGCTGCAACCCGGCCGCCACTTGCGAGATAATGCTGGCGGCCGAGGTCATGGTGAGTCGACCTTGAGCGCGGACGAGCTTCCGCAGATCCTTGCCGGGCACGTACTCGGTGACGAGAAAATGCACGCTGCCGTCCTGCCCCGCGTCATAGGCTCGAACCAGGTTCGGATGGTCCAGGCGAGCCAGAATCTTCATTTCCCGGCTGAAATTGGCCACGGCCTCCGGAGTCGATTTCTCGCGAGGCAGCACCTTGATGGCGACCTGCCGATCGAGAACCGGATGCTCGCCCTTGAACACCTGCCCCATGCCGCCGCGCCCGATCGAATCGACGATCCGGTAAACGCCCAGGGTGAACTTGGTCCGGCCCTGCTGCAACTGAATGACCTGCCAGGCGTTGAGATAGCCGAGGTCGACGAGAACGGCGGCCAGCCGCTTCTGGTACGTCTCTTCGTCCAGCTCGTCGATCCTGGTCTCGCGTTCGACCTGGCCGCGCGCGACGTCGATCTGGTCATGATTGACCAAGCCGCTGGCCAGGGCGCAGAGAACAAACGGCGAATTGCGAAAGGTGTCCGACGGATCCACGATACAACCCAAAGCGGGGCAAGCCCGCAACCCAATCTTCACAAATATGCGCGCACCATGCGCACAAGTCCAGCACAAAGACACGAAACGGTAGGGGAGGTCCCGATTTCCACACCCAATTGTCGTCCGGTTCGCAAGCCGCGCCAAGCGTCTGGGGGAGCCGATCACCAACGCGGCGGCTCTGCCTGGCGAAACGCACGGTTGGCGACTTGTTTCGGGGAGATGTCTTTGGCACCGGGGCTGCCGTTTTCGATTCTAACGCTGTGTGTCGGCTTGGTGGGGCTTGGCCGGGCATGGAGTGAGGAACCGTGGCCTCTCCCTGGCAGCACGTATTGCGCACTACCGAACCCGGTGTGGTGAAATCGGCAAAGATCGTCGCCGCACGCACTCCAAAAACGTGTCGGCCTCCAGCCTAATCCGGGCATGTCTCTCCTATCGGGATGCAAACCCTCTTGGCCGCTCTGACCGGCCCGACCCAAATGGCATCCCATCGAACACAACCCATTTCGAAGGAGACGAACATGGTTACCCCCCCTCGTACAACCCTCTTATTGACCGCCGCCCTGACTGCTGCATTCCTGCTGGCCGCAGAAACCTACGCGGCCCCGCCGTCCGTATCGCTGGGAAAGCTCAAAGACAATGGCCTGATCGTTCCCGGAGCGATCACCAAGAACAAAGCAAATAACTCAGTCAGTGTGGCCGACGGCCTGAAACCGGTCCAGGTTCCCGGCGTCATCCCCCTCATCCCCGGCCTCGGTAACCTCAAACCTATTCCCCACCCTGGTGGTGGCAGTGGTGGTGGCAGTGGTGGTGGCAGTGGTGGTGGCAGTGGCGGTGGCAGCGGTGGCAGTGGCAGCGGCAGCGGCGGAAGTGGCGGAAGTGGAGGGGGAGGCGGCGGTGGCGGCGGAAATCCGCCGTCGAATCCCGACTGGGTCGACATCGTCAACGGCATCGGCAGCCTGATCAACCCAGGCGGCCACCATCCCGGCCACCACCCCGGCCACCATCCCGGTCCTCACCCGGGCCACTACCCCGGCTACTATCCGGGCTACGTCCCCGGCTACCCGAACCCCGGTTCGACTTCCGGTTATGTCCCGTCCAATCCACTCCCGGAGATGCCGACCGATCCCGGCACGGCCGTGGTGGTCACCAATCCTGAGAAGAACGGTGCGCCGATCAGCTTCCTGGCCGGCGGACGCAGTTTCACCCTCGCCCCCGGCTACCAGCAGGTGGTCAAGCAAGGCGGCAGCGTCGAAGTCCGCTTCGATCGCGGCGGCTCGTTCGGCACCGCCCGCTATACGCTCCGCGACGGTGTCTTCCAGTTCCTGGTGACCGAGGAGGGCTGGAACCTGTTCCGCAAGGTCTACCGCGTAACCCTCGACAACCGCCAGAACCCCTTCCCCTTCAAGTACATGGTCGGCAACTCCGTCCACCAGGTCCCCGCCAACAGCACCCGCGAGTATGAAGAAGGCTCCCCGCTCGTCGTGAAGTTCGATCCCGGCACCGGCCAGGCAGCCACGCGAACCCTCGACACGGGCGTCTACCGCATCGCGGTCAACCCCCAGTCACGGCTCTGGGACCTCATGGAAGTCGACGCCCAGGCCGGCGTCCCCGAGGTCGCCTCGAACCTCCCCGCCAGTCCCCCGCTGCCCATCGGCATGGAATAAACGGCATCCCCCCGACGGAACTCGAAACCAACGCCCACCCCAGGTCGACAAGCTCGGCCTGGGGTGGTTGCATTGAGTCCTCACGTCTTCTTGACCAGCAACTTCTCCAGGAATTCGGCGGCAACGAACACGCCCGCGGCGATGCCGAACACCCCCGCCAACTCCCACAGCGACAGCGGCTGCGTGCGAAACAGGGCCTGCAGCGGCGGCACGTAGACCACGGCCAATTGCAGCGCGACCGTCACCAGCAGGGCCAGAATCAAGGACGGGTTGGAAAACAGCTTGATATGGAACAGCCGATTCGACTCGGAACGTACGCACAACGCCAGCGCCATCTGCGAAAACACCAAGGTCGTGAATAGAAACGTCTGCCAGTTCTCAGTATTCTGGACAAACGGCGTCCACGCCTCTCCGCTGATCAAATAGAGGAACACCACGCCCAGCAGCGTCGCCAGACTCAGGATCACCCCGGCGATCAGGATGAACAGCCCCGCGCCGCGTCCGAAAATGCTCTCCTCCGACGAATGCGGCGGGCGGCGCATCACGTCCTCTTCGGCCGGCTCCACCCCCAGCGCCAGGGCCGGCAGCCCGTCGGTCACCAGGTTCATCCATAGGATTTGCAGCGGCAGGAGCGGCAGCGGCATGCCGAACAGGGGCCCGAGGAACATCACCAGAACCTCGCTGGCGTTGCAGCTCAGCAAGTACTTGATGAACTTCCGCACGTTGTCGTAGATGACGCGGCCTTCCTCCACGGCGGCCACGATCGTCGCGAAATTGTCGTCGACCAGGATCATGTCCGAGGCTTCCTTGGCCACGTCCGTCCCCGTGATCCCCATGGCCACGCCGATGTCGGCCTTCTTCAGCGCCGGCGCGTCGTTGACCCCGTCGCCCGTCATCGAAACCACATGCCCTTCGGCCTGAAACGCCGCGATCAACTTCAACTTGTGCTCGGGCGCCACCCGGGCGAAAACCGGAACGTCGGCGACGGCCTTCTCCAATTCTTCTGCCGACATCCGATCCAGTTCCTGCCCGGTAAGGAACCGGTCGTTGTCGCCGATCCCCACCTGGTCGGCGATGTGCCGCGCCGTCAGCGGATGGTCGCCCGTGATCATCACCGGCCGTATTCCGGCGGCCCGGCAGGCCTTGACGGCCTCTTTGACCTCCGCACGCGGCGGATCGATCATCCCGAACATGCCCACGAAGATCAAATCGCGTTCCACTTCGCTCGCGTCGTCGCTGGAAGGAATCGCACCCATCGGCCGCAGACCGACCGCCAATACCCGCATCCCCTGGGCCGCCAATTCGTCGTGGGCCGTGCCGATCCGCTCCCGCCAGGCGTCGTCCAGCGGCTCGCAGCGACCTTCCACCCAAACCTCCCGGCTCGCTTCCAGCACACCGTTCATGGCGCCCTTGGTGAAGGCGACGTAGGTGGGCGTGTCGGTCCCGCTCGCCTCCCGATCGAGTACCTCCCGCAGGCGGGCAGGAAGAGCGTCCGCATCCGAGGGAACGCGATGGACGGTCGTCATCCGTTTACGCTCCGAATCGAACGGAACCTCGCTCACCCGCGGCAGCGCCTGCTCCAGGGCTTCCTTCAACGTGCCAAACCGTGCGGCGGCCAGCACCAGGGCGTTCTCCGTCGGATCGCCGATCGCCCGGTATGCCCTTGGGCCTTCCTCCGACTTCCGCAAGATTGCGTCGTTGCACAGGGCCCCGGCGATCAATAGCAGGTCGAGCGTGGGGCGCACGCCCTCGTCAACCGGTTCACCCTCCTCCGCCAGCATTTCGCCCGGCGTGGCGCCGGCTCTCGGGCTAACCTGCAACTGGTGGTTGGCCACGTCGATCACCGTGACCGTCATGCGATTCTCCGTCAATGTGCCGGTCTTGTCCGTGCAGATCACGCTCACCGACCCCAGCGTTTCAACCGCCGGCAGCTTTCGGATCAGGGCGTTGCGTTTCAACATCCGCTGGGCACCCAACGACAGCGCGATGGTCACAATGGCCGTCATGGCTTCCGGCACCGCGGCCACAGCCAGGCTCACCGCCGTCATGAATAGCTCGGTGAACTCGGTACCCTGCAACCACCCCACGGCAACAATCAAGGCGACGATCCCCAGCGCCGCCACGGCCAGCACTCTGCCCAGTTGTTCCAGACGACGCCCGAGTGGCGTCGTCTCCACGCCCACCGACTGGATCATGTCGGCAATCTGGCCCAACTGGGTCTCCATTCCCGTCGCAGTGACCGCAATCTCACCGTGCCCGTAGGTGACCGTAGTACCCGAATAAGTCATGTTCCGGCGGTCGGCCAACGGCTTCTCCGACTCGAAAACGACGTCCGCCTGCTTCTCGACCGCCACCGACTCGCCGGTCAGCGCCGACTCCTGGATCCGCAGGTTCACCCCTTTCACGATCCGCCCGTCAGCCGGAACGACGTTTCCCGTCTCCAGCAACACGATGTCGCCGGGCACCAACTCCCGGGCGGAAATCTCCTGGACATTGCCGCCGCGCCGCACCCGGACTCGGGGAACCGACATCCGCTTCAACGCAGCCATCGACCGCTCCGCCTTGGATTCCTGGTAGAATCCGAGCGCCGCGTTCAACACCACGATCGCCAGGATGACCACCGCGTCGATCGGTTCCTGTAGGAAGATGGAGATAACCGCCGCCACCAGCAGAATCACCGTCATCACGCCGGAAACCTGCTCCCACAGAATCTGCCAAGGCGATCGACCGCCCCGTTCCACCAGTTCATTGGGACCGTATCGTTCCGCTCGCTGTCCGACCTGCTCCGCCGTCAGGCCCTGGGCAGCATCCGTTTCCAGTCGCCCGCACGCATCATCGACGCCCAGTTGATACCATGGTTTGTCCATCTGAAAGCCACCTTTCGGCTCGGTTCACACAATCGTGAAACGCCTTGTTCCTTCATCAGAGAAGCATTCACGAGCGGATTATATCGCGCAGGCGCACACACCGTCATTCCCGCGAAGGTGGGAATCCGGGACCTTCTCTCTCGCGTTTAAATGGCCTCGCATGATTCTCGGAAACATGCCTCCAATCGAGGTAGCCGCGTGGGCTTGCCCCGCGCTCCGTTGTTTGTGAGTGTTGTCGAAGCATGACCGAGCGCGGGGCAAGCCCACGCGGCTATCTATCTCTCGCGTATTCCTCCGGGAATCACGCAAGGCCGTTTAGATTCCCGCCTTCGCGGGAACGGCAGGCGGGACAGCAAGAAGATCCCGCACGATCTCCAGAATCGCGGCTTCCCGTCGCCCCTCCTCCGCATTCGGCAATCGAGTCGGCGGGGCCATGCGGTCGTTGCAGGGATTGAAATCGTCGGCCAAGAACACGATTCGCCCCCCGCCGGCAAAGACGTACTCCGTCGCCATCTCGCTCGACTTCCGCTCGGCTCCCGACAGATCCAGCACCGCCGATAATCGAGCCGGCGTTTCCTTCTTCTCTTCCGTTTCAGCGGGCACGTGAAACACCACGATCAGCTTTCCCCCAGACCGCACGTAGACCGACAGTTTCGCGACCTCCTCCTCAGTGAGGTCCCGCAAGCCGTCGGCGACCACCCGCAGATCGGCCCGCTCGTCGAGCCGGCTATTCACGAAGGTCCAGTAGTGCCGCGCGAGCAGACACATCAGGTGGTAGTGGCCGCTCGCGTCGCTGGAACCAAAACTCGTAGCGTCGTCCGGCTCGTAGATCGCGATCCGCGGGCGGCGCCAGTCTTCATAGGCCTTCCAGTCGGCCACGTTCGGGTCGTCGAGCAGCCAGGCCATCGCGTTGAGCCAGAGCCGGTAGTTGTCGGCGTAGTTGATGAAGGCGTCGCTCCACATGTTCTGGTCGCTGATGATGACGATCCGGCCTTTCTCGTATTCCCGAGCGAGCACCACGCCGTGGGGGCCGGGCAGTTCGTGCTCCTCGCGCTCGAAGTCCCCGTAATACCCGATGTCGGGCGTGTCGCCATAGGCCGCCACAACCCACTCGTCCGCCCACCCCTGATCGCTCGTCCACGCCACCGCATAGCGCGGATCGACCAGCCCGCCCGTCTGCAGGGCAATACGACTCAGGCCCTTGGTGATCGGATGGGGACGGAACTTGGTGACCGCAACCCAGCCGTTGCCGCCGCCCAGCGTGTGCGGCGCCACGTCGCAGGCCGTGTGGACAAAGGACCGCAGACCGAGCACGGCCAGCAGCGGTTTCAGCCGATGGCTGTGGAAGTAGCAATTCGTGTGGTCCGTCACGATCAGCAGCGAACCACCCCCCTTCACGTAGTCGCGAATCGCCATGATTTCCGAGACCAGAAACGGTTCCCGCTCGGCCGACACCAGATTGATGAACAACAGCTTGTGCCGGGCCAGACGCTCGGGCGTCAGCCGGCCGTCGCTGATGTACTCGTGGTCGACCTTCCGCGACTGGAGAAACTCAAAGCCGTGGCGGAAGCCGCACGTGGCGTGATAGTCGTAGATCCCCGGCCGCAACCCAATCATCGAGAAGTCGTTGGCGTGAATCCAGTCGATCAGGATCGGCGAGGGTGCCTGTTCATCAGGTGAGGCCGTGATCGCATCCGGATCCGCCTGGGCCACAATAAGACTGCATGCGATCAAGAGCGGCGAAACGTTCATGGCAAAGGCACCGGCAAGAGGAACTGTGAACTCGGGATCGTCGGACTCCTGAAATACAAGAAATCGCCGCCGGCGCGAAGCCCAGGCCCTACCCCACCCTCAGAAACACTATGTATTGGGTGGCACGCTCAGAGCGTAGCGATGGGCGTGGTAACCTGACCATCCACGCCCATCGCTACGCTCTGAGCGAGCCACCCACCCATCACTCCGCATTCACGCCCCCGGGCGCAAAACCGGCAGACTGCTCATCTTGCGCAGTCTACGCACAGCATCGGCGATCGCCTCGACCGCATAGTCCACTTGGGCTTCCGTATTCCCGCGTCCCAGACCAAAGCGAATGCTCCCCCGGGCGGCCTCGTCCGTCAGCCCCAACGATCGCAGCACGTGGCTCGGCTCCGGATGGGCCGACGTGCACGCACTGCCGCTGCTGGCGGCCAGATTACGCGTGCTGAGCAACAACGATTCGCCGTCGATTCCCTCAAAATTCACATTCAGGTTGCCCGGCAAGCGCCGCCCGTTGTCGAGAGCCGGTCCGTTCAGGTGAACTCCGTCCAACCGGGAAAGCAGCCCTTCGTACAACCGGTTGCGGAGCGTCCCCAACCGCTCGGCCTCTTCCTCCATGTCTTCGCGGCAAAGTTCCAAAGCACGGGCCATCCCCACGATTCCCGGAACGTTGAGCGTTCCGCTGCGAAAGCCTCGTTCGTGTCCTCCGCCGAAAATCAGCGGTTCCAGCCGCACAAACGGCTTTCGCCGCCGCACGAACAGGGCCCCCACCCCCTTCGGCCCGTACATCTTGTGGGCGCTGAAACTCATCATGTCGACGTCCCACGCGCCCACGTCAACCGGTATCCGCCCGACGGCCTGGGTGGCGTCGGTGTGGAACAGAATCTCCCGTTCCTTGCACAATCGGGCAATCGCCGCGATCGGTTGAATGGTCCCGATCTCGTTGTTCGCGGCCATGACCGTCACCAGGATCGTGTCGCGGCGCAGTGCCCCGGCCACCTGATCCACCGTTACTATGCCGGCATTGTCGCTTCCGGCCGCAGTCACCGGCAGCAAGGACACCAGGTAGCCTCGCTTCGCCAGTTGCTTGAGCGGATCGAGGACAGCCGAGTGCTCCGTGACCACGCTGACAATGTGCTTTCCCGCGTCGCGATAGCTCGCCGCCGCTCCAAGGAGTGCCAGATTGTTGCTCTCCGTGGCCCCGCTGGTGAACACGATCTCGCCGGCCCGTGCCCCCACGGCCTCGGCGATCGACTCTCGCGCGGCCTTCACCGCCGACGCCGCCATGTGCCCAAAACCATGAGTCGTGCTCGCGGCATTCCCAAACCTCTCGCAGAAATACGGCAGCATGGCGTCCAACACCCGGGGATCGACGGGCGTCATCGCATGATGGTCCATGTAGATCGGTTCGTTGTGCGACATGAGGAAGAAGCTGTCAGGGTTCGGGGTTCAGGGTGTAGGCCAGGCCTTCTAGATCATTTCCTTCAATCCTGAAAGGCCGATCGGTTCGCGCGAAGCAAACGGTTCGCCGAACGCCGCCCCGATGGCGTAGCCCCACATGGCGGCCTGGTCGCGTTGCCGGTCGAGAAAGGTGGGCGGGTCCTGAGACCGGCCCGTCACGAATTGGCTCTGGTAGCAGCGGAGCGCCTCCAGCTTGCGATTCCAGTAGTCGCTGATGTCGACGACGAACGCCGGCTGCGGCACGTTGCGAAGATGGACGCAGTAGTAGTAGAAGATCCGCTCGGGATGGTGCGGGTCGCCCGGCATGTCGGTCTTCGTCAGCTTCGACCAGAAGCGGGCCGCCTCGGTCAACTCCGTCGCCGCCACATGATCCGGATGCGCGTCGATCCAATAGGGAGCAAAGATCCACCGGGGACGCGCCTCCCGGAACACGCTCGCCAGCCGCGCCCGAGCCTCCAAGGTCGGTTCCAGGCTGCGATTCGGCAGGCCCAGGTTCTCGCGCCACGCCACCCCCAGAACGCGCGTGGCGTCCGCGGTCTCGCGGGCACGGGTGTCGAGATCACCGTGGGGCGTCGGTTCTCCACTGGTTAGATCGAGGATTCCCACCGAAAAGCCCTGGTCGATGAGCCGGAGAATCGTTCCGCCCATCCCCAGTTCTGCATCATCCGGATGCGGGGCTACCACAAGAACGTCTAGCATTGGGGCAAACCCTGACAGTAAGTACTAAGTTGCTGTTCATTAACACTTTAGCGCTTTTGGCAGCAAGGGCAACCGGCCGGCTCGACAAATGGGAACGCCGGCTCGTGCAACTGCCCCCTCACTCCGCTGGCCCCACCGGCCGGATTCTGCGAGGCAAAATTCTCAGAAAAAGCCTTCGTAACCCAGCCAATTGACCTGGACTTGGGAAGGCGAATCTGCCAGACTCCCGCCCCCGAATCTTACGGTATGCGAATTTGCGATGGTTCCTATGACCAGTAGCGCATTTCGACAATTTGGCAAGCGGATACTGCATCGCCTGACGCCTTGGACGTTCGTGGTGCTCTGCCTATCGATGGCAGGGTGCGCCAACGAGACCCTTCGAGGTGGCTCGTTCTTCGAAGACAACTGGTCCACCATGCCGCAATCGATGCGCCACGCCGATGACCAGGCGGCTCCGACGGCCTACAGCAACAAAGCCCGTCAGATCGAGCGTAATTTCGGCATCGAGTAGTCCGCCTCCAGGCCGCACAGAATATCTCGCCGGCCACCGATCCGACTGCGCTCAGCCCACCCTCTCGCACCACAGGCCATCCCTCGGCCAACCCCCACGAACTTCGGTCCACTACCGGGGCCGTGATCGTAACCTTGCTGGTCCAATCGTAACCCGACGCGTAAGCGAGGCATCCGAAACCCGACGCGTAAGCGAGGCATCCGAAACCCGACGCGTAAGCGAGGAATCCGAAACCCGACGCGTAAGCGAGGAATCCATAACCCGACGCGTAAGCGAGGCAAGATGTTGCCCTCCTCGCTCACGCGTCGGGTTACAAGGGTGTGGCAGCACTTGGCAGGGTTGCGATCAAGGCCAGCACCCCTTCCAAAATCGTTCTGGCACCGGCGCTTGGGGGGATGATAAACTGGAGAAATGACGAAAACATCCACCTGCCCGATCTGCCAGAATCCCGTCGCCCTGGTCGAAGCCCCGGAGGCGTCGCTGGTTGAATGCCCTCATTGCCGGCAACAATTTGAATTGGTGGAAGCCCTCGATTTCGTCGCCGAGTCGGACGAGGAGGACACTCCTCCCGAGGTGACCCTTGTCGAACTCCGCGAAATCGCAGAAACGGTTGACGAGCCGGAGTCCGTGGCCGATGGCGAGACGCCAGAGTCTGAAGACCTTCCGGACTGGGAACCGGCGGAAGAACAACCGGCGGAAGAACCGTCGGACGAAGAAGAACCGGAGATGCCGGCTGTCGAGCAGGAAGCTCCCGCGGAAACGCCAGTCCAGGTCCGGTGCCCGTGCTGTCGCGAATCCTTCGCACTTCAGGATCTGTTGCTGGCCGAGACGGACAGCCCCATCGGCCCCGAGGCCGCCGCAGCGATCCTCTCAGACGGCTCCGTCCGGGAGTCGGAAGGCGAATCGGACCGATTCCAGTTCAATTTCGCTGCCGCCTCGGCCGCCACCGTCGACCATTCCGAGTTCCGCTTGGCGTCGGTGGAAGAACGTCCCTCGGCGTCGCCTTCCGCCTTCGAATTCGCCGCGGCCGCCGGAACATCTCCGGATCGAGCCGAAGAGGCGGAAGCCGCACGAACTCGCCGCCGTCGTCGCGAACGCAACGTGATGAAGGATCTTGTCGGGGCCGTTCTCGGTGGAGCCGCCGGCCTGTTGATCACCTACTACCTGCTCAATCTCATTGGCGGCCCCCGATTCGACATGTTCAAATTCTACCTGCCGGGCGTGAAACACACCGCCGTCCATAGGCCGGCCTGGCTCGGGGGACCGCCCGAGGAAGAACCGTTCGATTCAGGAATCGACGATGCAATTGGAGAGGGGCAGGAAACGCCTGCGCCGGCCCCGAAAGAACCGAAACCGAACGACGACAATGATCAGGTGGCCACGGGAGCCGCCCAACCGGCCAAAACGCCGGAGGATCAGACGACGGAGGAAAAAGGCCTGCCGGCCGACTATGTCGGACTGATCTCTCCCCCACAGGTTACCTCAGAGCAACTGGGTCAGGCGCTCCGCGAAGTGGATCGTCTCGCGAAGGCCGGCCCCCTCACGGAAGAAGCTTATGAGGCCTGGTGCCGCGTAGCCGAAGCGGCCACATTTCTCGATCATAGCGGCGCGGATCTCCAAACCAGGAACCGCCTGGAGGTCATGCGCGGCCTGCTGAAAGAGATCCCCAAGGCCGACGTCGTGAAGATCGGGCAGTTTGCCACCCGCCGCACCCTCGACCCCAGCCGACCCAATCACGGCGTCCTTCTGGCCGGCATCGCCCACAAGCCAAACACCGAGAAGGCCAAGGGCTACATGACGGGCCTCCAGGTGGCCGGGACTGGAGCCCAGGTGGTCATCGCCAGCGACCACAAACTGCCGATCCAGCCCGACGACCGCATCCTCCTCCTCGGCTACCTGGTCGATGAGCCGAAATCCGCCACGCAAGGGCTCGACACCGAACTCCCCCAAATCGCGTGGGTTCAGACAGTGATGAAGTTTGAGCAGTAGCCCGACGCGTAAGCGAGGCGCCCATAACCCGACGCGTAAGCGAGGAGGATAGCATCTTGCCTCGCTTACGCGTCGGGTTAGGATCGACACCCAGCCCCCCCCCCCCGAAAGACGTGCTTTCACAGCGTCTTCGGTCACACGTCCACTATCTTCCCGAAGCGGCTCTTTCGCCTCTTGATCTTTCCAAAAAGTTGAAGTAGAATTTTGTCGATAGTGAGAATGATTCTCATTTGTAATGCCGTCCCCCCTGTCCCAGGCCGGGAGCGACAAGCCAACAATGCCCCCTCGCTGTAGCCCTACGCACACCTGTCGGTGCCGTGGCCTCAATAACCTGTGCGCCGCAAGACGCACCCCAAGGATTCGCAGATGGTCGACGCCGTGATTCCTCTCGCCTTACTCCCCAAGGGCAGACGCGCCTGCGTCAGTCGCATTTCCGGACAAGCCGATCATGTCCACCGGCTGGAGGAATTCGGCCTTCGCGGCGGCGCCCGAATCGAGATGTTTCGCCCCGGAAATCCCTGCATCATCCGCATGGCCGGCAACAAGGTTTGCCTTCGCTCCGACGACCTCCTGCAAGTCATGGTGCGTCTGACCGACACCGATTCCTAGCTGGATACGACCTCTCCGGGAATCGTGCTGAAATCTCCTTACGTTATGAGTTGACGCCACGGCGCCGAGTCCTTTCGCTCCAGGCGCGGCAGGGCCACCTTCGTCGGCATCCCAATGACTGCCTCGACCGAGCGCGATTTGACCACGGTTGCTTTGATCGGCAACCCGAATACAGGCAAATCCACCCTCTTCGGCGCTCTGGTCGGCGTCCGGCAACGGGTGGGCAACTATCCCGGCGTCACCGTCGAGCGCCGTAGCGGCCACATGGAATTCGCCGGCCGCAAGATCGAAATGATCGACCTGCCGGGCCTCTACAGCTTGGCGCCCCGCAGCCGCGACGAGATGGTAGCCGTCGACGTCTTACTCGGCCGCCTCGATCAGCAAACGTCCGTCGATCTGGTCGTCTGCGTCCTCGATGCCTCAAACCTCCGCAGAAACCTCTACCTCCTCAGCCAGGTCCTCGAGTTGGGCATGCCCACGGTCGTCGCCGTCAACATGCTCGACGTGGCGGAAGGCCGCGGCGTCAAGATCGACTGGAAAGAACTCGAAAACCGCCTCGGCGTTCCGGTCATCCCCACCCAGGCTGTCCGTCATGTGGGAATCGCCGATCTGAAGGCGGCCATCCATCGAACGGCCGATCTTCGCCCAACTTCCCGCACCGGACCCTTGCCCGCCGCCTTCCACCAGGAGGTCGAACAACTCGGCGCGTGGTTTGAATCGGAACAGAAAAAGCCCGGCCGGCGACCCATCGCCCGCTACCTCGTCGAAAGACTCATCCTCGACGCCAACGGCTACCTGGCCGGCGAATTGTTCGGTAGCGACGCCCAGGAGATCCGCACTCGCCTGGAAGAATCTCGCCAAAGGCTGTTGGCTGCGGGATATCGGATCCCGGGCGTCGAAACCGACGCGCGCTATGCCTGGGTCCAGGAGGTCCTCGACGGCGTCGTCAGCGAACCTGCAGCGGGTTACCCGGTGACCTGGAGCGATCGGCTCGACCATGTCCTCACCCACCGAGTCTGGGGCTCCTCCATCTTCGCCGCCGTGATGGTCCTGCTGTTCCAGGCGGTCTTCGCCGGCGCCGTCCCTTTTATGGACCTGATCGACACGGCCTTCGCCTCGCTGGGCCAGTGGGTCGAAACCCTCATGGCCCCGGGCGCCCTGCGGAGCCTCCTCGTCGACGGCGTGATCGCCGGCGTGGGCGGCGTGATCATCTTCCTGCCCCAGATCCTCATCCTGTTCTTGTTCATCGGCATCCTGGAAGACTGCGGCTACATGGCTCGGGCCGCCTACCTGATGGACAAGTTCATGTCGCGCGTGGGCCTCAGCGGCAAATCGTTCATTCCCATGATCTCGTCGTTCGCCTGCGCCATTCCCGGAATCATGGCCACCCGCGTCATCGAAAACGACCGCGATCGCCTCACCACGATCCTGGTCGCGCCCCTCATGACCTGCTCGGCCCGGCTCCCCGTCTACGCCCTCCTCATCGCCGCCTTCGTCCCCGCCCGGCCGGTGCTCGGCGTACTGGGCCTGCGCGGCCTGACGCTGTTCGCCCTCTACGCCCTGGGAATCGGCACGGCCGTCGTCGTCGTCCTGCTACTCAAGCGGACCCTCCTCCGCGGCGCTACTCCGCCCTTCGTCATCGAACTACCCAGCTACAAATGGCCCTCCCTGCCTACCGTGCTCCACCGGGTCGTCGAACGGGGCTGGCTCTTCCTCCGCTGCGCCGGCACCATGATCCTGGCCGTTTCGATCGTCGTCTGGGCCGCCCTCTACTTTCCCCACAACGCCGCCTCCGTCGATGCCCAGCCGCATCTCGTACAACTCAGGGTGGAACTCGGGCAAACCGATCCCGGCAGCGATCAGTATGCAGACCTCGAGGCCCGCTACGAACACGAGCGCTCCGGCGAGTTCCAGCGCCAAAGCTACCTGGGCCGGGCAGGCCACGCCATCGAACCGGTGTTCCGCCCCTTGGGCTGGGATTGGCGAATCAGTTGTGCCGTGCTCGCCTCCTTCCCCGCTCGCGAGATCGTGGTCGCCACCCTGGGAGTCATCTTCAATCTGGGCGACGACGTCGACGCCGAATCCGCCGAAGGAGCTGCAACGTTCGGCGAGGAACTCCACGCCGCCACTTGGGACCACTCGGGCGAAAAGCTGTTCACACTCCCCGTGGCACTCTCGATCCTCGTCTTCTTCGCCCTTTGCGCCCAGTGCGCCGCCACCCTCGCCGTGATTCGCCGCGAAACCAATAGCTGGCGATGGCCCTTGTTTACCTTTAGCTACATGACGATACTGGCCTACGTGGGCGCCCTGATCACCTATCAAGTCGGCACCTGGCTCGCCGGCTGAGGAGCGAGAAACCGTGAACGATTGGCAAGACATCGCCGCCGTCGGCCTGGTCGCCGCCGCCGTCGCCTACCTCACCCGCGTCCTATGGCGCCGCCTCCGCAAACGAGGCAATGCCTGCTGCAGCGCCACCTGTCCCCGCTGCCCCGCGGGAGCCCCCAGCAAAAACTCGCAGGACTTCCTGCGCCTGCCGGTTCTGGCTTTCCTTGTCCTATCGCTGTGCCACTCTCCCGCATGCGCCCAGCAACTCTCGCTCGAATCGGGTTGGGAGAATCCGCCAATCGAAGCTCGAACCCGCTGCTTCTGGTGGTGGCTCAACGGCAATGTGACCAAACAGGTGATCACCCGCGATCTCGAAGAAATGCGAGCCAAGGGAATGGGCGGCGGGCTGCTCATCGACGCCGACGGTTCCGGCCAGCGCGGCAACGAGATGGTGCCCGCCGGCCCCATGTTCGGCTCCGAACCCTGGCGCGAACTCATGGTCCACGCCGTCCACGAAGCCGACCGCCTGGGGCTCGAACTGTGCCTGGCGATCCAGAGCGGCTGGAATCTCGGCGGCCCCGACATCACCCCCGACGAAATGGCCAAGCAGGTTACCTGGTCGGAATTGACCGTCAGTTCTCCGGGCCCGCTGCCGCAGCCCCTTCTCCAGCCGGCAAGCCGATTCGACTACTACCGCGACGTCGCCGTACTGGCTATCCGCGAGAAGGACTCGAACAAGGGCGAAGCCGAACCAACCTTCGCGCTCTCGTGCAGCGGCGAGCAGGAGAGCAGGTCCGTGTCGCTGGCAGTCGACGGCGACGACTCGACCTACTGGGTGTCGCAAGGCGGAAAGCCGGGCGAGGGACCCGGCAAGACCCATCGCGAGTGGATCGCGGCCAACTTTGACCGCCCCGCGGGCGTGGCCGGATTCCGCCTCTTGGGACGCGAGAACTACGGACCGAAGCGCTGTCGGTTGCTCGCCTTGCTGGACGGCGGAACCTTCCAGCCGGTGACCGAAGACCTCGACGTCGTCAACGGCAAACCCCTGGAGGTGAAGTTCGAGGCAGTCCGGTCCACCCAGTTCCGCCTCGAAGTGATCGATGCCTACGACGCCCGGTTTCCCGAAACGCCGCGCAACGTTCAGATCTGCGAGTTCGCCCTGCTCGACCCCGGCGGACGCGCCCACAAACCGAAACTGGCGGCCAGCTCGATCCGCGACCTGAAAGCCAAATCGATGTTCCACGAGTTGGGCGGCTCCGCACCCGACTGCCGCCCTTTGCTGTTCGACATCCCGGCCACGCCCGGTGAAGAAGACGCGGCCTTGGCCGACGTGGTCAATCTGACCGATCGCCTGGGGGCCGACGGCACGCTCGATTGGAGCGTCCCTGACGGCACCTGGACGATTCTGCGATTCGGCTACACACCCACCAACTCGCAGGTATCGACCTCCAGCGGCCAGTGGCAGGGCTCCGTCCTCGACTACATGAGCGAGGCCGTGTTCCGCGCCTATTGGGACCGCCACGTCCGCCCCATGCTCCAGCTCGTCCGGCCCCATTGCGGCAAAACCCTGAAATACCTCGAAACCGACAGTTGGGAATGCGGCGGCATGAACTGGTCGCCCGGCTTCGAAAACGACTTCCAGGAATACCTCGGATACGATCCGCTGCCGTGGCTCCCCGTGCTGGCAGGCAAGATCATCGCCAGCCGCGAGGCCAGCAACGCCTTCCTGTCCGATTTTCGCAAGGCGATCGCACACTCCGTGGCCGAACATCACTATCGCGTCTTCGGCGAACTTGCGGCCGAGTTCGATCTGGGCATTATGCCCGAATCGGCCGGCCCCCACGCCGGCCCTCTCGACGGTCTGAAGAACTACGGCCGCGGCGACCTGGCCATGAGCGAATTCTGGCGTCCCTCGCCGCACCGGCCTCTGCCGGAGAACCGCTTCTTCGTCAAGCAGGCCGCCTCGGCCGCTCACACCTACGGCATCAAGCTCATCGGGGCCGAAGGCTTCACCTCGATCGGCCCCCACTGGCAGGATTCGTTCTGGCAACACCTCAAACCCAGCTTCGACCACGAAGTCTGCGATGGACTGAATCTCACCTTCATCCATACCTTCACCTGCTCGCCTGCCGAGATGGGCCTACCCGGCCAGGAGTACTTCGCCGGTACCCACTTCAACCCCAACTGCACCTGGTGGCCCGTGGCCGGGGCCTTCATCGGCTACCTGAATCGCTGCCAGTGGATGGCACAGCAGGGCCGGTTCGTGGCTGACGTGGCCTACTACTACGGTGACCACGTGCCCAACATCGCCCGGCGAAAGGCCGACGATCCGGCCGGCGTGCTCCCCGGCTACGACTACGACGTCCTGAGCGAAGAGATCCTCCTTCGGCTCCAGTTCCGCGACGGCGCCCTCGAGCTGCCCACCGGCATGCGTTATCGGGTCCTGGCACTCCCCGACCATCGCGTGTTGTCGCTTGCCGCCCTCCGCAAGGTTCATGAGTTCGTCGGCGCCGGCGCGACCGTCGTCGGCCCCAAGCCCGACCGCGCCGTCAGCCTGGTCGGCGGCCAGAAGGCGATCGCGGAGTTCACGGAGCTTGCCAGCGCCACCTGGGACACAACCCGCCCCCGGCACGCCGTCGAAGGCGTCGCCCCGTCCGAGGTTCTCCGCAGCCAGGGTATTGAAGCCGACTTCACCCACAGCGGCGGCGAGGCCGCACAGATCGAGTGGATTCACTATGCGATTCCCGGCGGCGACGTCTACTTCGTCGCCCAGCAAACCGAGCAGCCGATCAGCGTCGACTGCTCCTTCCGCATCGCGGGCCGGCAACCCGAACTGTGGAACCCGATGGACGGTTCTCGGCATACGGCCGTGGCCTTCACGCAGCGACAGGGACGCACCATCGTTCCCATCGATTTCGCGCCGAACGGTTCGGTCTTCGTCGTGTTTCGGAAAGAGATTCCCACCGATCGCCAAGGGACGGCAGAATCGAATTCCCCGGCCTTGGGCAGTTCCAGGAAAATCGTCGGACCGTGGACGGTCAAATTCGATCCGAAATGGGGTGGGCCCGAGTCGATCCTGTTCAACGAACTCACCGACTGGACGGAACATTCGGACCCAGACGTCAAGCACTATTCAGGCATCGCCACCTATTCCAACGGGTTCATATTGCCCGACGGACTGATCGCCCCGGGCGACCGGCGGATCTGCCTCGACCTGGGCAACGTGCTGGAAATGGCCGAAGTGCGAATCAACGATAAGCCGGTCGGCACCGTCTGGGCCCCGCCGTTCCGCCTCGACATAACCGACGCCCTCCGCCCCGGCAAGAACCAACTGGAGATCCGCGTCGCCAACCAATGGGCCAATCGCGTCATCGGCGATCTCCGCCTGCCGCCCGAAGAGCGGCGCACCAAGACCAACATCACAGCGCTCAAGGCCGAGACGCCCTTGCTGCCGTCGGGCCTGCTCGGACCGGTCACGTTCTATCCGGTGACCAACCTGCCGCTAACCGATTGACACCCCAACCCGGAGATCGAAAGCCATGAAGAAAAACCGAATCGCGTTCGCATGCAGTGCAGCCCTGTTGTTCGTCAGTCTTTCGCAGGCTCGCGGCGAAGATCCTCCCCAATGGAAAGATCTCTTCAACGGTAAGGACCTTACCGGCTGGGCCAATGTCAACACGGACGAAGACACCTGGTCGGTCCGCGACGGCCTCCTCGTCTGTACCGGGCACCCGATCGGCGTCATGCGCAGCGAGAAGCAATACGAAAACTTCCTCCTCCACATCGAATGGCGGCACATGGAGGCCGGCGGCAACTCCGGCGTGTTTGGCTGGAGCGCCGGCTCGGTACCGGAAGGGCGCAACCTGCCGACCGGGCTCGAAGTGCAGATGCTCGAGCTCGACTGGGTCAACCAGCATCCTATGAAAGACGGCTCCAAGCCGCCCATCGCCTATGTCCACGGCGAACTCTTCGGCGCCGGCGGCATGACCACCGTTCCCGACAACCCGCGAGGCACCCGCAGCAAGTCGATCGAAAACCGCTGCAAGGGCAAGGGCGAGTGGAACGTCTACGACGTGGTCTTCGTCGACGGCGTCGTCAAGCTGGCCGTCAACGGCAAATTCGTCAACGGCGTCAGCCAGGCCTCGGTCAAGAAAGGCTATCTCTGCCTCGAATCCGAAGGCGCCGAGATCCACTTCCGCAATATCCGCATCCTCGAACTGCCCCCGGGCGTCACGAGCGAAGAGCAAACGGCCCCCGTGGTGGGCGACTAACAAAATGCCAACCCGACGCCTAAGCGAGGACAGAAGCCAACCCGACGCGTGAGCGACGACAGAAGTCAACCCGACGCGTGAGCGACGACAGAAGTCAACCCGACGCGTAAGCGAGGACAGAAGCCAACCCGACGCGTGAGCGAGGACAGAAGCCGCATCCATTCCGTCCTCACTTACGCGTCGGATTGGCGTGAATCATTCACAATCTCGCTGCCGGCGACCGCTAGCACAACGGCCGCCGTGTAATCAGATACTCTTCCACCACCCGCCCGCCGATCAGGTGCTCCTGAATAATCCGCTCGAGCACGGGCGGATCGCAACGGCCGTACCAGGCCCCTTCGGGATAGACCACGGCAATCGGTCCGCCCATGCAGATGCGCAGACAGTTGGCCTTCGTGCGGTACACGCCCCCGGCCCCGCTCAACCCAAGCTCATCCAGCCGAGCCTTCAAGAAGGACCAGGCTTCGAGCGAACGCGCCTTTTCGCAACAGTTCGGCTTCGTCTGGTCGCAGCACAGAAAGATGTGCCGCGCCAGCCGGTCGATCCCCAACTGGGCGGCCATCTTCCGCTGACCGGCAACCATCTCCTCAAAACTCGATTCGTCCTGCATAACGAAAACTCCGGGGCGTGTCTGTCAGTCTGTCCGCAGTCATCGTACGCATTCTGATCGCCTCGGAGAAGTGGTGCGAAACGCCCATGGCCGCGAGGGCTTGCCCTGCGATTGGTCGCGTTATCACGGATCCGCCTTCACATGCGTCGGGCAAGCCGCAACAGCTTACGATTCCGGCCTCAACGCATCGCCAGGGCAACCTCGGCCACTCTTTGCCCGAGCGCCTCGGCCGACGAGCGGTTCGTCGCTTCCTCCACGCCCTCCTCGGCTCCGCCCCAGATGCAGGCCCCGAAGCGGCTCGTTTTCCCGCCGGCCCCCACCACAATCATGTGCTGGCAGAACAGCGAGGCCTGAACCGACGTGATCGTCACTTCCTGGCCTCCGTGCCGCGCCCCGCCCACGGCCAGCACGCCTGCGACTATGTTGTGTAGGGCGTGATCCTGCTTGTAGAACAGCATGAATCGTTCCAGCAGGTCCTTGCAGGGCGACGACATGCTGGAAAAATAGACCGGCGTCCCGATGATCATCCCCGCCACGCTCGGGTCGCCGATCTTCTCGGCAATCGGCAAGAAGTCGTCGGTCTGCCCCTCGGCCAGTTCGATCCCGGCCGCCACCTCGGCGTGCAGGTTCTTCCCTGCCAGTTCGATCAACTCGACCTCGATCGCATCGGGAGAAATCGCCTTGGCAGCGTCGAGGGCGATCGCTAGCGCCCGCGCCGTGTTCTCGCCGGCACGGCGGCTGCAGTTGATTCCGAGGATCTTCGCCTTGCCGGCCGGCTCCGCCCCTTGGGCCGCCTCGGCCCCCGCCATCACCAGACCGCCCGCCGCCGCCGCAGCCGAGCCAATGAAACCTCGTCGTGATACATGATCGCTCATATTTGGTTCTCCCGGTTCAAAGAAGCTCGAACAGAACGTGAAATACTCCTACGGTCAGCAGCGCTGGATCTGTTGTCCAACGCGTCGGATTACTTGTCAATAGCCACATGTTGAGCGCTCGTTATCGCCCCGCGGTCGTCAATCGCGGACAGGTAGAACACCAACGGTCGCGTATCCGGCAGCTCCCCACAAATCGCGCCGTCGACCACCTGCGCCTCCACCGTCTGCCACTTCCGCTCCTGCCAGGGGCCGGTATCGCTGGTGAAGTGGAGTTGGCCCTTCGCAACCGGCACCTTGTTGACGACGTCGGCTCGGACCTTATTCCCCTCCACATGGATCTGGCTCAATCGCGCCAACGGTGCACCGCCCGCGAGAACGCTATCCACGAAAAACCCGATCTCCTTCGGCGCCCATCCGTGCTGGTGGCTGTGCTTCATGGCCACTTCGATCCGCAAATCGATCGGCCCCGGCACCGAGCGATAGCTCCTCTGATAGCTGTCCAGCGGATAGGCGAAATCGTTCGTCCCGTTGACGAACAGAATCGGGCACGATACGCCCGGCAGATAGCGCGACGGATCCCAGAACTCAACCCACCGCTGCCGCAGCTCGGGCGACATCTGGGCAAATTCCTTGAGCCAGGCACTGTTCTCCTGAAGGAAGCCGCACCCGTAGACCGGCACCGCCGCCTTGAGCCGATCGTCCACGCCGGCCACGATGCACGTCAGATAGCCTCCCCAACTGATCCCCGTGATCCCGATGCGGCTCCCGTCGACGCCTTCCAGCGACGCCAGCAGCGAATGCCCCCGGACCACGGCCGCCACGGCATGATAAGTCCACATCGTGTCGACCGTCGCGGCCGTGAACTCATGGAACTTCTCGGCGTGCGACTGGTCGGGGCCGCCGTCGTCCAATCGCTTCCGTTCCGGCCCGCAGCCCGCCAGGTCCATGGCCAAAGCCGCATAACCCCGCTTGGCCCACAGTTCCGCCCATTCCGCAAACGCCGTCCCGCCGCCTCCGTGCACAAGAACCATCCCCGGTAGCGGACCGTCGGCCTTCTCCGGGCGCGCGTAATAGCCGAACACACGCGTCGCCTTCCCTTGATAAGGCTCGTTCTCGTAATACACCTCGCGGACGACTCCCTGTTGTTCGCCCCAGGTGTGCTCGGGAACCGTCTTCAGATGCCCCATGTCCCACGGGCCCGTAAACCGCTCGGCAGCCTGAAGCCCCGCCGGCAAGAAAAGCAGCAGCGACAACGCCACGAACAGCCGCCGCCTGACAGAAAGAAAGCCTGTAGAGATGAGAACACTCCTGGAAGCTCGCGTCGTCATTTTCTTTTCCTGATCTTCTTTTCCATCCCGAAAGGCCAAATCGGCCTCCAGCTTACCAGACCGAATACCGCCGGGAAACGGCTCGACGCAGCCAATTCCGAAATCGCCGCTTCCGGCGGATCCTGTCGGTCCGGTGGTCCCAGGGCTTGCATCCGGGGCCCGTATGGTGCACGCTTCTTGTATCGCGAAAACAAAGAGTCCTGACCCCTTTTTCCGGAAGGTAGGTTGGCTCTCCCGAGCCGACCAAAAGAACCGCCGGGAGACTCGCAACTTCAAAAGCACGCGAACGCCCGATGGCAGCTTCCCAAACCCAACGCAGAACGCCGCGAGAATCTCTCCGCGTAGCCGCCGTCCAGATGCGGTTCGCGCCGACGATCACGGGAAACCTCGCCATCATAGAGCGTCTGGCGAAACAGGCCGCACGAAAACATGCCGACGCCGTCCTCTTCCCCGAATGTGCCGTGACGGGCTATGCCTACGATTTCCTGTCGCTCAAACCGGTCGAAATCCGCGACGCACTCCTGGCCCTCCGCGCCTTGGCGTCGAAACTCCGCACCAATCTCCTGGTCGGCTCGCCCGTGTTCCGCCGGCGGAAGCTGTACAACTGCCTGGTCGTGTTCAATCGCCGCGGCGAGATCGTCTACTGTTACGCCAAGAATCACCTCACACCCGATGATGAGACGTGCTTCACTCCCGGCGACGCCGTCGCCCTGTTTGAACTCGACGGTGTCCCCGTCACGTCGGTGATCTGCCACGAACGCCGCTACCCGGAACTGGTGCGGCTGGCCGTCATGGCCGGGGCCAAGATACTCTTTCACCCCAACGCCGGCATGGATGCCCTGGCCGTCTCGCGCAAGAAGCGCGGCGGCCGCGACGGAATCTCCGCCCGGGCCTTCGAGAACGCCATCTACTACGTGTTCGCCAACTCTGTCGGCCCCCAAGGCGGCGGCAAGTGGTCCGCCGGCGATTCCAAGATCGTCGCCCCCGACGAACAGGTTCTCAAACTGGCGGGCAACCGCGACGAAGCCGTGATCGTGGCAGACCTCCATCTCGCCAAGGCGACAGGAACGTACGCCCAGCGGGGCGCCAAGCATCCCGCGTTTCTTGCGCCCCACTGGAAGAAAATGGTGCAAGCAGTACGTCGGCAAGCGAGCGAAGCAGCGCTAGACTTCGACTTGCCCTGAATCGTCTTGCGCGATTCCCGGAAGAATTCTCGCGCTCCTTCAACCGTCATTCCCGCGATGTTCCGTCTTCCACTTCCACAAGCGCGCCTTGCCGACGGGAGGGGTAGCCGTGTGGAGCGGAATGCTATCCGATTAGTTCCTTCAGAATCGTTGCATCCTGCCGGTCCTTGTCCCGCCCTGAAGCCACCTTGTTCGCGTGAAGATGCCGGAGCCCAATTACGGGCACCGACAATGCGTCGATAGAGACAGACATTCGATCAGGCCAAGCATCTTCAAAATCAACGCCCGAGATTGACGTCAGGATGTCGATCCGTTGCGGTGGCACACCCATCTGATACACGATTTCAGATGTGCAGAAATCCTCTGGCGTCACTTTCGACAGCGGGGCGCCGAACTTCTCCAGCGCAGCCCACACACGTCGGGCGTTGTCTTTGGTCGGACGGACCCAGATATCGATGTCGCCTGTTGCCCGGGGGCATCCGTAAGCCGCCATTGCGTAAGCGCCGACCAACAGGTAGTCAGCCCCCGCTTCGCACAATGCGGACAACATGTCTCTGAAATTCTCGTTGAGCATCTTCCCCCGCTCCGGGCACAAATGCCCAGCAACTCATCGTTAACGGCCAGACCATGGCCAGACGCTCCGCGGGCGTGGCATCGACGATTACGCCGCAATCGCCTTCCTGATCCAGCGTCAGTTTGCGCTCGGTATCGAAGCCTGCGCGAATAGTCCTGCTCATACCACAACTCCCGAACCTGAACCCTAAAGACAATTCTAGCCGGGAATACCTGCGTACGCCAGTCGACTTGCGTGGTCAATTGACAGCCGTAGGGTGGGCCAAGTGGCCCATTGCCCGCCAGTCACCACGCCGGAGCGAACCCCTCCAAACGCCGACGATCCTCCACAACCGTCCGACGAACGCGGCCCACCATGTTCCGTCTTCCACTTCCGCATGCGTGCATCGCAGACAACCGTAGGGTGGGCGAAGTGGCCCATTGCCCGCCAGTCACCACGCCGGAGCGAACCCCTCCAAACGCCGACGATCCTCCACAACCGTCCGAC
>ENA-UOUL01000330-UOUL01000330.1-bioreactor-metagenome-genome-assembly--contig:-NODE-330-length-82903-cov-4.663536_pt1 | contig 82903 bp, 70 predicted proteins | sample MGYA00249838_ERZ747220 | MGnify/ENA primary metagenome ERZ747220 (study PRJEB28778, sample SAMN05720191) | bioreactor metagenome | isolation source: Anaerobic biogas reactor | place: USA:Washington... | reverse complement strand
TAGGAGTGTAATCCGATGCGTGTACTGGTGGTCTCAGATGTGCATGCCAACCTACCTGCGCTCGAGGCGGTTCTGGCCCACGCCCGCGGCGAATACGACGCGCTCTGGTCGCTGGGAGATGTCGTGGGCTACGGCCCCTATCCCAACGAGTGCATCGCGACGCTTTGTGAGCATCCCCATAGTGCCATCAGCGGCAACCATGACCATGCTGTGTTGGGGCGCATCTCTCTGAACGACTTTAACAGTGACGCACGCCAGGCCAATCTGTGGACGCGTGATCAGCTCGACGAACGCAGTCGCGCCTATCTCAGCACGCTCCCCGAGACGATGGTGATTGACGGCTTCACCCTGGCCCATGGCAGCCCCCGAGCCCCGATCTGGGAGTACCTGCTCTATGCCCGCAACGCTGAGGAGAGCTTTGGCCACTTTGACACACCGGTCTGTCTGGTAGGGCACACACATGTGCCGCTCATCTTTGGCCAGGGCAGAGACGGAGATCAGGTGGATGTTCTGCCGCCACACCCAGGCCTGACTGTGCAACTCGATGAGGGACGTTACATCATCAATCCCGGCAGCGTGGGGCAGCCGCGCGACGGCGACCCGACCGCGGCTTATCTGCTGCTTGAGACAGAGCTGGGCACATTTGAGCACCGGCGTGTGGCCTATGATGTGGATGCGATGCAAACTGTGATGCGCAGCCTCGGCTTTGCCCCGCGGCTGATCGCACGGCTGAGCTTTGGCTGGTAGCGCGGAACCACTCGTTGCGAGCATGCGTTGAGGATGTAGCTTCAAACCAGGGAGGAGGCATGATGAAACGAATGGCGGCGGTGTTTAGCCTGTTGCTGATCCTCGCCTTGACGTCGGCCTGTGCTGCCAAGTCGACGCAAATGAGTGATGCGGTTCCGGCTGCCTCGCAGGAACGAGGCGTCTTTGGCGGGGCCGAGGCGTCGGCTGCCGAGCTGGAGTTGCCCGCTGGTAGCGATGGCGCGGCTGGGGCGCCTGGGGCCGAGCGCCTGATCATCCGTACGGTGGATATGAGCGTGCTGGTCGAGGATACCGATGTGGCGCTGGGCCAGATTCGCGAGATGGTGACCGAGTTTGGCGGCTACATTGCCGATTCGAACCGCTGGCTGGCTAACGAACAGCCCAGGGCCCGCATCACCATGCGTATCCCCGCTGAGCACCTAGACGAGGCGCTGGATTCGCTCCGCAGTGCGTCGATTCGTGTGGAGCACGAGAGCTCTTCAGGGCAAGATGTGACCGAAGAGTACTATGATGTGGACGCGCGGTTGCGCAACCTCGAGGCCACCGAGGAAGAGCTGCTGGCGCTGCTCACCGAGGTGCGCGAGAACCGGGGCAAGGCCGAGGATATCCTGGCTATCCACCGCGAGATCACGTCGATTCGTGGTCAGATCGAGTCGCTAAAGGGGCGCAAGCAGTATCTATCGCAGATGTCTGCTCTGGCCACCGTCACGGTAGAGATCGTGCCCAGGAGCCAGCCGGGTTCTGTCGTCCAGCGCGCCAAATGGAATCCTCTCGTTACGGCGAGCAACGCGTTGCAGTCGTTCGTTCGTGTCTTTCAGGTGCTCGTCGATGCGCTGATTCACATCCTGATTTTCTCTGTCTATCTGCTGGTGCCTGCTGGCGTCTTGTGGTTGGTGGTACGGGCCATCCGCAGGCGGCAGGCCAAGGGGGCCAAGAGCGAGTAGGCCTTTGCATCGCGCTGTGCACGGGGGCGGCCTGGCCGCCCCTGTGCCCTTTCTAGCACCAGAGCAGCACGCGGGCTGGGGCGCCATCGGCGCCAGACAGCTTGATGGGCAAACAGGCGCATTGCCACTCTCCGGGAGCAATGCAGTCCAGCGCCAGATTCTCTATGATGATGACGCCCGCCTCGAGCAGAGCGCGGTGTACCGGCAGGTCGCTGCTGTCTGGCGCATCTACCGAGGGTGCATCGATGCCCACCAGCCGTACACCACGGTCGACCAGCCAACGTGCTGCGTCCGCCTCCAGAGCGCTATAGCGCAGGTAGCTCTCTGGCGTCATCGGGGTGGCACGCAACCTGAGGAGCAAGCGTCGGGGCCTCTCATGGCCCAGGTGCTGCTCAAGCACGGCTCTGTCGAGCCGAGGGCAGGCAGAGAGATCGTAGAGTGTGGCAGGGCCGCGCAAAAGATCGAGGTCGAGGTCGTCGATGCTGGCCGCAGCAGGCCCGAGCAGATGTCGTGGCGCGTCGATATGCGTGCCTGTGTGTGCACTTAGCGAAAGATGCGTGACCTGGACGCCGCCCTCTTGCAGGGCCACCGTCAGGCGCACCGGTAGGTCGCCTGGCCAGACGGGCAACGACTCGTTGATCGGTAGGGTGGCATCATGGATGATCATTGGCCCTCTCCTGTGGCAGACACGCTCGCAGCGCGGTCTCTAGTTCGCTCAACATCATTGCAGATGCCCCCCACACAATGTGCCCCGCCGCCCGGTAGAACGGCACGCGTACCGTACGCTCTGCTATACGCCAGGTTTCCTCGTCGTGCGCAGTGCGCTGCAGCAGAGCGTGTAGAGGCACTTCTAGCACCCCTGCCACCTCGTCAGGGGCTGGTAGCCAGGCGGCGGGCCTCTGCCACACCCAGCCCAGGAAAGGATGTACCCAAAAGTTGCTGCTGGAGATAGAGATCGGCGTCAGCGCTCCCAGGCACTCTACAGCTGACGGGGCTAGGCCGATTTCCTCGTGCGCCTCGCGCAGCGCGCAGGCCCACAACGAGGCATCGTTGGCTTCAACGGCGCCACCAGGAAAGGCTACCTGGCCACCGTGGTGTCGAGCGTGGCTGGCGCGCACGATGAGCACGATCTTAGTTTGAGCTGGAGCATCGACCAGGGCCAGAAGAACCGCGCCAACACGCGGGTGACTGCCCAGTGGTCGAGCGTCGCGCGGAATGGGTAGCATGCGGCTCTGTGCCAGCCACCCTGGCAGGGGTGCGCGCAACGCTGCGCGGATCTGCGCCGGCGAAAGGTGAGCATTGAGCGTCTGCAACATGGCGTTGATGATACCCAGCAGTGGTGTTTACGCAACCTGTGCTCATGCTTCTCGTACTGGCATATGCATTTGCACTATGATATGGACAATGAGAAAGCGACAGGTGGTGAGTCGATGCATCGAATGCAGCCGAGGGCGATAGGGCATACTCTGGTGAGCGTTCTGACTGCCGTGGGTCTGCTCGTCGGGCTGGCAGGCTGCACGTCGCGCGGTGAGCCCACGCCAGCGGTCAGTGCGGCAGAACCGCAGCTTTTCCAGCAGGCCGCGGTGTCGGTTTCGGGCAAAGTGGTGCCACAGAGGCGCGCCGAACTCGGCTTTGGCACGAGTGGAACGGTGGCTGAGGTACTGGTGGGCGAGGGCATGTCGGTCATGGCTGGGCAGGTGCTGGCCCGACTGGATGCCCCTGAACTGACCGCAGCCATCGCACAGGCTGAGGCAGCGTTGCAGGCGGCCCATGCCCAGCTGGCTCTGCTAGAGGCGGGGGCGAGCGATCATGACATCGCCGTAGCTGAGGCCGCCGTAGCCATCGCACGTGAGGCCGCATCAACCGCTCAGGCCAACGTGGACGTTGCCCGCACCCAGGTGAGCGCTGCTGAGGCAACCCTGCAGGCCAGCCGTGCTCAGCTTGCGTTGCTGCAAGCGGGCGCCCGCCCCGAGGAGATCGAGGTGGCGCGCCAACGCGTGGAGCAGGCGCGCTCACAACTCTACGCGCTTCAGGCGCAGCGCGATGCGATCGGCGGTGCCAAGGGCAGCCCGGGCTACAACAGCAGCACCTACGAGGCGGCAGAGGGGCAGGTGTTTGCTGCCGAAGATGCCGTTGAGATCGCTGAACTGCAGTTGGCGGCGCTCTCACAGGGGGCACGCGAGCAAGAGATCGTCGCTGCCGAGGCGCAGGTGGCCCAGAGCCTGGCGGCCCTCGCGGGTGCTCGAGCACAGGTGTCGGTGGCAGAACAGCAGGTGTTGGCTGCTCAGGCCCAGGTTCTGCAGGCAGAAGCCCAGCGCGATCGGGTGGCGGCCGCGTCTCGCGACGAGGAGTTGGCTGTAGCCAGGGCGAGCGTGGCACAGGCCGAGGCGGCGATTCAGGCCGCACACGCCAATGCGCAGCGGGCCGAGATCAGGGCGCCGTTCGGTGGCACGGTCGCGAGTATCTCCTTGCACGTTGGAGAGCAAGCCACACCAGGGGCAGCGGTCATCTCGCTGGGCGATCTTGAGACATTGCAGATCGAGACGACCGATCTCGACGAGTTCGACGTTGATCGCGTTGCGGTGGGGAGCAGGGTCAGTATTGAGCTGGATGCACTGCCAGGGGCGACCTTTGGTGGTGTCGTTGAGCGTGTGTCACTCAAGGCCGGTTCAGGCACAGGGGGCACGACCTTTACCGCCTATATTGGCCTTGATGACGTCGATGCGCGGCTGCGTTGGGGCATGACCGCATTTGTCGATATCGAGACCGAATGAATACCAAGACGGCCTCTGGCGCCATTCTCACAGTCAAACGCCTGACCAAGGTATATGGCACGGCCGTGCCCGTCCGCGCGCTGGATGAGGTGGATCTCTCCGTTGAGGCAGGCGAGATCGTGGCCGTCATGGGGCCGTCTGGCAGTGGCAAATCAACGCTGCTCAACATGCTAGGAGCGCTCGATCGGCCGACCTCTGGCTGCGTGATGATCGAAGGCAACGATCTTGATGGCGTCCGCGACCTTGATGCCTTTCGCGCTCTGACGTTAGGCTTTGTCTTTCAGATGCACAACCTCATCCCCACACTCACCGCTGCCGAGAATGTTCAGGTGCCCATGAAGGGCCGCGGCGCCCGGCGGCGTCGACAACACGAGCGAGCGATGGAGATGCTCGAGCTAGTCGGGTTGGTCGAGCGTGCCGGGCATCTGCCCAGCCAACTCTCGGGCGGGCAGCGTCAGCGTGTGGCCATCGCTCGCGCCCTGGTCAACGAGCCACGCGTCATCCTGGCTGACGAGCCCACGGGCAACCTCGACAGCGTCTCTGGACGTGAGGTCATCGAGCTGCTGGTGCGCCTCAACCGCGATCGTGGCACCACGATCCTGATCGTCACCCATGACCGCAATGTGGCTCGCTCGGCACAGCGCATCTTGCAGATGAACGATGGGCGCATCGTGCACGAACACATCGTTGGAGATGCTCTGACTGAAGATCTGCTGGCGCTGGCGCAGTCAGAGTTAGGAAGGCGCATCATCGCTCAAGATGTCGACGCCCTTGCCGGCCTGCCATTGGTGAGCGATGGTCGTTTGACACGTATGGGCGCCGAGTTGAGTGCGTTACTGCGCTCTCTAACCGACGAGACTCGGGAGTAGCGGCCGTGCTTGTGCGCAATCTGCTGCGGCGTCGAACACGCACCCTGTTGACCCTGGTTGGCATTGCTACAGGTATTGCGGCCATAGTGGCGCTGGTTTCGCTTTCCAAGGGGATCGCCTCCAACTATCTCGAGGTGACCAACCGCAGCGATGCCGACCTCACCTTGCAGGCGACGCAGGCCGATGGCGCCAGCATCACCCTGGGCAACCCCTTTGACGAGACCGTGGCATCTCTGGTAGTGCAGTTGCCCGAAGTGAGCGCGGTCTCATCCATGCTCTACACCATGGTGCAGGTGCCGGGGGCAAGCATCTTTGTGGTCTATGGCTACAGGCCCGATGAGGCCGGCATTCGACACTTTAAGGTGTATGAGGGCTCTGGCCTGCCGATAGACGGCACTACGCGAGGAGGGCGCCCCGTTTTGCTCGGCAAGATCGCCGCTGACAAGCTGGGCAAGGGCGTCGGCGATACGCTGACGATGGCCAACTCGGCCTATCGTGTGGTGGGCCTCTATGAGACCGGCGTGGCGCTGGAGGACTCTGGCGCTGTGCTATCGTTGCGTGATGCACAAACTCTGGCAGGCATGCCTCGCCAGGTGATGTATGTGGGCATCAAGCTCACACACCCCGACCGTGCCGCGCAAGCCCGTGAGCGCATCGAGCGCATTCTGCCGCCTGATGTCGAGATCGCTGGCACGCAGGTGGGCGGTATGATGCTCGAGATGCTCGCGATGTTCGACGTGTTCGCCTGGGCGGTGGCGTTTATTGCCGCACTGGTGGGTGGCGTGGGCATGATGAACACGGTGCTGATGAGCGTCTTTGAGCGGACGCGCGAGATCGGTGTCCTGAGGGCTGTAGGCTGGACCCGATATCGCGTGATGGGCATGATTCTGGGTGAATCGCTGCTGCTCAGCCTGGCCGGCGGCGCGCTGGGGGTGCTGCTAGGCGCCGGCCTTGCCTGGCTGCTGGCTTCGATGCCTGGCCTCGCGGGGCTAACCCGCGCCAGTGTGCCACCGCTGCTGATGGTGCAGGCCTTTATTGCCACACTGGTTCTAGGTTGCGTCGGTGGTGCGTATCCCGCCTGGTACGCCTCGCGTCTGCCACCGGTGTTGGCCTTGAGCTATGGTGGCGCCTGGGCACAGAGCCACGTAACGCGGGCGCCGCTCGGAGGTATGGCGGTACGCAATCTGGCACGGCAGCGCACCCGTACGGCGCTGACATTGTTGGGCGTGGGCGTGGCGATCATCGCTCTGGTCAGCATCGGCGGGCTCACAGAGGGCGCCATGGCCAGCTTTAACTCGATCGTGTCTGACTATGAGATTGCCGTGACCGAGGGCGGGCAGGCCGACACTTCTCTGAGTGTCATCGAGATGCGCGATCTTGAGACGATCGAGGCCCTACCCGAGGTGCAGTATGTCAGTGGCGTCATCCTTGGCGTCGTCAATCTCCCCGGCCAGCCCTTTTTCGTCATAACGGGGCGCTCGCGCAGCGACCCCAGTTTGCTCAAGGCCAACGTTCGCGAGGGCAAGCTCATCGATGGTTCGCGCCAGATATTGCTGGGGTGGAACGCCGCGCGCTCACTAGGTAAAGGTGTAGGCGATCGTATTCAGATGCTGGGGTCGAGCTTTACTGTGGTGGGCATTGTCGAGACTGGGGCGGCCTTTGAGGACAATGGTGGCGTGATCGATCTGCGAGATGCGCAGCGACTGATGAAAAAGCCCCGTCAGGTGATGATGGCTCAGGTAAAGCTTGTTGACCCGCGTACCGCCGATGAAACTCTTGCCCTGCTCTCATCGACGTACCCCCATCTGCTTTTCTCCAAGTCGGCCGAGTTCACCGAGAACTTGCCAGATATGCAGATGAGCAACAAGATGTTCGGCGCTATCTATGCGCTGACATTGCTGGTGGGTTCCGTTGCCCTAATGAACACCATGGTGATGAGCGTATACGAACGCACTCGCGAGATCGGTGTTCTGCGGGCCCTCGGCTGGCGCCGGCGCCATGTGTTGGTGCAGATGCTCTCCGAGTCAGTCATCCTGACACTCTTGAGTGGGGTGGTGGGCATCTTGGTTTCCATGGCGCTCATGGCTGTGCTGCGACGTCTGCCTGGCGTTGGCCTGTACGGCCCCATGTTTATCGTGCCGCCCAAGGTTGCCCTGCAGGCCCTGATCATCTGCGTGGGGCTGGGCTTGTTGGGTGGCCTGTACCCTGCCTGGAGAGCGACGCGCTTTAGCCCCGTCGAGGCCTTGCGCTACGAATAGTCTGGCGCGGGCCTTAGGTCGTCGGCACCGATGGGCGCTTGGTGAGGACGCACGGGCGACGTATAATCAACACGAGACCTCAAGAATTGAACCATAGGTGCATCAATGGATGATCAGACGTCGGGTGGCAACATCGTTATCAGGGTTCTGTTGGGGCTGTTGGCCGCGGCAGTCGTGTTTGTGCTTGGCCTGGGCAGTGGCGCAGGCATCATGTGGCTGGCGGGCTCCGACTCTAGCGCAAAGCTGGGCGGCCAGAGCGCCGAGCCTAGTACCTGGCAGCAAAAGGGTCAGCTCCTCGATGACATCCGCGAGATCCTGCAAGATGAGTACATTGAGCCCGCCGCTCTGGATGATCAAAGGATGATCTATGGCGCGGCCGCAGCCATGGTGGCCGCCGTGGGCGATCCGCACACGGCCTTTGTGGAGCCAGCCGCGGCTGCCATCCTCGATGAGGACATGCAGGGCTCGTTCGAGGGCATTGGTGCCACCGTCGATATGGTCGATGGGAAGGTGGTTATTGTGCGCCCGTTGCCCGGCAGTCCCGCTGAGGGCGCGGGCATCAAGGCGGGCGATGTGGTCTTGGCGGCCAACGATGCATCGCTTGAGGGGCTGTCGCTGACTGATGCCATCACATTGATCCGTGGCCCACGTGGCTCAAAAGTGGCGCTACTGATACAACGCGAGGGGGTGGCCGAGCCCTTTGTGGTCGACGTGGTGCGCGACCGGATCGAGCTAGAGACGATCGAGTACCGCATGCTCGACGATAACATCGCCTACGTGCGTTTGGCCGAGTTCAACGCCATAGCTGGCGACAAGCTTGACGACGCCCTCAAGGAGTTGATGGCAGCCAACCCCCAGGGCCTTGTCGTCGACCTACGCGACAATCCAGGCGGGTATCTCCATGTCGCCGTTGCAGTGGCTGGTCAGTTTCTTGAGCCGAATACGCTGATCCTGACCGAGCAGTTGCGCGACCGCCCTGCTGAAGAGTTTCGTGTGCGCGGTGCGGGCCGTGCTACCAAGGTGCCTCTGGTCATCCTGATCAACGGGGGCAGCGCTTCGGCGTCAGAGATCGTTGCTGGCGCGGTGCAAGATCACGAGCGCGGCACGCTCGTGGGCGAGACTAGCTTTGGCAAGGGCTCTGTGCAGCAGACGCACACCCTCAGCGACGGCTCGAGTCTGCGCGTCACCATCGCGCGCTGGCTGTTGCCCGATGGGCGTAACCTGGATGGTGATGGCATCGTTCCTGACGTTGAGGTCGAATACACTGTTGAGGACTTTGAGGCAGACCGAGACCCGCAGCTAGAGACAGCGGTTGAGCTGTTGCAGCGTCAGGGGCGTTGACATGGCCAGGACGAACAAGCGCGAGCTAGAGCATGGCGGCAACCGGACGATCGCCAATAATCGCAAGGCCTTCCATGACTATAGTATCGATGACCGCTACGAGGCTGGCATCGTTCTCGCCGGGTCAGAGATCAAGTCGATTCGTGCTGGCCGCGTCAATCTGCGCGACAGCTATGTGGCCTTTCGCGATGGTGAGGCCTGGCTGGTCGGCACGCATATCTCGGGCTACAACCAGGCCAGCTACCTTGACCATGAGCCGTTGCGTGACCGCAAGTTGTTGCTGCACAAGCAAGAGATTGCGCGTCTGCGAGCACGCGTTGAGCAGCGTGGCTATACGGTGGTGCCGCTACGGCTCTACCTGAAGGATAACCGCGCAAAGGTAGAGATCGGTCTGGCGAGGGGCAAACGCGAGTATGACAAGCGCGAGGCTATCGCCGAACGAGACAGCAAGCGGAGCATCGAGCGCGAGCTGAGAGAGCGCTTGCGCTGAGCAGAATCGTGATAGATCGAGCGGGGAGGGTCAAAGACCCTCCCCGCTCGCTGCCTAGAGGTAGCGCCCGATGAGCGGCCGGAGCATCTCGACGCGATCGGGCGGCATCTGATCGCGAGCAGTCATCAGGGCTCCCGCCAGCGCTGATCCGCATCCACATGCGCGCTCGGCCATAGCCACACGCTCGACGGCGCCCCGGATGATGCGTTTGGCGGCTTCTACGTTGGCCTGCATGTTAGCGACCACCATATCCACCGTCACCGATTCTTCGCTCTCGTGCCAGCAATCATAGTCGGTGACCATTGCCACCGTGCAGTAGCAGATCTCGGCTTCGCGCGCCAGTTTCGCCTCGGGCAGGGCGGTCATGCCGATGAGATCACCGCCGATCTGCCGATAAAAGTGAGATTCGCTCTTGGTCGAGAACTGGGGGCCCTCCATGACGACCATGGTGCCCCCGCGGTGCATGGGGGCCTGGGCCTGGATGCCGGCCTGGTAGACGATCTCGCTCAACACGGGGCAGAACGGCTCGGCAAAGGCGATGTGCGCTACGATCCCCTCGCCGAAAAAGCTCGCAGGGCGCACGCCCTTGGTGCGATCGATGATCTGGTCGGGGATCACGATCTGACGCGGGGCCAGCTCCTCGCACAGGCTCCCCACAGCACTGATCGACAGGATATGCGTTACCCCGAGTGATTTGAGCGCCCAGATATTGGCTCGTGCAGGCAGCTCGCTGGGGCTGATGGTGTGACCGCGCCCATGACGAGGTAGAAACGCCACGCGCACTTTCTCGAGGTCGCCGACAACGATCTCGTCACTGGGCTTGCCATAGGGTGTATCGGGCCACACCGTTTCGACGTTCGTTAGGCCTTCGATCGAGTACAGCCCGCTGCCGCCGATCACACCGACACGCACCTGCTCCATAACCGACACCTCCCTGATGGATGCCTCACCAGTATAGTACCAGCCTGGTAGTGACTCAAGCGCAGCACTCAGGCACCCGTGTGGCTGTTTCAGCTGCTCTTTGGCCATCTGGCTCTGCAGGGATGGCACAGGGTTCTGGCACACGTTGACCGCTTGTACCCACCGATGCTTCGCAGCGCCATGCCGTCGCTTGCATTTGCCCTGATGCATGGTATAATACTATGTGTTTTGGGGATGACAGGCTTCGACAGGGAGGGCTGGTCAGCGGTTGCAGGCCGGGGCGCCTCACCCCGTCATCAAGGGGCAACGCACACAAGTGCCAATACCAAGACAACTCCGGCTTTTGCGCTCGCCGCGTAAGCGGTAGAGCATAATCGCCACTGAGCGATACGTCGCTCACGTTCACCCTGGCCTTTGCCCGAGAGGTTGGGAGTGGGCGTAATCAAATCGGGATGCTAGCTGGGCGACACCGATACACCAGCACAAGATGAATCGGTTGGCGAACTCGTGACCCTGTCGATCGGGGCCGGGAACGCAAGACACAAATAGATCGACTATGCCTGTAGTAAGCTTCTGGACGAACTCTTTGGACGCGGGTTCGATTCCCGCCATCTCCACTGGGTGCAATCCGTCTCACATTGGGTGGACGGTCACCATAGGTAAGGGAGACACGCCCTGTATGACCGTGTCCGGAAAGTTGAGCTCTTCGCCAAGGACCAACTTTCGAGTATCTAGTTTTTGTGGCGAAAGAGGAGTACGGGTACTGTGAACATCTATGTCGGCAATCTCCCTTATCGGACCTCGGACGAGGATCTCAACACGCTGTTTGCGCCGTTTGGCGAAGTCGAGTCAGCTCGCGTCATCATCGACCGCGAAACTGGCCGTTCGCGCGGCTTTGGCTTTGTTGAGATGGCAGACGACGAACAGGCTCTGGCGGCCATCGAGGGTTTGAATGGCTCTGACTTTCAGGGTCGCCCGCTGACGGTCAACCAGGCCAGGCCTCGCGCCGCTGGCGGCGGTGGCGGTGGTGGTGGCTTCCGTGGTGGCCCTCGCGGTGGTTCGCGCGGCGGCGACTCGGGCGGCTTTGGCCGTGGCGGTGGCCGCGGCGGTTTCGACCGCTTCTAGGTTGCTGATCAAGCAGACGATCCCGCTCGAAAGAGCGGGATCGTTCTTTTTACACGGGCCTGCCGTTTGCTCAAGTCTCTGGCCACTAGGTGCGATGCCTACCAGAAGCGGTCGTCGACATCCTCCCAGAACACATGCTCCTGCCAGGCCCTGTCGAAAGCGATGCGTGCCTGCATAAAGGCTTTGACGATGCGGCGTACTGTGCGCTCTCGCTGCGCCGGAGGCATGCCCTGGGTCTCTCGTATGTAACTGACAGTGCGGCCGAAGAAGACAGGCAGCATGGCCTCGGCCACCCGATCGGGGTCTCCCTCGCCCGCATTGTAGCTCAAGGCCATGTCGAGTACGCACTCGGCCCACAGCGGTATGGGAAAGGTGAACTCGCTGTCTGACGCCGCCGCCAGAGACAGCACCCGTTCGAGTCGTTCAGGAAGCAACACCTCAGATAGCTGGTCGGAATAGCGTTCCAGACCCTCGCGCATACTGGCCAACAGCACGGCCTCACAGTCTGGGCCTGGCACCTCGCGGTCCTTGCAGTGTCCGCCCTTGAGGGGCACGTGAAGCGGGGGTGCGTCATCCCTCTCCCACCGCGAGCGTTCGGCGGAGAGAAGCCTAAAGAGAGCCATAGTGGTATGGATGATGCGCGGGTCGAGCAGCGCGCCGGGGTCGCCGCTGATCTCACCACGGTAGCCGAGGTCGACCTGCGACACTTGATGACGGTGGATGACGGCAAACGTCGACAACCACGCATTGACGCCATAGCGCGCGATGTTGGTCTCCCAGACGTCACACGAGGCCAACTGGGCCGCCAGAGCGCCTGATACGGCAAACTCGGGGGCCAGCGGGTCGCGTAAGTCAGTGTTGAAGAAGGCACGTACAAAGGGATACGATAGATTGTCGTTGAGGGCAGCCGAGTATGCGCTGCGATGGTAACAGCCGAAGGTGGCGGCGTCGCCATGCAGCACCGGGCCAGCGAGCGAAGGCAGCCATTCGGCTGTGATGCCGGGAGCCTGCGCCTCGAACACAACGCACGCCTTGACGTTGAGCCTGCCCGCCGCCTCTAGGATGGCGCGGATGGAGCTGCCTTTGCCCGTCTGTCCCTGATAGACGGTCAATAGCTTGACCACATTCAGCGGGGTGGGCGCATTAGCGATGATCTCAACAGTTTCATCGGATGACCCACCGTCCGCATTCATCAAGACGATGCGGCGGTCGGGGAAATACGTCGCAATACCTTCGACTACTGCCGCGACAACCTCGCCCAGCGTGCGCGCGTTGCGGTGCGTCGGTATGCCGATGAGCATATCAGCCCGACCGATGCGGTTCAGCTCTCGGTGGGCCTCGTTGTCCAGCCCAGACTCGTACATGAGAATGCCCAGGTCGTGATTCGCCATCCCTACCTCACTCTTGCTCGCTCACCCGCACTGCCGCCAGATTGGCCGCTTCGGCGGGGCTGGCCTGCCCCCGCAGAACGCTGGCTGTGGCCCACATGAGGCTCCTGTTGAGCAGGTCATAGTCAGCGACGGCCGGGGCTGGCTGTGCCTCTGTCAGTAAAAGTGTCAGGGGGCCATGCCACGGGCTCGCCGTATTCGCGTCAAGGGCTGACCGTACTGCCGGCAGATGATAGGTGCGCATTGAGAGCACTCGTTGCTGTTCGTCTCTGAGGGAGGCGTGTACGAGCTCGATCGCCAGTTCGCGGTGTTGCTTATCGGTTGTCAAGACCACCCAGGCCATTGTATGCGCCACCGACACAGGGGCGTCTCCGCTAGGGGGGATGGGCGCGATCTGAGTCGTGGGCATGCTATCACCACCGCGCAGCAACTGGGCCGAGGTGGAGACCGCCATATCCACCTTGTCGGTGGCATACGCAGCCCAGCTTTGGTCGACATCGAGGGTCTCAACGGCGTCGGCATGGATGCGTCCGGCCTCGCGGCCCAGTTGTACGGCACTGAGCGCGCGCGTGAGCGCCGTTGTATCGATCTGAGGCGCAACTGTCGCCGTGTGCCCCGCCTCGGATAGGTAGAGCGTCAGAATGGTATCGCTACTGCTTGCAGCTGGTGCTGCTGGGAAGAGCAGCGCAAGATCGCCGCTGAGCAGCTGCCCCCACGTCGCGGGGGGGGCGGCCAATGTAGCGACGTCGTAGATGAGCAGAGGGATGTCGACACAGAGGGGAGCGCCGAAAGCGACCCCGTCGATCATGACAGCCTCTTGGCTAGAGGGCCAGATCTCTTGCCACACCGTCGTGGGCAGAGCACCATCCAGGGGCTGCGCCAAGCCGGCCGAGACCAGCGCCTGAAGCTCGGATGCATCGATGAGCATCATATCCGGGAGCCTCTCTGGCACCACTGGGGCGGTTGCCAGGGCGCTCTCGATCATGCCGGCAGGCCCGAGCAAGTCTTTGGTGATGGAAGCAACGCGGACGCCTTTGGGCAACTCAGCCGCCTCGGCAAGGGCATCGATGTACAGCAGCGACCGACCCTGCACCGACATGCTGGCTCGAGCGATCTCTGGCGGTAGCCAGACCTGCAACGTGACGATCGTCTCGCCAGGGCCATCTTCTGAGGGGGGCTCGTCATAAGGCGCTGCAGGCGAGACGCTCACCTCGGCAGTTGCGCCGGGGCTGGGCGTGCTGTGCTGAGCGACAGCAGCGGGCTGTGCACAGCCCGAGAGTGCCAGCCCACAGGTGAATACGGCCACGCACAACCACGCTACCGCGAACCCCAGCGATGAACGGCCGTGGCCGCGCTGTTTGGACGGTGACAAGAAGCCCTCCAACCCGCGCAGATGGAACGGCGACACGATCACGCAATATTATAGCACAACTACCCAGCTTACCCATGCCTTCGATTGGAGACATGGCCCCACTGGGCATCCCATGCGTTGACCATAGTGCTCGGCGATAGTAGCATCCAGGGCAGCATAGGAATGAGGTGCGGCATGGCAGAGTTGGTGTTCTGTGGCGAGGCACTGGTCGAAGTAATGCGCACCGAGCTCGATCTGCCTCTTGATCGCCCTGGCCCGCTGACGGGCCCTTACCCTTCAGGGGCCCCCGCTATTGCGGCGAGCGCAGCGGCTCGCCTGGGAGCCTCGACTGCCTTTGTCGGCTGTGTCGGCCAGGATGGCTTTGGCGACTGCATCACGGCTCGATTGCGGGCAGATGGCATCGATTGCAGCGGTCTACGGCGCGATCTCAGCGCATTGACAGGTATTGCTTTTGTGTCCTATCGCAGCGATGGCAGTCGCTCGTTCATCTTCCACCTTCAAGATTCGGCTGCTGGGCGGGTGAGCGCCGCGCAGATCACTGATGAGCTGCTGGCAGATGTACGCTGGGTGCACATCATGGGATCATCGCTCAGCGGTGGGGCAGCCCTGCGAGACACCTGCTACACACTGGCCAACCGCGTGGTGGCGTGCGGTGGGCACGTGTCTCTAGACCCGAATCTGCGGCCCGAGCTCATGCCGCTGGAGCAGATTCGCGCTGTGTGCGAGCCGGTACTGGAATTGGCCAGCGTGGTGATGCCCAGCGGCCCCGAACTGCAGGCTCTGACGAGCTGTGACTCTGCAGCCGAGGGTGTGGCGCAGCTTCTAGAGCGCGGCGTTGATCTCGTAGCCCTCAAGCTAGGCGAGCGCGGCTCGGCGCTGTTCACCGTCCAAGGTCGCCTCGATGTGCCCGCCTATTGTGTTACCGAGGTAGACCCCACTGGCGCTGGCGACTGCTATGACGCAGCGCTGCTGGTGGGGCTTGCGCGAGGCTGGCCTCTGGAAAAGGCCGGGCGCTACGCCAACGCAGCCGGAGCTCTGGCGACGACGCGGCGCGGCCCGATGGAAGGTGCCGCCACGCATGCCGAGGTGGTCGCGCTCATGGCGGCTCAGGGTAGGCCGCTTGGCTAGTCTTTAGTCGGTTCTGCCAGCAGCCGCTCCAGCGTCTGGTGCTCGATTCTGACCCCGAGCCGTGCGGCGAGGTGGCCACTTAGCCGCCGCTGCACCTCGGTCATTGGAGGTGCAGCGCCCAATTCGAGGGCCATGCTAGTAACGCCACCATCGCGGATTCCACAGGGCACAATCAGGTCCCAGTGTGCCATGTCGGGCGCCACATTGAGGGCCAGACCATGGAAAGACACCCCTCGGCGAATACGCACACCCAAGGCCGCGATCTTGTTATTGCCAACCCATACGCCGATGACGCCCTCACGGCGGTTGGTGTGTAGGCCATAGCCTCCCAGTGTGTCGGCGATGGCGTCCTCGAGGGTATGCATCAAGTCGCTGGCCCCTAATCTCAGCCCAGGCAGGTGTAAGATGGGATAGGCGATCAGTTGGCCAGGGCCATGGTAGGTCACATCGCCGCCACGTTCGACGGCGATGAGATCGATGCCCATGTCCTCGAGCACCTCGGCGCTGGCGAGCACGTTGGCCGGGTCGGCACGCCGTCCCAAAGTGATGACGGGGGCATGTTCCACCAACAGCAGCGTATCGGGGATCTCGCGAGCGATACGGCGCTCGACAAGGGCATGCTGCAACTCCCATGCTGGCCGGTAGGCCATGCGGCCCAGGTCGACGGCCCACAAGGGCGGTCGCGACGACGCCATGCTCACGGGCGTTCTCCCAGGCGGGCACCGATGAGATCATCACGACCGCGCGCCAGTGCGGCAGCATCCATGGCCCGCTTGCCCGCCAGCTGTAGCCGCTCGAGCTGTAGTACGCCTTTGCCTGTGGCTACACCAATGTTGTCGGCAAGCGCCAGCACGGTGCCAGGCTCTTCCCCCCCTGGCGACGCGGTGCTCACAGATGCAGCCAGAATCTTCAGAAGCTGACCATGCAGGGTGGTATAGGCCCCTGGCCAGGGGTCAAAGGCGCGTACCTGGCGGTCGATGGCTACAGCACGCTGGGACCAATCGATGGCAGCTTCTTGTCGCGAGATCGGGGGGGCCTGTGAGGCCAGGCAATCATCCTGAGGCCGAGGCTTGAGCTCGCCACGCAGCCAGGCGGGCAGGGTGTCGCCAAGTAGCGCCGCCCCCAGAGCGGCGAGGCGCGTCGTCAACGTGGCGGTCGTCTCGCGGGTGTCGATCTCCAGCTCTGCTTGGGCGATGATGGGCCCCGTGTCCATACCCGCGTCGGTCAACATCAGGGTGATGCCAGTGTGCTCGTGCCCCTCCAAGATAGCTCTGGCGATGGGCGCCGCGCCTCGCAGCAGCGGCAGGAGTGACGCATGTACGCCGATGCAGCCATGCGGCGCTGTCTCGAGCACAGATTGTGGTAGGATCTGCCCATAGGCGGCCAGCACAAAGACATCGGCCTCGAGTGCGCATAGACGTTCCAGGGCGTCTCGGTCTCGACGGAGTCGTTCGGGCTGCAGCACCTCGATGCCCTGCGTCTGGGCCAGCGCCTTGACGGGTGGCGTCTCAAGCCGACGCCGGCCGCGTCCAACCTTACGGTCCGGTTGTGTGACGACCGCGACTACCTCGTGAGCGTTGATCAGCGCCCGTAACGCTGGCAAGGCAAACTCTGGCGTTCCGAAGAAGACTACTCGAGCCATGGGCAATCCTTTCGTGTTTGGCGCTGATTCTAGCACGGCCCCGCAGTGATACCAACACAAACGCAACCTCGCGCCGTGGTCATCGTATTGTGGGCAAACCTGGGTAGGGGGATGTTCGATGAACCAGGGCAATATGGAGTCGCCCTTTAGCCTGGACGAGAAGGCGCTGCCGAGGCCGCCGACCACCGCCACCGAAAACGAACGTCTGCTGGCCTCGCTGGGATACATCAGCCAGCTATTGCTTCCCTTGCTCATGCCGATTCTGCTTGTTACGAGCAGGGCTACGAAACAGAGCGGCTTTGTGCGGCACCATGCAACGCAGGCCATCGCTCTGGTGGGCGTGGGCGTGCTGTACGATCTGTTGGTGGTGTTAGTGCTGCTCTTAATGCGCAGCCGCCTGTTGCTGATGGCGTTAGGGGCGGCGCTACTGGTGATGTTGCCGGTAGCTATCACGTTGTGGTACGCAATCCATGCCCTTCGCGGGCGCTGGATCGAGATTCCATTGGTCACCAACCTGCTCAAAGACCTGGGGCTGCTCTAGCCCTGCCTTGGCCGCCCACAAAGGCGCACCTATAATGGGCGCGAGCCAAGTCCTGTGGAGGCCTGTTGACTGATCGAGAACGCTGGGTGCTGCGACGCCGCTATGATGAAGGGTTTCAGCTTAGCGTGCCTTGGCTGGATCCGATCCTCGCTCGCATCCTATATGCGCGGCATATCGACTCGCCCGCCTCCATTCATCAGTACCTGGCGCCCCCCGAGGCACCCTCATCCGACCCCTTGATGCTGCCTGACATGCCTCTGGCCGTCGAACGGATCGAGGCTGCGCTGGCTGCCGATGAACAGATCGTCGTCTATGGAGACTTTGATGCCGACGGCATGTGTGCAACGGCGCTGCTGGTGAGTGCGCTGCGAAGGCGGGGCGCTCGCGTAAAGGCCTACATCCCAGACCGCTTTGACGAGGGATATGGGCTCAACGCTGCGGCCGTGGAATCGATCTATGCTGAAGGGACGCGATTGCTCATCACGGTCGACTGTGGCATTCGCTCGTACACTGAGGTGGCCTTGGCCCGCGCCATAGGGCTTGAGGTGATCATTACAGACCACCATTCGGTGCCAGATGCGCTGCCGCCGGCCAATGCCGTGGTCGACCCCAAACGCCCTGACAGCCGCTATCCCTTCAGCGAGCTATCGGGGACAGGTGTGGCCTATGCCCTGGCGCAGACGCTGCTGGGCTCCGCTGCTGAGGAGTATCTCGATCTGGTGGCGGTGGCCACGGTGGCTGACATAGTGCCGCTGTGTGATGAAAACCGTGCGCTAGTGCGTGTGGGCCTCGAGCGGCTGCGTCACCAACCGAGGCCCGGCCTCGCCGCGCTGATGCAGGCTGCCGGGGTCGTTGCAGAGCAGGCCAGGAGCAGCGATGTGGCCTTTCGGCTGGCGCCGAGGCTCAATGCCGCCGGTCGTCTGGCGAATGCCAGGTTAGGCTACGACTTGCTCGCGAGTGAGACAATCGACGAGGCGCGCCCCTTGGCTGCCGAACTCGATGCTCTCAATCAGAAGCGGCAGGAGCTACTGGAACAGCAGTGTCACCAGGCGCGACAGCTCCTGGCGCCTCAGCCCGACGATCTGTGCCTGTTTGTGGCCGCTGAGGGGCTGCACCAGGGGCTGGTGGGCCTGATTGCCAGCCGTCTTTGCGAGGAGCACTATCGACCTGCCTTTGTGATGACGGCCAGCGACGGCGCCTACACCGGTTCGGCCCGTAGCATAGAGGGTTTTCACGTCACGCGTGCACTCGAGGGCTGCGCCGATTTGCTGCTGCGGTTTGGGGGCCACGAGGCGGCGGCAGGCTTTACGCTCCCTGTCGACAACTATGACGTCTTTGCCAGCAGACTTCTCGCCCAGGCAGCCGACGCGCTCAGCGATCAGGACCTTGTGCCCAGCCGACGCGTCGATGCCATCGTCAGTCTCGGAGAGCTATCAGTGCAGACACCACTTGCGCTGGACGCTTTGGGGCCATTTGGCGAAGGCCATCCGGAGCCCTTGTTGGCGTCGCGGGGGGTGGTGATCAGAGAAGTGCGGCGCATGGGTCGCGATGGGCGGCACCTGCGGCTGCGTGTTTCGAGCGACAATGGTTCCATCAAGTGTGTCGGATGGGGCATGGGCGCTCTGGGCGAGCAATATGCTGCGGGGCAATGTGTTGACCTGCTCTACTCTCCGGAGGTCGACACCTACAACGGTAACGCCTCGCTGCAGCTAAGCCTTGTCTCGATGCGCCCAGCGCAGTAAGGGCTGTATTCTGTCCTCCTGATGGCCGCCTACCTATCCCCCATACGGAGGATGGAATGGGCGGCGCGACATGCTAGACTGACCCAGAACAACCGACCTGATCATCTCAGACGATGCAAGGCAGCGCAGCCGCCCTATCGGGGCGGCTGCGCTGCTTTCAGGAGAGGATGTCTGTGGCCCTTTCGATGTCAACTGCCACCTTTGTCGTCGATCGAGACGAGACGCGCTGCATCACTTGCCAGGTTTGCGTGCGGCAGTGTGCCAACGATGTGCACTATTACGATGAGGACGGCGATCGCGTCCTCTCCAGAGATGATGCCTGTGTGGGCTGCCATCGCTGCGTCAGCCTGTGCCCCACGCGAGCGCTTGTGATCCGCCAGAACCCCCTTGAGTTTCGCCCTCACGCCAACTGGACCGCAGGTAGACTGCGCGACATCTACAAGCAGGCCGAGACGGGCGGCATGCTACTGACTGGCATGGGCTGCGACCAGCCCTATCGCATCTACTGGGACCATATGCTGCTCAATGCCTCGCAGGTGACCAACCCGTCTATAGACCCGATGCGCGAACCGATGGAGTTGCGCACCCTTCTAGGGCGCAAACCTGAGAGGCTCGCTTTCGAGCAGGGCGGCGCCCTCGCCGCCGAAGCCGTCCCTGGCCCACAGCTCGAGTTGTCGATCCCGGTGATGTTTTCGGCAATGTCATATGGCTCGATCAGCATCAACGCCTGCCAGTCACTGGCGCGGGCTGCTCGTCAGGTGGGGACTTTCTATAACACAGGTGAGGGTGGTCTACACCCCGGGCTCTACGCCTATGGGGCCAACACCATCGCCCAGGTGGCCTCTGGCCGCTTTGGCGTTCATCTCGACTACCTGAATGCAGTGGCCGCCCTGGAGATCAAGATCGGCCAGGGCGCCAAGCCGGGTATCGGAGGCCATCTCCCCGGTGAGAAGGTTACGCCCGATGTCTCACGGACGCGTATGATCCCACAAGGCGCTGACGCTTTATCGCCTGCGCCCCACCACGATATCTACTCAATCGAAGACCTGCGGCAGTTGATCTATGCCCTCAAAGAGGCGACGCACTACGCCAAGCCCATCAGTGTCAAAGTCGCGGCAGTGCACAACATCGCACCCATCGCCAGTGGCATCGTGCGGGCGGGGGCTGATATCGTGGCTATCGATGGCATGCGGGGAGGCACGGGCGCCGCTCCGACGGTTGTGCGCAACAATGTTGGCATCCCCATTGAAGTGGCACTGGCCGCCGTCGACCAGCGTCTGCGTGACGAAGGTATCCGGCATTGCGCATCCATCATCGCCGCTGGGAGCTGCCGTAGCAGCGCTGATGTGCTCAAGGCCATTGCTCTGGGCGCTGACGCAGTTTATGTCGCCACCAGCGCCCTGGTCGCAATGGGCTGCCATCTCTGTCAGAACTGCTACACCGGGCGCTGCAACTGGGGTATTGCCACCCAAGACCCATATCTCACCAAGCGGCTGAATCCCAACATCGGCGAGCGCCGGCTCGCCAATCTGCTACGAGCCTGGTCGCTCGAGATCAAAGAGATGATGGGAGGCATGGGCATCAACGCTATCGAGAGCCTGCGCGGCAATCGCGATCATCTCCGCGGTGTGGGTCTAAATCAGGTGGAGCTGGATGCCCTGGGCATCAAGGCAGCGGGCTGCTAGGGGGCAGGATGAAGCGCATTGTGATCCACGAAGAGCACTGTATCGGCTGCCGGCTATGTGAGGTGTACTGCCTGGTGGCACACTCGACTTCACGTGACATCATCAAAGCGTTCAAGACCGAGCGCAAGACCGTGATGCCGCGTGTGCTGGTCGAAGAGGATGGGCCCATCTCATTTGCGCTGCAATGCCGCCAGTGCCAGGACCCGAGCTGTCTCGAAGCCTGCATCTCGGGCGCCATGCACCGCGACGAGCGCACCGGCGCCATCATCTGTGACGAGTCTCGGTGTGTGGGCTGCTGGATGTGCATCATGGTCTGCCCCGTGGGGGCCATTCAGCAGAACCTGCTGGGCACTCAGGTGGCCAGCAAGTGCGATCTATGCTATTTCGCCGATGTTCCGGCCTGTGTTGCCAATTGCCCCAATGAGGGCCTCACGTACGAGGTAATCGACGAGGAGGCGCGGCTGTGAAAGTGGTCATTGTCGGCAACTCGGCGGCAGCTGTGGGGGTGGTCGAGGCGATGCGAGCTCAGGATCAGCGCGCTCAGATCATGATGATCTCCGAAGAGCCTCATCCAATCTACTCCCGGCCACTGCTCGATCATTATCTCGCCGCCAAGATACCGCGAGCGCGGCTCGCCTATCGATCGGCCGACTTTTACACACGTCATGACGTGACGCCGCTGCTCGAAACGCGCGTTGTGGCCCTCGACACTGCTGCTCGGTGCGTCACCACAGCCGATGGCCGCTCCATAGACTATGAGCGTCTGGTTATCTGTACGGGCGGCGCGCCGATTGTTCCCCCTGTCGACGGACGTGAGGCGCAAGGGGTCTTCACCTTCGCCCGCCTTGGCGACATCGAGGGCATCGATCGCCTGATTGCGTCGCAGCAGGTGCATAGCGCGGTGGTGGTAGGCGCCGGTATGATTGGCATCAAAGCAACCGATGCACTCTCGCGCCGAGGCATACGGGTCACCATGCTCGAGTTGGCACCGCGCATTCTCAGTGCTGCCCTCGATGACGCTGCTTCAGCGATCCTCGCAGCGCGGCTGCAAAGCGCTGGCGTCGACGTCCGCACGGGCAACACCGTCACCGCCATCAACAGCACCCATGGGCGTGTTAGCAGCGTCACGCTACAAGATGGAGGCGAGCTCGCGGCGCAACTCGTCGTCTTTGGGATTGGCGTGCGCCCCAACGTCGCCTTGGTCTCTGGAACTGACATCGCAGTCAACCGCGGCATCATCGTCGATCGCACCATGCGGACCACGGTATCCGATATCTATGCCGCTGGTGATGTTGCTGAGGCTTACGACCTGGTAGTAGATATGAACCGCATCGTGGCCATCTGGCCCAACGCCTATCGACAGGGGGCCATTGCGGGTGCGCAGATCGTTGGGCTCGACGCGCATGATCGCGGCGGCGTGGCCATGAACGCTATCGAAGTGCAGGGGCTGGCCGCCATGGCTATCGGCAGCGCCAACGCCGAGGGTGCCGAATATGAGGTGCTATGCGAGGGCGATCCTGTGGCCGAGCGCTACAAGCGTCTGGTGCTGCAAGACGGGCGGCTCGTCGGGGCCATTCTTGTGGGGCAGATCAACCGCGCCGGCGTTTACACTGGTCTCATACGTACGCGCATGGATGTCAGCGCCTATCGTAAGCAGCTCATGGGCGATGGCTTTGGGCTTTTGTCTCTGCCCGAGCACTATCGCAAGCACATCGTCACCGGCCAGGGCATCGAGGTCTAGGGGGAAACATGACCTGGGCATCTTCCGAGAACCGCTATCGCGACGACAAGGCATTCGACGCCTGTGGGCTGATCGGCTTCATCGACACCTCCGGCCAGCTACACAGTGGCGCGCGCATCGCCAGTGCGCTCGATAGTATGAGAGAACGTGGCAACGGTCTGGGCGCGGGCTTTGCTGCTTATGGGCTCTATGGCGAGCTGCCCGACTGCTATGCCCTGCACGTCATGTGTCAGCAAGAGGCCCAGCGCCTCGATCTCGACACCTACTTACGCAGAAACCTAACCGTGGTGCATGATGAGCCGATCCCTCATCGGCCGGTGCCGGGTATCGCTGGGGCGCCGGTGCTGTGGCGCTACTTTTGTCGCCCTTCCGTAGAGTTAACCGAGGCAGAGGGCGACGATCTTGTAGTGCGCCATGTGATGCACCTCAACAGCACCCAGGCGGGGGCGTTCGTCTTCTCGAGTGGCAAGAACATGGGCGTGTTCAAGGGAGTAGGGCACCCGTCCGAGATCGCCGAGTTCTATGATATCGATGCTTACCGGGGCTATATGTGGACGGCGCACAACCGCTTTCCAACCAACACGCCAGGGTGGTGGGGCGGCGCCCATCCGTTTGGCCTCCTGGACTGGTCAGTGGTGCACAACGGAGAGATCTCTTCGTACGGTGCCAATCGCCGCTATGTCGAAGCGCACGGTTATCGCTGCACCATGCAGACCGACACCGAGGTGATCACCTATGTGGCCGATCTGCTGATGCGGCGCCACGGAATCCCTGCGGCGCGTGCAGCTCAGGTGATGGCGGCCCCTCTGTGGGAAGAGATCGCCATGGCTTCTCTCGATGAGCAGCGTGTGCTAACTGCTCTGCGTCAGACCTACGCCCCGCTGCTACTGAATGGGCCTTTCTCCATTATTCTGGCGCGAAATGACGAGTTTATGGCGCTGACTGATCGTGTGCGGCTACGCCCGCTGGCAGTGGGGGTGAGCGGCGATCGGCTGATCGTTTCGTCGGAGCTCGCCGCCGTGCATCTGCTAGAGCCCGAGCTCGATTACACGTGGACGCCCATGGGTGGCGAGGCGATCATCGGCCGGTTGGGCCAGCGACCGACTGCCCCAGCTGAGGTCTTGCGCAGTGAACTCTACGCTCGTGAGGTATACGCCCATGTCTGAGGCAACTCTTTCGCTGGTGAGCGATCGCATCGTATTTGAGGGCAATCGGGCTATCGTTGATGCCTTGGGGCTCCACTACCGTGACCTTAACCAGTTGCTCTGGACGTTGACTGAGGCGGGCGCTGAGGATCTACTGGTGCGCAATGTCAACGGACATCGCTACATCGGCACCAATCTTCGCCAGCGAGTTCGCGTTGTACTAGAGGGCGTGCCTGGCAACGATCTTGGCGCGTTTATGGACGGCCCCGAGATCACCTGCTCGGGCGATGCCCAGGACGGTTGCGGTAACACCATGAACAGTGGCCGACTGGTGATCAACGGTTCAGCCGGTGATATACTGGGGCACTCGATGCGGGGAGGGCAGCTCTACGTAAGGCGCAACGTGGGCTATCGCGTGGGCATCCATATGAAGGAATACGGCGATACGCGGCCTGTCATCGTTATTGGTGGGACGGCGCAACACTTTGTGGGCGAGTACATGGCCGGCGGCATGCTGATCTTGCTTGGCAGACACCTTGGGCCAGCAGAGGTACATCCCTCACGCTATATTGGCACAGGAATGCATGGTGGTGTAATGTATGTGCGCGGTCGTGTGGATGAGCACTTCCTCGGCAAAGAGGTTGGCATCGCTGACCCAGAACCAGCCGATATGATGATCGTGGGCCAGTATGTGCAAACGTATGGGCGATTGTTTGGCGTCGATGTGGACGATCTCCTGACGGACCCGTTCGTCAAGCTCTATCCCAAAACCAAACGGCCGTATGGACGGCTGTATGCCTATTAGGAGGTGCCATGCTTTCAGCGCTGCGCCTGGACTGCGTTGCCGAGACGGCACGCATCGTCGCGTTCATTCGCCATCAGATGGATGGCGCGGGGCTCAGGAGGGCGGTGATTGGGCTATCCGGGGGCATTGACTCTGCCCTCGTTGCAGCGCTTTGCGCGCAGGCCCTCGGCCCTGACCAAGTCAGGGCCGTTCTCTTGCCCTACCGCACCAGCAACCCTGATAGCGAGGCTCATGGGCGACTTGTGGCCGATGCCCTGGGGCTCGAGGTGCAGCGCTTTGATATCAGCGCTATGGTGGATGCAATCGTGGCGCAGCAGCCCGCTATGTCTGGGGGGCGTAAGGGTAACGTCATGTCTCGCTGTCGCATGATCTACCTGTACGATCAGTCAGCGGCATGCGGCGGCCTGGTGGTGGGCACCAGCAATCGCACCGAGACGTTGCTCGGTTACTTTACGCTCTATGGCGATGGCGCCGCCGCACTCAAGCCCATTGCGCATCTCTTCAAGTGTCAGATTCGCCAGCTTTCAGCTCATCTGGGCCTGCCAGACGTCGTCGTTAACAAGGCGCCCAGTGCCGACCTGTGGGCCGGCCAAACCGATGAGGGCGAGCTCGGCTTTAGCTATGACGACGCCGATCAGGTGCTTTACCTGCTGACCGAAGAGCAGCAGGCGATAGAGCAAGTCGCCGCCCAGGGCTGGGACGCCGACACTGTGCGAGCTATCGAAGGACGGATGCGGCGCAACGCTTTCAAGCTGCGGCCGGCGGCAGAGCTCTCTCTCTGCCGGGGAGGTTGTGTATGATCTCGGGGTCGCAGGGCATCCTGGTTCTCGAAGACGGTAGCGTTTTTCACGGCCGTTCGGTGGCCGCTGAAGGAGAGTGGGTTGGCGAGGTGGTGTTCAACACCGCCGTAGCCGGCTATCAAGAGGTGCTGACCGACCCCTCGTACTGGGGGCAGATGGTCTGCTTTACCTATCCGCACCTGGGCAATGTGGGCGTTAACGCGTCTGATGACGAGTCTGGGCGGGTGCACGTGCGCGCAGTGATCGCGCGACAGATCTCTAGGCGGCCAAGCAATTGGCGGTCGACCATGGGGCTGCCCGAGTATCTGCTAAACCAGGGCGTGCCGGCGCTGGAGGGCATCGATACGCGACGGCTCACCCTGCTCTTGCGAGAGGGCGGCGTGATGCGCGCGGCACTGTCTACCGTGAGCGACGATGTCGCCCGGCTGCTCGATATGGCCCGTCAATCGCCTGTGATGAGCGTCCTGCGGCCGATCCCGCTGGTCTCGCGGCAGCAGAGCGAGGCGTGGGTAGATCCGGCCGAAGCGCGCTGGGTGCAGTTCACCGCGGTAAAAGCCGACCTGCCTGGCATCCCCCCGCATGTGGTGGTCATGGACTGCGGTGTCAAGGCTAACATCTTACGGACGTTGCTGAGCGCCGGTGCTCGTGTCACGGTGGTGCCCCACGATACGTCTGCAACCCAGGTTGTGGCGTTACGGCCCGATGGCCTGTTGATCGCCAATGGACCTGGCGATCCCGAGCGGGCTGGGCCAGTCATCGATGCGGTTCGTGAGTTGATGCAAGCGGTGCCTGTGCTGGGCATCTGCATGGGGCAGCAGGTGCTGGCGCTCGCCGCTGGAGCGCGCACCTACAAGATGCGCTTTGGGCATCACGGTGATAACCACCCCGTGCAGAGCCTGCTTACGGGCGCCATCGAGATCACCTCACAGAATCACAACTATGCGGTGGACGCCGATTCATTTGTGGGACTGCCGCTCGAGGTGACCCATCGTAATCTGTACGATGGCACCGTAGAGGGGCTCCGGCACAAGACATTGCCGGTGGCAAGCGTGCAATTCCATCCCGAGGCGGCTCCTGGACCCCATGACAGCCTGCACATCATCTACTCGTTCGTGGCTTCACTGAGCGAGACGCGAGAGGCATAGAGCGATGCCCAAACGTAACGATATCCACAAGATCCTGATCATCGGCTCCGGCCCCATCGTCATCGGCCAGGCCTGTGAGTTTGACTACTCTGGAACGCAGGCCTGCAAAGCACTGCGTGAAGAGGGCTATGAGACGTTGTTGGTCAACTCGAATCCGGCGACGATCATGACCGACCCCGACACGGCCGACATCACCTATATTGAGCCGCTCAACGTGCAGGTGCTTGAGGCGATTATCGCGCGCGAGCGGCCCGACGCTCTTCTGCCGACCATGGGCGGTCAAACTGGTCTGAACCTAGCGATGGATCTGCACCGCGCAGGTATTCTCGAAAAGTATGCAGTCGAGCTGATCGGCGCACGGGCAAGTGCCATCGACATCGCCGAAGACCGCGACCTGTTCAAGCAGGCGATGGTTGAGGCGGGCCTTGAGGTGCCGCGCTCCAGCGCCGTGCGTTCGCTCGAGGCCGCACGCAATGTGCAGGACGAGATTGGCCTGCCCGCCATCATCCGACCATCGTTCACGCTGGGCGGCTCTGGCAGCGGCATCGCGTATAACCGTGAAGATTTCGATCGGATGGTGTCACGCGGGCTCAGCGAAAGCCCTGTGCACGAGGTACTGATCGAAGAGTCAGTCATCGGCTGGAAAGAGATCGAGCTCGAGGTGATGCGCGACGGCGATGGTGGCTATGTGGTCATCTGCTCGATCGAGAACGTCGACCCGATGGGCGTGCACACTGGCGAGAGCATCACCGTGGCGCCGGCGCAAACGCTGACTGATAAGGAATACCAGGTGATGCGTGACCAGGCGCGTATCGTCATGGAATGCGTCGGTGTCGAGACGGGCGGCTCGAATGTGCAGTTTGCTGTGCATCCCGAGACAGGGCGCGTGCTGGTCATCGAGATGAACCCACGCGTGTCGCGCAGCTCGGCGCTGGCCAGCAAGGCCACAGGCTTTCCCATTGCCAAGATCGCAGCCAAGCTGGCTGTAGGCTACCGGCTACACGAGTTGCCCAACGATATCACCCGTGAGACGCCGGCCTCATTCGAGCCCGTGATTGACTATGTGGTGGCCAAGATACCGCGCTGGAACATGGAAAAGTTCCCTCATGCCGATACAACGCTGGGAACCCAGATGAAGTCGGTGGGCGAGGTGATGGCTATCGGGCGGACTTTTAACGAAGCGTTGATGAAGGGGCTCGCAGCGCGAGAAGACAACCGCGATGGCATCTTTGACGAGACTATCGCCGCCCTCGATCCCGAGGATCTGCGGCGTTTGCTGCAAGTGCCCAATCCCGAGCGAATCTTTGCCGTTGTGCCGGCGCTGGATAAGGGCATCTCTTTAGCAGAGATAGCCGGTCTCACGCGTATGGATCCCTGGTTCATCGACGAGATTGCCTCTCTGCGTGACCTGCGCGATCGCGTAGCTGGCAGGCCAATCGCTGAACTCGATGCGGCGCTGCTATACGATCTCAAGCGATCTGGCTTTTGCGATACGCTCATCGGCAGACTGCTCTCGCCAGCCGCATCAGAGCTTGAGGTGCGTGCGCACCGCAAGGCCCTGGGCGTGTTGCCCGTGTATTCGCGGGTGGATACCTGCGCAGCCGAGTTCCCTGCGCACACGCCCTATCTGTACAGCAACTATGAGTCCTGGTGCGAGGCCGAGCCTACCGACCGTGCAAAAATCATCGTGCTCGGCAGTGGCCCCAACCGCATTGGCCAGGGCATCGAGTTCGACTATTGCTGTACGCACGCCTCGTTCGCCTTTCAGGAGATGGGCTACGAGACCATCATGGTCAACTGCAACCCAGAGACTGTGTCGACCGACTATGACGTTAGCGATCGGCTCTACTTTGAGCCACTGACGCTCGAGCACATTCTCAACATCTACGAGCTAGAAAAGCCGCTTGGTGTGATCGTCCAGTTCGGCGGGCAGACGCCGCTCAAGCTGGTGCGGCGCCTTGCCGACGCGGGAGTGCGCATTCTGGGTACCGCGCCCAATGCGATCGACCTGGCCGAGGACCGCGAGCGGTTTGGCGCCTTTATGGACGATCTGGGCTTGCCCATGCCTGAGCACGGCGGGGCGCGGACCGTGGATGAGGCTTTTGCCGTGGCCGAACAGATCGGGTATCCGGTGATCGTGCGTCCGTCCTATGTGCTGGGTGGCCGTGCCATGGCGATTGTGTATGATCGCGCTTCGCTCGAGCAGTATGTGTTCTCGGCCGTCGAGGTCTCTGAAGACAGCCCCTTACTCATCGATCGCTTTCTCGAAGATGCCTTTGAGATGGATGTGGACTGCGTATGCGATGGCCACGAGGTGCGCATCGCCGCTATCATGGAGCAGATCGAGCTCACCGGGGTGCATTCGGGCGACAGCGCCTGCGTGATTCCCACCATCATGGTGAACGATGCGGCTCTGGCGACGTTGCGTGACTATACGCGGCGCCTCGCGCTGGCGCTCAACACCGTTGGCCTGCTCAACATCCAGTTCGCCATGCGCGATGGTGTTGTGTATGTCATCGAGGCCAACCCGCGAGCCTCTCGCACGGTGCCCTACGTGAGCAAAGCAACCGGCGTTCCCTGGGTCAAGGTGGCCTGCGAGGTTCTCGCGGGCAAGACGCTCGCCGAGCTGGGCGTGCCTGACGAGCCTCGCCTTCGTGGACATTTCGTCAAGGAAGTGGTGCTGCCCTTTGCCAAGTTTCCCGACGAGCCGGCGATTCTTGGGCCCGAGATGCACAGCACCGGCGAGGTCATGGGGATGGACGACAGCTTTGGCATGGCCTTTGCCAAGGCGCAGATGGCTGCAGGTAACGACTTGCCCCTGCGAGGCAGTGTATTCGTCAGCGTCAACGATCGCGACAAGGCCAACCTTGCACCCATCGCACGCGAGCTGAGCGAGCTCGGCTTTCATCTATTGGGCACCCGTGGCACCGCCGCCTACCTTCGAGAGCGTGGGTTGCAGGTCCAAACGGTGCTCAAGGCGTGGGAGGGGCGGCCTAACGTCGTTGATCACATCATCAACGGCGATGTCGACTTGATGATCAACACGCCGTTGGGCGGTCGCTCATTCGATGATGAGCGACGGCTGCGGCAGGCGGCCATCTCACACGGCGTCCCTGTGCTCACCACGCTTTCGGGGGCACGGGCCGCTGCGCAGGCTATCGCAGCCCGCCTGGCGGGCAGATTGAGCGTCAAGAGCCTGCAAGAGCACTGGAGCACGCCGGAGGTATAGATGCCTTCGCCCGGTAGTCCGATTACTGTAAGGGATCTGTGGTCGCTTGCCCTGCCCAAGGGCACGCGGCTGCTGGCAGGCCAGGGCGGACTGGGGCGGGCAGTCGAGTGGGTGGCCTCGTTACGCGCAGCCTATCCGGTTCTGCAAGGGCTGGAGCCAGGCTGCCTTGTTTTGGCTCGCCTGGCACTGGCGCGCGAACTCGACTCGCGGTTGACCGCTGACTACCTGGTGGCCGAGCTAGGCCGCGCTGAGGCGGCTGCTCTGGCGGTGGATGAGCCACCAGGCACCGATACGCTTACCAGAGCGGAAGCGTTGCGACTGCCACTCTTTCTCCTGCCCCGCGATGTGGATAGCTATCAGGTTGAGCGAGAGCTACTCCGTGCCCTGCTGGATGCCCAAGGGCAGGTAGCGCGGCGCGAGGCAGAGGCCCGCGAGGCCTTTCAAGCACTATTGTCGCAAGAAGGGCTCGATGCCGTTCTGGCCGAGCTCGCCGAAGGGCTAAAAGGAGGCGTGCGCCTCGTTGCCGTTAACGGAGAGGTCGTAAGCGAGGCCCTTGGGCCGACCAATACCTCCGAAACGCTGTCAGAGAGCTTTGCCGTGCAGATGGGTGGGCGGCCGATGGGCGAGCTGCTAGTCGGCTATGGTGAGGCCGGGCGCGATCCACTGTACGGCGTGTTGGCGCGCGCGGCCGCTGAGGTGTGCGCCCTGGAGCTGCTACAGCGGGCCACCCGACGGCAAGTTGAGGACGAACTGGGCATCGATCTCGTGGCGCAGCTGCTAGAGGACGACACTGCTGCTGCGACGCGGGCGCGTCTCGAACGTCAGGGCTATGTGTTGGGCCCGAGACGCGACCATGTTGCCCTGGCCGTTGACGCCAGTGTGGGTGCTACGGGAGCAAGCCAGGCGCTCAGTGACGTGTCTTGGGTCGCGCGGCGAGATGGTTCTACGACGCTAGAGTTGGCGTATGATGATCACCTCTTGCTGTTGGTGTCGCACTCAGCGCCGTTGGACAGCTGGCTGGTACGGCGCTGGCTATCCGAGGCGTCAGAGCGTGGCAGCGATGCCAACGGCGTTGGGGTGAGCCGTATCGCGCGCCGCTCGGCGGGTCTCGGGCAGGCGATTCGTCAAGCCCTGGGTGCCCATAGCCTGGGCACGCGCGTCCATGGTCGGGCCGGGCCACACCACTATGATGAGCTGGGGCTCTATCGGCTGCTCGCCGATCTGCGCGACCGTGCCGAACTCCAGTGCTTTTACCAAGAGACGCTCGGTGATCTGCTCGTTTACGATCAGAGCCACGGCACCGAGCTGGTGCACACACTGCAGGTGCTCTTTGATCAGAACACCAATATCAGCCAGACCGCGCGTGCGCTCTACGTACACCGCAACACGCTGAACTATCGCCTGCAGCGCATCGCCGAGATCTCGAATCTCGATCTGAACGATGCCGAGACTCGGCTCGCCCTGCAGCTGGCTTTGCGTATCCACATTCTGATGGCCTGAGTGACCGCGCTTGTGCAATCTACACAAGCGCGCTAGCGACTAGTTCTGCGCACTGTACCAAGACAACGAGCCGGTGCGTGCGTATCATAGAGCATCACATTCAAGCCCCATGCAATCAGCGCCGATTCGTGGTGGTCTGCACAAGGGTGTCCGTCAGCTTCTCCAGGGAGACAGACATGGAGTACACCAAGGAATCGGTCATTGCAGCCTGTAAAGAACATGCCGTCCTATTCATCAATCTGCAGTTCTCAGACATTCTTGGAGCAGTCAAGTCCATCACCGTCCCGGTGACGCAGCTCGAAGGCGTGCTCGACAATGGCATCTGGTTTGATGGCTCATCGATCCAGGGCTTTGCGCGCATCAGCGAGAGCGATATGTATCTCTTTCCTGACTGCTCGACCTTTGCCATCTTGCCCTGGAAGAGCGGCGTTCATCAGACGGCCCGTCTGATCTGCGACGTCTTTACGCCCGATGCCGAGCCGTTCAAGGGGTCGCCGCGCACTGTGCTGGCCAACGCCCTGGCTGAAGCCGCCGACATGGGCTTCTGCTATCGGGTAGGCCCCGAGCTCGAGTTCTTTCTGTTTGGCACCGACGAGCTGGGCAACCCGATCCCGGGTGCGCTGCGCGACAACGTGGGGTATTTTGATGCCTCTTCAGACAGCGGCGTCCTGGTGCGGCAGGACATGATCACGGCGTTGCAGGCCTTTGGCATCCATGTGGAGGCTGGCCACCATGAAGTGGCGCAGGGTCAGCACGAGATCGACTTCAAGTATGGTGACGCGCTCAAGGCTGCCGACAGTGCTGTGACTTTCAAGTACGTGCTCAAAGCCATTGCACGCCAGCATGGGCTGCATGCTACCTTTATGCCCAAGCCAATTCGCGGCATCAACGGGTCGGGCATGCACTGTCATCAGTCGCTCGCCGGCATTGAGGGTGGCGCTACACTGTTTCATGATCCCAAGGACCCTTATGGGCTGTCCAAGCTGGCCAAGCACTTTATAGCGGGGCAGCTTAAACACGCTCGTGCTCTGTCGGCTGTCATCGCGCCGCTGGTCAACTCTTACAAGCGTCTAGTGCCGGGCTACGAGGCACCGGTCTACATCAGTTGGGCGCGGATCAACCGGTCGGCGCTCATCCGTATCCCCCGCGCGATGGTCCCCGAGGCTACGCGCTGCGAGCTGCGCTGCCCCGACCCGGCCTGCAACCCTTACCTGGCCTTTGCCGTCATGCTCAAGGCCGGTCTGGATGGCATCAAGAATGAGCTGCCTCTGCCGGCCGCCAGCGAGGAGAACCTGTACGAAGACGAACGCGCCCGCGTGGGGCTGGCGACGCTACCAGGCTCATTGCGCGAGGCGCTGGACGCGCTGGCCGAGGATACGGTAATCCAGGAAGCCCTCGGGCCGCATGTGTACGAAAAGTACGTAGAGGCCAAGACAGCAGAGTGGGAAGATTACTGCCTCTCGGTCAGCGGTTGGGAGCTCGATCGGTACCTCAAGGCGATCTAGCCACGATCTCGACGCTCGCCGCAAACGCGGCTGACCTTCTGTTCCATTCAGGGCCCGACATCAGACGTCGGGCCCTTTGGCGTTCGCATTTGCCCCTGCGGCTGCACGTGACTAGAGTTGTCATGATGCCCTGCCAGGGGCCGTTGACACTTGCGAGCCTGAGGAGTTCTGGTGAGGCCGATTCGAGCTTTATCTAGCCCCCCTGCATTACGCACTTTGCTGCTGGTTCTGGCCCTCATCGTGTCGCTGACACTCCGTCTGGGCCGGATTGATGCGTTTGTCTCGGTTGACGAGCACAACTGGCGCACGCGCAGTATAGAGTTCTATCAGGGGCTCAAGAGCCGCGACTATATCCAAACCTGTCGCACTGAGCATCCCGGTGTACTCACCATGTGGGCAGGCGTTGCGGGGTGCCGCATCGCTGCCCGGCTGGCCGACGCGAACATCCAGTCGCCCTGGTTACGCACTGTGCTCTATCCACAGGGGCACGAGCAGGGCATCGGCCTGTACCCCGAGACGTTCTGGGCTCGCCGCATGATCGCACTGTCAACCTGGCTGGGCGTTGTCGGGCTGTATCTGCTGGGCCGCCATTTCATGTCGGCGCGCGTCAATACCCTGGCCACAGTGTTGATCGCCCTTGACCCGTTCTACCTGGCCCTGTCGCGACTACATCATCTCGATGGCTTGCTGGCGTGCCTGATGGCGCTGTCGCTGTGGGCGCTGTTGGCCTATGGCGAGCGAGGCCACCGCGGCGTGCTGGTGCTGTCTGGCGTAATGGCCGGGTTGGCCACCCTGAACAAGGCGCCAGGGGTTACACTTGCGCTCGCGGCGGTGCCTGCGCTCGGCTGGTACGCCTGGCGCAACCTGGGCGCGGCAGAGCACCGGGCTTGGCGCTGGGCGGCCGATGTGCTCATCTGGTCTACTGCCGCCACTGTCGTTGGCCTAGTGGTTTGGCCTGCCATGTGGACGTCGGCTCGCTTTGCTGTCGAGCGCGTGATCGGTGGTGTCCTCAATCAGGCAGGCAACCCTCACGAAAAGGGCAACTACTTTCTGGGCGCCATCGTCGCCGATCCCGGTTGGCGCTTCTACCCGCTGGCCTGGGCTATGCGCACCACGCCCGTGGTGATGCTTGGCCTTGCGGCGCTCGCAGCTCTGCGGCCCAAGACGGAATCGCGCGTGCCCATGGTGGCGCTGTTGGCCTTTTCACTGGGCTATGGCGCATTGATGACCATCAGCCTGAAAAAGTTCGATCGATACCTGCTGCCAGTCTTTCCGCTGCTGTGTGCTCCTGCAGCGGCGGGGCTGTTTGCCTTGGCCGATCGCATCAGGGCGCGGCATACGGCTCAACACTGGTTAACCTGGGGCGGCGCGCTCGGCATGGTGGTGCTCTATGCGCTGATGATGCTGCCTGCCGCTCCTTACTACACTGCCTACTATAATCCGCTGGTCGGTGGCGCCAGGACGGCTCCCCGCGTGTTGCTTGTGGGGTGGGGCGAGGGCATGGAGCAGGCAGCTGCCTATCTCAACGCCAAGCCAAGTGCCGCCGAGCTGCACGTCGCCAGTATGAGTTCTAGTGAATTCGAGCCTTTCTTTCTCGGGCGCACTACTGAGGCGAGCACAACACCGCTGGTCGATCCCGATTACTTTGTTACTTATGCCAGCCATGTGCAGCGGCGGTTTGTGCCCGAGCTGATGGAGCAGCTCGAGGGGCAAGAGGCAGAGTTTGTGGCGCGGGCCCCTAACGGCCTGGCCTATGCCTGGGTGTATCCCAACCGTGTCTACCGTGACGAGATCGACGAGGTGCTGGCGCAGTTGTCAGCGGCTAAGGGTGAGGAGCTGGTTGTGGTGAACACGTCGGCGCTGGCGGTGCGGTCCGGTCGAGAGGTGCATACCATCATTACCGAGCGGAGCGACTATTTGCTGACGGAGCTGGATTGGCTTCGCTCGCGCCACCATGCCGTCTGGCTGCTCACCTTCCCTGGCACGCATGATGTCTCGAGTGCCGCTCTACGACGTAGCCTTATGTCGTTGGCAACTCCCAAAGAGACCATCGTTACAGAGCATGTGCAGGCAACCCTGTTCGAGTTTGGTGATGGGGCGTTTGTGTGGAAGGCGGGGCCCTCTGCCCGTCTCTGCCGGGTGGGCTCTGAGATCGAGTTTCGCGGCCATGCGCGCTTTCCTGAGTCTGCACAACCGGGCCGCGCCCTCACCCTGGCACTCTACTGGCGAGCTGAACGTGCACCTGCCGCCAACTACAAGGTGTTTGTCCATCTGGTGGGCGCCGACGAAAAGATCGTTGCTCAGAGTGATGCCGAGCCTCAGGGCAACACGCGCCCAACTAGCCGCTGGCATGAGGATCAGATGGTGCTTGATGTTCATACGCTCCAGGTCCCAGCCAACACGCCGGCGGGCGACTATGCGCTCTATGTGGGCATGTACAATCCGAGTACGATGGAGCGCTTGCCGATCCTGGACGAGGGGGGCACACGCGTGCCCGACAACAGGTTGCGGATTGCCACGGTGGATGTGACGCGCTAGATACTTACTTCTTGGCGCTGCGCCACTTGTTGATCTGCTCTTTCGAGGTAACTGATGCCGCGCGTTGGGCCTGCTTCTGTTCAGCTGCTACCTGCCCGGGGTCTATGCCGGCTGGGCCGTGCACCGCGAATGATGAGACGAGACGAGAGGTGTTGACGCTGCCACAGGCCGGGCAGGGCGGCGCCTCGGCGCCTTGCGCACTGATCATCTGGCGGTACAACTTGTCAAACGTTTCGCCACAATCGATACAGCGAAACTCATAGACCGGCATGGCAGCCCCTTCAACTTGATCTGCCTGCAATATTACCCATGATGTGGGTGATCGCCAAGCGGCGACGACACAGGAGGTAACGCCGGATGCAAACGATGAGAGCGGTGGTTTTCGAGGCTCCTGGAGAGATCGCGGTGAGGGAACGCGCTATTCCTCAACCATTGACTGACGAGGTTCTGATCCGTGTGGCGGCATGCGGCATTTGCGGCACCGATCGACATATCATGCACGGTGAGTTTGCCACGCGACCGCCGGTGGTCATCGGACACGAGTACGCTGGCACAGTGGTAGCGGTTGGGCCTGGCGTGGCCGACCTGTGCGAAGGCGACCCCGTGGCGGTCGACCCCAACATCGTATGCGGGCAGTGTCGGCCGTGTCTGCGGGGGCAGGTACATATGTGCCGCAACCTGGCGGCGCTGGGCGTCAACCAGGATGGTGGCTTTGCCGAGTACGCCATTGCTCCCCGCAAGCAGTGCCACCGCCTGCCTGCAGGCGTCTCGCTGCGCGATGGCGCCATGGTCGAGCCGCTGGCCTGTTGCATCCACGGGATGGATTTGGCAGGTGTGCGCACGGGCGACCGTGTGGCGGTGATCGGCGGTGGCGCCATCGGCCAGTTGCTGGCGCAACTGGCTCGCCTCTCAGGAGCAGCGACGGTTTTGGTAAGCGATATGGTGGCGGCACGGCGCAAGCTCGCCAGAGAACTGGGCGCTGACCTCGTCTGGGACCCGGCTGACGGCGATCCCACGCAGTGCGGCGGTCCGCTCGCGGGGGGCGTCGACGTGGTGATCGAGGCCGTTGGCTCGCGCATCACCAACAGCCAGGCCATCGCCTGGGCAGCGCCAGGTGGCACGGTGTTGTGGTTTGGCGTCACACCGCCCGGGCATCTGGTCGAAGTAGAGCCCAACCTTATCTTTGAGAAGGAACTGCGCATCCAGGGCGCACGCATCAACCCCTTTACTCACGGCCGGGCTGTGGACCTTCTGGCGGCCAGGCGTGTCAACGTGGCGCCGCTGATCACTCTGGAGATCGGACTGGAGGCCCTTCCGGGCGAGCTGGCCAATCCAAGCCCGAACCAGACCAAGATCGTGGTGATCCCCTGATGGTCAAAGCGGTTCTGTTCGACCTCTTTGGGACGTTGGTAGCGTATGATGGCATCGAGGCAGGCACGCTCAAAGGGTGGACAGCCATCTACCAGGCGCTGGCCCTGCAAGGCCTTGAATGGCCCTACGAGGCTTTTGCGCCCGAATGGGAACGGCAGTTCAACACGCCGCTGGACCTGCGCGATGACTGTGACGCTTCTCTCTTTGTGGGCAAGCTGGTGCGGCTGCAGCGCAGCCTCGGCCTGGCCGCTGATCTGACTGTGGCGCGTACAGCGGCAGAGGCCTGCCTTGCCGCCTGGAGCGAGCATGTCTGCCTGCCTGATGACGTGTTGCCCACGCTACGGGCCCTGCGCCCGGCCCATGCTCTGGCCTTGGTGACCAACTTTGATCATCCCACGCATGTGCATGCGTTGCTCGAGCAGTATGCGCTCAGCTCGTGGTTTGATGCCATCATCATCTCGGCCGAGTTACGGATCGACAAGCCTGACCCGCGCATCTTTGAGCATGCTCTGAGGGCTGTTGGTGTGCAGGCCAACGAGGCGCTGATGGTGGGAGATAGCGTCAGCGCCGACATGGCCGGCGCTGACGCTGTGGGATGCCAGCCTGTGCTCATCGACCGGTTGGGCTGGCACCCGAGCTATCAGGGACGTCGCATCGAGACGTTGAGCGACTTGCTCGACCTCGTCTAGATGCTCGCCATGGAAAGCTGCTGACGGCCTACAGCTCAAGGCCCATGAGGTGCCGATGCGCCCAGCGCAGCTTGGCCTCCCAGAAGGCCGGCACAGCCGCATGGTTGTGATAGGGATAGACGGCGATCTCTTTGGGTGCGCGAATCTGGTTGTAGGCCGCAAAGACGGTGGAAGGCGGACAGATATCATCCTGGAGCCCCACGCTCAACAGCGTTGGACAGGCGATCCAGCCTGCCAGGTTCATGTTGTCAAAGTAGCTCAGTGTGTGCCACACTTGATCGTAGCGTTCTGGATAGCGGCGCAGGTATTCAGCGATCTCCAGGTAGGGGTCACGCACGGCAATGTCGACAGCCCGCTTGTAGTGACATAGGTAGGGCACTTCGGGCATGGCCAGGGCGGGGCGCTCGTCCAGCGCTGCGACGGCCAGCGTCAGCGCGCCGCCCTGACTAACGCCCGTCACGCCGATGCGTGCGGCGTCGACCTCGGGGCGGGTGACGAGCCAGTCGAGCGCGCGCACACAGTCCATGAACACGCCTCGATAGTAATACGTCTCGGGATCAAGGATGCCCAGCGTCATCCAGCCCTTGACATGGCCGCCGGCGTAATGCCCAGGGTCGCTGCTGTTGCCCGACTGGCCGCGCGTGTCGACCGTCATGACGGCATACCCTTGCGCCACCCAGCTAAGGCATTCGTGCAGATCGTGCTTGGCGCCGCTGTAGCCGTGGTATTGCACCATGGCAGGGAAGGGGCCATCACCCTCTGGCAGCACATACCAGGCGCAGATGCGAGCACCTCGCCAGCCATCGTAGAAAACCTCGAACGGCCTAGCCCTTAGTAGCGGGTAGGTGACCGGGTGTACCTCAGCATTGAGCGGCGCCTGGCGGCTCTCGGCACGAGTGGCGTCCCAAAAAGCGTCGAAATCGGACTCGCGCGTGAGTGCAGGGCGATAGGCACGCAGTTCGTCGATGGGCAGATCGTACAGGGCCATATGGATACTCCTGGTAGATATGCTAGCCCCAGAGGCCACCAAAGCAGCCCCTGGCAGACCACGATGGTGGGATGTCAGGCCATCGCCTCTGCGATGGCCTTGCGGTTGGCGGCCAAGAGCCGCTCGAACATGGCGTTGACGCGCGTGTTGACCACGTGACGGCCCGCCGGGTCGGCATCGTGCCAGGCGAGCGAGCGAGTGATGCCCTCAGCAAATGGTACCCTGGCGCTGAATTCGGGCACAAAGCGCTTGATCTTGGTGTTGTCAAAGACCACGCTATGGGCCTTGTCTCCATAGAGGCCTGGGCCTAGCTCGGGACAGATTCCGGCGATAAAGTCGGTGGACATGTGGACGATCGTGGGCTCGCAGCCTGCCGCGTGGCCGATGGTGCGGTAGATGGTATCCCAGGTGAGCACCTCATCGCTGGTGATGTGAAAGGCCTCGCCGATGGCAGCCTGCTGCCCCATCAGCCCCACGAAACCCACGGCGAAATCGCTGCTGTGGGTCATCACCCAGAGGTTCTGCCCGTCTCCCGCTGAGATGATCGGCTGGCCCTGACGCATGCGGGCGACGATGGTGTAGCCGTGCCCACCAACGCCACTGGGGATCCACGACTCACTATAGGTGTATGAGGGGCGCACCACCGTCACTGGAAACCTTCGATCGCGCTGGGCGGCGAAGAGTGCTTGCTCGCAGGCGATTTTATCGCGGGCGTATTGCCAGTAGGGGTTGGCGAGCGGTGTCTCTTCGGTGACGATGTAGTGTGGTAGCGGCCGACAGTAGGCGCTGGCCGAGCTAATGTGTAGATACTGGCTGGTGTGACCGCCAAACGCCTCGATGTCCAGTGCCACTTCGTCCGACGTAAAGCCCACAAAGCTCGCCACAACGTCATAGTGGTTTGCTGCGGCTTCCCCAAGGGCGAGCGGGTCATGTCGATCACCGCGAATCTGCGTCACTGGCCGCGAAAAGGCCGCTGTCTGGCGCCCCCGATTGAGAACGGTAACATCGTGGCCCAGGGCAAGCGCTCGCTCGACGCAGGCCGCACTGATATTCCCTGTGCCACCCAGGAAGAGCATCCTCATCTCGTCACCTCCTCAGGCCTCTCGGGGCGCGACCGCGCGATCATAGCACAGTGAGAGCGGCCACGGCAAGCATGACTAGCTCAAGAGCGCTGCTATGGCGGCATCGTAGGTGGGTGCAAGGGCAGGCCAGTCGTATGGCGCGATGGCCGCCGACAGATCCAGCCGCTCGGAACTCAAGATGGCCGTCGTCAGACGATCGACCAGCCCGTCAAAGTCGTGGTAGAGCACCTCGTCGTGGTAAACCGGCGGTATCAGCTCGGGATAGGCCAGACGTCGCGGCAGAACGGGATGGCACTTGCAGTAGATCGCCTCGGCCACAGCCGCCCCGAAAAAGTCGTGGATGGCCGTGCTGACAACAATGTCGCCATGCCAGAGCCAGTGGGCATAGTCGGCCAAGCTCTCGACGTAGCCAAACTGGACGATACGCCTCCCCAGGCGGGCGCGGGCCTCTTCGAATTCGGGGGGCACGCGCACAAAGGTCTCCCCGAGTACGGCTACCTCAAACTCGAGCCCTCTTTCGGCCAGGATGTACAGCGCTCTCAAGAACTCGCCTGGGTTCTTGTCATATTCCCAACGGTGGTTCCAGACGATCAGCGGTGGTCTGTAGCGCCTCTTCTCTGGCTCCAGCTCTGCCAACCTGGAAAGGTCCATGCCCAGCGGGAGCACCAGGCTACGCGCGCGCAGCATCGCTACCGTAGGCAGCTCGTTGTGGTCGGGAAAGTGCTTGAGCAGCCGAGGCAGCTCGTCGAACCAGCTCTCGAGATGAAAGTGTGAGTTGAACCAGATCTGTCTGGCGCAGAGCATCGAGGCGTAGTTAATAAAGCCATAGTGCAGGTCGCGCTTTTCGCCGGGCCGCATGGGGTAGGTGAGCTGGTTCTCGTGCATGTAGATGGCGCAGGGCAGGTCCGCGGTAAGGTCGCGGGTGAGCGCCAGAAAAGTCGATACATCGAGCATGTCGGTCGCGAGCAAGAGATCAACACTGAGCTCTTGCTCGCGATACTGACGAGCCAGCGTAACAGCGCCGCCGTGCATACGCCACTTCCAGAACTGCCCCGTCAGGCTGAGAGGCACGATGTCGTTGGCGCTGTGGTGCTGCAGGCCCCGCAGCCAGGCGGCATGAGAACCGGTGTCGTATGGCTCCAGCAGGGCGATGCGCATCACTGGCCTAGCTTCTAGCCCTGTGTCCAGGGCCTAGTGCGGGTGTTCATGGCCCTCATCGTGACGGTGTTCGTGATCATGTGTGTCACGGTTGTGGGCATGGTCGTGCGAAGGGGTCTCGTGCGCGTGATGGTGGTGATGGTGCGTGGCGTGATGGCGCTCAGGAGCTGTTTCGAGCTCGGCGAGCCACACGCGCAGGACGTTAGGCCAGGCAAAGGTCTTTTGGCCAAAGCCATAGCCTACGGTCGTCACACGCATGCGAGGTTGTTCAAAGATGGCTGTACTGGTGAGCAGGGCAGCGCCTGTGGGCGTGACCAGCTCGGCGCGCGCGTCAAAGGGGACGACAGGGGCTTGCTTTTCGGCTAGGAGCGCCAACGTCGCTGGAGCGGGAACCGGCAGGAGCCCGTGCGCTGTGTTCACCGTTCCACTCCCAAGCGGCAGCCCGCTGCTATACACCGTCTCGACGCCCAGATGAGCCAGTGCGACGAAAAAGCCGACGATGTCGACCAACGAGTCCACGGCGCCAACTTCGTGAAAATGGATTTCGTCGATGGTGGTGCCATGTACCTGAGCCTCTGCGGCAGCGATGCGCTCAAAGACGGCCAGGCTCTTGGCAGCCACGCCTGCAGGCAAATCGACGCTCTGCAGCAGCTCGCGGATCAGGCGGATATTGCGCACTGGCTGCTCTTGCGCCAGGTCGTGCACAGTGAACCGAGTGCCGCTGATCCCCTGGAGGACCACGCGTTCAGCGCCGAGCTCATAGCCGCCCACGGGCAGCTTGCTCAGCTCGTCTTGCACTAGGCCGATGGGCACACCAGCGTCGATGAGAGCGCCCAGCAGCATGTCACCACTGGCACCCGAAAAACAGTCGAAATAGGCGATACGGGTCATGAATGTCTCCTTACTCGGCCGTCACAAACGCGAGGGCCAAACGGATGGTCTCTTGCAGACTGTCAACGTGGGTCCGCTCGTAGGCGTGGCTGGCGTCTACGCCCGGGCCGATCAGCCCTACGCGCACATTGCCGCCTGCACGCAGCAGAGCGCTGCCATCGGATCCATAGGCAGGATAGGTGTCGATTCTGTGCATAATGCCCTGCTCAGAGGCCAGACGCATCAGTTTTTGCCGCAGCACGAGGTCGTATGGCCCCGATGAATCTTTGGCGCAGATGCCTACCGAATACTCGTCGGAATTCTGATGCTCGCCAGTGGTGCTGGCGGCCATGTCTACCACCAGCAGTTCGACCACATCGGCGGGGATGCCGCTGGCTGCGCCGTGCCCCACCTCTTCGTAGTTGGAGATGAACAGCGTGGTGCGCTGCGCGGGGCGCGTCTGTCCGCGAGCGAGCTCGTTCAACACGGCATAAAGCACGGCTACGCCGGCCTTGTCGTCGAGATGGCGGCTTTTGACATAGCCGGTGTCGGTGAACTCGACGCGCGGATCGAAAAAGACATAGTCGCCCACCTCGATGCCCAGAACACGCGTCTCCTGGGCCGACGCTGTGCGAGCATCGAGGCGCACCTCCATGCGCTCCTCGTCTCGTGAGCCAGTGCGATGTTCTGGGCTGGTGTGCACACTCGGCGCCACGGTCTGGATGGTGCCCCGGTAGCGCTGCCCGCCACGCACACAGTGCACGGTGACATTCTCTCCCTCGACGGCGTTCCAGGCATAGCCGCCAAGCTGTGTCAGCAGCAATCGGCCGTTCGACTTGATCTCGCGGACCATGGCGCCCAGTGTGTCCACGTGGGCCGACAGTGCGCGAGGCGCGTCGTCGGCCCTGCCTGGGATAGTCATGCGCAAGGCCCCCTTGACGGTGTGTTCGATGGTCAAATCTGGCAGAGCCAGCGCTCTGACCGCTTGATCCACGAGGGCGATGGCCTCAGCATGATAGCCTACGGGACTGGGTGTGTTGAGCAACTGCTTGAGAAAGCCAAGCACAGGGCCAAGCTCGACCGTCATCTCTTACTCCTGAGCCGTGGAGGTGGGGATATCGCCAAGGCCGACCATGGGGCCATAGGGCGCCAGCCCCACAGTGATGTAAGCATTGTGGCAGATGTCCCGTTCCTCGTAGGCGCGGCGCCACATGCGGGCGCACATCTCACGGAGCACCTCGGCATAGCGCGCGTCCTGGGCCACATTGCGGATGCAGTCGGCGTCTTCTGAGAGGTGATAGAGCTCATCCAGGTCAAAGCCGTTATAGACATACTTCCATTCGCTGGTCTGCACCCAGCGTTGCGAATAGTACAGCTCGACACCATTGAATTGGCTGTACATGGCATCCGGCCACCTGGAGGGCTGCTCTCTGCGCAAGAAGGGCATCAGGCTGTGGCCGCTCGAGCCGTTGGGCATGGTGGTGCCGGCTAGTTCACAAAAAGTGGGGGCCATGTCGGAGTGGTTGACAAAGGCATCGATCGTCCGACCCGGGTCAACGATGCCGGCCGGCCAGCGCATGATGCACGGCACGTGGTAGCATTGCTCAAAGGCGGCAACGCCCTTGCAAAAGAGGCCGTGCGCCCCTGCATAGTCACCATGGTCTGAGCAAAAGAGCACCAGGGTGTTCTCGGCCTGTCCTGTTGCCTCGAGCTCGTCAAGTACCAGCCCCAGCAGGTCATCTTGCATGGTGCAATAGCCCCAGTAGTGGGCAATGGCCTCACGATACTCTCGCTCGCTTAACTGCGACCAGAGCGCGCGTTGCCGCTGATAGACGCGGGGCTTGTCGGCCAGATCATCATGAAAACCCGGTGGGAGCGGCACATCGGCGGCGTCATACATGGTGGCATAGCGCTCTGGAATGACGTAAGGATCATGCGGACCGTTGGTGCCGATGTACAGACACCAGGGCCGGTCTCCGGCCGCCAGGTCTCGCAGTGCACGCAGCCCATTTTGCACGATGCGATAGTCGCCTGGGTCAAAGGGCTCTGCCTCCGGCGTTGACGCCTTTTGGCCGTACAGCGTATAGCGCCCCCAGCCCGGCCGCAGCAACTGGCCGCGTTGACGGGCGGCGTCATCTGAGGGCTGTTGTGCCTGGAGCACCCAGTCGTCCCAGGTGGCGCCGTGTCGATCAGCACCGCCCACTGACGTGGCGCCATAGTCTCGCCAGCCACGGTCGCTTGGGCTCTCGTCAGCGCAGACGTGCCACTTGCCGGCATAGGCCAGTGCATAGCCAGAATCGCTTAGTTGCTCGCTGAACAGCACTGTCCCTGGATTGAGCGAGGTGTGAATGGCCGCCTCGTTCAACACGTTGTTGTAGATGCCGTGCTGGCTGGGATACAGCCCTGACATAAAGGTGGCCCGTGAGGGACAACAGTGCGCCGTCACCGTGAAGGAGCGCGAAAAACGGAGCCCCTCGTGCGCAAGCCGATCGGCGTTGGGCGTGCGGCAGGGGCAATCAGGCGCCACAACGGCGCCGAGCTCTTGGTCGGTCTGGAAGATGAGAATGTTCGGTCTCTGAGCCATGGCATCTACCCTCAGAATGCTACGGAAGTTTACACAGGCTAGCTAGTGGCGGCAAGCTGGCATTGACGGCTTCTTGGGATATGGTACAATTTGCCCGTGAACGATCACGAGAACGATAACGGTCCGCGGATACGCGCGGTGACTATCGCCGATGTTGCGCTGCGCGCTGGCGTGTCGCGGCAGACTGTCTCGCGGGCCATCAATGGACGAGGTGAGATCAGTGCGACAACACGCGAGCGAGTGCTCGCTGCTGTGCGCGAGCTGGGCTATCGACCGAACAGCATCGCTCGCGGCCTCAAGACGAGGCGAACGCTGACCATCGGCCTGGTGGTGCCCGATATCGCCAATCCCTTTTTCGCCGAGGTGGCCCGGGGTGGCTTTGAGGTTGCGCACCGCGAGGGCTATGGGGTGCTGCTCTGCAACACCGATGAGGCGCCAGCGCAAGAGATGGTGGTGCTGCAGATGCTCGCTGACCACCGCGTAGACGGCGTTGTGCTGTGCAGCTCGCGCTTGAGCGAGAGCCAACTCCAGAGCGTCATCGAACGACGACGGCCGTTGGTGGTGGTCAACCGAACACCGCAGCGACGCCTCGCGGGGTTGGGCAGTGTTAGCGTTGCTGACAGCGAAGATGCCCGTCGCGTGGTGCATTACCTGCACGGGTTGGGGCATCGCGCTATCGCGCTGGTGGGCGGCGTGGGCGCCTCGCAGAGCAGTCGCGGCCGCCGAGAAGGCTATGCCCTGGGCATGGCCCAGATCGGGCAGCCGGTAGCGCCTGAGTGGGTGGTGGAGTCGCTGCCCAACGTTGATGCTGGGCGCCGCGGCGCGGCGGCATTGTTGAGCGCGCACCCCGAGATTACCGCGTTGCTGGCGTTCAATGATCTGGTAGCGGTGGGCTGTGTGCAAGCCTGTCAGGCGGCAGGCCTGCAGGTACCCGAGGATGTTTCGGTGGTGGGGTGGGATGATATTCTCTTTGCTCCCTATCTCTCGCCGCCGCTGACCACGGTGCGTCTGCCCAAGACCGAGATCGGTGCACGGGCCATGACGCTGCTTTTGGCGTTGATTCGAGACCCAGAGCTGGTGCTCGACCCGATCGAGCTCGATGGTGAGCTGATTGCCCGCAAGAGCGCCGGCCCTGCGCCGGCGCATCATCATTCCGCCTGATGGAGGGTCGATGAACGAGATGCTGAGCGGTCTGAGAAACTCTGGCGAACCAGCCGTGCTGCTTTCGAGGGTGACCGGGTTTGAGGTCTATCCCCGCTCGGTACAGCCGTGTGGTCAGGGTGTCGTCTTTCTGCTGAGACGCGAGAGCCAGCCCGTCCTGGGCTACTGGGGGCCCGCAGAGCCTCCGGCTGGGCTGGTGCTCTCGCCAGTGGCTGCCAGGGGCAGCGATCTCGAGGGGCGCCTGTGGCTCGGCGAGACGAGCCATGCTAACGCTATGGTCATCCGGCGCTTGCTGCCCTGGGCCGCGCCCGTTACCGGAGGATTGGCGCTGTCGGCCGGCTTGGGAGATCGACTCGGTGTGGCTACGCCCGGACACGTGCGCGCCATTCGGGCCGCTGGCGGCATCTTTCCGATCTATGCGCAGCAGTCTATCCGCGAGATGGAGCGCACCCAGCGCACGCCCGATGATGTGATGGATGATGCCACCTGGGGCGTGCTGCAGGAAGGCTGGACCCAAGGCTACGGCGCCGATGCCGATCATCTCAAGAGCGCCGCTGACATCGATTTGTGTGCGGCAGCAGGGTTTGTATTTTACACGCTCGACCCTCGTGAGCACGTCGATCCTTTGGCAGATACTGACGATCCGGCAGTGCTCCAGACCAAGTATGCGGCTCTGCCGTGGGAGCAGCTAGAGGCCACACCTGAGGAGAACCAGCATCGCTATGCTGGTCTGCAGGTAACGTTAGATACGGGTCTGCGCTTACAGATCGATGCTGAGCAGGCATTGCGCGCAGCCTGCAAGTACGGTCGGGCGGTGGCACATCTTACGAGCTTGAGCCGCCATCTGTCGGTGGTGATGGGCGAGCGCCCCTATGAGCTCGAGATCTCTGTCGATGAGACCGATACCCCCACCACCACGCAAGAGCACTATTACATCGCCAGCGAACTCAAGCGTTTGGGGGTGCGTTGGATCAGCCTTGCACCGCGCTATGTGGGGCGGTTTGAAAAGGGCGTTGACTATATCGGCGACCTGGCCGAATTCGAGCGCGAGTTCGCGCGGCATGTGGCCGTTGCGCAGACACTGGGGCCCTACAAGCTCAGCTTGCACTCAGGGTCAGACAAGTTCAGCATCTACCCGATTGCAGCCCGGCACGCAGGCCACCTTGTGCACCTCAAGACGGCGGGCACCAGCTATCTCGAGGCACTGCGCGCGGTGGCGCAGGTAGAGCCCTCGCTGTTTCGACGGGTGTTGAGCTATGCCGTCGAGCACTATGATACCGAGCGCGTGTCCTATCACGTCTCGGCAGACATGGGGCAACTGCCCGATTGGCACGCTCTACCCGACGAGGCGCTGCCGGCGCTGCTCGACGATTTTCACGCGCGACAGGCGCTGCATGTCACCTTTGGTCTGGTGTTGACCAGCCGCAGCGACGACGGCTATCTGTTCCGCGATGCCGTCTATTCTGTTTTGAGGAACGATGAGGAAGCGCACTATGAGGCGCTGAGCACACATTTTGCGCGACATCTGATACCCTTTGTTCAGGCATAGAGGAGCGCCAATATGGACCAGGGCTACTTGAACCATATCTTTGGCCTTCGTGATCGCGTGGTGGTGGTGACGGGTGGCGGTGGCGTGCTCGGCGGGGCTATGGCAAGGGGTGTGGCACGCGCTGGGGCGCGAGTAGTGGTGGTCGGGCGCACGCTTGCCAGCCTGCAGGCTGTGGTCGATGACATCGTGGCAGCCGGCGGCGAGGCCCTGGCCGTGCAGGCAGATGTGCTCGATCGTATGCTGCTGGAGCGCGCGCTGGCGACGGTACTTGAGCGTTTTGGAAGCGTCGATGGACTCATCAACGCTGCTGGCGGCAACCGCCCCGAGGCCACCACCTCACCCAGCCAGCCCTTCTTCGACCTGCCGTCAGATGCTATCGCCCAGGTGTTTGACCTGAACTGGATGGGCACATTGCTGCCGATACAGGTGTTTGGGCGCGCCATGGCGCACTGTGGTGAGGGCGCCATCATCAACGTGGCCTCGGTCAACGCGTTTCGGCCACTCACTAACGTGCTGGCCTACTCGGCAGCCAAAAGCGCTGTCAAGAACCTCACTGAATGGCTGGCCGTGCACCTGGCGCAGAACTATGCGCCGGGTATTCGCGTCAACGCTATTGCGCCGGGGTTCTTTCTGACGGCGCAGAACGAGTACTTGCTCATTGATGATGCCACCGGAGGCGCTACGGTGCGCGGCGAACAGATCATTGCACATACGCCCATGGGGCGCTATGGCAAGCCCGACGAGCTGATCAGCACGGTCATCTGGCTCCTGTCGCCGGGGGCATCGTTTATCAGTGGGGTGACGGTGCTCGTGGACGGGGGCTATTGCGCCTTTGGCGGCGTGTAGCGCCTCGTGCGATAATGGAGGCAGTCTTTCTGCGACCGAAAGGAGATGATTGGTGACAGAGTATCCGCATATCGTGGCCCCTCTGGTAGAGATGCAGCCTGAACACAGCTTTTTCGTCGGCATCGACTCGGACGGCTGTATCTTTGATACCATGGAGATAAAGCATAAAGAATGCTTTACGCCCAATATCATCAAACACTGGGGGCTGCAGTCGGTCAGCAAATACGCGCGCGAGGCCAGCGAGTTTGTCAACCTCTACAGCAAGTGGCGAGGTGTGAACCGTTGGCCGGCCCTGGTGATGGTGCTCGACCTGCTGCGAGATCGCCCCGAGGTGCAGGCACGAGGCGCGCATATCCCCGAGGTGCCCAAAGTGCGCGAGTTCATCGATTCTGGCCTGCCGTTGAGCAATGGCTCTTTGGCCAAGCTGGTGGCCGAGACGGGCGATCCCGAGCTCCGGTGCGCGCTTGACTGGAGCGAGGCCGTCAATGCCACTATCGCCGACATGGTGTACGGTGTGGCGCCGTTCTCTTATGTGCGCGAGAGCCTCGAGCTGATCACCCAACATGCCGATGCGATTGTGGTCTCACAGACGCCGGTCGAGGCGCTGGTGCGCGAGTGGCAAGAGCACGACATCGATTGCTACGTCAGGGTCATCGCGGGCCAGGAGCTGGGCACCAAGAGCGAGCATCTGCGCTATGCCTCACACGGCAAGTACCCTGATGAGCGCAAGCTGATGATCGGCGACGCTCCGGGAGACTATCGAGCTGCGCGCGACAACAATGCCGCCTTCTACCCGATCAACCCCGGACACGAGGATGAGAGCTGGGAGCGGTTCTACAAAGAGGCCTTCATGCGCTTTGTCGAGGGCAGCTATGCCGGCGCGTATGAGGCTGCGCTGATCGCCGATTTCGAAAAGGCGTTGCCGGCCGTGCCGCCTTGGAAACGTTGAGGTGTTTGATGGCCATCGGCAAGGGATTCACCGACCGATTTCTGAGTAACGATGAGGCCCGTAGTGTATTCGCCGAGGGGGTGGGGCAGCTTGACCTGAAGGGCAAACGCGTTCTCGTCATCATCCCTGATAGCACCCGTAGCGGGCCCATACCGCTCTGCTTTCGGGCGCTGACAGAGTTGATCCGGCCCATGGCGGCCCAGCTCGACTTTATGATCGCCCTGGGTACGCACCTGCCCATGGATGATGCGGCCATCTGCCGGCATCTGGGGATCACGGCGGACGAGCGCAGCGCCGTCTATGGCGGCATACAGATCATTAACCACAACTACACCGAAGGGCTGCGAGAACTGGGTGTCATCGGCGCCGAAGAGATCGCGCAGTTGGCCGGCGGACTATTTGTCGAGCAGGTCAAGGTGCAGATCAACGCGCGACTGTGGGACTATGATCACGTCATGATCTGTGGCCCGGTGTTTCCGCACGAGATTGCGGGTTTCTCGGGCGGTAACAAGTATTTCTTCCCTGGCGTGGCTGGGCCCGACGTGATCGACCTGACGCATTGGTTGGGCGCTGTGCTCACCAACGTCAAGGTGATCGGGCAGCGGCGCACCCCCATTCGCGCCATTCTGGACCGCGCGGCGGCAATGATCCCCATCGAGAGATCATGTTTCAGCATGGTGGTCAAGGGGCACGATGATCTGGCGGGCCTCTACTTTGGCACGCCTGAAGAGAGCCAGGCCGCAGCAGCCGAGCTGTCGGCTCAGATCAATGTGGTGTACAAAGATCGCCAGTACAATCTGGTCATCTCTATCATGCCCGAGCTGTATGACGATATCTGGACAGCTGGTAAAGGCATGTACAAGCTCGAGCCAGTGGTCGCCGATGGTGGTACGTTGATCATCTATGCGCCGCACATCGATGAGGTATCCTACACCCATGGTGCCGTGCTCGATCGCATTGGCTATCATGTGCGCGACTACTTCTTGGCGAACATGGCGCGCTACGACGGTGTGCCCCGTGGTGTCATGGCCCATGCGACGCATGTCAAGGGTGCAGGCACCTATGAGAATGGCGTCGAACGGCCGCGCGTAGAGGTGGTGCTTGCCACAAGCGTGTCTCCTGAGCGCTGTGAGCGCATCAACCTGGGCTATATGGATCCAGCAACGCTAGACCTCGACGCCTACCGTAATCGTGAAGATGAGGGCATCCTGGTGGTCGAACGGGCGGGCGAGATGCTGCACCTGCTGAGGGCATAGGAGGGCAAGATGGCAGAGATCGGATTGATCGGCCTGGCAGTGATGGGCCAGAATCTGGTGCTGAATATGGAGCGGAACGGGTTCAGCGTGGCCGTGTACAACCGAACGGCGGCGCGGACCGAGCAGTTCATGGCGGGCAGCGCTTCTGGCAAACAGATCACTCCCTGTTACACGCTCAAAGAGCTGGTGGCTGCGCTCGCTAGGCCGCGCAAAGTCATGTTGATGGTGCAGGCCGGTGCGCCTGTCGATGAAACGATTGCACAACTCATGCCGCTGCTCGAACCGGGCGACTTGATCATCGATGGTGGTAACTCGTTCTTTATGGATACCGAGAGACGCGCTGTCGAGCTGCAGGCAGACGGCATCAACTACATTGGCACGGGTGTCTCTGGCGGCGAGGAAGGCGCTTTGTGGGGGCCCGCCATTATGCCGGGCGGGCAGCCCGAAGCCTATGCCACGGTTGAGCCGATCCTGACCGCCATTGCTGCCGTGGCCGAGGGCGAACCTTGTGTAGCATACATGGGGCCGCGGGGCGCGGGGCACTATGTCAAAATGGTGCACAATGGCATCGAGTATGGCGATATGCAGTTGATCGCCGAATCATACGACCTGTTGCATCGTGTCTTGAGGCTGGACGCCCCCGCGCTACATGCCATCTACAATGAATGGAACGAAGGCGAGCTGCAGTCTTATCTGATCGAGATCACCCGTGATATCTTTGCCAATGTCGATGACGAAACGGGGCAGCCTCTCGTCGATCTGATCCTCGACGAGGCGCAGCAGAAGGGCACCGGCAAGTGGACGTCGCAGCAGGCTTTTGACATCGGCGCCCCTCTACACACCATCAACGCCGCGGTGAGCTCTCGCATCATTTCGGCGTACAAAGCCGAACGTGTGAAAGCGAGCGAAATCCTCAAAGGGCCTGAAGGCGCCTTTGGTGGCGATGCTGAGGCCTTTGTGCATGATGTGCGTGACGCGTTGTATGCTGCCAAGATATGCTCATATGCGCAGGGCATGGCACTGCTCAGGGCGGCCTCTCAGGAGTATGGGTACAATCTGCAACTCGGCGAGGTCGCCAAGCTCTGGCGCGGTGGCTGCATCATTCGGGCGCGTTTTCTGAACGACATCACCCGCGCATTCCGTGAGAACCCCGACCTGCCGAATCTGCTGCTGGACCCCTTCTTCACTGAGGCGATCCTGTCGCGGCAGATGGCGCTACGGCGTGTGGTGGCCACTGGCGCCAACCTCGGCATTCCGGTGTATGCCTTTGCCGCTTCGTTGGCCTACTATGACGCCTATCGCACCGACCGACTACCCGCGAATCTGACCCAGGCGCAGCGCGACTATTTTGGTGCACACACGTTCCGGCGTGTCGACAAGCCGGGCAGCTTTCATCACGAGTGGCACGCCTAGGGCCTGGATTCAAGGAGTCGACATGAAGAACAACAACGTCCTCTATGCCCAGTCCGGCGGGCCGTCGCCGGTGATCAACAGCTCGTTGCGAGGCGCTGTGGAGCTGCTTCGGGCGATGCCCGAGACCTTTGGCCGCGTGTACGGCGGCTACCATGGCATCGAAGGGGTCCTGAAGGAAGAGCTGCTCGACCTATCGGCTCAGGACGAGCAAGAGATCGCGCTACTGGGTGTCACACCAGCGGCGGGGGGCATCGGAACCTGTCGCTACAAGCTGCGCGAAAAGAACGCCGAGGACTTTGCTCGGGTAATCGATGTACTCATGGCCCATCGCATCGGCTACTTTCTCTACAATGGTGGTAACGATTCGATGGATACCGCCCACAAGGTGGCTCAACTGGCCCACGAGCGTGGGCTCGATCTCGTGGCCGTTGGTGTGCCCAAGACCATCGACAATGACGTGGGCGATTCCGAGTTCAAGTTGATCGACCACACGCCCGGCTATGGCAGTGTGGCGCGCTACTGGGCCTATATGACCCAGTCAGCCAACGAGGAGAACGCCGGCTCGAGTCCGTCTGATCCAGTATTGGTGATGCAGGCCATGGGGCGGCGCATCGGCTACATCCCGGCAGCGGCGCGCCTGGGCGATCCTCAGCGCGAGCTGCCATTGCTGATCTTGCTGGCTGAGAGCAAGTTGGGCCTGCCAGCCATCGCTGATCTGGTGAACGACAAGCTCCGCGAGCGTGGCCGCGCCATCGTGGTGGTGAGTGAGGGCCTCGAACTGGGCGATCTGGGGGAGATCAAGGACTCTTTTGGGCACACGGTCTTTTCGGCCTCACAGACCACGGCGGCACAGATCGTAGTCAACTATCTGAACAGCGTGGGCCTGCGCACTACTGGCGCTGCACGGTTCGACATCTCTGGCACGCTCCAGCGCCACAGCATTGCCTATGCCTCGACCGTCGATCTGGCAGAGGCCTATGCCGTTGGGCAGAAAGCGGCGCTTCTGGCTGCTGAAGGTGCATCTGGCTACATGGCGACGATCTTGCGGCAGCCTGGCCCCATCTACCACGCACGCTACGATAAAGCGCCGCTCGAGTTGGTGGCCAACTCGGAGCGCCAGTTCCCTGAGCAGTGGATCAGCAAAGACCGCGCCGATGTCACCGACGAGTTTGTGGCCTATGCGCGGCCGCTCATTGGCGAGGACTGGCCCAGCGTGCCGCTGGTCAACGGTTTGCAGCGGTTCGCGAGGCTAGAGCCGATCTTTGCAGACAAGCTCCTGCCGGCCTATACACCCCAGGCCTATAGGTAGGCCTGGAGCTCCAGACGCCGTTGACACTGCTGTGCCGGCGGCGTCTTTTGTTGCCGAGCGTTTGCAGCGCGCTTATGTCCGCGGCTACATTACCGCTAATGAGGCCTAAGGGGATGACCATGAGCGATATCCGCGCCTACGTGATGCAGCACGAGCTGTTCAACCACCATGATCATCAGCAGGGCTATACCGAGATCGAGCAGGGCCGCGATGGCTATGACTTTACCAGCCTGTTCGGCTATGCTGATGCAGATCTGGCCTGTGCCGCGGGGACTGACGTCGACGTCAAGGCCATCAGCCGCCAAGAACTGGCGACGCTGTGGCAGGCCATCCGTCTGACTGGCTACGGCAGGGCCGTCGACCTGGGGAGCCGCGCGCTGTTCGGCATACCCTTTGCGCCCGACCGCTGGGACGAGATCACCGCTGCTCTACAGGCGCGGCTGGCAGGCAAGAGCAGTGCCGAGATCTATACCGATATGCTCGCCGCGGCGCAGATCAAGTGGACGATCAATGACTGCTACTGGCTGCCGCTTGAGAGTTGGTCCGCCGCAATGCCGAGCTTTCCGTCCAGCTATAGGGCAACATGGCGCATGGATGAGCTTTTCTCAGCAGTCGCTATGACGCCCTTCGAGGCCCTGGCTCGCGCCACAGGCCGCAACGTCTACTCTGTATCGGGCGCAGTGCAGGCGCTCAACGAGGCCATCGGCCTGATGCAGGCAACGGGCAGGCTGGCTGCCATCAAAATCGGCATGGCCTACCAGCGCGACCTGACCATCACCGATCCCACGCTGCATGAGGCTGAGCTGGCCTTCAATGGGCTCCGTAATCCGGTTGTGGGGGGCACCAGCCTGCAACAGCGCAGTGGAGCAGTCGACGCCCGCACAGCGCGACCGCTGGGCGACTATTTGCTGCAGCGCCTGTTCGAGCGAGCATCTGACGACAACATCCCTGTGCAAATCCATACAGGCTACCTGGCGGGCAGCTGGGGGGCTCTAGAGGCCACCCGTGCCATGCGCCTGCTGCCTGTGCTCGACAAGTACCGCAGCGTACGCTTTGATCTGTTCCATGCGTCGTGGCCGTGGTGCGCTGAACTGGGCGCCATCGCCAAAGAGTTTCCCAACGTCTGGCCCGATCTCTGTTGGATGTGGGCTATGAACCCTGGCGAAGCCGAGCGCGCGCTCGATGGCTGGCTGGACGCTATGCCCTTTACCAAGATCTTTGGCTTTGGCTCAGATACGGGGCTACCCTGGTGCGTGGTGGGCTATGCATTGCAGGCCAAGATCGGCATTGCCAACGTGCTCGAGCGCCGTGTGCGTGGGGGCCTGTACAGCGAGGCCGATGCGCGCGAGGTGGCCGATCATCTGCTGCTCCTCAATGGACAGATCTTCTTTGGGCTCGGGGACTAGCGCTACATACTGAGGACCTGAGCGACCAGCAGCGCGCCCAACAGCAGGAACAGGACGGCCATGATGCCCTTGGCCAGGGCGGCATGCTTGGTGAACCAGTCCTGAAAGCGGACTGCACTGGTGCCGTACGCGGTGAGCAGTAGCACAGCAATGAGCGGCACGATGAACATCAGATTATAGAGCACCAGGTAGAGTACCGCCCGGCCGCGCATCTCAGGGATGCCAACCATGAACGAGATGGTGGGTAGATACACCTGGCCGGTGCATGCCAGCTCCATCAGTGAAACGATCAGGCCAGACACAAACGCCGCGCCGACATAGGCACCACTGGCGGCGCGAATACGCCCCTTGATGCGCTCGCGCATGCGGTCGGGCAGGTTCAGCTTCATATCGTGCAGGCGACCGCGCCGCGCCTGCACCAGATCATGCAGGCTGATGACCGCAAGCGCCAGGCAGGCCGCCGCCATCAGGGTATAGAGTGCCTGCCCCAGCCAGCGAATGGAACTCATCAATGAGAGCAGGCTCATGGCGCCCAGGCCGACCATGAGGTAGGTTATGAACACGCCCAGCGCAAAGGCCAGCCCCACAATGATCAGGTCGCGGCGAGGCCGCCGACTGATGGCCAGGTAGGATGCGAAAAAGATGATGGTGGCAAAGGCGCAGGGGTTGATGCCGTCGATCAAACCGGCTAACACCACGGCCAAAGGCCCCATCCGCTGAAAACGATCGATGATGCTCTGGCGGCCCGACGCCGCGTCGAGTCCTTCCCAGGGTGGGGGGGCACCGGCCTCAGCATACTGCGACAGGGCATCTCGCACGTTCGTGCTGTTGATTTCATCGCCAACCAGAGCCGTGCTGCCCACATAGAACGATGGCGCGATCAGTCTGCGCTCAGCAGAAAGGCCCAAAGAGCGGCCCATGGCTTCGACCAAATCGGCATCAGTCACGTGATCAAAGGTGCGCACCTGCAGCCCGCCGAACTCTTGCCGCATCACGTCGAGGATGATGGCGGCGCGGGCGCAATCCTCGCAACCGCTGCGGGTGATGTAGGCCACGTGCAGTTGGGCGGCGGCCGACGTGGCGCCCGATGGGTTGGCGGCCGTGGCCAACGGTACCATGCCGCCGGCCGTTGGACGCTCTGTTGCCACCGCTACAGAGATAGCGGCACGTAAGGGCTCCTCTAGGCCAAAGACGTCCTCATCTGAGTAGAGCTGCTCCCCCAGCTGGATGATGGGCAGGTATTCAACGGTCACGCCTGCGCGCTGCTCGGCTGCCTCCAGTTCAGTCAACCCATCAGCCGTCGTCACATCGACGGTGCGCACTGCGAGATCATGGCCAAACTCTTGCTGCAGGCGCGGCACTACCTCGGCCTCAAAGGCTGCACAGTGGCTGCAGGCCGGTGAGAAGAAGATGACCATCTCTACGGGGCCAGCGGCGTTCGCTATGACGGCTGGCATCAGCAAGAGGGCAAGGGCAATGAGGGCCAGCGTGACGAGTTTTGGGCGCATTTCCATCCCACGAGTTGTCGGCTATCGAGTGAAGAGTATAGCCAGCTGCAAAGACTTGCGCAACCAAAAAGGCACAGCCCCGACTATGGTCGGGACTGTGCCCAGGCAGTTACGAGAGCGAGACTACTCGACGGCGCCGAGATCGACAGAGCGGAACGACTTGGGCGCACTCACGTAGCCAGACGAGCTGGCCTTGCCAGACGAGCCGAACAAACGAATCTTGTGGCGAACAACCTCGGTGACCATATCACGCGAGACGGTCAGCGTTTTGCGCGGATCGATATTGTTGGGCATATCCTCGATGGCTTTTTTCATGCCAGCGATGAACGCCTGGTTGAGCATTGTGGCCACGTTGATCTTGGTGATGCCATACTGGATGGCCTCGAGTTCACTCTCTTCCTTGACGCCAGATGAGCCGTGCAACACAAAGGGAACGTCAGTCACAGCGCGCAGCTTTTTGAGATGCTCGATATCGAGCTCAGTCTCTTGCTTCTCGCCGGCATGGATTGAGCCGATGGCCACGGCCAGCGTATCGACGCCGGTGCGCTCGACAAAGTCCACGACCTGGTCGGGCTGCGTCATGGCTGCGCGCACCTGCTCCTCAGATACTTGCCCCGTCAGCACCGAGCCCAGCTCAGCCTCGACCGGAATGCTGACGATATGGGCGATCTGGCAGACACGCGCTGTGGTACGCACGTTCTGCTCGTAGGGGTCAGCATGGCCATCATACATCAACGAGGTGAACCCTGCGCGCAGGCAGCGCACGTTCTGGTCAAAGTCGGTGCCATGATCTAGATGGAGCACCACGGGGACGTCGGCCATCTCGGCTGCTGTGCGTACCATGGCCGCAGCGAACTCGAGCCCGGCATAGCGAATGGCGCCCTGGCTCACTTGCAGAATTACAGGGGCCCGTTCCTGCACGGCGGCTTCGACGATGGCCTGGACCTGCTCCATGTTGTTGGCGTTGAACGCGCCCACAGCATAGTGCCCTTCAAGGGCAGCGATGAGCATTTCTTTGCTGGTGACGAGGGGCATCTGAGGATCTCCTTTCAAGTTGACCTGACAGCACGGGGCTCCGCGCCTTGGCCTGTTCGCACAAAAAGACAAGGCCATGATGACCGGTCAGTGCCGGCTCGGCCTTACTCCTTTGCTCAGAGGCGGCTCCAGCGTTTGGCAGGAGCGACGTTGGCAGTTACTATAGTGCCGAAGGTGGGATTCGAACCCACAAGGATCAACATCCAATGGTTTTTGAGACCACCGCGTATACCGTTCCGCCACTTCGGCAGGTACGCGGCTAGTATAGGCGAGTCACATGCCAGCGTCAAGTGACGCAGCGGGCATAACGCTCGCAAAGCCCTCTCACAGCAAGGCACAAGCATCCAGAGCATGGACGAAGCAGCGGTTATCACCTCAGCACAACAGGGCGACGTCGACGCCTATAACCAACTGGTGATCGCCTACCAGCAGTTGGCGTATAACGTCGCCTACCGAGTGCTGGGCGATGAAGAGCGCGCCATGGATGCCACGCAAGACGCCTTTTTGCGGGGCTACCGGGCTATCGATAGCTTTAATGGCGGCTCGTTCAAGGCATGGATCCTGCGTATTACAACCAACGCCTGCTACGATATGCTCCGCGCTGCCAAGCGGCGGCGCACGACCTCGATTGATGACCTGATCGCCGACGACGAGCACTCGGGCATGCTAGAAGACGATCAAGAGACACCCGAGGAGTATGTGCAGCGCCTCGATCTCAGTGAGGTTATCCAGAGAGCCCTCGCCTCGCTGCCTGACGATCAACGTACGGTGGTCATACTGAGCGATATCCAGGGGCTCAACTATGCCGAGATCGCTGAGGCGACTCTCGTATCTCTGGGAACGGTCAAGTCACGTCTCAGCCGTGCGCGTGCCAAGATGCGTGAGTTCCTGTCTGCGCACAGGGAACTGCTGCCCGACGGCGCGCGTCTATACAGTGAATCGATCGAAAGCTGAAGGATACTGATGGGGGACCGGTGTTGAGGATGTCCTGGTTTGGACGAGAGCATGACGTAAGCAGCGAGGACCTCTCCGCATACCTCGACGGAGAGCTCGAGCCGCGTCGTGTTGCGCCTCTGGAGCGGCATCTGCAGAGCTGCCTGGACTGTCGCCGCGAGCTAGCGACGCTTCGTGAGACGAAAAGGCTGTTGCAGGGCCTGCCGCAGCGCGCGGTACCCCGCAGTTTTGTGATACCCGCATCGGCAGTTGTCCAGCGCAGGCAGAACCGTCTGTGGGACACCGGTTTTGTGGTATTCCGTGGCGCCACGCTGGCGCTCAGCCTGGCACTGGTGCTGACGCTATCAGGAAACGCGCTACTGTCCTCAGGCCGGCTCGGCCTGTTCGGCTCCAAATCGGCCGTGTCAGATGCGGCTACAGTGCAGCCCGATCCACTTGGGGTTACGCAGGATCGTTTTGCTGGTGCGGCGGCGGCCGCTGAGGAGCCTCCCAGGACGGTCGCGGCGCAGCAAGCTCAAGCAGCGCCTCGCGCTATGGCGGCGGAGCAGGCGCCAGCAGCAGCGGCATCTGATCAAGTCCCCGAGGACGAAGGTGCCGACGCCCTCACAAGCCAGCCAGCTCGCAAAGTCAGCCCTGCTGATCAGCAGGGGCCGCTGACGGCCCTTGTGACTGAGCCGCGGCCCGATGCGCAGCCTGCCGCAGAGCCTGCTGGCGATGGCATGGGCGCCGGCGTTGGGGGTGCTGGTAATACGGCTGCGCTCGGGGCCATGGCCCTGGCGGCAGCACCCGAGGGTGAAGGCACGTTGGCTCCTGGAGCCGAAGTGATGACGGCCGCACTCGCGCCCGAGATGGGAGCTGGCGAGCAGGCTGAGCCGCTCGCGGCAGAGAGTACTGGTGATGTGTCGCTGCCAGAGGCGCTCAACCTCGAAGAGCTGCCAACGCGCGTACCCACCAGCACGGCAGAGGTGCAGCGCCCGGCTGTGGTGGCACCAACGCTTACGCCGCAATTGTCCGAGGCGCCCAAGCCGCCCACGGCTCAAGCAGCAGCGGCTGTGATCGAGCCGAAGGAGCCTGTCGAGCCCGCTGCAGAGATTGCCGATCGCGAGCTCATTGAGACCGACGGTGGCGGCCAGATCGGTGAGGCTGAACCAGACGCCGTTGCGGCGACGATCTCGACAGATGCGCTGGCAGACCGCATGGCCATGTGGCGCAGACATTTGGGGGTGACGGCCAGCCTGGTGGCCGGCGTGCTGTTGATGTCTGCCGCCGGTTTGCTTTGGACGGCCCATATGCGGCGTCGCTAGCCCATTTGCCAGACATACGCTCTGCTCTATAATGGCGGGCAATGTACTGCCCGATGTCGGGACAACAGCAAGGCCGCACACCTGGCGTGAAACGAACCGTTGATCTGAGGCTCCCCGCGCCCATAGTATAGAGGGCCCGTTGGAGCCTCATGTCATCTGCCACAGGAGGTGCGTAGCCATGGCTCGCCCACAAGCCGCCCCATACCGAGAAGACGCCATCACCATGCCCGTATCCGATCCTTTGTATGAGGTGCGCGCCGCTGATCCCGAGCTGGGCGCTATCATCGATCGTGACATGGTCCGTCAGCGCAACACCCTTGTCATGATTGCGTCAGAGAACTATGTGAGCCCCGCAGTCATGCAGGCGATGGGCTCGGCCCTCACCAACAAATACGCCGAGGGCACGCCGGGGCATCGCTGGTACAACGGCTGCCGCATCGTCGACGAGGTTGAGCAACTGGCGATCGACCGTGCCAAGGCGCTCTTTGGGGCCGACCACGCCAACGTGCAGCCGCATGCTGGGTCGCAGGCCAATGCGGCTGCCTATATGGCCTTGCTCGAACTGGGAGATCTGGTTCTGGCGATGGACCTCAACCACGGCGGGCACCTGACGCACGGTTCTGCGCTGAGTTTTTCGGGCCAGAACTACCGCTTCAGGCACTATGGCGTGGCCCCTGGCAGTTGCGCTATTGACTATGACACGCTTGAGCAACAGGCGCGGTCGTTGAGGCCTCGGGCCATTGTGGCGGGCGCCAGCGCCTACCCTCGCCTGATCGATTTCGAGCGGCTTCGTGCCATCTGCGATGAGACCGGCGCCTTTCTCATCGTCGATATGGCGCATATCGCGGGCCTGGTCGCTGGGGGGGCACATCCCAGCCCCGTTCCCTATGCCGATATCGTTACCAGCACGACCCACAAGACATTGCGTGGCCCTCGCGGTGGTCTGATTCTGTGCAAACGCGAGCATGCCAAGAAGGTTGATCGCGCCGTGTTCCCTGGCGTGCAAGGGGGGCCGCTGCTGCATACTATCGGCGCCAAAGCCGTCTGCTTTGCCGAGGCGGCACAACCGGCGTTCCGCGCCTACTCGCAGCAGATCGTTGCGAACGCCCGGACGTTGGCCGACGAACTCTTGCGCCAAGGCCTTACACTCGTATCTGGCGGCACCGACAACCATCTACTGCTGGTCGATCTATCGGCAGAGGGGCTCAATGGGCGTCAGGTCGCTGATCGCCTCGAAGAGGCTGGCATCTGCTGCAATAAGAACGTCATCCCCTTTGATAGCAGTCCGCCGGCCACGCCTTCAGGTATCCGCCTGGGCACCCCGGCGATTACCACGCGTGGCTTGGGCGAGGCCGAGATGCGACACGTTGGACAGATGATCGCGGATGTCATTCATCACATTGGCGATGATGACACAGTGATGCAGGTGCGACGGGAAACGCTGGCGCTCTGCGAGGCCTTCCCGCTGGCGTTCTAGGTCAGTGGTTCTCGCCAAGGACGCGGCTCAGCAAGGCAGGCCGGTCAGTGATGATTCCGTCAACGCCGAGCGCCACAAGATTGCGCATCTCTGCTTCGTCGTTCACCGTCCACACGTTGACGCGGTACCCGCGACGTTTGGCCCACTGCACATAGCGCTCGTTGACAAGCGATCGCTCGGGGTGCAGGGCCTGAGGTCTGATCCAGAAATGTGCCTGGCCGCGGCGTAGCCATAACGGCGAATGTAGCGAGTAGAGCAGTGCCAACGGGAGCTCAGGGGCAATCGCCTTCATACGGCCCAATGCCCAGGGGTTGAACGAGGAGATGATCACGCTGTTGGACAGGCTGCGGGTGCGCACCATCTCGGCAATCTCACGCTCGATGCCGTTGCTGCGACGAGAACGCCCCTTGATCTCGATGTTGATGCGCAGCTTGCCGCCGATGGTGTCTAGCACGTCGGCAAGGCGGGGAATGCGCTCTCCCTCGTACTGCGACGCGAACCAACCGCCTGCGTCGAGTCGCAGCAGTGTGTCATAGTCGAGATCCTCAATGCGCCCAGATCCGTTGGTGGTGCGGTCAATGGTGTCGTCATGGAGGACCACTATCTCGCCCGAGCAGCAACGGGTGACATCGAGCTCGATGCCATCGGCGCCATGGGCCAAAGCCAGTTCAAAGGCCGCGAGCGTGTTCTCAGGAGCGCTATCGCGCGCGCCGCGATGGGCGATGTTCAGTGGGCGATCAAGGTAGAAGGGTGCAACGCTCATGGCTCAATCTCCTTCATGGGCCCCATGGGTTGGTCGGCCCACTGTCGTGGGTTGGCGGCCACCCCGCCGACACGTACTTCCCAGTGCAGGTGCGAGCCCGTCGAGAGCCCGGTGCTGCCCATCAGGCCGATCTGTTCGCCAGCCTGGACGATCTGTCCCGCGCTGACCTCGATCTCATCGAGATGATAGTATCCCGACAGAATTCCTGCGCCATGATTGATCACCACGGCATTGCCGCGCACCTGCAGCGGCTCGGCCAGAACCACCACACCGCGCGCGCAGGCCAGAATCGCGTCGCCAGTCTCACCATCGATGTCGATACCGGTGTGGAACGACTGCACGACATCCTGATACACCCGCCGCGTGCCGAACTCGGAGGTGATATAGCCTTCCCATGGCCAGACAAGAGGGCCTTCCCATAGCATCTGTGGTGAATAGACGCCAAACACCTGGTCCATCCGGATGTTCTCGGCATCTGAGATGGCTGGATCGAGCAGTAGGGCGGTGTTGGCATCAAAGGTGAGCAACTCGGACGTAAAGCTCCCCTCTTGCACAGAGACAGGGGCGACAAGCGCTGCTCGCTGGCCAGAGACCGTTGCTGCTTCGATACGCAGGGTGCGTTGCCCGGGCTCGGCCAACGCGTGGGCGGCGAGGGCGGCCCACGCCCGATCCTCGGCTGGCGAGAACATGCGTATCGTCTGATCGGCCAACTGCGCCGAGGCTTGGCAGGGTTGATTGCAGGCAACGTCAATCTCGATCGTCTCGCCCTGCGTGATGGAACTGCTTGACAACCGCACCTCGATGGTCAGTGGAAGCAGAGTCGGCGCCGGCGTCATCGTGGGGGAGGGCGTTGGCATGGCCGTGCGTGTAGCCGTGGGCGTAGCAGGGCGGGGTGTCGCGCTCGGCGTCTCTGTGAGTGTCTGCGCCGCCGCCACCTCTGGGCTGATGGGCCGGCCTGCGCAGGCACCGAGCACAACCACGAGCGCAAGCGTGCTGCCTGCTATTAGCGCGCGCATCCACAGACGGGCTCTGCCCAGGGGCCTGTAGGCTGGTGCTTGACTATTCATGGGCCTGGACTGACGTTGTGCTGGCCAGCTCGACGGTGTTCGCGGCGATAGCCGGCTCATCGGGCCAGGCGTTGCCACGCTCCTGGGCACGTTGGGCGCCTGCAACCATCGGCTCATAGACGCCCTCCAGTCCGAGGGCCTGCAATCGTTCGGGGGTCGGCCAACCGGTGATCTCGTCCCAGCCCAGCTTGCGATAGTACGCATCGAGAACTGGCTTGAACTGCACTCGATCGAGCGCATAACGGCGATTGAGCACCGGGTTGACCCAGTTCTCTGGGTAAGCAAAGGCGTCGATGGCGTGTTCGTCCATGGCGCGGTCGCGCCCAAAGTGCCGCACGCAAATGGCCCGCTCAAGGGTATAGACGCGCTCTGCAGCGCGATCAAAGTCCTTCTCTTCCCAGTCGCAACCTGTGCCCAGGCGGAAGAGGTGATAGTCCACTGAAGGTCCCTCGATCTCGCCAATGCGGCAATAGTGATCGGGTGTGTTGGTGGTATAGATCAGGGGAAAGACCTGGTCGTCAGTGGGAAGAGAGTCCTTCATCACTGAGCGCAGATCATGATACCAGGCGGCGATGGCCTTGCCGCGATAACCGCTCTCGGGATCGAGCGCGTCGGGCGTGCCATATACGCGGGAACTGATCGCCTTCATATCTTCCCAGTCGGGGCCACTGATGGGCCGGTTGGCCAGCATATCGGGGATTGGCCCCCAGCGCATGACGTTCTGCACATAGCCGTGGCTGCTGCTGTACGGATCTCGCGTGTCCGTCGCCCATTGCAGCGCCGAGACGATCCAGAAGGGGTAGACGATATGGTTCTGGGTGCCGGCATGGCCATCCCAGTGGCCGCCAAAGCCCCACGCCGTGTAGAAGCGACGCGCGATATCGGTGCCTAGATTGAGCGTATAGGCGGCTCGCAGCCCGCCCTCGGCCAGGGCATCGCCAATCCCGCGTCGGTAAGCGATGTTCTCGATGAACGACACCCAGAACTCGGCAGAGCGCCAGTCGATCTCGCGGCCATCCATCTGCGTGAGCAGGCCCGCGCGCTGGCAGCACTCGAGCCAGGGCACCATACTCATGATGATATCCCACTGGTTGAGGCCGAGTCGGTTTGAGAGCACATTCAACTCAAAGCCGCCATAGATGCCCAGCTGCCAATCGAACAGGCCCCCGTGCCCCACTGGGCCGCCCTCCGCGATACCGCGGAAGGATGAGCCCACACAGGCCCAGTGCCCCTCATATTGACGATCAGGAAAGGCCACCCCCGGCATGTTGGCATAGTAAGCGTTGCAAGGGGTGGGGCATGATGCAGTGCACGCATAGGGGCGCACTCGCCCTCCACGCTCGCAGGCCAGTTTGGCGTTCTCGTTGGCCCAGCGTTCTGGCCGGAGGCGATAGCTGCGGACCTCGTCGCCAACGGCTCTCACGAGGGCGTCAAAGGCGTCAGGGTGAGCTACTGCCACATCTCCAGTACCCAGGACGGTGATGGCCTTGAGCAGCTTTGAGCCCATCACAGCGCCAAAGCCACCTTGCCCGGCCGTTGATGATGTGGCCGTATGGATGGTGGCGATGCGGCTCAAGCGTTCGCCGGCAGGCCCGATGGTGAGCGTGCGATGGCGGCGCGTGGTACGTTCGGCCACCGCCTCTTGTGCCTCAAAAGTGTCCAGGCCCCAGAGATCGCTGGCATCCTCGATGGTGACCTCATCATCTGTGATGGCGATCATCACCGCCCGATCACTGGCGCCCGTGACGATGAGTCCGTCATAGCCGGCCTTTTTTAGCGCGGCGCCAAACTGCGAGCCGACGTTGGCGCGGGTGAACCAGCCAAAAGGAAAAGCCTGCGGACTAAAGCCGCAGATGGCAGTGCGCCCCGAATAGGGCGAACGTGAGCCCGTAAGAGCGCCCGTCATGATCATCAGCGGATTTTCAGGCGCCAGAGGGTCGATGGCCTCTGGGTATTCGTGCCAGGCATAGTATGCCGCCAGCCCGCGGCCGCCGATGAACTCGCGAGCCGCCTTGGGCAGCGGCTCTGCGGTGATGCTTAGATTGGACAGATCGATGCGTAGCAGGCGGTTAGCCCAGCCAAACAGCGTCTCAAACCGACCCAGGGTAGCCTTTGCCAACGGCATATCGTGCCTCGTTACAGATGCTGGTGACACCGCCTTGGTTGTGAACGGTGCGCATGACCATGATTCTACTCAACGGTGACCGTAATGCCAAGGCTTTTGACCGTGTCGCTCCCGAGCGCTACCATCGCGCGCATGTCAGCCTCATGCGTCGAGACGGAGCGCCCCGGTCTGTGGGCGGGCTTTCGGGCCACCTTGCCGGTGGCTCTGGGTTGTGTTCCGTTCGGGCTGGCCTATGGTGCTGTAGCCGCTGCTTCGCTGTCTCCCTGGCAAACCTCGCTCATGTCGCTGACGGTCTTTGCGGGCACGGCTCAGTTTGTGGCCGTCAGTATGCTCGCTCAAGGCGCCGATTTACTGTCTGTTTGGTTCACCTGTGTGCTGGTGAACCTGCGTCTGTTGCTGCTCAGCGCTGCGGTCTCGCCGCACTTGCAGGGGATCGGTGCAGCTCAGAGGCTGGCGTCGGCGCAGGCGCTCACTGATGAGAGCTTTGCAGTAAGCCTTGGCGCTTTTCGTACCCATGACGCCAAGCCTGTCTATCTGGTGGGCTCGGGTCTGGCGATCTACCTGTTCTGGCAGATCGCCACTTTGGTAGGGCGCCTCGCGAGTGGCCTGATTCCGCAGGGCTTTGGCCTCGAGTATGCGTTGTCAGCCAGTCTCATCTGCCTGCTCTTTATGTTGGTGCACAGTCGGCGGCAGTGGGTCGTCGCCCTCCTTGCGATTGTGCTTGCTCTGGTGTCGCGGCTGTGGCTGCCCGACGCCTGGGTGGTGTTGGCGGCAACGATGATCGCGGCCACTGTCGGCCTGGGGCTCAAGCGGTGGCTATGACGGCGCTAATCATTGCCTTGGCCGCGGTGACGCTGGCCTACCGCCTGTTGCCACTGGCTCTGCTGGAGCGTTTCAGACTGCCGAGCTGGGCCCGTGACTGGCTTGAGCTGGTTCCTGGCGCTGTGCTCGCGGCCATGCTCTGCCAGGCGGTGCTGTTACCAGGCGAGGCCGAACCGTGGAAGACGCCAGAGCTGCTCGCAGCTGTTCCCGCGGCCGCAGTGGCCTGGCGCACGCGCAGCATGGTTCGGACTATGGTTACCGGCATGCTGGTCTATGCCCTCTTGTCGCACATGCTCTAGTCGCCGAGCGGCTCGTCTGGCTCGTCTCTACGCCTTCTGAGTAGCGAAGCCCGTGTGATGGCACGACTGCCGAACCGTTTGTGGATCTCATCCAGAGCATTGGCCAACCTGATGGCGCGCTGGTCGCTATCATCGAACAGGCCGAGCTGATAGCCAGCGCCATCCAGCAGCCCGCTCACGCCCACGCCGATCAGCCGTAGCCGTGTACCCGGAGCCCAGTTGCTGTCTAGTAGTTGAGCGGCTGCAGAGTTGATCACCTCAGCCCGGTCGGTCGGCTGCTCCAGGGCACGCTGCCGCGTAAAGGTGTCGAAATCAGCCGTACGCAGTTTGAGCCGCACCGTGCCGCCCACCAGGCGGCGCTCGCGCAGCTGCCTGGCGAGATGGTCGCTCATCTCCAGAATGGTGCGCCTTAATGGCTCGCGCTCGGCCACATCCTGAGCAAACGTGGTCTCATGGCTGACCGAGCGCCGCTCGCGGTCTGGCGAGACGCTGCTTGAGTCGATGCCCAGACTGCTACGATAGAGCCAGGCGCCCGCGTCGCCAAAGCGCGCCGTCAGCTCATTCTGGTCAAGACGCTGCAGATCTCCGATTTTGTGAATGCCCTGAGCCTGAAGTTTTGCTGCGGTGACCTTGCCAACACCCCATAGCTCTTGTACGGATAGGGGCGCCAGGTAGCGCGCTTCTTCGTTGCGTGGCACCATCACAAGGCCGTTTGGTTTGCCTTGTGAACAAGCGATCTTGGCCACCAGTTTGGTCGAGGCTACGCCGAGCGAGATGGGCAGGCCCACCTCGGATGCCACGCGAGTTCTGATGCGCTCCGCCGTCTGACGTGGGGTTCCCCAGAGCCGTTCACAACCAGTGATGTCGAGAAAGGCTTCGTCGATCGATACCTGCTCCATCACCGGGGTGAACTCGTCCAGAATCTGCATGATCTGATCGGAGAACTCGCCATAGCGGTCATAGTGTCCACGGACGATCACCAAGTGGGGGCACAGCCGCAACGCCTGCGCCACGGGCATGGCTGAGCGCACGCCAAAGGCACGGGCGGCATAGGACGCAGAGGCCACTACGCCCCGCCCCTGGGGGGTGCCACCGACGACGATGGGCTTGCCGCGTAATGAGCTGTTGAGAAACTCCTCAACCGAGGCAAAGAACGCATCGAGGTCGACATGCACGATCCACCGCTCAGGTTGCGCTGTGATCGCGGCAGTCATAGCAGTCTTTCGGTGCTCTAGGTCGCCATCTGCTCGATGCGGAAATGCATAGCCAGCCGCTCAAAGATCGCTTCTGGGAACTGAGGGTGGTGCTGATAGGCGAGGGCGGTGATCTGTGCCGTCAGCCGCAAGGAATCGGTCTCGAGCGTGAGGGCCAGCCCTGGCTCGGCCGTCACCACCTCGCCCTTGCGCTCGAGCCTGGCCACTATGCTCTCGTTCCTGGCGGCCCAGGGGCTCGCCAGCACCTGCGACACTGTGCGTGTGCCCTGGGTCTCAAAGAGCCACACGTCAAAGGCGGCTACCTGTTGAGCATCATCCGAGCCCAGCACCTCGCTGATCACCATGCCGCACTGCCCGATAAAGCTTTCCTCGGGCGAATCGATGGTCACAGACTGGTAAAAGTCGTCGTCGCCATAGCGGTAGGCGATGTCATACTCGCGCAGCACGCCGGACTTGTTCACCTTCACCTGGCTGGGCGCGGGCGGCACGATAGCGTCGTCCTCGTCAACACCCTCCCACGGCGGCACATCTCGCGCAACACGCGCGGGCTGAGGAGCCGGTTGCGATGAAAGTGCTGTGGCGTCTATGCCGAGCAGTTCTTCCAGGCTCGGGCCAGCCGAGGTCGGCGTCTGGCCAGGCGCGGTACTAGTCTCGTTGGGCCTCTCATCTAAAGGCTCAAGTCTGGCGTCAAAGACTGGATACTCAGGGCCTTTGTCGCGGCTGCCCCGTCGGCTCAGCAGTAGCCCCACCACGGCGGCAAGCCCCACCAACAGGGCGCCCAGCCCAAAGAGGATCATTACCCAGTTGGGCGCGCCGCGGCCCATGCGGTCTTCAGAGCCCTGTTGGCCAGGCTCCTCGGACGGCGCTGCAGTGGCTGCGTTGCTCTGTAAGCCCGTGTCGTCCACAAGCCGCTTCAGACGCGCCGCTGCGGCGGCATCTCCCTCTGCAAGGCGCTCTGCCAGCAACTCATCCGCCAGTCGAGTGACGGCGGCCAGATCGCGCCCATCAGGCGCCAGATCCTGTAGACGACGCTGCGCCAGGGGCACGTCGCCATTGATGGCGTACGAGTCTGCCACTAGCAAGATGTGGGTCTTTTGATGCTCAATGCGCAGATCCACTGGGTCGGTGTCGGTCCAGTCGACAGGCCACACCACCCAGGCCGCAAAAAGCCCCAGCGCCAGCCCGACCACGGCGGCCAGAATCAGCGCCCAAAGGCCAAACCGTCGGTGGTTATCAGCTCGCAAGCTCATATATGCTCCTCGCCTGCTGTATGCTGCCATCATAGCACACCGTCAGGCGGCACTCAAGCGATGTGCCTAGCCGACCACGGGCTGCTTTGGGCAGGCCGTCAGTATCTGGCAGCCTGCGGTAGTGATCACGACCATATCCTCGATGCGCACGCCCCCGAACTCGGGAAGATAGATGCCTGGCTCGACGGTGAGCACCACGCCTGCACCTAACACTTCCTGAGACAGTGAGCTGGCACGCGGGTTTTCGTGGATGGCGAGGCCAACGCTGTGCCCCAGCCCATGGCCGAACTTGCCCTCGTAGCCGGCGCCATAGATGATATCGCGCGCAATCTGATCTGCCTCAAAGCCGCTGATGCCGGCTTTGAGCGCCTGCTCGACGGCGAGCTGCGCTTCGAGCACCTTGTGCCAGATGGCCAGATAGGCGTCATCGGCATGCCCCAGACAGAAGGAGCGTGTGAGGTCCGAATGGTAACCCTCGAAAAGGGCGCCCATGTCGACCACCACCGGATCGCCCAAAGCGATCGGCCGGTCAGATAGCGTGGCATGAGGCAAAGCGCTGTTAGGGCCAGAGCCGACGATGGTGTTGAACGAGAGCCCGTCGGCGCCGTGCGTGCGCATGTACACCTCGAGTTGCCAGGCGACATCCCGTTCAGTCACCCCAGGTCGAATCCACTCCCACATCGACTGCATGGCTTCGTCGGCGATGCGCACTGCCTCTGCCATAAGCTCAAGCTCGTGCTCATCCTTGTACTGGCGCAATGACTCTACCAACCCCTTGGTGGGCACCCATTCCGTGTCACTGGCCGCCGCTCGCCACAGCTCAGAGGTCTCCAGCGTGACGTCGTGCTTCTCCAGCCCGACCCTGCTCCAGCCATGGCTGGCGATGGTTTCTGCCAGCGTCTCTTCTGTACGGGCAGACACCGGCACCAGCGTAAAGCCAGGAGCCTGGCGGGCTGATTGCTCATAGTAGCGAAAATCGGTGAGGAGCAGCGCATGCTCTGCACTGATGATGAGCACGCCAGCTGAGCCGCTAAACCCGCTCATGTAGCGCCGGTTCTCGGCCTGCGAGACAACCAGGCAGTCTAGCCCCTGTTCGGCAATCAGTGTACGGAGGGCTGCAAGTCGGTCTCTCATGGTGCGCTCACCTCGTGCACAAAGGGCTGTTGGCGATGGCCAGCCTCGATGATGTCGATCAAGATCTCGGCGCTGGCGCGAATGACGCGCGCACAGCCCATCTCTGGCGTGCGCCAGTCAGAGCCATGGATGGGGGCGCATGTGGTGTCCTCAAAACGCGCCAAGAAGCGTCGTCGAAACTGACAGGCTAGATCGTTCACGAAATCGTCATTCACCCCGGCGCTAGTGCGCCCCCAGAGCGCTCCGAGCACCATGATGCCCCCACTGAGCGCGCCGCACAGCTCTTGCCGCTCGCAGACGCCACCGCCAAAGGGGCACGAGGCACGGATGAGCACATCGGGCACGGGGTCGAGATATAGGCCGCCCACGGCGACCACCATGGCCTCTGATCAATGCAGGCCCGAACGGTAGGTGGCAACGATTTGGTCGAGCTGTGAAGCGGGCATGATAACTCCTATAGGTTGGTGCTGAACATCAGGCCTGCACCGCGCGCCGAGCGGCAGACGAACGACTCTGCCTGTAAGCCCGTGGCGGCGCGGTAGGCCAGCGATACCTGCGACACGAACGCCTCGACCTGCTCTGACGCAACCAGCGCCACCACACAGCCGCCCCAGCCTGCACCGGTGATGCGCGCTCCGACGGCGCCAGCCTCCAGGCAGGCGTCGACCAGGGCATCGATCTCGGGCGTCGAGATCTCATAGGCTGTGGCCGCGCTACGGTGCGCCTCGACCATCAGCGCACCAGCGCGCGACATGTCAAGGCTAGAGAGCGCCTCCATGGTTGCCAAGACGCGGGTATTCTCGCTGTGGACATGGCGACAGCGGGCGCGCACGTTGTAGATATTGGTTTCCGCGCTGCGCCCCGCGTCCAGAATGCGTTCTGGGTCGATGCCCTGCTGCAAAAGGGCCTCTGCGGTGATTGTCTCGGGTAGCAGCGGTTCGAGGTCTTCCCAGCGCACCTGCTGGACATCGCGCAAATGCGTGATGCCCGGATAGTACTTGCGCAGTAAGGCCACGCCGATGCGACCCTCGGCAACCCTGCGGTTAAAGTGCGGTCCGGTGTTGGCGTGGCGCACCTGGCTATCGATGACCACGACCTGAAACTGCGGTGAGACCGGCACATGGCGGTAGGTGTAGGTCTGAGTGGCGGCATCGGGCCGGCAGTCGAGGAATAGCGCGTGCCCTTGGCGGCTAAGCAGCGAGGCGAACTGATCCATCACGCCTCCGCGGGTGCCCACATACCACTCGGCCTGGCCACAGGCGTCGGCCAAAGCAGGGCCATTGAGTGGCAGCTCATTGATGTGAACCAGGGCAACGGCTGCTGCGACCGTCAACGCCGAGGATGACGAGAGACCCGCTCCGCGTGGAACGCCCAGTCCTGGCCGCCCATCGACCAGGGCATCAAAGCCGTGTAGCGGCTGCTCATAGCGCTGAGACAGTAGCTGTGCGGGCCCCTGGACATAGTTGCCCCAGTCGCCCAAGGGGAGGCGGGGGATGTCTCTACTGATCTCGAACGACCGTTCGCCAAAGCCCTGTTCAACGTTGCCCAGAATGACGCGGCCGTCAGCACGGGGACGCAGGGCCAACAGCACATCGCGGTCGAGCGCCATCGGAAGCACAAAGCCGTGGTTGTAGTCGGTGTGCTCGCCGATCAGGTTGACGCGCCCCGGCGCTCGAAAGACCATCACGGGCCCTTGGCCCCAGAGCTGCCCGAATGCGTGCAACAACTCGTTTAGCCGCGCCTGTTGGCGCTCTAGAAAGCCGACATCTGAACCGTATACAGCGGCCAGAGTGGACAACTGCTCGCTCACGACCTTCTCCTCAGCATGACAGTGGCCCACAGTATAGTCAGGGCGTTCTGTCGCGGCAATGCGGTTGGACGTAGCCCTGATGAGGCCTATAATCGCGCCAGCATTCAGCAAGGATTGTCCAATGCCCCCCGTTGACATTAGCTTTGTGATCCCGTGTTACAACGAAGAACAGGCCATCGACTTGGTGCTGGACGAGATCGTGGCGGTGATGCGGCCGCTGGGCCTCGCCTATGAGATCATCGTTGTGGACGATGGGTCGACGGATAGCACAGCGGCCCTGTGTCAACGCCGACCTGATGTCATCCTCGAGCGCCATCACCACAACATGGGCACAGGCGCCGCGCGCAGCACCGGCGTCCGTCGCGCTCAGGGTGAGTTTGTCATCATGACAGATGCCGATGGCACCTATCCGGCCGAGGCGATCCCTGAGCTGATTCGCGAGTTGCAGAACGCCGACATGGTCATCGGCGCGCGACGCCGTGAGGCCGGCACCGTCCGCTGGTTGCGCTCGCCTGCCAAGTGGTTTATCCGCATGCTCGCCAGCTATATGACGCGTACTCGCATTCCAGATCTCAATTCGGGGCTCCGGGGCATCCGCAGGGCACTGATTCCGCGCTTTTTCCACATCCTGCCCAATAGCCACTCGTGGGTGAGCACCATCACAATCGCCTTCTTGAGCTGCGGCTATCGGGTGAGGTGGATTCCCATCGAATACCACCCGCGCATTGGCCGCTCAACCTTCCACCCCATTCGAGACACCTATAACTATCTCACGCTGGTGGTGCGCACCATCACTTACTTTAACCCGCTGCGCGTGTTCCTGCCCGTCAGCCTATTGCTGCTCGCGATCGGTATGGGTAAGGCGATCTCAGACGTCTTTAGGTACAACTGGCACTTTCCCGCCTCGACGGTGATGTTGGTGTTGGCGGGCGTGCAGGTTGGAGCGTTGGGCGTGCTAGCCGACTTGATCGCCAAAATGGCCAACCGTGAACAGGGCTAGACGCTAACGGCCGCTGTTCTCGTGGCGGCGTTGGAGGCATCCGTGGCTTTGGTACAAGCACAGGTGAGCGGAGCCGCTAACGTGTCACCATGCACATGCTCGCTATGGTCGACGCTCGTGCGCGCCTCCTGATCGATCGAGATACCGCTGGTAGACCTTTAGGTGCCCATGCACCATCGTTTCTGCGCTGAGATTGCGGCGCACCCAAACCTGGCCAAGTTGGGCCATCGTGCGTCGGCGTTCGGGCTGGTCTAGCAGCGAGCTGATGGCAACGGTCAGCGCCTCGGCATCCATGGGTGGCACCACCAGGCCGCCTGGCCCGGCCACTTCGGCACAAGCGCCTGCTGATGTGGTGATTACGGGCGTGCCACAGGCCAGCGCCTCGGCAATCGGCAGGCCAAAACCCTCGAGCAGAGACGGCGTTACAAACAGATCTGCCATGGTGTAGTACGATGGGAGGTCCTCGTCGGGCACATAGCCCAGGGTGACCATACGCCGCGCTGCTGGCCCCAGCGCGGCCAGCACGCGTTTGCGGTAGCGCTCTTCCCAGCGGCCGATCACCACGCAATAGACGTGCTCGGGCAGACGCCGCAGCGCCGCAGCCAGGTATTCGAGCCCTTTGCGGGGCGTGCAAAAGCCCACAAAGAGCAGCACTTGAGCGGTCTCGAGGCCCAGCTGGGCACGCACGTCGCTGGGTGTAGGAGCAAAACGAGCGGTGTCGATGCCGTGACGCACCACACTGATGCGCTCGGGTGGTAGGTGGTACTCATCGGCATAGGCACGGGCAGTGGTACGGCTCCCCGCGATGAGGTGTTGCGATCGCCGTACGCACGGACGCTCTGCCAGATAGCGAGCTGTGGTATAGTATGCCAACCTGCTGAGCAGGTTGCGCGTTCCCGAGTGAGCGGGCAGGTTGCCATGTGCTCTGAGCCGCTGGCGAAATGACTGTTGCAGGGTGGCCACAAAGGGGCCCTGGTAGGCATAGGCGAAATGAACATCCGCAAAGTGCACGATGTCAAAGTGATGCCGCTGGTCGAGCGCGTGGACCAGTGGCGCGGCTTGGCGCGCAAAGGTCACCCAATCGAGACATCCGCCAGAAACACGGTGGACGGTGGCTCCAGTGGACTCTTCTTTGGTGCCCGACGCTGGCAGTCCGCGAGCCAAGACATGCACCTCGTGGCCCTGAGCCAAGAGACCTCGGACGAGCGTCTCTCCGTACACGCCCAACCCAGAGGTGCGGTGGGGCGCAAAGTCGAGGTTTACCAGACAGATTCGCATCGCTCCTCGCCGCCTACAGGCTGGCGACATTATACATCCCTCAAGGCAGCCCCCCAATGAACACGTCGTTGGTCGTGGCGATCGTGCTCAACTGGAATCTGCCAGGCGACACCGTCCGCTGCGTGAGGTCGTTGCTCCGAGAGCAGAGCGCCTCGCTACAGGTTGTCATTGTAGACAATGGTTCGGGCGATGACTCGCTCGACTGGTTTGCCCGTGAGCTGTCAGACGTGCCCGTGGTGGTTAGCCCACAGAACCGCTACTATGCGGGCGGAAACAACCTGGGGCTCGCTGCGGCTCTGGACGCTGGCGCTGACTGGGTGCTCGTGATCAACAACGACACCGTGGCCGCACCAGATATGGTTAGCCATCTGGTGAGGGCCGCCGAGGCGCAGGCGGCTTCTTTGGTGGCGCCCCTGATCTACCGTCTTGATGCACCCGAAGCGTGTTGGGATGCTGGCCAGCAGTGGCCCCGGTGGCGGCCCTTGGCTGCCCGGGCCAGGGCCCAGACGGACCCCTATCCGGTCGATATGGTAACCGGTTGCGCCATGCTGATTCGTGCCGACATGGCGCGTGCGCTAGGCGGCTTTGATGAGCGCTACGTCATGTACTATGAAGATGCTGACCTCTGTCTAAGGCTGCGGCAGTTGGGCGGGCGCATTGTGGTTGCCCCAGAAGCTCGTTTGTGGCACGCCGTAGGCAGCAGCGCCGCCCTGGCCAGCGAGCGCAGCGCCGAACAGAAGGCGCGCTTTCGGCTGCGCTTTTACCGCCAGCACGCTCCCTGGCCGTGGCGGCCGGTGACGTTGCTGATGGTGACAGGGCATACCGTGGTGCAGGTGCTCCTGGCATGGCTGCGCCGGCAGCCCGGGCGCGCACGAGCTCTGTGGCGTGGCCTGTGCCTGGGTTGGCGTGAGCCGATCGAGGGGCGCCTGTGATCAGATCCATCGCTCTGCCGCGTGTCTGGGTCGCATGCCCTGTCTGTGGTTCGGATGATGCCGTCACCGTTCTGAGGGAGATCGTCGGCGACGCCCACCGCGTGTACGCGAGGGAGTGCCCCCTGGACGTGCAGGGCGGTGAGGCGCTGGTTCGCTGCCGATGCTGTGGTATGGCCTACATCAACCCCCAGCCGCGACTGCCCGCGAATCTTGCCAGCTACCCACCGTCAGAGGAGACAGCCTACTTTGCCGCCACACGGCAGGAGCGAGTCGGCGGTGCGGAGCATCTACTGGCTTTGCTCGAGCAGCGTCTTGGCTCTCGTGGTCGGCTGTTCGATATCGGTTGCGGCGATGGTGCCCTACTCTCTGTGGCTCTGGAGCGCGGCTGGCAGGCCGACGGGATTGAGGCCAGTGCCTCACTGGTGGCGCAGCTCGATGCCAACGGGCTTGTTGAGCATGTGCAACTGGGCCGAGCTGAGGCGCTTGCAGGCGATGATGCGCGCTATGATGCCGTTGTGTTGCTGAATGTGCTGGAGCACACGCTCGAACCAGCGGCGGTGCTGGGCGAGGCAGTGCGAGTGCTGCGGCCTGGCGGCTTGCTGGCGGTGCACGTACCCAACTATGCCTGGGGCCGGCTATGGGGGCGTCGTTGGCACCAACTGCAGCCCCTCGAGCACAAGCATTACTTTGCGCCGCGCACGCTGCACCGGCTTTTGGTGAGAGTAGGGCTAATGCCCTTGGCCCGGTTCGGGCTGCCTCCAGCGAGTCCTGCCAGGGCGCGCCTGCAACGTTTTCTGGCTGCCTTTGGCCTCTGGCCGGGGTCTGGGCTGGGGATGCTGGCGACGAGGAGAAGGTGATCGCGATGGCATCCACGATCTATGCCAGAAGCCGAACATGTTGCGGGGTTGTTGCCAGCCAGTACGAGGATGATCCCTTGCTCATAGGTAACTCTTAGATGATGACAGTACCGTGCCCGCTTTGCGGCAGCCTTGCCCGAGAGCCACTCGTCGATACCAGAGACCTGCTGATGGATGACGCGACCGTCTTTCACTATGTGCGCTGTTCGTCTTGTGGTCTCTGCTACCTAAATCCGCAGCCCACCGCGCAGGAACTCGAGGCGCACTATCCACCAGCCTATGCTCCTTTTGCCGAGGTGTCGGCAAGTGCAAATCGCCTTCACCAGCGGTTGGTTAACCACGGCATCCGCAAGCGCATCCGAGCAATCGAGCGCTGTAGACCCTCGGGCAGGCTGCTCGAGGTGGGTTGTGCTGATGGCTTTATGCTGGCCGCGCTCAGACAGACGGGCCGATGGGAGGTGATGGGCATCGACACCAGCTCTGTGGCCGTCGCCAGGGCGAGAGAGATGTACGATCTCGAGATCATCCAGGCGCCTGTCGAGCAGGCCCAACTGCCGCGCGGGCATTTTGATGTGGTTGCCATGTGGGATGTGATCGAACATTTGCCCGATCCAGTCGCTGCCCTGAACGCGATCCAGGTCGCGCTCAGGCCGGGGGGGCTGCTGATCCTCAGGTTGCCGGTCAGCGACGCCTGGGATGCCAGGCTGTTTGGTGAAGCCTGGGCCGGCTGGGACGCGCCGCGGCACCTTGTCGTCTACTCGATGGCCCACTTGCAGCAGGTTCTATGCCATGCCGGTCTAGAGTTGCGCGCGAGCAGGGGCAATGCGAGGCTCTATTCAGGCCTCAAGCCAAGCCTGGGCCGGTGGGCCAGGCTTTCGCTCCACGGACGCAGCCGAGCAGTGGCAGAGGCCTTGCTCGGCTCGTCGATGCTGCAGGCCATGGTGGCGCCACTCAGCTGGCTTACGTCCAGGCTATGGCCGACGTCTTGCCGCCTCGCTGTGGCCGTCAAGCCGCAGGCCAAGCCTGGTGACTGCAGTGATGTGGCGGCGTGCCCGCAGGCGTCAGCGTCGTGCGGCACCGGCTTCACCGGGTCGTGGTCGGCGAAGAAGAGGCAGAGGCCAGCGTGATGCGCTTACAGGGCTGGATCGAGCAGGTCAGGTCAAGAGGTGCGGCGGCCTCACCCTGGCTGCGGGCGCTCGCAGTGGTACTGCTCGTTGCCGCGCTCGGCGTCGCGTCGTGGCTGGTGGCCGCGAACTGGCAGGCGCTGCGCTCGCACGCCTGGACGCTACGGTGGTGGCCCTTGCTCATCGCGATGCCGCTCTACCCCCTGGCCATCGGCCTGGTTGTGCAGGGTTGGGTGCTGAACCTGAGAAGGCTTGGCGCCACGGCCGCCTTTTGGGATTGCTTCTATACCTTTGCCCTGAGCAATCTGGCGCGCAAGTTGCCTACGCCGGTCTGGTTCGTGGGCGGGCGCATACTGCTATCTCGTGCCCATGGGGTGACTGAGGCGATCAGCTCGGCGGCACTGGTTCTCGAGCAGGCACTGTTGCTGCTCGCATCTGTCTTGGTGGCACTGGTGATGGGGCTCTTGGGAGGAGTCTCACTGGTAACCGGCGGGTGGCGCTGGGCCATGCTGGCGGGCGCGCTCGTCTGCCTGGGCCTGGTGGCCTGGCCTGGCCTGGTGACCCGAGCGGTCAACGGCATCATGCGGCGGCTGGGCTCGCAGCAGCGCATCGGGGGGCAGTTGGCGCCGGCAGACATGGCGCGCTCGCTGACGCTCTTTGTGGCATCAGGGCTGGTGAGCGGTCTAGCCTACTGCTGTGTCGCGCTGGCTCTCTACCCCATTGATCTCGCGCTGTGGCCGGCGCTCATCTCCTTCTCTGCAGTGGGGAGTGCCATTAGCTTTCTGAGCCTGGTGTTGCCTGCTGGATTGGGCCTGCGCGAAGCCGCCACTGCCGCCATGCTTGCATCGATCGTGCCCGTGCCGGTTGCTCTGGCGGCGCCGATCCTGTCACGCCTCTGGCTCTTGCTCAACGAGCTGCTGTGGGCGGCCCTGGTGCTGGCGATCAGAGCGTTGACGAGATGGTTGGCCCATCGTGGCAGCAATCACCCTAACGGGTGATTGCTGGTCGGGTGTTGCATACCCTACACTGAGGGTGGTTCAAGGCCGCAAAGGTCCGTCATCTATGGGAGGCTCACTATGAGACGAAGGCTGATTACCCCCCTTATCACCATGCTGGCACTGCTGGCGATGCTCCTCTCGACGAGCGTCGTGTCAGCGATGCCGCCGCTGAGCTTTTCGTCCAACATTCGCGTACAGAACCTCGAGGACGAGCCTGCCATCATCGTCATCAGTTTCTACGATCTGTACGGTACAAGCCCCAATGTTGGCTCGCCGGTTGCGGAGCTACACGACACCATTGAGCCCCAAGGCGACGTAATCATCTGGACTGTCGACGCGAGCAATCTGGGCGAAGACTGGTCTGGATCTGCAGTGGTGGGGTCCGATCGCGAGATCCGCGTGGTCAACAACCTCTACTCTGAGGACTGGATGTTCCAGGGCTCTTCGCAGGGCTCTCTCGATGGCGCCTACGAGGTAGGTATCCCGCTCATCCAGTTAAGCAACAAAGACTGGGACTCTTGGTTCAACGTGCAGAACGTTGGCCCCGATGAGGCCGACGTCTATGTGACCTTTGAGCCCGGACTGGTGGGCAACACCTACACGACGCCTGTGATCACGCTCCCACCCTATGTATCGTACACGTTTGATCCACGTGAGCTCGCCGTGCATCTGTTGGGTGATACGCCAGTGGGCGGCGACCGGGACGGCGAGGCCTTTGTCGGGGCGGCGACCGTGTATAGCAGCGGTAGTCCGGTGGTGGCCACCTGCGTCGAGGGTAGCGACGAGAACCTGATGGTCTACGATGGTTTTGCGACGGTTGGCACCGAAGGCCTACTGGTGGCGCCGCTCTATCACACCAACCATAACACCACCCGCAGCTCGATTCATGTTCAGAACCGTGGCACCGAGGCGACTGAGGTGACGGTGCACTATGTGCCCAGCAACAGCGTCTCGTACTCGGGCGATGCCTGCTACGAGACGATGATCATCGAACCAGGCGCCATGCAGGTGTTCGGTTTCTTTGCCTTCAGCGATGCCTGGCAGCAGTATACGCCCAACAGCAACTGCTACACCGTGAACGGTCTCGGGTCGTTCGTCGGATCGGCCTATATCGATCAGGACACCGACAACGTCGGCCTGGTGACCGGAGACCCTCAGCCTCTGGTGGCGCAGGTGCAGGAGTTCACCGTGAACACCGGCACGGGCTCGGCGTACAATGCCAGCAGCCCTGTGGATGCCGCGCCGTATCTGGCCTTCCCTGAGATGCTCGATCGCAGCAATGGCTACTGGACATCGATCAACCTGTTCAACGCCAGCCCAACCGACTCGGAGGATATCACCATCGAGTATCGTGGTCGGTTGGATCAGGGACATGGGACGCCGGTGGCCAAAACGCAGACGTTGACGCTTGGGCCGCTCGAGTCAACCAACATCCTTCATGCCTATAGCTCGGCATCCTTTGCCTACGAGCTGGGCGATGGCTTTGTGGGCTCGGCACTTCTGAAGGCTGACGATGGCGACGCCCTGCTGGTGGCCGTGACGAACAAGCTGTTCGGCCCGCCATCGGTTGGAGACGTCCTCTCGACCTACAACGCCTTCCCGCTCTGGGAGCTGCCGGGCAGCGCCGATTAGTGGCGTAGTGATGAGACCAGACGAGGGCTGCCACGCGGCAGCCCTCGTGCTGTTTTGAATAACCGCCCGACACGCACTATGCTGTGAGCTGAACTCTAATACCTCGCGAGGTGCCGATGGTCCGCAATCTGCTTGTGGTGATGTTGCTGGTGGCGTTGCTCGTTGGCTGCGCTACAGCGGCCAAGCCAACGCTGTTGGTGGCTGAACCCCCTGATCTCGCTGTGGACGCTCAACCGACGCTGCTGCCGTCGCCGACGTCGACACTGATCATCGCCACGCCGAAAAGCGGCCAAGACGCCATGGTAGCGAATGGCGATGAAGCGTATCCGTCCCCAGTAGATGCCGAGCTGTCTGGCCCATACCCGGGGCCCGAGCCCACAATGGATGTAACGCCGTTGACAGCGGCTTTGGCGCAGACGCCGGCTATCCCCAAGGTGGTGGTGCCCACGCCGTCGGCAGGAAAGGCCACCGTCACAGGGCGAGTGTATTATCGCGTGGATGACGACACCCGCGAGCCGCTGCAATACGCCCGTGTCTTTCTGGCACGCCGGCTCAGAGATGCGCAAGGCCAGCCTTCGTTTATGGTGAGCCTCAGCAAGGGCAGCGCTCCGATGACCATCACAGACGGTGAGGGAGCTTTTGCGTTCGGCGACGTCAATGTCGAGGGCTATGCCCTGATTATCGAGCTGGGATCGCAACTGGTGCTGGCCCACGACCTGTTGGCTGACCGCGATGTGGTCTTTATGGCTGAGGCCGATCAGACCTTCGATGTCGGCGAGATTCTGGTGGCGCCGCGGTAAAGTGAGAGGTTCGCCTCACCAGTGGTCGCAACAGAGCGAGCAGCAGCTCGCCGATAGGTCGGGGTGCGAATCGTTGCCAGTAGAGCGCCTGTCCGTTGGCCGCTATCTGGTCAGCCTCGGCACGGTTGGCCCGTACAGCAAGGATCGCGCTGGCCAGAGCTTTGGGATCACCAGGCGGGCATAGTAGGGCAGTCTCATCATGGGTCAGCGCCTCGCGGCTGCCTGGCGTGTCGGCTGTGACCAGCGGACGCCCCGCAGCAAGGGCGGCATATGCTTTGGCGGGAATCACCCGCTGAGCCTTGGCTGATGTGCCGAACACACCCAGTATCAGATCGGCGCGCGCCGCACGTTCAGAGAGCTCCGGTTCATCGAGCCAGCTGGGCCCCCATTCCACGTTATCAAGGGCCAGCCCTTGCGCCAGCAGGCGCATTTCAGTGTACATCTGGCCGCTGCCAATGAAGGTGATGCGCACTTCGGGGGCGCTGGTCGCGAGGAGCTTTGCAGCCCGGAGGATATGCTCGATACCGTGCAGAGGAATGAATGTGCCTACAAAGAGCACGTCAAAGGTGTCATCACCCGTAGAGCGGCGGGCCGGGGCGACTACCGAGGGTTCAGGAGCACCTACCCACACACGAGCGTATCGACCCACCCCGTAGGCGTTTTGGAAAAAGGCGCAATCGGCCTCTGTATCCAGTAACACTAGGTCGGCCCCTCGGCAAGACTGCCGCTCCAGGCACCAGAGCAGGCGAGCGCGCCATGACCTCTTTGGCACCAGCTTCCGGTCTGTCACGGCGGTCTCGTAAATCGATAGAAACGCATCAAGAACCAGTGGCATGCGCCGTAGCCAGCAGATAGGCCGGGCGATCAGAGCGTCGATCTGCCCTGGGTAGCCAACCAGCACCACATCGGGGCGGGCCATCGTCAGCAGACACCAACACAGATGCCAATAGGCGGCCAGCCCGCGGCCAATCAAAGAGAGGTTGAGGCGCTGACGAGCGGACTCTCTAACCCTCTCTCCACGGCCGCGCCATAGCGATCTGTGGCATACCACCACCTCTGCCCCGGCCTGCTCCAGGCCGGTCTTGATGACGCGATTGCGGACATGCTCGGGGTCAAACGTGCCCCAAAGACACACCCTCATCTCTGGTCTGGCTCCGCAATCTGCGGCACCGGCTCTCGCCGCAAGACCAAGAGCGTGTAATCATCATGCTGATCGCTGCCTTTGGTGTGCGTCTGCTGAGCCTGTGAGACGGCCCTGACCATCGCCTCGGCCGGCTGTCCAATCGCCATCTCCATGGCAGCCTGCAGCCCGTCAACGCCAAACTCTACGCCGTCAGGAGAGATGGCCTCAGTAACACCATCGGTATAGAGCAATAAGACGTCTCCGGGGTAGAGCACGGTGGTTCGCTGCTCGATCTCGGGGTCGTCGATGACGCCTAACACGATGCCCGGCGAGAACAGGGTCTCGATAGCCTCGCCGCTGCCCCGCATCAGCAGCGGGGGATTATGGCCGGCCCGTGCATACCTCAAGAGGCCAGAGCGCAGATCGAGCACGCCGTAGAACATGGTCACAAACATGCCCGAGCGTGACTCGGGCAGCAGCAGCGTATTCGCGCGCTGCAAGGTGCGTGCCGCTGAGTAACCCTCGAGCGCGGTCGAGCGCATGATGGTGCGCGAGAGCGCCATATATAGCGCGGCTGCAACACCCTTGTCAGAGACATCTGCGATGACAATGCCCAGCCGGTTCTCGTCGAGCTGGATCAGATCGTAGAAATCGCCGCCCACGCCACGTGCTGCTTGCCAGTCCACGGCCAGATCCCAGCCAGGGGCTTGGGGCACTGCCTCGGGCATAAAGCTCATCTGGATGTCACGCGCCAGCTCCATCTCGTGCTCGAACTGTTGCTGCCTAAGCATGCGGCGATAGAGCATGGCACTCTCGATTGCCAATGATGTTTGTCGCCCGATGCCCGCCAGGAGCGTCTGGGTGTGCCCGCTGAGAGCAGATAGATCACCCGCTCCAGCCAACAAGTAGCCCGATATGGTCTCGTGGGCAGTAAGGGGTACCACCGCAAAGGGCAGGCAATCGGCCAGTTTGGGGCAGAGTGCGATGAGATCGGGCTCTACCTGCAGCACCAGTTGCCGCTCGCCGCCCCATTGAGCTGTGACGCGTTCACGACCAGCGCGGCTCAGCGCCTGGCCAATGGCATCCAGCGTCGCATCGTCGATCCCCGCGCCCCGCAGCATCGGGGCGCGCTCGGTACTCGGCCAAACGAGCGCCGCACACCAGTCTACCTCCACCAGTCGTGGCGTGAGTTCGGCGACTGCGCTGAGGCAATCGCGCAGGTTGGTAGTAGCGCCACTGAGGGCATTGGCCACCTGTAGCAGGGCCTCGGCTGTGCGCGACTGCTGGCGCTGCAGCATATAGAGGTGTGAATCCTCGATGGCCACCGCGATCTGGTCAGCGAGAATCTGGAGCACCGAGGCGTCTTCGTGGGTAAAGGCCTGCGGCACGTCGCTCTGCAGGTCGAGCACACCCAGGATACGATGCTCGACACGCAAGGGAACGGCCAGCTCGGCCCGCGTGCGATCCAAAGAGGCCTGGTGCACATACAGAGCATTGTTGCGCACATCGTTAGCGAGGTGGCTCGTGCCCTGTTGGGCGGTATGGCCAATGAGGCCTACGCCCATCTTGAGCGTGAGGCCACGGTGCTCGATCTCTGGGTCGGTGCTGGCCGCCAGAGTGACGGCGTCACCCTCGTCCGAGACGCGATAGATGCTGACATGATAGTAGCCAAAGGTGTCTCGCACCAGGCGCACAGCATCATGAAAGAGCGTTTTGAGGTCAAGGATGGCGGCCACCTTCCGTCCGATCTCAGCGATCAGCAGCAAAAGTGCGGCGCGGTGCTGCTGTTGGCGCAACAACACGGCAGCCTGCATGCCCAGCGCGGCCTGCGTTGCAAGAGCAGACACCTCATGCATCTGACTGCTGTCAAACGCCGAGGGGCGGTCGCTTTGTAGGGCGATCATCCCCAGCATCTGCTCATTCGCGCGGATAGGCACATAGAGTCCGCTGGCCATCAGGCCCTCAAGAGGCAGCGGGTCGAACGGCTGGGATGCAGCCTCGCCAAACATCACTGGTAGACCTTTATGCTCTAGCAGGGCATACACCGGCGCGGAGCAGTCGGGTGCTGACACGTGGATGGGCCTGCCCTGCACCATCACCAACGGGCAGTAGAGCGTCCCAGACGGTGAACGCATTTGGATGGCGAAAGCCGGTGCGGGTGCCACCTGTTGGCAGTAGGTGTAGATCAGTTGGCACATGGCGTCGAGGTCGAGCCGGGCCTCGAGGAGTTCTTGCCCAAAGGCGTTGAGACGCCGCAGCTCAAGCATAGCTCGCCGCTCTCTATAGAGGCGTACCAACACCATCGCCAGTATCGCGATGGCGATGATGAGCGCCAGCAGAGAAGCAAGATCGACTGATAGATGCATCTCAGCC
>ENA-UOUL01000329-UOUL01000329.1-bioreactor-metagenome-genome-assembly--contig:-NODE-329-length-82904-cov-11.629094_pt1 | contig 82904 bp, 74 predicted proteins | sample MGYA00249838_ERZ747220 | MGnify/ENA primary metagenome ERZ747220 (study PRJEB28778, sample SAMN05720191) | bioreactor metagenome | isolation source: Anaerobic biogas reactor | place: USA:Washington... | reverse complement strand
CGCGCGATGCGCCGGATTGTTCTGCCGCAGGCGTTCAAGCGCGCGGTACCGCCGCTGGGCAACCAGTTCATCATTGCGCTCAAGGACAGCTCGCTCGCGAGTACCATAGCGGTTCCCGAGTTATTGCTCCGTGGCCGTCAGATGGGATCATCTTCGTTCATGTATATGGAAATGCTGGTTATCGTTGCCATCTGGTACCTGCTCATGACCGGTGTTCTCAGTTATGTGATTCATCGGGTAGAAACAAGGTTAAAGGTGAGCGACCGTGGATAAAACAAACGAAAACAAACCGATCCTTTCCGCAAAGGACATTAACAAGTGGTTCGGCGACCTGCCTGTACTCAAGGGAGTATCCCTCGATATTGCAGAGGGTGAAGTCGTTGTCATTATCGGCGCGAGCGGTTCCGGAAAAAGCACGTTCCTGCGATGCATCAATTTTCTCGAAGAGGCCCAGAAGGGAACCATATCCTTCCGGGGCAAGAAAATCCGCAAGCAGGGCCGCGATCTCAACAAGCTTCGCACCGAGATCGGCATGGTATTCCAGCACTTCAACCTCTTTCCTCACATGACCGTTCTCGGTAATGTGATGGAAGGTCCGGTACAGGTGCGCAAAATGCCGCACAAGAAAGCCGAGAAGCATGCCCGTGCGTTGCTCGAGAAAGTGGGGCTTGGCGACAAAGCCGATGTCTATCCGTCAACGCTTTCCGGCGGACAAAAGCAGCGTGTCGCGATTGCACGGGCACTTGCCATGAATCCGTCGGTGCTGCTCTTCGACGAACCCACGAGCGCGCTTGATCCGGAGCTAGTCGGCGAAGTCGTACAGGTTATGAAAGATCTTGCGAACAACGACGGCATGACCATGATCGTGGTAACGCACGAAATGTGGTTTGCCAAGGAGGCCGCTGACCGAGTGCTCTTCATGGATGACGGCGTTATCCTGGAGGAAGCAACTCCGGACAAGATGTTCTCCGAACCGGAACATGAACGGACTAAGCAGTTCCTGCAACAGATATTGAATAATTAGACATGCGGAGCCAAAGCACCGCCCGGTGCTTTGGCACCGCTTTTTTTTTGCACTGCTATCAAAATTGTTGAAAGATTTTCCGGTTTGACAGCTGTGCAGCGCGCGCCTATAGTGATTTTATGAACACGCTCAAAAAAGCTAAACTCATCAATTTCGCACCTCTGCCAAACATCCCCTGGGAGGATCGTCCGGATGGACTCAGGCGCGGGGATATTCTCTGGCGTTACTCCAAAAACCCGGTAATCCCGCGGAATGCGACTACCGAGTCCAACAGTATTTTCAACAGCGCAGTGGTTCCTTTCCGTGACGGGTTTGCTGGTGTATTTCGCTGTGATGACACGGCAAGGCATATGGACATACACGCAGGTTTCAGTCCTGATGGTATTTCCTGGTCAATAGCGGATCATCCGATAGATTTCACGCCAGTCACCGGTGACCTTCCTTCGTCAGACTATAAATACGATCCACGGGTGGTCTTTATTGATGACCGGTATTACATCCAGTGGTGCAATGGCTACAACGGCCCTACCATTGGGCTCGGCTATACGCATGATTTCAGGACATTCTATCAGATGGAGAATGCGCTCATGCCCTATAACCGGAACGGCGTTCTTTTCCCGCGGAAAATCAACGGTGCATACGCGCTTTTAAGCCGCCCGAGCGACTCGGGACACACTCCCTTTGGAGACATTTTTTATTCCGAAAGTCCGGATCTGGTCTATTGGGGTCGTCACCGGCATGTCATGGGTCCGACTGACGGATGGCAGGCAACAAAAATCGGTGCGGGTCCGGCTCCGATTGAGACGAGTGAAGGCTGGCTGCTGTTCTATCACGGGGTTCTTACGAGTTGTAACGGCTTTGTCTATTCATTCGGCGCGGCGCTCCTGGATAGTGATGACCCCTGGAGGGTTGTCGCGCGGGCAAATCCCTATCTCGTCTCACCGCAGGAAACGTATGAATGTGTGGGAGATGTTCCCAATGTTGTCTTTCCCTGTGCTTGTCTTGTGGACGGTGCGACCGGCCGTCTGGCCATATACTATGGTTGCGCAGACACGGTAACCGGTCTGGTTTTTGGATATGTGGACGAGGTGGTGGAATTTGTGAAGAAGTACAATTCGCTCTGAGCTGATAATTGCATTCCCCGCAGGGGTGGCCTACACTTAACAGAGGGAATCATTTATAGAGGTGTTGTGTGGTTAGAGAATCCCGGAGAGAGTATGGATGTCGTCCTCTTTATGGAGTTATTATCCTTTTCGGAATTATGAGTTTATTTTTTGCTTCCTGTGTCCCCCGCAACATCAGCCGTGACGAACCCCGAGGGACGTACAGTATCGGAATCAACTCGAACGTAAAGGCCGCCCCGGTTATTATAGCCGACGAAAAAGGATTTTTCACCAGGGCCGGTCTTTCCGTTGATGTAACCATGGAGACAACAGCCCTCCATCTTCTGGATGAACTCTATGCGGGAACCTATGATTTTGTATGTGTACCGAGTTTTCTTGTCGCCCGGGATTATCTTGCGGGGAAATCGTTCCGTATTTTGGCAGTCATGAACAGGAATCAGAGCCGGTATGTGCTCATGAATCCCGATCATGTGGAAAACCCGGCCGATTTCGCGGGAAAGAGTATCGGCATCAATCCCGACGGCGCGGCGGAATTTGTCCTGACGCGGTTTCTTGTTCTTCACGGAGTTAACCCAGCAACTGTTGCAATCCGGTACCATGCAGAAGAAACCCTTCCTGAAATGCTTGCCTCTGGAGATGTTTCGGCAATCCTTACCTGGCCGCCCTATGTACAGGAGGCGCGAATCCTCATGGATGGAAACATCCTGGTCACCAACGCCCAGATGGGTGTGGATATTTACTGGCTTCTCGTTACCCGGGAACAAATCTCCCGGAATCAGGGACCGGATGTCATCCGTCTGTTGCGGGCTCTTGATGTTGCGGATGCTATGATATTCGAGAAACCGGAGGAAGCCAAAAATCTGGTTTCAGACCGGCTTTCGGTTTCACGGGAACTCATAGACGAAGAATGGAATAGCTTCTCGTTCATACTCGAGCTTCCCCAGAGTCTTTTGGTCGTGATGGAACAACAGGGATCATGGATAGCGCTCAGAGATAAAAGAGAATTCAACACGGCAGGTTTGTTTTCTACTATAAATTATCATCATCTTGAAGCGATATTTCCGGAACAGGTGAGCATTATTCGATGAAAGGGCGGAACCAGTGACTATACGAAAAAAAATCACACTCTTTTTTATCATGGTTATCGTTCTTGTGCTGCTCGCTCTTCTTGTAACGATATACAACTACCGGGCGTTCAGGATTAACCGTGAACTGCAGGATATAATTCACCAGAGCATCCATGAGCTGGACAATACCGCGCTTCTTCTCGATGAAATGCTGGTTTCTCCGAATGAGCGGGTACGGATGCAGCTCCGTATGCAGGAAGATTCTTTCAGAAGTTCGCAAAGTTTTATCCGGCTTTCAGCGTACCGTGACATTTTCCCCTTAGTACAACCGCTGGTCGAGAAACGAAAGGACTTCCTGACGCTTCTGGAAAGCTTTTTTCTTCTGCTGGACAGGGATGAATCTGAATCTGCGGTCCTTGAGCAAACGGCATCGATGTTGTTTGTCATATCCCATGAGATGAAAACGAACATGTCTGTCCTGCACACGCAAATTCAGAACCGTATCGCCCGCGACAATCTCATTTTTGTTGTGTCATCCCTTGTTCCCCTTCTTGCGCTTACTATTTTGTTGATTGGTACCCTCATCTGGATCCGGCGTGGCTTTCTTTCACGGATTCTCCGCATGGACCAGCTTGCCGGGTGTATCGCTCATGGCGATCATTGCGGAGTGCTTCCGGTCGATGCCGATGACGAACTCTCCGGTCTCGCGCGATCTTTTAATGTGATGAACGAAGCGGTTCATGAGCAAATGGAAAATCTCGCGGCTGAACGTGACAAATTCAGTACCATTCTTGCATCCATCGGCGACGCGGTTGTCGCGGTGGACACTGAAAATCGTATCATGATCATGAATCCTGTAGCGGAGCGTTTGACCGGATGGAAATTCAGTGAGGCTGGCGGACATTATATTCATGAGGTAGTCCGGCTTTTCACGGCTGGAACCCGTGAACCGCTGAAAAATCCACTCCAGCATGTGCTTGATACCGGGATGCCGTTTGAGTTCCCGGAACATACGGTGTTGATCAGCCGGTCCGGAGTCGAGTATCTGGTTCAGGATTCCGCTTCCCCGGTACAAAGCCGTTCGGGCACGATTGCCGGTGCCGTACTGGTATTCCGGGACATAACCGAACAGGCACAAATGCAGGAAGCTATGGCACAGAACGAGAAAATGATGTCGGTCGGCGGGCTTGCCGCGGGAATCGTGCAGGAAATACAGTGTCCGCTTTCAGATCTTGTGAGAAACATTGAATCTATTGAAGGTAGACTTTTGGGGACAGACGAGGGAAATCTTTCGGCTGCAGAAAAATCAGGTACGACGATTGAATCGGTTGCGGACTATCTCCGGGAAAGTGGTTCGCATGGACTGATTGCTGCCATACGGGATGGAGCTGTCTGGATTATGCGTATTCTGGACAAGATGCTCATGTTTACCGGCATGAAATCAAACAGCAAGGAATTGGTAGATATTTCAATGCTTCTGGACAATGCAGTCGAGCTTTCCCGTTCTGATTATGAACTGAAAAATACGATTGACTTCCGCAAGATAATACTTGTCCGGGATTATGAGAAGCATATGCCCCAGGTACTCTGCGACTCCTCCGGTATGCAACAGGTATTCCTCAATATTCTGCGTAATGCCTTTCAGGTAATGTACGTGGCGCAAACCGATCCGCCCCGGTTGTTGCTGCGGATTTCGCATGATGAGGAAAGGCGGTCTGCATGTATCGAAATTGCAGACAACGGTCCCGGTATGGATGAAGGGGTTCGGAAACGGGTTTTCGAGCCGTTCTATACCACGCGTGAACATGGTGAGGGGAGCGGATTGGGACTGAGTATTGCCTATTTTATTGTTACCGATACCCACGGCGGCTCAATAGAAGTTCGTTCCGCACCCGGGGCTGGCACGCGGTTCAGTATCTATCTGCCGGTTGAACCGGCAGAACAGTGATCAAGCGGTCCGTTTCCTTTTCCCAGATTCAAACTCCGTGACAATGCGCCGAGTACATACGATTTGGCGTGCGCTACCGCGTCCCGGAGGGTTTCTCCACGCGCCCGGTTCGCCGCAATCGCCGCCGAGAGCGTACAGCCGGTTCCATGCGTATTTTCGGTCTCCACGCGGTGTCCCGGGATCCAGACCGGGCCGTTACCGTCGAACAAAAGATCATCACAGGAATTTTCGAGGTGTCCACCGGTAACAAGCACGGACGTTCCGTATTTCTTAAAGATGGTTTCCGCTGCACGCTCAACTTCGCTCCGGTTTGTAACCGGAAATCCGCAGAGTGTTGCCGCTTCGGCAAGGTTCGGCGTTATGAGCTCGCACCGGGGAAACAGCATTTCAGCCATGACCGCGGCCGCATCCGCACGCTGCAGGCGGTGTTCGCTCGTCGACACCATGACCGGGTCAAGGATTACCCGTCGTGCCTGCCATTTTTCGAGGGCGGTCGCCACGGCCTGTATGGACGCGGTGTCCGGCAGCATGCCTATTTTTACTGCATCGGGGAAAATGTCCGAAAAGACGGCGTCGAGCTGGGCGGCCAGCAGTGCCGGCCGTACCGGATCATACGCTAGTACCCCGCAGGTGTTTTGAGCCACAACCGCGGTAACCACGCCCATACCGTACACTCCGTGGGCACAAAAGGTTTTCAGGTCCGCGTGAAGCCCGGCGCCGCCGGTCGGATCGGTTCCGGCAATGGTCAGTACGGTATTCATTCAGCGCCCTCCAGTTCTGCAATCGGCATTACGCATACCGCGTCCGCGGCTTCCCGCATGCCGTTCGCCGCTTCCTGTGTGTGTTCCGGGTCCGAAAAGATGGCCGAGATTACCGCGATGCCGGCAATGCCGGTTTCGGCAAGCTGCCCGGCATTGTCCCGGGTAATACCGCCGATGGCGACCACCGGGAGCTCCACGGCTTCGCACACTTCGCGCAACCCCTCAAGACCGATATGCGTCGCGTCATCCTTTGATCCGGTGGGGAATACGGCTCCCGCGCCGATGTAGTCGGCTCCGGCGTCGCGGGCGACCCGCGCTTCTTCCGCGGTGCCCGCCGAGATTCCCAGGATCATGCCAGCCGGAAGCTGTGAGCGGATTCTCCGCGGGTTCCCGTCATGCTGCCCGATGTGGAGACCGTCCGCGCCGCACGCGAGGGCTACGGCAAGATTGTCGTTGATGATGAGCGGAACTCCGTACCGGCGGGTAACGCCGGCGATCCGGGTGGCGAGTTCGGTGAACGCGCTGTCGTCAAGCTCCTTTTCCCGCAGCTGGATGATGGTCGCGCCGCCGAGTATGGCCTCTTCTACCTGCTGTTCGAGGGAATGGTGTCCGGCAGGTATTCGGGAAATCCAGCTCCGGTCGGTGACCGCATAGAGGCGGAGCAGGTCATGCAGATTCTTCACAGAGCACTCCTTGTGCAAGCTCGGAACCGGTTATGCGGGACAGACGGTCGATGAGCGCGGTGCGGAAGGTCGCCGTACCGGCGAGCGCCGTATCGGCCGCGGCGCGTTCACCGCAGAGCCCCATGGCCGCAACCGCGGCGGTTGAGGCTTCGAGGATCCGCTTCGGATCTGCAGCGCAAAAGGCGGCACAGAGACAGGAGAGCATACAGCCGCTTCCGGTGATTCGTGAGAGGATGGGGTGTCCATTCCGTATGGTGAGAACCCGTTTTCCATCGGTAATGATGTCTGTCGATCCGGTCACCGCTACCACCGCGCCGGATTCCACCGCGAGCGCTTTCGCCGTCGCGAGCGTGCGGGAAAAGGCGTCATCACCCTGGTCAGCTTCTGCCGCGTCCACACCCCGTGTGTTCCCGCTTCCGGCATGGAGCGCCGCTATCTCGGACGCGTTCCCCCGGATGAGCGCCGGACGCGCAATGCGCACGAGGCTTTGAGCGGTTCGGGTACGGAGTTTTGACGCGCCGGCACCCACCGGATCAAGGATGACCGGGATGCCGTTTGTGTTCGCCGTCTTCGTGGCGCGCTTCATGGAGGCAATGGTGCGCCGGTTCAGCGTCCCGATATTCAAAAGAAGCGCCTGGGCAATGGACGTGATTTCGGCAACTTCGGCCCGGTCGTCCGCCATGACGGGAGAAGCGCCCACGGCAAGAAGCGCGTTCGCGCAGTCATTCACGGTAACGTAGTTGGTAATGCAGTGGACGAGGGGATTTGTTTCGCGGACGAGATCCGCAATTTCTGCGAGCGTGTTATTCATGGACATTGACGATGCCTCCTTCAAGGATGGTGTTGATGTTGCGCACGGCGCACATGGAGCCGCACATGGTACAGGTGTCTTCACGGGCGGGCACCGACTCGCTCCGGTAGCGCCTTGCTTTTTCCGGATCGATGGCCAGGGAGAACATGGTTTCCCAGTCGAGGTTGCGCCGCGCCTCGCTCATACGGTTGTCTTTTTCGCGGGCTCCCGGAACGCCTTTGGCGATATCCGCGGCATGTGCGGCAATCCTGCTTGCCACGATGCCTTCACGGACATCCTCCAGGGTCGGCAGGCGGAGGTGTTCGGCCGGGGTTACGTAACAGAGAAAGGCCGCTCCCGCCGCGGCCGCCACGGTGCCGCCGATCGCCGCGGTGATGTGGTCATACCCCGGCGCGATGTCGGTAACGATGGGGCCGAGCACGTAAAAGGGCGCATCGTCGCAGAGGCGCCGCTGGAGCTGCATGTTCGCCGCGACGTCGTCCAGGCTCATGTGTCCGGGGCCTTCAATGATTACCTGGACGTCCCGTTCCCGGGCGCGCCGGGTGAGCCGGCCAAGACGGATGAGTTCGGTGAGCTGGGCGTCGTCAGTTGAGTCCGCGATGCAGCCGGGGCGGCAGGCATCGCCGAGGCTCAGCGTTACGTCGTGTTCGCGGCAGATGTCGAGAATTTCATCGAAACGTTCGAAATAGGGGTTTTCGTTGCCGGTCATGGCCATCCAGGCGAAGATGAGCGAGCCGCCCCGTGAGACAATGCCGGTTTTACGGGGAACTCCTTTTATGCGTTCTACATCTTCCCGGGTAATGCCGCAGTGGATGGTCTGGAAGTCTACGCCGTCTTCCGCGTGGATGCGCACAATGTCGATCCATTCATCGGCAGTTATGTCGGCCAGCGGTTTTTTATAGCGGAGGACGGCGTCGTACGCGGGAACGGTTCCGATCATGGCTGGTGTTGTTTCCACAATTTTCCGCCGGAAGATGCGGGTGTCGCCGGACGAGCTCAGATCCATAATCGCGTCCGCGCCGAGCTTGACCGCTTCATGAACTTTTTCAAGCTCCGTGTCCAGATCGGCGCAGTCGCCGGAGATGCCGAGATTCACGTTTATTTTTGTTTTGAGCGTACGTCCCACCGCGCGCGGGCAAAGCGCGGTGTGCGAGCGGTTTGCCGGAAGGGCCGCGTGTCCGCTGGCAATGAGTCCGGCAAGCGCTTCGGGTGTAATGCCCTCGTATGCTGCGGCCTCGCGGATTTCGTTCGTGATGATGCCCCGTTTCGCGGCGGCCATTTGTGTTGTCATGATCCCTCCTGTCCGTTGCAGCAAATGCGGACGGACCATGAAGGGGGTGTTCCAATGCCGGGAAAACAAAAAACGCTTTCCCGGCACGGAAAAGCGTTTGTTTCAAACAGGTTCTATTTGATACAGGCTTTGCTTCCCTACGCCAGTGTTAACTGACAGGTTCCAAGGGTCAGGTTTTAACCTTCTCAACCGTGAGGTTCCCCCGCTCGCTGCAAACAATAATGTTTCTGGTGAGCGGTATACCATGAACTACCGGTTTTGTAAATACTCCCGTTTGCATGCGGAGCAGATACCGGTGAGATACATGATATGGGAACGGATTTTTATATCGCGTGATTTTTCATACTCGCCGAGTATCCCGCAAATTCCGCAGGAACCGAGATCCACAAACCGGTGACAGTGTTCGCAATGAAACCAGTGATGATGTGTTTCTCCCTCTCCTGCGGCGGTGTAGTACCGTTCGGTTCCGTGTTCACGGCAATGGAGGACGAAGGATTCCGCCCGGCCCTTCTGCTCAAGATAATGGAGGGTGCGGTAAATGGTAGCCGGATCAAAGGTGTTCCCGCTCGCCGTTTGCACCGCGGCCGCGGATAGCGGCTCTTCCGCGCACATGAGTATGTCCAGAACCGCTTGCCGTGCCTTTGTCATGGTTTCTCTCCCGGCGGTATCACCCGTTCTCGTCGTTTGGCGGAACGGGTGAACATGGAAAGCGCGGCCGCTCCCAGGAAAACGATACCGGCGAGGACAACGGCCATGGCTCCTGCCGGTGCGTCAAATATCCAGGCGACAGCGAGCCCGCCGGTGGAAAAAAGCAGGGAATAGAGGGTAGCTCCCGTCATCATTCCCGCAAGGCTCTTCGCACGGTATCCGGCCGTTCCCGCGGGCAGGGTCAGCATGGCGATCACCATGACAATTCCCACGAAGGTCTGCAAGAGAACGATCGAGACCGCTGTTATCATGAGAATGACGATGAAGGCCGTGTTCGTCCGGATTCCCCGGACACGGGCGAATTCGGCGTCGAAGGAGAGCGCCTCGAGCTGGGGATAAAAGCGCCAGACGAGGCCGAGAACGATGATGTCGAGTATGCCGAGAAACCAGAGATCCCGGACCGATATGAGCAGGATGTTGCCGAAAAGGTAGCTCGTCGGGTCGGTGTAGCCGGGAGTCTTCGCCATGAAGAGTACGCCGACGCTCATGCCGATTGCCCAGATCGCGTTGATGACCGTGTCTTCGCGCTGTTTCGCCTTGAGGGACACCACACCGATGATGAGCGCGGCAAGAATCGCGAAGATGAAGGCTCCCGCTATGGGCGGCATGCCCGGAACTTTTCCCGTCGCGGAAAGATAGAGGGCCATGCCGATTCCGCCGAGCACGGCGTGTGAAACCGCTCCGGCGAGCCCGGCAATCCGCTTTACGGTTACGACCGAACCGAGGACGCCGAACAGAATTGACGAAAGGACTCCGGCGAGTGCCGCGTTAAAAAGAATGCTGATCATCGGTCTCCTCCCGTTCCGTTTCCGCCGCAGCAGGAATCCGGCAGGGCGCTGTTGTGAAGCACCCGCGCGGCGCTTCCGCCGAAGCGCTCGGGCGGCGCGTTGGTGGCCGGTTCGGTCCGGTGCCGGACAATGTCCCGTGTTCCCGCCCGGCTTTTACGGTCGCCCACGCAGAGAACCACGTCGGTAAGGGATGAGACAAAGCCGGTATCGTGGGTCACAATCATGATGGTGGTGGATTTTTTCAAGTATCCGAGCGTTTCAAAGAGCCGGGCTTCACTTTCGCTGTCCATGTTCGCGGTGGGTTCGTCCAGAATGAGAAGCTCGGGCTCCGCCGCAAGTGCCCGGGCTACGAGTACCCGCCGGCGCTGTCCGCCGGAAAGGGCCGAATACGGCCGGTCCGCAAGATCGCTTACCCCGCTGTGTTCCAGAGCCCGGTCGATTGCCCGGCAGTCCTCAGCGCTGAACCATCGTTTGCCCGGAGTGAGCCGCCCCATGCGGACAACCCCGCGAACGGTTACCGGAAAGGTGGGATCGTAGTCCGCGAACTGGGGTACATATCCTGTTTTGGCGCGTCCGGTTGCCGGTTGGTGCCCGAAAAGACGAATTTCTCCTGCTGAGGGCTCAAGAAGACCGAGGATGAGTTTGAGTACGGTGGTTTTCCCGGCGCCGTTTGTTCCGACGAGGACGGTGAACTCCCCGCGGTGCAGGTGAAAACTCACCGAATCAAGTACCGGGACTGAATCGTAGGAAAAGGAAACCCGGTTGAAATCGAGAATAACGGTATCGTTCATGACAAGAACTATACGACTCACGGGTTGAAAATGCAAGTGATTTGCAAAAGGGAGCCGTCAGGAAGCTGGCTGGAAGCGACGTGTCGTTAACCGGCGCTCTTCCGGCTCACTTTCGCGGTAATCACGAGCATGAGTGCGATTACTGGCAGGACGGCAAGGGCGGCGGGATGTCCCTGTGACAAGAAGAGGAGCCAGCTGCGGAGAATGTTGCCGCCGTCGAGGAAGCTTGTGAATATGCCGTCGTATCCTTCTACCGTGTAGGAGGCGTCGGCAGCCATGCGGGTAAAGAGGGGGGCGAGGGCGGTGGCAAAGTAGAGATTGCCCACAATGACCGGTATGCCCAGGATGAATGTTCTGATGATGTTGCCGTTCGTCGCCAGGGTCAGCATGGCGACCGGTACCGTGAGCCCGGTGAGGTCTCCGAGCGGAATGAAGGACACTCCGGGAAGCACAAACGCCAGAAGAAGGGCGAAGGGGATGAGAAGCAGGACCGTCACCATGACGGAGGGAATACCGAAGAGAACGGCTACGTCGAGCCCGATCCAGGTTTCACCCATGCCGGGAAATTTCCGCTCCATGAAGAGCTTCATTCCTTCTGAAACCGGAATGAGGGCAGACCCGAGAATGCTGCACATGATGGGGAGAATATAGATAACACCGGCAAAACTGACGGCAAGTTCGCTGGTGGAACGGACCGAATACCCCGCCGCCACGCCGAGAAGTGCTCCCACGATGAGTCCGATTATCATCGGTTCACCAAGAAGACCGATCTTTCGCTTCATCTTCTCGGGATCGGCGTGGAGTTTGTTGATGAAGGGAATGCGGTCAAGAATGAGGTTGCCTACAACGCCGACCGGATAGTACGCAAGGCCGGAAAGATGGGGAATGCAGATACCGCTCATGCCGGTCTGCCGGCTTGCTTCCCGGGCACTCCAGTCGGAGAGCTTGAGCATGAGTACAAAGGTGAGTACGCCTGAAACTACCGCGTACAGCGCGCTGGCGGAAACGGCGTATACCATGACCGAAAGCAGTATGACATGCCAGTAATTGAAGATGTCGATATTCACTGTCCGGGTGAGCCGGAATGAAAGCATGAGCGCGTTGATGAGCATGAATGCAATGAGCATGACCGGTGCGAGGTGAAATTGCCAGGAGATGACAGAAAGCGGAATCCACCCGGTATCAAGAACGGAGAAGCCGAGTCCGGTCCGTGCAACGAGCGCGTTTACCGCCGGTGTTATTATTCCCACATAGAAGTCGAAAATGGTAAAGATTCCGATGAAGCCGATTCCCAGTGTGAGCGCGGATTTGATCGCCGTTTTCAGTTTGATGCCGAAAACGAGGGCCAGAATGAGTATGATCACCGGCAGCATGACGAAGACCTTGAATGAAAGAAAGTAGCTTACTGCCGCGTTTAATTGGCTCATGATAAATTGTTTCCCTTGTCAAATAATTGTTTGTGTATCATAATGGAGTACGTAAAGGAGCGTCAATAGATATGGATAATTTTGAATTTTACAATCCTACGAAAATTGTGTTCGGCAAGGGTGTGGAAAACCAGGTTGGAGCCGAAACCGCGAAATATGCAAAGAAAGTGCTCATACACTTCGGCGGCGGCAGTGCGATCAAGTCCGGTCTTCTGGATCGGGTTCGCGCATCGCTGAAAAGCGCCGGTGTCGAATTCGTGGAGCTTGGCGGCGTTCAGCCGAATCCCCGGGTGACCCTGGTCCGGGAAGGAATAGAACTCTGCCGGAAGGAAAACATTTCCTTCATACTCGCTGTTGGCGGCGGCAGCGTTATCGACTCCGCGAAGGCTATCGGTGTCGGTGTTCCCGTATCACACGACGTATGGGATTTTTACGAGTACACCAAAACCCCGGAGAAGATGCTGGATATCGGTGTGGTGCTCACCATTCCCGCCGCGGGAAGCGAGTCGAGCCCGAGTTCGGTTGTATCAAATGAGGAAAAGCAGCTCAAGCGGGGGCTTACCAACGAGATCATGCGGCCGCGCTTTGCGTTCATGAATCCGGAGCTTACCTTTACGCTTCCCGCGTATCAGACTGCCTGCGGAGCGGCCGACATCATGGCACACATCATGGAGCGGTATTTCACCAATACAAAGAATGTCGAGTTCACCGACCGGCTCTGTGAGTCCGGGCTCAAGACAATCATCAACAATGTGCCGCATGTTCTGGAAAATCCCGATGATTACAATTCCCGTGCCGAAATCATGTGGACCGGCTGTGTCGCCCACAATGACCTCTTCAACACCGGTCGTGAAGGCGACTGGGGATCCCACTCCATAGAACATGAAATAAGCGCAATCTACGATGTCGCGCATGGCGCAGGTCTTGCCGTGGTCTTCCCCGCATGGATGAAGCAGGTGTACAAGCACGATGTTGCCCGCTTCGCGCAGTTCGCCGAACGGGTGTGGGGACTCGAGATGGACCACTTCAATCCCGAGCGGACGGCTCTTGCGGGTATTCACCGTCTTGAGGCCTTCTTCAGTTCGATAGGCCTGCCGGTCCGGCTCTCGGAAATGGAAGTTCCCGCCGACCGTATCCCGGAGATGGCAAAGAAGTGTACGGGCAGCGGCACTACCGGCAACTTTGTGAAGCTGGATACAGCAGCGGTTACAGAAATTCTGAACCGGGCGAAATAACCTGAGGACAGCTGCGTAGCAGCTGTCCTCAAGGACTTCTGCGTAGCAGCTGTCCTCAAGGACTTCTGCGTAGCAGCTGTCCTCAAGGACTTCTGCATAGAAGCTGTCCTTGTCAATGGCCGAATCTGACGGTATACTTCTACCGTGAAACTACAGATCAAGGTCGCTCTCGCGGTTACCGGGGTTTTTGCGTTCTTCTCCTTTGGCATGTCCTTGTATCTTGTGAGTGGTCTTTTGCGAAAGCCCTCCAGTGAAGCTGTCTCGGGAACTACTGTTCGCCATTTCACCCTTTTTTTACCCAAGAACCGCAATTACTATTTCAACGACATCATGAACGGGGCGCTGAAATCGGCCGCCGAACACGGTGCGGTACTTTCGGTTCATACCATCGATTCCGAAGGGATTTCCCTTCGTATGGCCGCCTATTCCGGAGTTGAAGGTGTCGTTGTCTGTCCCGACATCGACGACGCCATCATCTTCGAAAGCCTCATGAACCTGTCAAGGAAGGAAATTCCGCTTGTTCTCGTGAACCACAACATCCCGGCGGACCAGCCCTGGCCTTTTGTGGGGACCAACAATTTCGACTTCGGAAAGAAAGCGGGCGGTTTGATCAGCAGTGTCGATGCGAACCCTCTGAAGCTCGCAATCGTGTACAGTGCCAAGTCTCCAGCCATCTACGCCGAGCGCGAGCTCGTCGAAATGGGCATACTCGGCGTGCTCGGTTCCCGGCTGTCGGGGCCCATCTCGATTCATCATACGGATCTCAATCCCCGCGATGCGGAAAAGACCGTTTATCAACTTCTGCGAAACGAGCCCGAGGTAAACACAATTCTCTTTACCGACCTCAACGACACCCTCGCCGGAACGCAAACCCTGATCGACCTCAATCAGGTTGGACGCATCCACGTTGTGGCCTTCGGCAACGATCCCTCAATTCGCCATTTTATCGAAATGGGCATTGTGAAGGGATCTCTTGTGGTAAATCCCTTTCTCATGGGTTACCAGGCGGTGAAGTCCCTTTCCGAGCTCTGCACGACAGGCTACACCTCGACGTCGGTCGATTCCGGTATTGATGTCCTCGAGGCGAAAAACGAGTCGGTCCGGCGGCCGGACAGGGACAGATTCAGGAGACAGGAATGAAGCGCAGTTTCTACAACTCATTCCGGGTTCAGATGCTCGTCAATATTATCGGTGTGTTAATCATACTGATGTTCTCGGCCGCGTATATCCTTTTTTCTACAATCCGTCTGCAGGGTATTGTCGACCGCAATTTTTTCCAACAGCGGTATCTCAAGGACATGCAGGACCGGCTCGAGGAATTCCAGGGACCCTTTCTCGATTTCCTCTCGACGAAATCCTCGAACGCCTTGTCAGAACTTCTCGTCATGACGCAAAAGATGCACGAGGTCATTCCGGTTTTCGAAGCTGTACCGAAGGATCCGCTTTCCCTCCAGGAGAAGGAGGTGTACTCTCTCATGTTTGCCTATCTCGATCTCGCGAACACCGTAATCGAGGAGAAGCGCGGTATGGACATTCCCAGGTACACCAGCCTTTTCGACGAGATGCAGGCTATCGACGGATACATCAACAGGGAGATCGAGAGCATATCGAGCGCGCGGTTTGCCGGACAGTTGTCCGAGTATGAGCGTTTTATCGAAACCTCCGGTCAAATACAGTTCTGGAATCTCATGTTCATCCTATTCATTTCGTTATTTTCGCTATCCATCCTGGTCCATACCGTCGAGAAGATAAATCGTCCGATGGTCAATCTTTCGCAGATGGCTGCCCAGCTTTCCGCGGGTAATTTCGAGATCGAGGATATCGGGATGACCAGGCTTTATGAGATAGACCATGTCGTCTCCGCCTTCAACAGCATGAAGAAAGACCTCCATACGTACATCCAGGAGATCCGTTGGCAGAGAAATGTCGAGCAGGAATACATGCAGGAGCGGGTGCGCAACATGCGCATGGAGCACATGCTCAGGAAGATGGAGCTCTACACCCTCCAGGCACAGATGAACCCCCACTTTCTTTTCAACACCCTGAATACCGGCATCCAGCTCGCCATAGTCGAGGGGGCGGAGCGCACCGGGAATTACATGGAGCATCTTGCCAAGCTGTTTCGTCATAACATCCGCGAAAAGAACGTGATCGTTCCGCTTCGTCACGAGATTGAGGGTCTCGAGTCGTATTTTTACATACTCAATGTGCGCTTCCCCAAGAACCTTGATCTCGTCCTCGATTATCCGCGCGATATGCTCGATGACTATCAGATTCCTGCCTCGATCCTTCAACCCCTTGTAGAGAACTCCGTCATTCATGCTTTCAAGGACCGGCAGGAGCGGAATTCGATTGTCGTCCGCGTGTATTGTGAGGAGGGACGGCTTTGCCTCTCCGTCGCGGACAATGGTGTCGGAATCTCTGCCGACGTAATCAAGTCCCTGCTTCATCCGGTGAAAAATCACGAGTCCGACACAAAGGTCATGGGGCTCGAAAATGTTATCCAGCGGTTGTTTTTTTTCTTCCCCGACGATCCCGGGATCATTGCGATCAACTCGAAACCGGGTGCGGGGACGGAGATTCTTATCAGAATTGATACAGGCAGGGACCTATGTATACCGTCCTGATCGTCGACGACGAAGAGCCCGTCATTGAGAGCTATTCCTTTATCCTGGAAAGCGGCGTCGAGAATTTCCGGCTTGCCGGAACCGCGCGTTCAGGTTCCGAGGCAATCGCCCGTATACACGAACTCAAACCGGATGTCGTGTTCATGGACATCAACATGCCCGGGCTCGACGGGCTTGAGGCCATCGAACGGGTCCATGATTACTTTCCCGGGACAGTCTTCGTTCTTTCAACCGCATACGAGCGGTTCGACCTCGCGTGCCGGGCAATCCCGCTTGGAATATTCAAGTACCTGGTCAAACCGGTTACGAGAAAGACCTTTCTGGAAACGCTCGATGCGGTACGCGTGGAGATCTGCAAGCGAAGGAGCGGCCGTGTCTCTCCGGATTCAGGACTTCGTACCAACAAGTTCCTGAGCGAGACTATCTGGAAAGAACTTGGTCCGGAACAGTCGCTCGCAATTCGCGAGTCGCTCGGCCTCGAGTCGGACGGCGGCTTCGTCTGCTTCGTCGGGCTCGATTCCGAGCAGGAGAATCTGTTCGTCGGGATTAACGCAGCCCTCGAGCTCAAGTTCCGGTTTCTCTTTACCATTCACCTGAATCTCGGGATGTATTTTTTTCCGTGTCCGGTCGACAAAGAAGCTGCTGATGCCTTCCTCGAGCGTACACTCAAGGACTGTGTGCCCGCCGGAGTCCTGTGTATCGTCGGCTCGGGAAGCGTCCGGTCCGGTACCGAGCTTCATCTCTCCTGCACGGAGGCACTGTCAGAACTCCAGAAACGGCGCGACAGCACCGACGTACGTATCCGGGAGCGGTTGCGTGTCATTCAGATCAGGCGCAAGATGGGCTTGAGCGATTGCGAGGAAGTTCGGGCCCTGTTCTCTGAATACTGGAGCGAGATTTTCGCTTCTTATAGTTTCGAGATGGCCAAGGCGAAGATGGCGGCCTTCTTTTCGCTGCTTATCGACGACGCCACCGGTTGTTACCAGAGTCATTCCGATACTGCGGTTCCCTTCGATCCCGCAGAGGAGATTATGGGTCTGGAGGATCTTGCCGCCTGGAAGGACTGGTCGCTCGCGACTTTTAACCGGATCTATACCATGACCCGGGGAAAGCGTACGGGACAGTTTCCTGTTCCCCTGGTACGCGCGCTCGCCTTTATCGAAACGTCCTTCGAGCGGCAAATTCAGCTTTCCGAAGTTGCGGATGCTGCGCATGTTTCAACCGCGTACCTCAGCAAGCTTTTTTCCGATCACCTGGGCAGTACCTTCGTCGATTACCTGACCGAAATCAGGGTTGGGCACGCGGAGCAGTTGATTCGGGAAAACCGGTTGACGGTAAAAGAGGTCGCGTATGCTGTCGGATATCAGGATCCCAACTATTTCAGCAAGATATTCCGTAAAACGGTCGGCATGTCGCCGAGCATGTACGCGGAAAGGAGTCGATATGGAAATCAGAATTATTAAGCTGGCCTCCCGGCGTCTGTTCCTGATGGCCCTGTGCCTTCTGGTTCTCTTTGCCAGCGGAACTTCCTGTTCGCGCGCAAAGACATCAGTCAAAAAAGACAAGATCCTGATCGGGTTTTCGATAGCGACAGCCACTTTTATCATCGAGCGATGGAACAAGGACATCAAGATATTCACCGGGGCCGCGCGGGACCTGGGGGCCGACGTTCTGGTACAACTTTCCGCGGGGGGAACCAAGGAGCAGATAGCACAGATCAACTTTCTTCTTGCGAGCGATATCGACGTCCTTGTCGTGGTCGCCCACGATACGGACATGCTTTCCGGGGTCGTAAAGAAGGCAAAAGACGCGAAGATTCCGGTTATCGCCTACGATCGCCTGATCATGGGCGTTCCCATCGACGCGTATGTATCTTTCAACAACAAGCAGGTTGGCAAGCTTTTCGGGAAGACGCTTCTGGAGGCCGTTCCAAAGGGAAACTACGTGATTGTGAACGGCTCCGTTCACGACAACAACAGTTTTGAGGTTAATTCCGGACTTCATGAGGAGCTTGATCCCGCGATCAACCGAAAGGACGTCCATGTTGTAGAGGAACTCTGGCTCGATCAGTGGAGTTCCGACGAGGCCCTGGAAAAGCTCGGCAAGGTGCTGGAGCGAACCCGCGACATCGACGCAATTTCCTGCGCGAATGATCAGATTGCAAGCGCTGCCATTCAGCTTCTGTCCGAATATCGTCTCGCCGGCAAGGTCGCGGTGGTCGGTCAGGACGCGGATATCGGCGCTTGTCAGAAGGTAGTCGAGGGTACCCAGTTGATGACGGTGTATAAACCGATCGCGAAGCTCGCGAACAGCGCGGCCGGGGTAGCCGTGGCCCTGGCATACGGGAAACGGGTACCGACCGAGCTTGTGGTGGACAACAAGAGCGGTGTGATGATTCCCTTCTATATGCAACAACCGTTGTCCGTTTTCAGTGACAATATGGACACCACCGTTATCCGGGACGGTTTTCATTCCCGGGAAGATGTATACCGGAATTTGCCTGAACGGGTAAAATAATCGCATGATGATATTACCCTTCCGGGGGTGCTTTCTCCTTTCTGGTTAAATTTTTACCCGTCTATGTGAAATAATTACGCTTTACAGTCCTCCAAAACGCCCACATAATGAATTATCTATCTCTTTTCTTTGGAGGAATACGTATGAAGAAAATCGTAATGATTGCTGTAGCACTCGTGCTGGCAACCGGCCTCGTTTTTGCCGGTGGCAAAGCGGACGCTGGCAAGGCAAAAATCGGTGTTTCGATGCCGACCCAGAGTCTCCAGCGCTGGAACCAGGACGGAGCCAACATGAAGGCCCAGCTTGAGGCTGCCGGATATGCGGTTGACCTGCAGTATGCGGGCGACAATGATATCCCCACCCAGGTTGCCCAGATCGAAAACATGATCGTTGGCGGCTGCAAGGTTCTCGTAATCGCGGCTATCGACGGTTCGTCGCTGACCGAGGTTCTCAAGGACGCGAAAGCGAACAATATCCCGGTTATCGCGTATGACCGGCTTATCATGAACAGCGACGCCGTATCGTACTATGCGTCGTTCGACAACTTCAAGGTTGGTGTTATCCAGGGTGAATACCTCCGCGACAAGCTGAATCTCAAGTCTGCCGCCGGTCCCTTCAACATGGAACTGATCACTGGTGACCCCGGAGACAACAATGCCGGATTCTTCTTCAATGGTGCACTCTCCATCCTGAAGCCCTATATCGACAGCGGCAAGATCAAAATCTTGTCCGGTCAGAAGACTTTCGCACAGTGTGCGACTCCCTCCTGGTCAACCGAAGAAGCACAGAAGCGCTTCGAGAACATCATTACCTCCGTTGGCTACGGCCCGAAGGGCGTGAAGCTCGATGCTGTCATGGCGTCCAATGACTCCACCGCACAGGGCGTTACCAACGCTCTCGTCGGAGCCGGATACACCAAGGCAAATTTCCCGCTGCTGACCGGTCAGGACTGCGACAAGGCATCCGTAAAGAACATGCTCCTGGGCCTCCAGAGCATGAGTATCTTCAAGGATACCCGCACCCTCGCTGCACAGGTTGTCGAAATGGTTAACGCAATCGCCAAGGGAGACACTGTTCCCGTCAACGACAAGAAGACCTACGATAACGGAACCGGGATCATTCCCTCGTTCCTTTGCGATCCCATATTTGCCACTCTCGATAACTACAAAGAACTTCTTATCGATAGCGGATACTACACAGAAGCGGATATAGCCGTTAAGTAAATCGGGCTATATTCTCGAACTTCAACAGACAGGCAGATTTACTGCCTGTCTGTATTTTTGATATCTGCTGGGAGGACAAATTGGGTACCGCACTTCTCGAGATGAGAAATATTACCAAAACGTTTCCAGGCGTTGTTGCACTCGATTCGGTTAATCTGGAAATTACTGAAGGCGAAATCCATGCGCTTGTAGGGGAAAACGGGGCCGGTAAATCAACATTGATGAACGTCCTGAGCGGTATTTATCCCTTCGGTGAGTACACCGGCGAAATTCTATTTGAAGACAAGCTCTGCAAGTTTAATCACATTAAGGATAGCGAAAACAAGGGAATCGTTATTATCCACCAGGAACTCGCCCTGGTACCATATCTGTCCATAGGCGAAAACATGTTTCTGGGGAACGAACGCGGTTCCTATTTGAATATTGATTGGGACGAGGCGTATACCAAAGCTGACTCCCTGCTCAAGATGGTCGGCCTGAAAGAGTCATCGAGGATGCTTATAAAGGATATCGGCGTCGGTAAACAGCAATTGGTCGAAATCGCGAAGGCGCTTGCGAAGAACGTCAAGCTCCTTATTCTCGACGAACCGACCGCGTCCCTGAACGAAACCGATTCCAGGAAGCTTCTTGACCTGCTTCTGGAATTCAAGAAACAGGGAATGACCTCGATCATCATATCCCACAAGATAAACGAAGTTTCCTATGTCGCCGACCGTATCACCATCATTCGCGATGGAGCGGTGATCAAGACCCTGGACAAGCGCACTGATACATTTACCGACGATGACATCATCAGCGGCATGGTTGGCCGAAGTCTCGTGGACCGGTTCCCGAAACGCAATCATACCATCGGTGACGTTACCTTCGAGGTGAAGAACTGGACCGTATACCATCCCATTTTTGAGGGCCGCAAGGTTTGCGATAATGTAAGTTTCAATCTGAGAAAGGGCGAAGTGGTCGGAATCAGCGGGCTCATGGGCGCCGGTAGAACCGAGCTTGCGATGAGCCTGTTTGGCAAGAGCTACGGAGTCGACATTTCTGGGGAAACATACATCAACGGACAGCTCGTGCATCTCAACTCTGTCAAGCAAGCGATTGCGCACAAGATCGCCTATGTAACGGAAGACCGCAAGGGCAACGGACTGATACTGTCTACTCCGATTTGCGAGAATACGACGATGGCCCGCATGAGCAAGATCAGCAAGTTCAACATCCTTGACCGGGACCTCGAGGTACAGGTCGCTGAGGAATTTGCGGCCAAGCTGAATACAAAATGCACTTCCGTCATGCAGAATACCGGGAACCTCTCCGGAGGCAACCAGCAAAAGGTTCTTCTCGCCAAGTGGATGTTCGCTGACCCGGAAATACTCATACTGGACGAACCGACCCGCGGTATCGATGTCGGTGCGAAGTACGAGATCTATTGCATCATCAACCAGCTCGTCGAGGAAGGAAAGACCGTTCTGTTCATTTCCTCCGAAATGCCGGAAATTCTCGGCATCAGCGACCGAATTTACGTGATGAACGAGGGCAAGATGGTCGCCGAGCTTGATCAGAAAAACGCTACGCAAGAAGCAATAATGACACATATCCTACAATCCGGAAAAGGAGTCGAATAATGGCACATACACTCGGGGTAAAGAATACCCTCAAGAAAAACACAATGCTCATTGCGTTGGTTGTTGTCATGTTCCTATTTCAGTTTCTCATCGTTTCCTTCAATAAGGGATCGCTGTTTAATCCCGCGAACATTTCCAACATCATCAGCCAGAACGCGTATGTCGTCATTCTCGCATCTGGTATGCTTTTATGTATCCTTACCGGCGGTAACATCGACCTTTCCGTAGGTTCGATTGTCTCCCTCGTCGGTGCCATCGCCGGTACGATGATCGTTACCATGGGCATGAATATCTATGTCGGTATGGCAATCGCGCTCCTGTGTGGAATCGCGATCGGCGCATGGCAGGGTTTCTGGATAGCGTATATCCGCATACCACCGTTCATCGTCACCCTTGCCGGTATGCTCCTGTGGCGGGGTCTTGCAATGACCATTCTTAACGGTTTGACCATATCCCCCTTCCCGGACAATTACCTCAAGTATTTCACCAGTTATCTGCCTGGTGATGCCAACGCTACGACGATCTTCAACATTACGATGATCGTGTCATTCGTTGTGTGCGGACTGTTCATCGTCCTTCAAATTCTTGACAGAATTACCAAGAAAAAGAAGGGCTATGATGTCGAGCCCATGGTTTTCATGATTATCAAGGTTGTTATCATCAGCGTCGTTGTCCTTCTTATTGGTTGGTTCCTTGCCCAGCACAAGGGTATCCCCGTCGTTCTCATACTGCTTACCGTGATTGTATTGGTCTACAGTTATTTCACGAAAAAAACAGTTCCCGGACGACATCTCTATGCTCTGGGTGGCAACGAAAAGGCCGCGAAACTGTCCGGTATCGATACAAACAAGGTATTGTTCTTCGCTTACACGAACATGGGTTTCCTTTCGGCAGTAGCCGCACTGGCCAGTATTGCCCGGTTCAATTCTGCATTCCCTGCCGCGGGTACGAACTATGAGCTTGATGCCATCGGATCGTGCTTCATCGGTGGTGCCTCCGCGTACGGTGGAACCGGAACCGTCGGTGGAGCAATCGTCGGTGCCATCTTCATGGGTGTTCTGAACAATGGTATGTCCATACTTGGAATTGACGCGAACTGGCAAAAGTCTGTAAAGGGTATCGTTTTGCTCGCTGCAGTCGTATTCGATATTCTGTCGAAAAAACGGGCTAAAGCGAAGTAGTCTTTTTCAACGGACAGCGAATGCTTCCGTAACCTCTCCTGCCGCATCCTGGATTCAGGGTGCGGTTTTTTTTGTCTTTTTTATTTGTTTCTATTGACAGAAACGCTCTCTTCGGGGTATGGTTCCGATGTTACTATGGATAGTAACGAATGAAAATTACCGGCAGGAGCGAAACAATGAAAAAAATGCGGAGAGATGCGCTGGCCGTATCAGTTCCCGGCGAACGGTACACCCCCTTCGCGCTGGCAAAAAAACTTGGAGCATTGGCCATTCTGGAATCAGCGTCATTTACGCATGGACGTGACCGGTATTCCATAATTCTGGCTCGAGAGGCATTTCGGGTTGTTCAGAATGACGCAGGTGTACATTACGCAATAGACGGAAAAAATGTTCCGGCGGGAAAAGGAGACATTCTCGATGTACTCATGGAAATCGCCGGGCAAAACGCGTTGCCAGCGGACGGGATTCCTCTTCCCGGCGCTGGAATCGGATATCTTGGGTATGAATTCTGTCAGCGGACGGATACCATTACTCTTGCCGAACAGCAGGATCCGCTGGCCCTGAACGAATCGGAGTTCATTGTAGGCCATGTGTACCTCGTATTTGACCACTTTACCGATACGATTCACATATTTGCCCTGAATTATGAACAACACGAAATTGATCTTGAAGAGACGGTGGCGGACATAAAGCGGCGTCTTGAAGATCTGGACTTTTCCTATCTCGCGCCTCCGGCGGACCGGGCACCGTGTACCGTCGTAACGGATATGCAGAAAAGTCACGACGAGTTTGTGTCCGGCGTTCAGACGGTTCGCGAAGAAATTATCGCCGGGAACCTGCTGCAAGCGGTGCTTTCGCGGCGGCTGGAGATTGATTCGCCGGAATCCGCCTTCGAGGTGTACCGACGACTCCGGTCAACGAGTCCGTCCCCCTATCTTTTCTATCTCGACTTCGGTACCCACCAGATAGTCGGTGCGTCTCCCGAAAGTCTGGTGCGTGTCCGCGACTCCGTAGCTTCCATCCGGCCGATTGCCGGAACCTGCCGACGCGGCAAGGACCAGGCGGAAGATGATGAACTGCGCAAGAAACTTCTGGCCGATCCCAAGGAACGGGCGGAACATCTGATGCTCGTGGATCTTGCGCGGAATGATCTTGGTCGTGTGTGTCTTCCCGGGTCGGTTCGGCTTTCCCGGAACATGGATGTGGAAAAATTCTCCCATGTCATGCATATCGTTTCGGATGTCGTAGGGCAGATCGGGGAAGGACTGCATGGTCCGGTAACCGGTGTGGATGTGTTGCGTTCCGCCTTTCCCGCGGGAACCGTGAGCGGGGCCCCGAAAATTCAGGCCATTGAAACGATTTCACGCCTTGAATCGGTACGGCGCGGATTTTACGCCGGGGCCGTCGGTTATATCGAGGCGGACGGCGACCTGGATTTCTGTATTTCAATCCGCTGTGCGCTCAAGAAGGGCGCGCGATGGATTCTCCAGGCAGGAGCCGGAATCGTGTACGCCTCGGATCCCGAACGCGAATGGGAAGAGACCGGAGAAAAACTGGCCGCCATGCAATCTGTACTTACCGGAGGGGAAAAATGATTGTCCTGATCGATAACTATGATTCGTTTACCTACAATGTATACCAGTATCTTACCCGCCTTTCTCCGGAAGAAATCCGGGTAGTGAGAAACAACGAAATAACCCTTGAGGAACTCATTGCGCTTGCTCCCTCCCGCCTGGTCATTTCACCCGGTCCGGGCCGTCCGGAGGATGCGGGAATAAGTATCAAAGCAATTTTGCATTTCGCCGGTAAGATTCCCATACTGGGCGTTTGTCTCGGACATCAGGCCATTGCCCAGGCATTCGGCGGAAAAATAGTGCAGGCGAAACACATCAAACACGGCATTGCCGAGGAAATTTCCCTGGACGGGAAGGGCGTGTTTCGCACTATCGGGAAAAAGGGTGTTTTTACCCGGTATCACAGTCTTGCGGCCGAGGAAGCCTCGCTGCCGGCAGAACTGGAAGTAACCGCCCGGGCAGACGACGGCGAGATCATGGGGATCCGCCACCGCGAATTCCCGATTGAAGGCGTCCAGTTTCATCCCGAATCCATAGCGGCAGAAAAAGGCGATGAACTGTTCAAGGCTTTTCTTTCGTACCGCCGTGAAGGACTCGCCTTCAGCACCATTCTTTCTTCGCTTCTTGCCGGGAAGGATCTGAACCGGGAGACGGCCGAACTTTTCATGGAAGATCTGACGGAAGGGTCGCTGGATGAACGGCAAACTTCGGCCATACTTACCGCCATTTCGTCAAAGGGTCCCGCGGCGGCGGAAATTGCCGGATGCGCTTCCGTTCTCTGCAAAAAAAAGACTCCCATTCAGGTTTCCGGAGAACTGGTTGATGTCGTCGGCACCGGCGGTGACGGTATAGGCAGCTTCAACATCAGTTCGATGGCCGCGCTCGTGGCTGCTTCCTGTGGCGCTAAAATTGCCAAACACGGGAATCGTGCGGTATCGAGCAAATCCGGTTCGGCTGATTTTTACGAAGCGCTGGGCATTTGCATCGATGTGCCGCCGGCGAAAACGGCGGACGTGATCGAAAAAACCGGATTCGGCTTCCTGTACGCGCCCGTGTACCACAGCGCCATGCGTTTTGCCGCGCCGGTCCGCCGCCTTCTCGGTGTAAAGACCATCATGAATCTGGTCGGGCCGCTTTCAAATCCGGCGAACGCACGATTCCAGATGATCGGTGTGTACGATAAAAGTCTTATGCACCCGGTCGCGCAGGCCTCCAAAATGCTCGGGTCCACCCGGGTCATGGTGGTGTGCAGCCGCGACGGAATGGATGAAATTTCACCCTGTGCCCTCACCGATGTGGTGGAGATTGACGGAAACGGCACCATTACCGAATACACCATCAATCCTGAGACCTTCGGTATAACCGGGTGTCAGATGGAGGATCTTCTCGGCGGAGATTCACGGGAAAATGCCCGGCTTGCCCGGGAGGTCCTCGACGGATCCGGAAGGAAGGGCATTCTGGAAGCGGTCGCCCTGAACGCGGCCGCAACATTGTATATATGCGGTGAAGCACCGGATATCGGGGCTGGATATTCCCGCGCGAAGGAAGCCATTGCCGACGGACGCGTCTCCGACCTGATTGAAAAGGTCCGGGAGGCAAGTTGTGCCTGACATTCTCGAGCAGATAGTTTCGGCACGGCGCGCGGATTACCGGCAAAAAGGCGCAACCTTCGGCGTGGCCGTGCCGGATCACCGGAAACGTCCCCTCGTTCCCTTTCTCCGGGAACCGGGAACGATTCTGGAAATAAAGCGCGCGTCCCCGTCCCGTGGCGATATTGCTCCGGATCTTGATCCGGTTACCCTTGCCGGGCACTACCGTGAAGCCGGAACGAAAAATATTTCCATTCTGACGGAGGAACGCTTTTTTAAAGGTTCACTGAACGATTTTCTCGCGGTATCAGATCGTATCTATGATGTGGCACTGCTCCGCAAGGACTTCATTCTTTACGAAGACGAGATTGACGTGTCCTGGCGGGCCGGAGCCGATGCGGTGCTCCTCATCGCGCGAATCCTCGAAACGGAAACCCTGCTCCGGCTCGCTCAGCGCTGCCGTTCATTTTCCATGACTCCGCTTATCGAGGTGCGTGAGAGCGCCGATCTAGATAAGCTTTCCGCTGCGGCAGCGGGCGGGCCGGTTATTGCCGGCGTGAATTCCCGCGACCTCGCGACCTTTCAGATCGATCCCCTGGTCCCGGCGATCATGCGGAGAAAACTGCCCGGGACCTCGGTCTTCGAGTCCGGAGCGACAACCCCGGGCGCCTGCCAGTTTGCCCGCCGACTCGGTTTTGAAGGGCTTCTGATCGGGGAAGCAGCGGCCCGGAGTCCGGAAAACGCTGGACGCCTGGTCTCTGCCTTTTCGTCAGCTCGGCCGGACTGGGCCGGTCAATTCTGGCGGGAAATGGGACAACGCCTTCAGGCAGCCCGTGAAAAGGGACGCCCGCTCGTCAAGGTGTGCGGTCTTACCAATACCGACGATGCCCTGCTTGCCGCAAAGAACGGCGCGGATCTGCTCGGGTTCATTTTCGCCGAAAGTCCCCGGAAAACGGATGGGGCAACCGTACGCGCCATAGGGGCGAAGATTTCCGCCGAGGGATATTCCCTGCCCGGGAAACTGCCCCTGCTTGTGGGCGTTGTTACGGAAACGGAAAGCGCTGCCGCCAGGGAAGCTTTTTCCCTCGTATGCGAGGGCGTACTGGACGCGATTCAGTACCACGGTGAGAATCCCGGACGGGATCTTCCGCGTATCGACCGTGCCGGAGGAGACTACGGTATCGGAAAGTACTCGGTGGTCCGGCTGGGCTCGGAAGCCGATCTTTCCCGCATCGACACTCTTCTGGAGAACGGTGAGCCCCGTGTTCTGGTGGATGCCCGGGTGGAGGGAATCGCCGGTGGTACCGGCAAGACCATTCCGCGCAACCTGGTACGAAAAGTACGGGATCATGGCGGTCTCTGGCTAGCCGGCGGGATCGGACCGGCGAACATACGACGGTATCTTGAAGAGTTCTCTCCGGAACTCGTGGATGTTTCAAGTTCGCTTGAATCCGCGCCGGGGAAAAAAGACAGAACCCTTATTGCAAGTTTTTTCAGGGAGATTGCATCATGACAACGACAGGCTTTTTTGACCGGTTCGGTGGACGGTATGTCGCCGAGATTTTGCGGAGGCCGCTCGATGAGCTGGAAGCCGCTTTTACTGACGCCATGGCGGATCCGGGGTTTCTCGATGAACTTCAGATGCTCCGGGCCGACTTTATCGGGCGGCCAACGCCGTTCCTGCATGCCGCAAACGCGTCCCGCGCACTCGGCGGGGCGGATATCTATATCAAGATGGAAGGGCTCGCCCATACCGGCGCCCACAAGATAAATAATGCCGTAGGTCAGGCGCTTCTGGCCCGGCGTATGGGTAAAAAACGGATAATCGCCGAAACGGGAGCCGGACAACACGGGCTCGCGACCGCCGCGGCATGCGCGAAAATCGGCCTGGAATGTGTGGTATACATGGGCGCGGTGGACGTGAGCCGACAGCAGCCGAATGTTGCGGCCATGGAGCTCTACGGCGCGACCGTGGTTCCGGTACACTCCGGCTCCCGCATACTCAAGGATGCCATCAATGAAGCCATGCGGGACTGGGCCGCGTCCTTTGAGACGACCCACTACCTCATCGGCTCAGCGCTGGGACCGGCGCCGTTCCCCGACATGGTTCGTACATTCCAGTCGATTATAGGTGAAGAGACAAAAACACAAATCGCCGAACGGAACCTTGACGTTGCCGCGCTTGTTGCCTGTGTGGGCGGCGGATCAAACGCCATCGGATTTTTCTCGCCGTTCATCGATCAGACGGCGCCCCGGCTTGTCGGCGCCGAGGCCGGCGGTGTTGGTCCGGGCGCTGGAGAGAATGCCGCGCGGATGACGGGCACTGCTGCCCGTGACGGTATTATTCACGGCTACAAGAGCCGGTTTCTCATGGACGAAGACGGCCAGGTTGCCGAAACACGCTCCATCTCCGCCGGGCTCGATTATCCCGGTATCGGACCCCAGCTTGCCGCTCTCGGTGAACAGGGCCGTATCGAGTATACGTCCGTAGAAGACAAAGAAGCGCTGGAAGCGCTCTCGTTTTTTGCCCGGAATGAAGGTGTCCTGTTCGCGCTCGAAAGTGCGCATGCCGGCGCCGCCGCGATGCGGCTCGCGAAGGAACTCCCCCGCGGCAAGGCGATCGTGGTGAATATGTCCGGCCGCGGCGACAAGGACCTGTTTATAACCTCGCCGGAGTTCCGGCCGCGGGAATGGCGGGATTTTCTTGCTGCCGAACTGGAACGGCTGAATGCCGGGCGTGAGATTCATGGGGAGGGAGTAGAGCGATGAATGTAATGGCACATCTTGTGGCGGGGTACCCGACTGATGAACTGGCGTTTGCCGCGGCCCGGGGGCTCGCGGAAGGCGGCGTGGCGTATTTTGAAGTGCAGATTCCTTTCAGTGATCCGGGGGCGGATGGCCCTGCCATTCAAACCGCTTCTTCTGAAGTGCTGTCCCGGGGATACCGGGTAGCGGATGCGTTTGCCTTTATCAATCGACTGTGTCGGAGTTATCCCGGCATTCCCGTTTTTGTAATGACCTACGCGAATCTTGCCTGGAGCGGTGGTATTGAGACCTTCGTACAGCAGGCTGCCGACGCGGGTGTCCATGGTCTCATCATTCCCGATCTTCCATTCGATGGAGACGAAGGACTGGCGCTTGCGTGTGCGCATAAAGGTTTGTCCTGTGTTCCGGTAGCGGCACCATCCATGGGCGCAGACCGGTTGAACACACTGGTTGGCAAACACTATCCGTTCATCTACGCGGCGCTCCGTTCCGGTATAACCGGGCAGGAAACATCAATAGACGAACGGACAATTTCGTTTATTGAAACGGTTGGCGCATCCGGTTCCGCGGTCCTTGGCGGGTTTGGCATCCGCACCGGTGAACAGGTTGCCCTTCTGGCGCCGCATGTGCATGCGGTCGTCGCTGGCTCCGTGTTTGTGAACCTGATACGGGAAAATGCTTCAGGGGGTGCCGACGCGGTGTTCCGGGCGGTTCGTGAGAAGGCGGCCGAGCTGACCGGTAAAAAAATCTGATTTGCATAAACGACCCGTCAGTCGTTATACTTACTGGTAATGATTACTTTAACCGGATTAACAGGCTGATATCGTGGAAAAGATCTATAGAGTTCTTTTGCTGACGTTGGCTTTTTTATTGCTGACCCTTATTGTATTGGACATGTATTACGCATTCGGGTATACCCGGCCGGGCTCCCTGCCGGGGGTGCCTGAATCGCGGGTTGGCCGTCTCACCGGAGTGCTGGCCATACTCCTGATATGTTTTTTATTGACCGTCAGCCTTCTTGTGGTACGAAAACGTGTTGATTACCGGAACAGGATCAACCAAAGCGTAATACGTCTGTACAAACTGGTATTCGACGGGCTCTCAACCGGCGTACTGGTTCTGGACCGGTATGCCAAAGTACGGTACATCAACAATGCCTTTTGCAACTTTATCGGCTGTAATGAACAGGATCATCCTCTTCTCGCTCATTATTCACGCCTTGTTGACCCGATGTTGCTGCCCGTATCGGAAAAACTCGCCCAGGCCCTGGAATCCGGCGAGAGTTTCAGCCGTGAGTACCGGGTTTTTCTCCCGTCCGGAGTACGCTGTTTCAAATGCGGCTATTATTCCGCACAGGATGATCAGCTGGGGAGAATAAGCATCATCAGTCTGGAAGACCGGACCCGGGAAGACGCGATAAAGCAAAAACTGTCCCGCCAGCTTGAAGAAACCCACCGTCATGCAGCGGCCCGCGACAATTTCTTCGCGAACATGAGTCATGAAATCCGTACCCCGATAAACGCTGTTCTCGGCATGGCGTATTTTGCGAAAAAGTTGAGCGAGAACGAGAAGTGCCGGGAGTACATCCAGAAAATTGAAAACGCGTCGGAGCTCCTGCTCGGTGTGGTAAATGACATACTGGACTTTTCGCGGATGCAGGAGAGCAAATTCAGCCTGAACCCCGAAACGTTCAATGTATACGATCTGCGGAAAATTCTTCTTGACCTCTTTACACTCAAGGCTGAACAGAAGGGTCTTGAGTTTCAGGTGGAATTCAACTGCTCAGATCCGCTTCAGGTGTACGGCGACCAGTTCCGTCTTACCCAGATATTCATGAATCTTGTCGGGAATGCCATCAAGTTCACCGACCAGGGGCTTGTAGCCGTTTCTCTCAACTATGAGAAAATTGGTGCTGATATCATTCTGCGTTGTTCCGTACGGGATACCGGCTGCGGGCTATCCGAGGATGAGGTAGGCAAATTGTTCACCGATTTTGAACAATTCGGACAGGTGCTTGTGAAGAGTCAGGAAGGAACCGGTCTCGGGCTGGCCATCTGCAAACGTCTTGTTGAACTCATGAAGGGTGTTATTTGGGTGGACAGTTCTCCGGGCAAGGGATCCGTTTTCCATTTTGTGGTTCTCCTTCAGGACCCCGCCGGAACGGGCCGGCATGACGGAAAGGAACCTCCACGGATTAAAAATCGACATGGTCAGGTTCTGCTGGCGGATCCGGCGGAAATCAACAATGAAATAGCTGTTGCCCTGTTGAACACGCTCGGGTATACCGGTATTACCGCAACATCGATGGAAAACGCGCTCGACTTGTGTCAGTCGGGTGCTTCCGGGTATTATGATGCGATCGCTGTGGATATCAATCTTGCGCGTAACGCCGGGGAACCGGCTCTTGTCCGCATCAGGGATCTGGTCGGTGAAGAATGCCCGATTTTGGGTATTGTCGAACCGGATCATGAAGAAACGGACGATGATTACGTGTTCGACGGATTTTTGCACCGGCCCTATAGTCCGGAAGAATTCAGGGAATATTTCCCCGATTTTACCATATAGCATCGGAGAGACAGCATGGATACCTTTACGCTCGTGAGAACCGGGCATTTGAATCATCAGGGAAACCTCTTCGGCGGACAACTGCTCAAGTGGGTAGACGAGTATGCCTGGCTTGCCGCGACGCGGGACTACTGCGCGTCGGTACTGGTTACCCGGGCAATGAACAACAGCGAGTTTTCACATGCGGTACCGAACGGCTCAATACTCCGGTTTCACATGGAGCGGGTACATGAAGGAAGAACCTCGGTCCGATATTCGGTTGATGTTTACGCCGAAAGACCGGGACATTTCGATGAAATACTGATATTTTCGAATACGGTAACGTTCGTTTCGGTAAATGCGGAAGGGGAAAAAACTCCTCTGATAAAAAGTGACCGCTGCAGGAGTACCCCGGCATCATGACAATACGATCAAACAAAACAGAACTTTCCGGAACAGTTTCAGTTCCCGGTTCCAAGAGCCACACCATACGTGCGGGAATTTTCTCCCTGCTTGCCTCGGGTACGTCCATTATCCGCAATCCCCTGGAAAGTGCCGATTGTCTTTCCTGCATGGACGCGATTTCCGCGTTCGGCGCGGAGGTACGCATAGAACCGGGGGTTTGGACCGTTACTGCACCACCGGCAGGGATCCGCGTACCGGCAAAGGTTGTGGATGTAGGAAATTCCGGTTCCGTCCTGTATTTTATTACGCCTGTTGCCGCAACACTTCCCGGTTGGACCGTTTTGACCGGAGACGCATCCATCTGCACCCGTCCTGTCAGACCCCTGCTTGACGGCTTGCGCTCTCTGGGAGCCGAGGCGTTTACTACACGGGACGACAGCGACGCCCCTCCTGCGGTGGTGCGCGGGCCGCTCAAAGCCGGTACTGTTGAACTTGAGGGGAACCTTTCACAATACGCGAGCGGAATCATGATGGCAGCATCCCGTGTTGCCGGAACCACCGTCATTTCTCTCCGGAATCCCAAGGAAGTTCCCTTTCTGCAGATGACGTGCACCTGGCTTGAATCGCTCGGTGTAACCGTCCGCTATGACAAACTGCGAATGAACCGCTTTGAAATTACCGGACCGGTTGCCATCCCGTCCTTTGAACGGCGGATTCCTTCGGACTGGGAAGGGGTTGCGTTTCCGCTGGTTGCCGCGGTCATAACCGGCTCGTCCATCACCATAACCGGAATCGACTGTTCCGGAAGCCAGGGCGACGCGGCAATCGTGGATAATCTTGTTGAAATGGGCGCAGATATCGTGATCGACGAAGCCAAGGAAGAACTTCTGGTTAACAGCCGCGGTGCGAAGCCGCTTTCGGGTGGAACCTTCAACTGTGCCGGTTACCCGGACGCGGTTCCTTCGCTGGCGGTAGCGGCCTGTTTTGCCCGTGGCGTAACCCGGCTTGAGGATATCGGTGTATGCCGTCTCAAGGAAACTGACCGTATTACGCTTATGAAAAAAGAACTGGAAACGCTGGGCGCTGTTGTGCATGAAGGGCCGGACTGGATGGAAATTCACGGGAATGCCGGAGAAGGCATGCATGGGGGTATTGTGGACAGTCATGATGACCATCGCATTGCCATGGCGCTTGCCGTAGCCGGCCTGGCCATTCCCGGCGACGGCGTCTTTGTTCGCGACGCCGAATGTTGCGCCATCTCTTTTCCTGATTTCTATACGGTTATGAACGGAATTCATGCGGGATTTGTTTGCACAGATGAGTAAACCTGCAGTATCCTTAAGAGAACATACAACGCATTGCAAGGAGTGATCATTTTGAAAATGAAGAGTGTGGTTATCAGAACCACTGATATCCAGAAATCAATCAATTTCTATGAAAAAATCATGGGTTTTTCTTTTGACGGCATGATTTCAGCCGCGCCCGGAAAGCAGATCGCCTTTCTTTCAGATCCGGAAAGCGGAGCAAAACTTGAGCTTCTGCATAATGAGCGGGGAGAAGTCTGCACGTCGGGAAGTGTTTCCCTCACGTTTATTGTTGACCAGATTGCATGGGCGGAAAAACACATGACGGACAACAAGGTACGCATCCTTTCCACACCGAAGACCATCAAGGACGGGAAAAAAATCATGACGGCCGTTGATCCGAACGGTGTTGAACTCGACTTTATCGAAGAGTGACGTAAATTCGCGGGCACAAACGAAACCTTTTCTTGTTTGTGCCATCATCGTGGGCTATACTGATTGTTGGTATGGAGGATTATATGAAAAAGAACGTTATGCTGATTATTATTGCCCTGACAATGGTGTTTATTGGCGCCTGTTCGTCCACGCCCAAGGTTACCCGTGTCGACTCAGACACACAGGTTGACCTGAGCGGCTACTGGAACGACACCGATGTACGCATTGTTTGTGAAAGTCTGATCAATGATTGTCTGTCTTCGCCTCGTGTTGCGGGTTTTGAACAGCGCACCGGCGAGCTTCCGGTCATCATTGTTGGTTCTTTCCGGAACCAGAGCGACGAACACATTGATACCTCAATAATCCAGAAGCGCATGGAAACAGCCATCCTCAACAGCGGCAAGGCGGACTTCGTGGCAAGCAGCGACGAGCGTCTTGAACTGCGGGATGAGCGGACCGAACAACAGTCCTGGTCCAGCGAAGAAACCGCAAAGGCTCTTGCGAACGAGACCGGCGCGGATTTCATGCTCATCGGTTCGGTCAAGACCATTATCGACAGCGCGGGAAAAACAGCGACCCGTACCTATTTTGTCTACGCGGAGCTGATTGACATCGAGTCAAACCGGAAACTCTGGATCGGCGAAAATAGCGAGATTAAAAAGATAATCAAACGGCCCGCCGCCAAACTGTGATAGAAATTCATGATTGATACGGTCAATAACCGGAAGCTGTTCAGCTTCCGGTCATTAGTCTGCGCGGCGGCAGCGTTCCTGCTTGTTTCGTGCGCTTCGGTTTCCCACTATGAAAAAATTGATGCCGCCGTCCTCTCCGGGAACTATGACCGGGGGTTGACCCTGGTTAAAGAAGCGAAAGGAAAGGGCTACCGGGACAAGGATGCCGTGGTCTATTACCTTGACGCCGGCATGATTTCCCACTTTGCCGGGAGTTACGAAAAATCGTCGGAATATCTGCAAGAAGCGGAAAAATCCATTGAGGCAGCGTTTACGAAGAGTATCTCCCTGGAGGCTGCTACCTTTCTGGTAAATGACACCATGCGTGAATACCCGGGAGAGGATTACGAAGACCTGTATCTGAACGTATTTAATGCGCTCAACTACTATCATCGGGAGAACATGGAAGGCGCGATGGTGGAAGTGCGCCGTATGGACAACAAGATTCGGTATCTATCCACCAAATATGGTACCGTTCTGACCAAGGCGCAACAGGATCTTCTTAAAAAGGATTCCGGTATCCCCTACGACAAAGAGGCCGCCCGGGTCGAGTTTACCAATTCCGCACTTGCGCGTTATCTGGGCATGTTGTTCTACCGGGCGGAGGGTAAGCGGGACGACGCACGGATCGACCGCGACCAGGTGCGGTTGGCTTTCGCCAACCAGCCGGCAATGTACGATTTTCCGTTGCCCGAAACTCTTGATGAGGAATTGAGCATTCCCCGGGAGAAAGCCCGGTTAAATGTACTCGGTTTTTCCGGCAGATCTCCCCTGAAAGCGGAAAAAGTTACCCGAATCCCGATATCCGGGAGCAACTGGATAAAGATTTCCATTCCCGAATTTCGCGAACGTCCTTCGCGGGTTGCCCGTACTGTAGTGAGTCTTGATTCCGGAGAAAACTTCGAACTTGAGCTCATTGAAAAACTGGGAACTGTAGCGCGGGAAACATTCAAACAGCGTGCGGCGATAATCTATGTTAAGACCATTTTACGCTCACTGACCAAGACTACCTCGTCGGCTCTTCTTGACGAAGGGGCAAGTCATGCTGACGATCCCGGCGCGGCGCTTTTGCTCGGACTCTTGTCCCTGGGAACCCAGGTATATGCCGAGGCGAGCGAACAGGCTGATTTACGTATGTCCCGCTATTTCCCTGATCGGGCACATGTAGGCGGAATTACCGTTGATCCCGGCGTGTATACCGTGACGGTTACCTGGTATGATTCCGGTAACAATCTGGTGCAACAAACGGTTTATGACGGTGTTGAGATTAAAAGTAACCGGTTGAATCTTTTGGAGGCTGTATGCATGCAATAATTGCGTTGGTTCTGGCTCTTGCGGCGCTTACCGGCTGTGCGAGCAGTCCGGCAACGGGTACCGGAAAAATTGACAAAAATGATCCCCCGAAACCCGCATGGGTGGACAATCCGCGGGAAGTATACTCCGACGCACGGTATGTTGCCGCTGTGGGATATGGTCCTGACCGTGAATCGGCCGAGAAAAGTGCGCTCGGCGCGCTTGTCGCCGTGTTCGGCCAGAATGTCTCCGGCGAAACCGTGGTAACGTCGCAGTATACCGAAGCAGTCCGGGAAGGCAGGGTTCTGGTTACAGAAGACAGTGCGGTCCAGCAGGCGGTTACCAGTTCATGGGAACAGGATACGATAGTCGGTGCAGAAATAAAGGATACCTGGTTCGACGGCAACCGTACTACCTATGCTGTTGCTGTGATGGACAAATCCCGCGCCATGGTACTGTATGCGGAACTCATTGAAGCCAATGAATCCTCGATACAAAGCCTCACCGCGATTCCTGCCGCGGAGCGGAATACCCTTGATGCCTATGCCCGGTTTGATCTTGCGGCGACCATTGCCGAGGCCAATGCGGGCTTTGTCAATGTTCTTTCCGTGGTAAGCCCGGGCGCCGCCGCTGTCAGAAGAAGCGGACTCACGATGGCGGAAGATATGCGGCTTGAATGCCGGAAAATCGCGGAAAAAATTCCCATAACGGTTCAGGTGGAGAATGACCGGGAGGACCGTATACGGAGCGCGTTTTCGTCCGTTATTTCGGGCGCGGGATTCAAGATTGCCGAATCCGGATCACGGTATACCCTGCAGGCCGTTCTCCGTCTTTCGGAAACTGAACTGCCGAAGAATCCGAATAAATTTGCCCGGTATCAGGTTGAGTCCCGCCTGACCGATGCCCAAAACGCTACATCGGTGCTGCCATGGACCATCAGTGGTCGTGAAGGACACGCGACCTTGCCTGAAGCGGAACATCGCGCGGTACGTGCAGCGGAAAAAAAGATACAAACCGAATTCGGGGCCGTTTTTTCCGATTTCCTGTCCCGCTAACGAATTTTAAAGAAGAGGCCGAGAACGGCCAGGGTTATCAGAACCTGCATGATCATGAATTTGAGAAGAACCTGTGTGGGCGACCAGAGCCGGTTTTTTCTCATGTGATCGTGCAGGGGAAACCTGATTGAATGTAAAATCCTGATATTGAAAAATCGCAAAAGGGCAACCTTGAGCAGTCCCGTGCCGCCGTTGATAAGGATCATCGCGCTGGTCATGAGCAGGAGAAAGGGATTCCCCGAAAGGATTACGCAGATTCCGATGAAAAATCCCAGAGACCGTGAGCCCGCGTCTCCCATGAGTACCTTGCTGGGAAATGCGTTATGCCACAGGTATCCCATGAGAACCCCCGAGAGACCAAAAACCTGTACCGCCCAGCGGGCCCCGTCTTCCATGTGGGGAACCAACAGATAACTGGCAATTTTCGTATGACCGAGCACAAAATAGAAAATTAATCCCAGAGAGATGAGGGCCAACAGAACAAGGGTCCCCGAAAGGCCGTCTACGCCGTCGGTACAGTTGGTGGTATTGATGGAAACCCAGAGAACCAGCGTAGAGACCAGCACGAATACTACCGGGTGAACGGCTACTTCGTTGGTTACAAAGGGCAGCCAGAAGTACACTTCACCACCGAATTGGCAATAGAGCAGGGCAACGGAAGCAGCGACCGAAAGAACAAGGTCTATCGCTCCTTTGCGGTATTCTCCCCAGCTGTGGTGCGCCCGGTCGTCAAGGTATCCGGTGAACATGACCAGCCAGGTGAAAAAGAGCACGGTAATCTGGGAGAGATTGACCGGTGATATGAGAAACGAGAGGATAAAAAATATGGAAATGAACACTATTCCCGCGCCGGTAGGTTTACCCAGCGCGTTTTCTGCGTGAATGGCAAATTCCCTTCCCCGATCCTTGGGCAGGTATTTGTAAAAACGGGGAAGCAGGAGCACGGTAAAGATAAAACCTGCATATAATGCTACAATTATGAGAACCAGGTACGATTGTAGAAGCCGGAACGGGCCGAAAATGCCCTGAAATAAAGACGCCAGATGAAACAGCATCAGTCATTTTAGCGCCAATTTTACCGTTTGCACAATCCCCCGTTTTCGACCGGTTACAGCCCCTGAAAGGTCATCCACTGTGCAAGAAAACCTGCCAGGGGACGGAACCATTCCGGACCCGTTTCGGAGAGTTTTTCGAAGAAGAATCCCGCCTTCATGAAGAAGGTGGTTATTCCGGAAAGGCCTCCGGAAAGTATGGCAATACCGAAGAACGCCAGCAGGAGTCCGGAAACAATCCGTACTGCGGTCATGTGGCGTTTGAACCAGTTCATAACAGGACGTGCACGGTCAAAAAAGACTCCGGCCAGGATAAAGGGAAGGCCGAGTCCAAGAGAATAGGCTGAAAGAAGGATTGCCGCGTGAAGGGCGTTTCCGGACTGACCTGCGTACAGGAGTATTGAGGAAAGAATGGGCCCGATGCAGGGAGTCCACCCCGCGGCGAACGCCATGCCGAACAGCGGAGCGCGTACCCATCCGAGCTTGTCAAGTTTTCCGGCGGCATCCAGGCGGAATTCACGCGCCAGGAAGGGAAGAAGGTTAAACACGAGGTTTATTCCCATCACGAGAACCAGTATTCCCGAAACCCGGGTAATGATACTCGTGGCCGAGCTTCCGAGAAAGCGCATGCCCCCGCCGAAAATGATGGCGAGAAGAACGAAAACAACGGAAAAACCCGCTACGAACAGCAATGTTCTACCGAAAAGCCTTCCCCGCGCTTCCCGGTTTTCGGAAACCGACAGTACCGATTCGCCGGAAATGAATGAAAGGTACACCGGTATGAGCGGGAGGACACAGGGACTGAGAAACGATAATAGTCCCGCGGCAAATGAAAGCGCGACGGATGGAAGTTGGCCCATCATTTCGCCATCTCCCGGAATACGTTCACGAGTGTTTCATTATCGTATTCGAACGAACCAACTATTCCCGCGATAACCAGACCATTTTTGTCAAGAATGTACGTGGTGGGTATTCCCTGGGATGCAAGGGCCGAGCCTATGCTTCCCCGTTCATCAAGATATATCGGGAACGTGTATCCGGCGGATGCGATAAATTCCTCGACCGTGTTCTTTTTTTCTGAAACACTTATTGCTACTATAGAAAAATCGAACCCGTTCATGGCGGCGTGAAGGCGCTCTATGGAAGGCATTTCTTTGCGACAGGGCGGGCACCAGGTAGCCCAGAAATTGAGGAGTGTAACTTTTCCCGCGAATTCCGTGCTTTCAATCATGCCGCCCGCGAGACCGGGTGCATTAAATTCGGGAAGCCGGATCGGTTCGGGAAATACATAAAAGCCCAGCCCGGCGAGAACTGTTGCCGGGTCCTCGTATACCGCAAGTTCGGCTGACACCGGTTCAACCGGAGTTGTTACTGCCTGGTCTTCCGCTTTGGCTTTGGACGGGGTACAGGCCGCAAGGGTCAGTGCCAGAAGGGAAAACGCGCTGAACATCTTGATTTTCATAGGTATCTCCATGACTCAAGTATACTCGTATACACGCGGTCCCTTCTGTGACTAACTCACCTTTGTTAGTGTTTGAAGTGCCGGGTGCCGGTAAAGACCATCGCTATGCCGAGTTCGTTTGCCTTGTCGATCGATTCCTGGTCGCGGATGGAGCCGCCGGGCTGCACGATCGCGGTAATGCCGAATTTTGCAGCGGTATCAACCACATCTGCGAAGGGGAAGAACGCATCCGATACGAGAACCGGTGCCGGCGTTTTGGTGATTGTGCCGGCAAGATCGGGGGTTCCCTGATCGGTAAGCGCTTTTGCGCGCTCAAGCGACTGGGCCGTAGGCCAAATGCGGTTTACCTGTCCGCCGGCAATACCGAGCGCGATACGGTCTTTAACGATAACGATGGCGTTGCTCTTTACGAAAAGGGCGATGGTCATGCCGAACGCCATTTCCGCCGCCTCGTCGGGAGTCGGCTTCTTCTTCGTAACAACCTTCCAGTCCGAGAAAAGCTGGTTGTCGCGTTCCTGTACGAGAATACCCCCGTCCACGCTCAGGGACTCGGTAAAACTGCTCGGCTTGACGTCTGCCTTGATGAGGCGGAGATTCTTTTTTTGCGCGAAGACATCGAGAGCGTCCTGGTCAAAATCCGGAGCCACCACGACTTCGAGGAAGGTTTTGATCATTTCCTCGGCGGCGGCGCGGTCAATCTTCTTGTTGCAGCCGACGATACCGCCGAATATGGAAACGGGATCCACCAGATGGGCCCGCTGATAGGCTTCGAGGACGGTTTTTCCGAGGGCGGCGCCGCAGGGAGTATTGTGCTTGAGGGCCACGCAAATAACCGGCGCAGTTTCCCTGGACCGGTCAAGTTCAGCTTTCGCGGGGAATTCCGCCGGAAGCGCCTGCAGGAATTCGTCGTAGGCGCAGGCGGCTTTCCATGCGATATCGAGATCGCGCATATTGTTGTAGGAAAGCTCCTTTCCCTGAAGCTGCTTCATGCCGCCGAAGGCACCGGTAGCGTCTCCGGTCAGGTAGAGTGCCGCCTGCTGATGACCGTTTTCACCGTACCGGAGCGACTGGGAAAGCGTGTAGGGAACGGTGTAGTACTGCGGCCATCGGGGAGAATTCTCCGAAACGGGCTTCCCGGCTTCCCCGAGCATGAACCGGGACACGGCCGCGTCGTAGGCGCTCGTCAGATTGAATACCTTCCCGGCAAGGCGCCGTTTGAGATCGAGCGGGATGGACGAAACATTCTGACTCGCCGTATCGAGGGCTTCCATGACTTCGGCGTAATCGCCCGCTTCGGTGAGAACCAGCACGTCCTGGTGGTTTTTCGCCGCGGAGCGGAGCATGGTCGGTCCGCCGATATCGATAAACTCGACGGTTTCGTCGAAGGAAAGGCCTGCCTGAACTTTCTCGAAGAAGGGGTAGAGATTGACGCAGACGAGGTCGATGGGGTCAACGGCAAGTTCTTCCATGGTTTTCATGTGGTCGCTGTTCGCGCGGATGGCGAGAAGCCCCGCGTGGATCTTGGGGTGCAGGGTTTTAACCCGTCCGTCGAGGCATTCGGGGAACCCGGTTACGCTGCTTACATCGGTTACCGGAACGCCCGCATCCGCGAGGTGCTGTTTGGTTCCGCCGGTCGAAAGGATTTCCCATCCGTTGCCTGAAAGATATCGTGCCAGGTCCAGCACGCCGTCCTTGTAAAATACGCTGATAAGTGCGCGTTTTTTCATGTAATCCCCCTGATATATTTCAACAATTTTGGTAGCAGTTCATGATCGCAGCCGTCTCGAGAGTTCGACCGCTCCTTCAACGATGGCAATGTGCTCTTCGCTGTAAATCCGCCCGGCGAGTGTTTCCGCGCTGTCTCCCGGAAGAACCGGAACCTTTCGCTGAATGAGCACCTCGCCGGTGTCGCATCCGGCGTCCACGAGATGAATGGAGCAACCGGATTCGGTTTCGCCCGCGGCGAGGACCGCCTCGTGCACATGATGCCCCCACATGCCCGGACCGCCGAATTTGGGAAGGAGGGCGGGGTGGAGGTTGATCATTTTTCCTGAATAGGCGGTGATGATATCTCCGCTCATGATGGTCAAAAATCCGGCGAGCACGAGCGCTTCGGCCCGGTGTTCGCGGCAGACGGCAAGGGCCTTGTCGGAAATGATTCTCCGAGCGTCGGGCCGGGGAATGCCCCGGGGCGCGAGGGCGAGCGCGGCGGGTATGCCGTGCTTTTCCGCTCGCTCCTGGCCGCCGGTACCTTCCCGGTCGGCGACGACACAGACAATACGGTAGGGCAGGGAGGGGTCTGCCTCCAGGGCGTCAATGAGCGCCTGGAGGTTGGTCCCGCCGCCGGAAACAAAAACCGCGAGGCGGACCGGCGTAGCCGCCGGATCAGCGGAAGGAGACATCGTCGGTTCCTGTTTCAACCCGTCCGATCTCGTATGCGGGGAATCCTGCTTCGGTAAAGTGCCGGATGGCGTTTTGCGCGTCTTGTGGGGCGAGAGCCAGAATGAAGCCGATTCCCATGTTGTAGGTATGGAACATGCGGTCCGGATTCGCACCCCGGCGGACCAACTCTGCGAAAATGGGCGGGACCGGCCAGCTGTCTTTTTTCAGCACGGAAACGAGGTGTTCTCCGGCTGATCCGCCGTGAACGCCGCCGGAAGGATACATGCGGGGAATGTTTTCGAAAAATCCCCCGCCGGTAATATGAACCATGCCGTGTATGGCGGTTTTTTCAAGGAGTTCGAGCACCGGTTTTACATAGATTCTTGTCGGCTCAAGGAGTACTTCCCCGATCGGCTTGCCGTTGAAGTCTTCCGTGAAGTCCGGTACGAGTTTCCGTACGAGCGAGAAGCCGTTTGAGTGCACGCCGCTCGAGGCAAGCCCGACGAGGACATCTCCCGCCTGTATGGCCGATCCGTCGATTATTTCAGACTTTTCCGCGATACCGGTGGCGAACCCGGCAATGTCGTATTTGCCCGCGTCGTAAAAGCCGGGCATTTCGGCGGTTTCTCCGCCGAGCAGGGCGGCTCCGCTTTGCACGCAGCCTTCTGCCACGCCCTTTACGAGGTCCGAGGCAATGGCGGCGTCGAGCTTTCCGCAGGCTATGTAGTCGAGAAAGTACAGCGGTTTCGCTCCGTGGCAGAGTATGTCGTTTACGCACATGGCCACGCAGTCAATACCGACCGTGTCGTATTTGTTCAGGGCAAAGGCGATATCCAGTTTGGTACCGACGCCGTCGGTTCCCGAAACGATAACCGGCTCGCGGTATCCGGCGGGTATCTGGAACATGCCGGCGAAACTCCCGAGTCCGTTCAGGACTCCGGGAACCATGGTCCGTTTCGCGTGTTCCTTGTATCCGGTTACGGCGCGATAGCCTTCTTCAACATCTACTCCGGCTTCCCGGTAATCAATCATTGGGTTCTCCTTAGCGTTTTCCAATTTCACCGATCATGGGCATGGGGTATTCACCGAGAAAACATCCCTGGCAGAAGCAGCAATCGTTTGCTTCACTCTTCCTGGATTCGTTCTGTTCCGTAGTGTCGACGGCGCGTTCCGGTACGCAAGTTTCGAGCGCTTCAACCATCCCGTCCATCGAAATGAACGCGAGCGAGTCGGCTCCCACTGCCTTGCAGATTTCCGCGGTGTCGTGGGTCGCGGAAATGAGGTCGGCCCGCACCGGGGTGTCGATGCCGAAGTAGCAGGGATACTTTACCGGCGGGGAGGAGATGCGGAAGTGAACTTCCTTCGCTCCAGCTTTTCTGAGAATCTGGATGAGCCGGCGCGCGGTGGTTCCGCGGACGATCGAATCGTCTATGATGACAACCCGCTTGCCGCATACGTCGTACTTGATGGCGTTGAGCTTTACGAAGACCATCTGTTCCCGCTCTTCCTGGGTCGGTGCGATAAAGGTTCTGCCAATGTACTTGTTCTTGACCAGACCCATGGCGTAGGGGATGCCAGACGCGCGGGAGAATCCGATTGCGGCACCAAGACCGGAATCGGGAACGCCAATGACGACATCGGCGGCGACGCCGGATTCACGGGCAAGAACTTCACCCATCCTGATGCGGGCTTCAAGAACGTGGATATTGTCCATGATGGAGTCCGGGCGGGCAAAGTAGACATATTCGAAAATACAGTTCTTGCGGGCGGTTTTTTCGCCGAAGTTGAACGAAAGAACGCCGTCGTCGTTTATGATGACGATTTCGCCCGGTTCGATATCCCGGACCAGGTCGCCGCCCATGGCGTCGATCGCGCAGGATTCGCTCGCGAGAATCCATCCGTTGGGGAGTTTTCCGAGGCACAGCGGCCGGATACCGTTCGGGTCACGGGCGCCGATGAGGGTTTTTTCGGTCATGACCGCGAGGGCAAAAGACCCGCGGATGAGCTGGATCGTGTCGGTAAGGGCTTTTTCAAGGCCTTTTTTATAGTTTTTCGCAATGAGTTTGATGATTACTTCGGTGTCGCTCGCGGAGGTAAAGGTAGATCCGGTTTCCTCGAGGAATTCCTTCATCGGTTCGGCGTTTACCAGGCTTCCGTTATGGGCTACCGCGAGGGTTCCCAGTTTTGAGCGGGAAACGAAGGGCTGCGCATTCTCGATCGTTGCGTGCCCCGATGTTGAATACAGAACGTGCCCGATGGCGATGTACCCCTTGAGCGGCGCGAGGGTTTCATGGTTGTACACGTCGGCAACCAGCCCCATCTTCTTGTAGTGTTCAACCTTCTCGCCGTCCGATACGGCAATACCGGTACTTTCCTGGCCGCGGTGCTGCAATGACTGGAGTCCGTAATACGCAAGCCGGGACGCATTGGTTTCATGATCTGAAAGGTAGACTCCGACCACACCGCAGTGGTCCCGGAGTTTTTCATCTTCTTCGTACGTCAGGTAATCGCCGGTAGTGTCAGATAAGGATTTCACAGTTCCACACCCTTTCCGCCTTCGGCGGCAATGTCAGTCTTGAGTTGTTTCCGGAAGTCCAGAAGTTTTGTCTTGAGTTCCGGATACTTGATGGCAAGAATTTCACAGGCAAGGTAAGCGGCGTTCGCGGCGTTATCAAGACCGACGGTAGCTACCGGAATCTGCTTGGGCATTTGAACGATGGAGAGCAGCGCGTCGAGGCCGCCGACCTTTCCGCCGTCAAGCGGAACGCCGATTACCGGCAGTACGGTCATGGAAGCGATTACGCCCGGCAGATGCGCGGCAAGACCGGCTCCCGCGATAATGACCTCGGCGCCGTCTTTTTCAACACGGGCCACGGTTTCAGCGAGGAGTTCGCCTGCTCGGTGGGCTGAAATGATGAATGAAGAAAATTCAACACCGAAATCCCTGAGGACTCCGGCCGCTTTCTTCATACTGTCTGTGTCCGATTTTGATCCGAAAAAGATTGCTACTTTCATACGCGAATATATCACGGATCAAAGTTGCGCTTCAAGATGTTCACAGCCCAAAGAGCGCCGCATGGACATAAAGTGAGTCTTTCCGGTATGGTAATGGGACTGATACTCCGGAGTGTTTATGGAATCTTCCGTTTTTGTGTTTCATCCCGATGAAATAGTTCTGTTGGACTCATTTGAATTACCCGTCCTGAATCCGGCGCTTGAAACTATCGCCTGTGCGACCCGTATGCATATCCGGATTGACGGGAAACCGTTTCTTGTTCTCATGACAGAGACCGCCCGTTCCGCGGACGTCCTCGAAGCGTGCGCGGCGGGAAGCGGAAAGGCGTGCTCCTGGGTGCCGGTCAAATCGCTGTTTGCCCAGGACGGCTCAATTCCGGAACCGCTTGCCCGCAATGCCGGGCGGGCATACGGACTGATAAACTGGTATTCGGCAACGCGGTTTTGCACCCGTTGCGGCGGAGCGCTTGATGATCATCCATCGGAAACGGCCATGCGGTGTCCTTCCTGTGGTGCGGATTATTATCCCCGCCTTGCCCCGGCCATTATCGTTCTGGTTCACCGCGGTGACACAATGCTTCTTGTGCGGCATGCCCATCGTATACAGCACCTCTTTTCCTGCGTAGCCGGGTATGTTGAGCACGGGGAAACCCTGGAAGCCTGTGTTGCGCGCGAAGTGCTTGAAGAAACCGGCATAGCCGTAAAAAACATCCGTTATGCCGGCAGTCAGAGCTGGCCCTTCCCGGATCAATACATGGTCGCCTTCCACGCAGATTGGGCTTCCGGCGAGCTTGTCCCCGACGGAGAAGAAATCCTGGAAGCCCGCTGGTTCTCCCGGAGCGAGCTGCCGAATATACCGTCCCCCTACTCCGTTGCCTGGAAACTCATCATGGGGGAGCTCAACGGGTGAAAATGGAGCGTGATACGTGCAATTTTTCATGATTTGGTTGACCCCGCGGCAGCAATGTTAGTATCTTTTTTTTGAGGTTGCAGTAATGAAGAAAAACACCGACGAACACGTGAAAGACCCTTCCGGGGCGAATGAGAACGACACCATGAAAAAACCGGAAGGGGCGGATGCCGGTGCGCAAACGCAGCAGGCGGCGGAAGCTGCCGTCGGCGAAGTCCCCGGCGGGACAACAGAATCCGGTACCGATGAAGCGGAAAAAAGCGCGGCTGCCGGTGTAGATCCGGATTCACGGCTGAAAGAACTGGAAAAACTGAACGCTGATCTTCAGGATCAGTATCTTCGCAAAGCCGCAGATTTTGAAAACTACCGCAAGCGGATGATACGCGAGAAGCAGGAGACCATCGATTACGCGAATACCGGTCTTCTGCTCGATCTTGTCCAGATTCTGGATGATTTCGACCGCGCGATAGACGCCGGTAGGGCCACCGGAGAGCAGGAAGGCGGAACCGCTTTTTCTGACGGCGTTTCAATGATCCGCAAACAGCTCGGGTCCCTGCTCGAAACGAAGTACGGTCTTGAATACTATCCCTCGAAGGATACCGGGTTTGACCCCAATATTCACGAGGCGATTGGAACCGTACCAGATCCCTCGGTCAAAGAACCAACGGTTGCCGAGGAATACCTCAAGGGGTACAAGCTGAAAGGCCGCGTGATCCGCGCCGCCAAGGTTATGGTAAAAATGCCGCAGGAATCTGCGGCTGAATGATACGTACAGGCGTGAACCCGTTACGCATACAAGGTGAAAAGAAAGGAGATTAGATACTATGGGGAAAATAATAGGAATTGACCTGGGAACGACCAATTCATGTGTCGCTGTTATGGAAGGCGGGGAACCGGTTGTAATCCAGAACTCGGAAGGCGGACGCACCACCCCTTCAATTGTAGGGTTTACCTCAAAGGGTGAACGGGTTGTGGGACAGCCTGCCAAAAACCAGATGATTACCAACCCCGATAAAACCATTTACTCGATCAAGCGCTTCATCGGTCACCGGTTTAGCGAGCTCAACAGCGAAGCGAAGAATGTTCCGTATAAACTGGTTCCTCAGGGCGAGGAAGTCCGTGTCGATGTTGACGGCAAGCTCTATTCCACCCAGGAAATCAGTGCGTTCATTCTCCAGAAGATGAAAAAGACCGCTGAAGACTATCTCGGTGAAACCGTTACCGAAGCGGTCATTACCGTTCCGGCTTATTTTAACGACGCCCAGCGTCAGGCTACCAAGGATGCGGGAAAGATTGCCGGTCTCGAGGTAAAGCGTATAATCAACGAGCCGACCGCGGCCTCGCTCGCGTTCGGATTCAACAAGGAATCAAAGAAAGAAAAAACCATCGCCGTGTATGACCTCGGTGGCGGTACCTTCGATATTTCCATACTGGAACTGGGCGACGGCGTATTCGAGGTAAAATCGACTAACGGCGATACCCACCTCGGTGGAGACGACTTTGACCGCCGTGTTGTGAACTGGCTGGTGGAAGAATTCAAGAATGAAAGCGGTATTGACCTGTCGCAGGACCGCATGGCCCTCCAGCGTCTGCGTGAAGCGGCGGAAAAGGCCAAGATCGAGCTTTCCGCGGTAACAAGCACCGAAATCAATCTTCCCTTTATTACCGCAGACGCGAGCGGCCCCAAGCACTTGCAGAAAACCCTTACCCGGGCGAAATTCGAGCAGATGTGCGATGATCTTTTCGAGCGCACCAAGGATCCGTGCAAGAAGGCAATCAAGGATGCTGGTATTTCCGTCGACCAGATCGACGAGATCCTGCTGGTCGGCGGTTCAACCCGCATGCCCCGCATTACCCAGCTCGTGAAGGAAATGTTCGGCAAGGAAGGCTCAAAGGGTGTCAATCCCGACGAAGCTGTTGCCGTGGGCGCCGCAATTCAGGGCGGTATTCTTGGAGGTGACGTAAAGGATGTTCTTCTTCTCGACGTTACACCGCTTTCGCTCGGTATTGAAACCATGGGCGGCGTGTTTACCCGGCTCATCAACCGCAATACCACCATCCCGACCCGCAAGAGTCAGGTGTTTTCCACCGCTGCGGATGGCCAGACTGCGGTATCCATTCATGTTCTCCAGGGTGAACGGGAAATGGCAAGCCAGAACCGCACACTCGGAAAATTCGACCTCGTCGGTATTCCTCCCGCACCGCGCGGCGTGCCCCAGATTGAAGTAACCTTCGATATAGACGCGAACGGTATCGTACATGTTTCCGCAAAGGACCTTGGTACCGGCAAAGAACAGCGCATCCGCATCGAAAGCTCCAGCGGCCTCAGCGAGAGCGAAATTGACCGGATGGTCAAGGAAGCCGAGGCAAACGCCGAGGCGGACAAGAAGGAACGTGAACGGGTTGAAGCCCGCAACGAAGCGGATTCCATGGTCTACACCACCGAGAAAACTCTCAAGGACATGGGAGACAAGGTTGGCGATGCCGACAAGCAGCAGATTGAAGCGGCGGTTGCCGCGCTCAAACAGGCGCTTGAAGGTGATGATGTCGAGGCAATCAAGGCAAAAACCGAAGAACTCAAGCAGGCTTCCTACAAGATAGCCGAGGAAATGTACAAGACCCAGCAAGCCGCCGGCGGCGCCGATGCAGGTGCGGAAGATTTCGCCGGTGCCGGAGCTTCGGCGGAAGAAAAAGGTCCGAACAAGGGATCCGCTGACGACGTTGACTACGAAGTGGTAGACGACGATAATAAGTAATCCCCCGCCGCCGCCGGTTCTTCCGGCGGCAGGCGCATTCCGGCCGCCCGAACGGGCCGCCATCTTTTTCATCTGGAGTTCTTTGTGGCTACTAAACGTGATTATTATGAAGTGCTTGGCGTCCAAAAGGGCGCGAACAAGGACGAAATAAAAAAAGCATACCGAAAACTTGCAATTCAGTACCATCCCGACCGGAATCCCGGCGATCAGGAAGCGGAAAACAAGTTCAAGGAAGCCACAGAGGCCTATGAAGTCCTCGTTGACGACCAGAAACGTCAGGTGTATGACCAGTACGGTCATGCGGGCCTTGAAGGCATGGGCGGTCCCGGTGGTCCGGGCGGCTTTGATCCGGGTGCCTTCCAGGGGTTTGAGGATATTTTCGGTGATTTTTCCGGAATTTTTGAAAACCTGTTCGGCGGCGGCGGTCGGCAACGTTCCGGCGGGCGAAGTACCACCAATCAGGGCGCAAGCCTCAGATACGACCTCCAGATATCGTTCAAGGATGCGGTGTACGGAACCAAAGCTGAAATTCAGTATTCCCGCAACGAAACGTGTTCTGCCTGTAAAGGTTCCGGCGCGTCAGGCGGTTCCGGTCGTAAAATGTGTCCCACCTGCCAGGGAGCGGGTCAGGTTCGCCGCAGTTCGGGCTTCTTCTCCATCGCGTCTCCCTGTCCCAGCTGCCACGGTGAGGGAACGATAATTGAAAATCCCTGTCGCGAGTGTTCCGGAAGCGGGGTTCAGAAAAAGCGTCAGAAAATTCTCGTTACCATTCCGCCGGGAGTGGAAGACGGCAAACGGATCAACATACCCCGTCAGGGAGATGCCGGACAAAACGGCGGTCCCTACGGCGATCTCTTTGTCTTTATTCGCGTAAAACCGCATACCGCGTTTGAACGTTCCGGTGCGGATTTGTACTGTGCGATACCGGTATCAATGACCCAGGCAGCGCTTGGCAGCGAAATAACCGTTACCGCGCTGGACGGAAAACATCTCAAGCTCAAAATTCCCGCCGGAACCCAGAACGGCAAGCTACTGCGCATCAGAAGCGAGGGCGTCCCGGTGGCGAATGGACGAAAAGGCGACTTGTACATCAAAATTATGGTACAGATTCCGGAAAAACTGTCATCGAAGGCGAAATCCCTGCTGGAAGAAGTTTCCCGGCTTGAAGGCGAGAATTCTTCTCCGGAACCCATGGCGCTTTCCGAAATCCCGTCCTGATGCGGTAAATCTCCATTTCTACTTTTTTATTCTCAAACCGGTCTACCTGTGGTATAATAGAAGAAGCTGATTATTATTCCGCAGTTACAGGAGACGGTGTCCCGGCAAATCAGTTTGACCGGCAAGAACAGCTTTTTTCTGCAAAGAGGTGCTTCAGGATGATTCAAACCCGCAAAATGCTTGCCAAGCTGGCAGTAGATACGATGATCGGGCTGGTTTTTTCGTTTTTTTTCATTATCATGCTACCGGAAATTTCGGCCGGAGGCCGCTGGATCGCCGCCGCCGTCATGTTTTTCATGGCCGGAACATCCGCTTCCCTGGTCGTCCGGGAACTGTGGCAACGCCTGGAACACCGGGCCTTCAAGGTACGGGATAGCCGGCTCATGATCCAGTTTATCGACCGGCTCCGGTTTTCATACACCATAGACGACCTCATGGAGTCCATATCTACCGTTCTTGAACATGACGCCGACTCTTCCGTTCTCTACGTTAACGCGGAGAATAACTATGTCATCTACAACAGTCCAACCCGGATCGCAACCGATCCGGATACTCTGGAAGTTCTTTCACGAAACTTTCCGGAAAACTGGCCCGAGGGGTTCTATCTTATTGACGAAAAACTCGGTCTTGTTTCCGATTTCCAGAACGCACGGGGATTCTTCCTTGTGTATGGCAAACTGCATTTCTACGTGCTGTGCCGTTACATGAAAGTCTTTGAGCGGTCCGTGTTTGATACCATGTTCTATGAATTCGTTAATTTCCAGAAACGGACAAAGACCATTACCCAGCTTACCGCCATTTCCGAACTTTCCAAGGAATGGGACATGGTTGCCGAAACGCAGATGTCTTTCCTCCCGCAGAATATGCCGGAGATACCCCATCTGGATATAGCCGCCTATTTTCGTCCGCTCGTCAATGTGTCCGGTGACTTCTATGATGTTATCCCGCTCGATGAAAACCGCACCTTTTTCCTTCTCGGCGACGTGTCCGGAAAAGGTCTTGCGTCGGCGCTCATCATGGGTGTTATCAGCAATACGGTTAAAATCATCGACAATAAGGAAGATCTTCCCGGTGTTATCCGGGCTATCGATACCGCCATCAAGAGCATGCACCTGCAGGACAAGTATGCGGTACTGTTTATCGGAATCATAGATACCAAAGTAATGAAAATCCGGTATGTCAACGCTTCGATGGCAGACCCCATCATCATTACCCGCGCTCCCGGCGGATACAAGATCAAACCGCTTCAGTCCACCTGCAGTCTCGTCGGTATTATTGATCTTGACGAAATAGTCCAGGAAGAGGCTCCACTGTACCGCGGCGACGTGGTGCTCATGGCTTCCGACGGTGTATCCGAGGTTATGGATGAGTCCGGCGTAGAACTGGGTGATACCGAGTTGTACATGAATACCGTACGAAACAGCGCGCACAAAACTGCACGCCATTTTGTCAATGATATCGCTGATCTGGTCATGGAGTATAATGGCGACAAGAAACTGCGCGACGATGTGACCATGCTTGTCGCAAAGATCGAGGAGTAACCATGAATCTGCTCATATTCAACTATGCACTGGCCGCTTTTCTGTTTCTTTTCTCCTATTATCTTGATTCGCACTCGGAAAAGGAAAACAACATTTTTACCACCGTGGGTATGGCCTCTTCATTCACGGCTCTTTTCGCAGCAATTGCGATCCATCTGGCATATACCGGCAACACCACCCTCGCGCTGCTCATGCTGCGACTCGTGCTTATTTGTTTTTCCTTTACCGTTTTTTCCCTGTTGCGGTTCGCGGTTTCCATACCGTATGATACAAACAGCAAGTTTCTCAAAGCGCTTAACTGGATCGTCCTGCTCTTTTGCGGATATCTTGTGTTTACCGGTATTACCTCCTTTATGATCTGGAATCCCCAAAGCGAGCAAGCCAGCATTCACGTTGGATCTGTTCAGGCCTTTGGCGTCATAGACAGCCTTGGCCTGTATATACTTGTGTTCGTGATAGCGGTTCCGTCCATTACCGTGATTTCCCTGCTTTTGCGGGTTCTCGGCATGAAAAGCCGGATTTACCGACAGCGGCTATTGTTTGTGGCCTTGTCAATCTGTGCCGGGCTCGCGACCTCCTGGATACTGTACCGCCTGTCTTTCCATTACTTTATAACGTTCCTGTCCCTGCCCTTCGGGCTTGCGATCATGCTGGTTCTCCTGTATCAGGCTGTTTCGGTTACCACACTCTTTGACAAAACTCTTGCCATTGCGTCGCTGGTAAACTTTGCCGTTCTGAACTTTGTTTTCAGTATCGCCACAGCGGTGCTTACCGTGTTCATTGTGAACCGGGTTACCGCACTGGTCCCCATGGTTGTGCTTCTTGTACTCGGTATTGTCGTCATGCTCTTTCTCCGGGAACAGGTTTCCCGGAGAATGCGCAAGTACATCCGTGTTGGAGTGGACTATGAAGCCGAGCTTGAAGCCGGTTTGGAAACCATAGATTACACCAGCGGCGGTGAAGTGGTTGTTGAGAAAACCGTTGCCCTTCTTGACCAGTATGTCGGGTGTGCATCAATTGATGTTCTGGTATCCGACGACAAGGGAAAACTGATTACAGTATATTCCTCAATGAACATGAAAAATGAGCTCGTTATCAATGAGAACAAGGCAATTGACTTTCTTCTCAGCTATAACGAATCGGTTATTCTTAAAACGCAGGCAATCACGAATCATCTGTACGCGGATGTCAAACAGAATATCCTTCAGATCCTCGATCTGGGCCGTGCTGATGCCATGATATTGCTTCGTGAAGGTCATAGAATCGTCGGAATCATCCTGCTTGGACCCAAAAAGCGTGGTGGAGATTATACTGACTATGATCACAGCGTTCTGTCAAACCTGTATTCAAACTTCTTCCTCGTCATGTATTATCTCAAGAATATCGCCAACGAGTCCGTAGTTCTCACTGTTGACCGCGAGATTGAATTCTCCGGACAGGTAATTACCTCAATACAGGAGAATATTGACCGGGTTGATCATGAGAAGATAGACGCGGACTTTATTACCCAATCGGCCCGTAAACTGGGTGGCGACTTCATCGACTTTATCAAACTCAATTCCGAAAAGTATCTGTTTGTAATGGGCGATGTTTCGGGGAAAGGTTTGAACGCGAGTATGTCCATGGTCATTCTCAAGAGCGTGTTACGAACCTTTCTGCGGGAAACCCAGGACTTCAAACATCTGGTAATCAAGGTTAACCGTTTCGTAAAAAGCAATCTTCCCAAGGGAACCTTTTTTGCCGGGGTTTTCGGCCTGCTCGACTTCAAGACCAACACGCTGTTTTACATCAACTGCGGTGTGCCTGCGATGTTCCTGTATACCGCCTCCTACAACAACGCCATAGAAATTCAGGGCGAGGGCAAGGTCCTCGGATTTATCAAGAATATTGGACAATTCCTCAAGGTCAAGAAAATCGCCCTTAACCCGCAAGATATTCTGCTCATGACTACTGACGGACTTATTGATTCCACCAATCTTCGCGGTGAACGTTTCGGGAAAGACCGGGTTCAGCGGATGCTTATGGACAACCGGTCTTATCCTGCAGGACGCATTGCGAAGTTCCTTTGCGACAACCTTACCGAGTTTGTCTCCCGGGAACTTGAAGATGATATCACTGTTCTTGTTATCAAATACTTGAGTAAATAAGAGGTAAAGAGATATGGAGAGCATTTCAATCGTTGAGAAAAATGGGCCCAACTATGCACTTCTTGAAGTGGCTGGAACTGTCAACTCATACACGTACACCGAATTCCAGGAAAAAGTGTATTCCCTTATCAAGGAGACGAATCTGGTCCTTGATTTGTCCCGGGTTGTTAATCTTTCGTCTTCCGGGCTCGGTGTTCTCATGGCTGCCGTTGATGACGGTGAAGAGGTTGGACATAAACTGTATGTCATGAATCCTTCGGAAATTGTTCGTTTGGCAATCGAGTCTACCGGGTTTTCTGAAATGTTCCCGGTAATTTACTCCCTTACCGAGGTTATATAAACTGTTTGAAAAACAAACACATCAGGATTCAATTGGCGCTTGCTGCCGCCAGCATCCTCAGACTTGAGGATTTTGTCGACAATCATACCGGTCTCGCCAGGAAGGAACGTATGCGGTTGAAAATCGCCGCGACCGAGGTGTTTGAGAACATCCTGATGCATAATCGGTCACTGTTCAATATTCCGGTACTGATTCGATTTTACGGAGATGATACCGCCCGTCTCTCGATACGGTATTTTTCCACCCATATTTGTTCTCCCGGCTTGCCCGACTGCCGGTGTACCCCGTATTATGACCCGAAAACCCGCCGCTACCGTGGGCTCGGCTTGCGGATGTGCAGCAACCTCACGCGGAGCATTGTGTTCCGGAAAGGCTTGTTCAAGCGGGAAATAATCATTATTCTGTAATTGTATGCGGCGTGAACAAATCGCGTTTTTTGATGTAGATCACACAATCAGTCGCCACGCAACCGCGCTGTGGTTCATTCTTGCCTGCATGAAACGCCGCCTGATAAGCTGGGGTTATATCCTTCTTGTTCCCTTTCTCTACGTATTGTACCGCTTTTTCAAACTCGGAATAGAAACCCTGTACCGGAAAAGTCTTCCCCGCATCGCCGGGATTTCCCGTCAAGCAATCCAGTCCATGGCGAAGGAAGCGTTTGATACCTATCTTGAGAGCGGAATTTACCCGGGCGCGGTTCGGGAAATCCGGACGCTCAAGAGTCAGGGTATCCGGGTGATACTCGCGACATCGTCGCCCTTTGAGGTTGTCTATCCGCTGGCCCAATATCTTGATTTGAGCGCAGCCGATGTTGTAGCTACCCAGTTCGCTTTTGAGAACGGGGTTTTTACCGGAAAAATTGTCGGTTCTCCGGTGTATTCACGAACCAAGTGTTCCATTATTCGTGATTTCGCACAGCGGAGCGGGGCTGATTTGCAGTACTGTTCGTTTTACAGCGACAGTGTGCACGATCTTCCGCTGCTTGAACTGGTTGGACGCCCTGTTGCGGTACATCCGGATACCCGGCTTCGTCACATAGCCCGCCGGCGCGGTTGGCAGATAAAGGATTTTTCAGGATGAGATATACCATTGTTGCGCTGTCCGTCAGTTTGATGGCTGTTTCCTGTTTTGCCGGTGAAAAAAAAACACCCCCTGCTGAACCGCTCCCGGTCCGGGAAGAAACGGTGTTCAACGCTCCCGACACCATACCGCGCGAGCTGATAGAGCAGATAAACCGGGAGAAAGAACGGTTTGTTCCCGCACTTGAACAGCTTATTGCAAACGATAGTGAAACCCTGCTGGTATTGGTGGACAAACAGCACCGTTTACCCGAATCGTATAGTCCGCCGGATCTTGTTCCTGTTACCACCGGACGGTCGTATATTCCCAATCGGGCAGATCTTTCACTCCGGAAAGGAACCGAGGCTGCTCTTGAGCGTATGGCAGCGGCCGCACTAGAAAACGGTATTAAACTTGTTGTTTCGTCCACGTACCGGAGCTGGAAGTATCAGGAAGGTTTGTACGACCGCAATGTTCGACAACTGGGAAAGGAAGCGGCGGACAGGGAGTCCGCGCCACCCGGAGCAAGCCAGCACCAGCTGGGTACCGTGGTCGATTTCGGATCAATAACCGATGATTTCGCGCAAACCGCCGCCGGAAAGTGGCTTGCGGAAAACGCGGCGCGCTTCGGCTGGTCGCTCTCGTTTCCCGACGGGTATGAAGCGGTTACCGGATACCGGTGGGAATGTTGGCATTACCGGTACATCGGCCCGGAAGCGGCGGCTTTTCAGAAAGAATGGTTCGGGGATGTTCAGCAATACATGCTCGAATTCATTGACGCATGGATACGATGGAAGGGTGTAGGGGATTAATCAAAGTCCTTTGCGCACAGACCGAACTGTTCGGTGTGTTCTCCGTGTCCTTCCGGTTCTACATGAACAACAATATCGTATATATCGGCTATTTTGCACCGGATAGCTTTCTCGACCCCGCAGGCGATCGCGTGTGCTTCGGTTACGGTTTTGTTTCCGTCAACCTCAATATCCAGATCAATATCCCATGCCGCGGCAATTTTCCGGATACGGGCCCGGTGCGGATTCCCGGCGCCGGGAACACTGTTGACCGCTTCAAAAAGCTCCCGATACAGATCATCGTCGGCATTGCCGTCCATCAGTTCCAGGTTTAGTTCCATGAACATACCAAGCGCGGTTTTCATTACCCAGAGGCCAACAAGCAGCGCGATTACCGGATCAAGAATCGGAAGATGAAACAGAATCGACGCGCCGAGGCCCAGAAGGACCGAAGCGGAAATGGCTATGTCCGTCGTCATGTTTTTTGCATTGGCAAGAATCATGGCGCTTCCAGCCTTTTTTCCGATTTTCCACTGATTGAGCGCGAGAAGGAGTTTCCCCGCTATGGAAAACGCGGTAACGAGCAACGTCATGTTCGGGGGTATCTCCGTAGCCGAACCCGAGGCAAGGGCATGGTACGCGGAAAGAAGGAGCTGGAAACCGGCAATCATGACGATGAACGAGAGACCAACCGTGGCAATGGTTTCAGCGCGGCCGTGTCCCCAGGGATGCTTTTTGTCCGAGGGACGGTCAATAACAAAGGCGACGGCGAGCGCCATGAGGGCGATCGCGACATCGGTGGATGAATCAATCCCGTCGCCAAGAACAGCCAGGCTCCCCGAGAGAAAACCGGTAATCAGTTTTGCCGTGGCAAGAACAAGATTGCCCACAAGCGCAATAACAGCGGCAATTTTAACCAGGCGGGTTCGTTTGGCGGTATCGCAATAATCGGGCTGAACGTTTTTCTTCATCGGGATAAAGTGTACTCCATTCGGTGCGGTTACTGCAAGGATTCTCTTTTCGCCAGATGCGTGTCGGTCCTGAGTACATGGTACAGCATGAATGAAGCGGCAATGCTGACAAGGATGTCCACTATCGGCTGGGAAAAAATGATACCGGTAAGACCGAAGAACCGGCTCAACAGGAACAGCAGCGGAATGTAGACGATTCCCTGCCGTCCGCTGGAAAGTATGAGCGAGGGAACGGCCTTTCCGAGAGCCTGAAGGCTGTTCATGCAGATCATGATAACGCCGACAAAGGGAGCTGCCAGCGCCATGGCCCGGAGCATGGTGGTGCCATAACGGATAACCTCAGCATTTCCGGTAAACACGGCAACGGCGTACCGGCTGAACACTGCGAAAATAAGCGACAAGACAAGTCCGGATGATATCGACAGAATCAAGCCTGTTTTCAGGATGCTGTTGAGCCGCCGGCGGTTTCCTGCACCATAGTTGTAGCCCACAAGCGGCTGGCAACCTACAGCAAGTCCTACCAGAAAAAGGATGGCGAGGCTGTTGACCCGCTGTGCAATGCCCATCGCCGCGAGTACCGCCGCACCGTACGCTGCTGCAAGATTGTTGGTTACGATTATCGCGAGCGATATGAAAACGTGGTTAAGACCCGATGGAATTCCAATGGCGAATATTCCGGTTATATACCGCATGGTGAATATTTTCCGGTTGAAACTGATATTCAGCAGCGATTTATCGCTGTAGCAGTAGAGGTAGTACAGTACGCTAACCAGGTTGCCGATTACCGTTGCCCATGCCGCGCCGGCTATTTGCATGTCCATAGCGAAAATCATGATCGGATCCAGAATGATGTTTGTGAGGGTCCCCAGTATTTGTCCTGTCATTGCATGGAAAACCGCTCCTTCTGAGCGGACAACATTTCCCAGTGAAAAATTGCTTATGCTGATCGCCGAACAGCAAATGAGGGGAAACAGATAATTCCGGGTGTGAGCAAGGGTTTCTCCCTGCGCGCCGAGAAGACGGAGTATGGGTTCAATGAAAAGAAGGAGAACCGGGGTAAGCACAAGTGCAACGATGATATTGAGTACGATCGAAAGCGAGACTATTTCTCCGGCTTCTGCACGCTTCTGCATGCCGAGCTGGCGCGAGACCAGTGACGCAGTTCCCACGCCTATTACGGTACCGAAGGACATCATGATCATGAAAAAGGGGAAACTGATGCCGGACGCCGCAAGTTGATGAACGTCGTTGAGGCGTCCTATAAAGAAGGTGTCGGCCATGTTGTAGAATACCTGGACCAACATGCCCAGGATGACCGGAACGGCCATGGTGACGATGGCACGCAGTACCGGCGCTTCCGCCAGTACTGCTTCGCGGGATTCTTGTGTCTTCAAAAGATGCTCCTGTGAGACTGAGTTGTTATACGACTATATTGACGAGCTTGTTCGGCACAACGATAACTTTTTTTGCCGTTTTTCCGTCCATAAAGCGGATGGCGCCATCGGTTGCGAGTGCGGTCTTTTCAAGTTCGTCCTTCGGAGCATTAAGCGGAGCTTCGAATTTGTCGCGGAGTTTGCCGTTTACCTGGACAACGATGGTACAGGTATCGTCCACACAGAACGAGGGGTTTGCTTTCGGCCAAGGTTCATACGCGATAGTTTTGGTATAGCCCAGCCGTTCCCAGAGTTCTTCCGCCAGATGCGGCGCGTACGGAGCAATCAGGAGCACAAAAGCGGACCAGACCGCGCGGGGAATGGAATCCGACTTTGCGAGCTCGTTGATGAAGATCATCATCTGGCTGATGGCGGTATTGAAGTTGAGACTGGCCGTATCATCGGTTACCTTTTTTATGGTCTTGTGCAGGAGACGGGTTATCTGTTCCGCCTGGGGAGTGGAGGTGTCGTTCAGCGGATCCGTTACCGTGCCCGTCATCGATCGTTCCGAAAGACTCCAGACTTTTTCCAGGAACCGGGTTATGCCGACGAGGCCCTGGGTATTCCAGGGTTTTGACACTTCAAGCGGTCCCATGAACATTTCATACATGCGGCAGGAGTCGGCACCGAATTCGCGGATTACATCGTCGGGGTTGATAACGTTCTTGAGGCTCTTGGACATCTTGGCGGTAACCCGCTCTACGGCTTCCCCGGTCGCGGTTTCTTCGAACTCGCCGGGTTTGCCGGGAATCTCGCGGACTTCGTCCATGGGTACCAACGTTTTGTTTTTGCGCTGGTAGGCGTAGCTCGTGATCATGCCCTGATTGATCAGGCGCTGGAAGGGTTCCTCGTTGTTTACGAGACCGAGGTCAAAGAGTACTTTGTGCCAGAATCGTGCGTACAGAAGATGGAGTACCGCGTGTTCTGCACCACCCACATAGAGATCCACCGGGAGCCAGTAGTCAATCTTGTTCTTGTCCGCGAACGCGGTTGGATTCTTCGGGTCGAGGTAGCGGATATAATACCAGCAGGAACCGGCCCATTGGGGCATGGTGTTTGTTTCCCTGCGCGCAGGGCCGCCGCAGGAGGGACAGGTGGTATTGACCCATTCAGCAATTCCGGCGAGCGGGCTTTCTCCGGTTCCGGTTGGCTGATAACTCTCAACTTCGGGGAGCCGGAGTGGGAGTTCCGCTTCCGGTACGGGAACCACGCCGCATTTTTCGCAGTGGACGAGGGGCATGGGCTCTCCCCAATAACGCTGGCGGCTGAACAACCAGTCCCGGAGTTTGTAGTTTACGGCTCTTTTCCCGATTTTCTTTTCTTCGAGCCAGGCAGTAATCTTGTTGATACAGTCCTGGGTGCCCAGGCCGTTGAAGCCGGGCGAGTTGACGGAGAATCCATCGGCGGCGGTACATTCGTCCGGTGTTGCCGAATAGTCGCCGTCCGCGCCTTTTTCCTGCCATTCTTCGGCGGATGCAACAACCTGGATAATGGGCAGATCGAATTCCTTGGCGAAATCCCAGTCGCGTTCGTCGTGTGCGGGAACCGCCATGATGGCGCCGGTACCGTAGGATATAAGTACGTAATCCGAAATCCAGATGGGGATGCGGGTGTTGTTGACGGGGTTAATGGCGTATGCACCGGTGAATACCCCGGTTTTTTCCTTTGCGAGATCGGTACGTTCAAGATCGCTTTTTTTCGCGGCGGCCTCGCGGTAGGCAAGCACAGCGCTTTTTTGTTCGGTCGAGGCAATTTTTTCCACAAGGGGATGTTCCGGAGAAAGGACCATGTAGGTCGCGCCGAAGAGCGTATCCGGACGGGTGGTAAAGACGGTCAGGTCTTCGCCGGTTCCGTCCACCGAGAACTGTACCTCGGCGCCTTCGCTCTTGCCGATCCAGTTTTTCTGCATGAGCTTTACTGATTCGGGCCAGTCGAGTGTATCAAGGTCGGCAAGAAGCCGGTCGGCGTATTGGGTTATCTTCAGGAGCCACTGGCGGATATTCTTCCGGGTGGTCTGGGTTCCGCAGCGGTCACAGCGGCCGTCTTTTACTTCTTCATTCGCGAGACCGGTTTTGCAGCTCGGGCACCAGTTGATGGGTGTCTCCGCTTCATACGCAAGTCCCTGCTTGAACAGCTGAAGAAATATCCACTGGGTCCAGTGGTAGTAGTCCTCTTCGCAGGTGGAAATTTCCCGGTCCCAGTCGTAACTGAATCCAAACGATTTTATTTGCTGGCGGAATTTGGTGATGTTTTCTTCGGTGGTAATCCGGGGATGGGTGCCGGTTTTTATGGCGTAATTTTCCGCCGGAAGACCGAAGGAGTCGAATCCCATGGGATGGAGAACGGAATAGCCGTTCATGCGGAGATACCGGCACCAGATATCAGTGGCAGTATATCCTTCCGGGTGTCCAACATGGAGTCCGGCCGCGGAGGGATAGGGGAACATGTCGAGAACATAGGCCCGTTTTTCCTTTGGAACTGACGCGTCTTCCACAGCGCGGAAGGTCTTGTTTGTTTCCCAAAACTGTTGCCATTTGGGCTCAATTGTTTCAAAAGGATATTTTGCCATGACTGTTGCTCCTGAACCGTACGTACGGGTTTTCTGTTTATTCCATTCTATAGAATTGCCACTTCTTGCGCAAGATTGAACGATTGCTCCGCCCGAATCGTTTCGCTATACTGAAAATATGAAGAAATTGCGGGAGTACGCGGAACTTTTTTCGGTGTTTTTTCAGATTGGCGCGGTTACCTTCGGCGGAGGGCTCGCCATGCTTCCCATGCTCGAACGGGAACTGGTCACGCGCCGTCGCTGGCTCACTGCGGAACGCCTTGTTGACTATTTCGCGATCGGACAGTCCACTCCCGGAATCATCGCGGTAAATGTAGCCACCTTTGTGGGGCACTCCCGGCGCGGGATTCCCGGAGCAATCGTTGCCACGCTGGGTATTGTCCTTCCCTCAATACTGGTCATTTGCGTAATCGCCGGCCTTCTCGGAACCTTTGCCGACGTTCCCGCGGTGCAAAAGGCTCTGCGGGGCATCAATGTGGTTGTGGCGGTTCTCCTCGTGTTCGCAGTGTCGCGTGTCGGAGTGAAAACTGTTACGGACTGGATTACCGGAGCCATTGCCCTGACCGCCTTTCTCGTCATTGTCCTTTGGGACGTACCTGCCGTTCTCGTCGTTCTTGTGTCGGCTTTGCTCGGAATTATCATACGTCTCCGGCGTGAACGGAAAAAGGATGCAGCGGTATGAGTTACGCGGAGCTCTTTTTCACCTTTCTCTATGTAGGCACGTTTACCATCGGCGGCGGTCTGGTTGCGCTTACCCTCATGCAGCAACAACTGGTTACGCCCGGGTTTATTACTCCCGATCGTTTCTATTCCATGGTCGCTGTATCGGAGTCAACGCCGGGTCCTATCGGAATCAACATGGCGACGTATCTCGGTTTCGAATACCACGGAATTCCGGGCGCTCTTGTGGCGACCGCGGGAACAGTTTTACCATCACTGGTCGTGATAATCATCATTGCGCGGTTTTTTCATGTATGGCGGGAACTTCCCTGGGTTCGCGCGATGTTCTACGGGCTCAGGGCCGGCACCACCGGCATGATCGCGGTCGCGGCCTGGCAGGTGCTGACTGTCGCCGTATTCCCGGTCGCCCGCTTTCAGGCAAGCGGGCGGATTTCGGAGCTCATTGATCTGCGGGTTCTGGTGTTCTTTGCCGCGGTTTGTATCGCATACAAGCGGTTTCAGCTTCATCCTGCCGTGTACATCCTGTGCGGGGCAGTATTCGGTATCGTGTTTTTATAGGTACTTTTTGAGCTCTTCCCCGGTAATGCCGGCATGCAGCTCGAGATAGGGCTTTACCGGACTCATGTTCATCTTGGGGAGCATTACCTCTTCGATCTGGAAGAATCCTACATCCGACGACATTTCAACAGATATGCGTATGGGTTTATCCACCCCTGGTTCGATCCGTACCTGTTCTATGGAATTCGCCGAGTATTTGTGAATGTCTCCCGCACGGGGTTTGTTGTTCAGTTCCATGGGTATGCGCGCGCGTCCTTTTTGCATGTCACAGCCGTCGGCGATGAGAATGATACCCGCTTCAATGGAATGAATCTGGCGATTTGCCATGTGACCGAGAATTCCCTCGAGGGCGAGTGAGCGGATGATGATGCGTTTGTCCGGTCTTCCTGGGAATACTTCGGCAAGAACGGAATCAATCAGGGGCAAAGCAAGGGTCGCGCTGTGAAGTTCATGATCCTGACGGCCGATCGCCATGCCGAGATCATGGAAAAAGGACGCGAGGATGATTGCGCAAAGGCTGTCATCGAGGGTTCCTGATTTTTCTTTTTCCAGATTGAGCGCTACTCCTGCGTTGTGAAGGAGGGTTGTCATGGTAACGGCGTTCCGCGTTACCGTGCGCATATGGACCGGTCCGTGATCATTGTAGCCGAGCCGCATGATGGATACAGTATTCGCATACTCCTGCATAAGCTGAAATTCTTCATTTTCCATAAGCAGTTCGGCTATCTTGTGGGACGTGGTTCCCGGTACCAGCTGTTCGAGGATCCTTTTTTCAATTGATAATTCTTTTGGTGACTTCATGGTATAAATATAGTCACAGGTTTGTTTTCCAGCAAGCAGTAAATACTGGAGAAAATTTAGAAAAAATTGTATTTTGGCCGATAAAAAGGTATACTGTTAATTGAACTTGCTGGAAAATACAGTAAAATTGATGAAAAAGTTTGGGGGCAAAGAAAAATGCGAACTGTACTCGTCGTGGATGATTCCAGAATCATGCGAAACATTGTAAAAAACACCTTCAGCGCCATGGGGATTCCCTGCGATTTTGTGGAAGCCGGAAACGGCAAGGAAGCGTTAGCACAGCTGGAGACCCGTGAAATCCACCTGGTACTTCTGGACTGGAACATGCCGGAACTTTCCGGTCTTGATTTTCTCAAGAAAGTACGGGCCATGGAGAAGTACTCCAGTCTTCCCATAATCATGGTGACCAGCGAGGCCGCCCGGTATAATGTGATTGAAGCCCTAAAAAACGGGGCTACCGATTACATCATCAAGCCGGTAAACGAAAAAAGTTTCCGCGAGAAAATCTCAAAAGTAAGCCTGTAGGAGCAAAAAATGGAAAAGTATATTCAGCCGTTTGTGGATGTTTGTGTAAACGTATTCAAGGAATTCATCGGAGTGGAGCTGGAGACAGAACGTCCCCACTTTGCGGACAAGAACGACCTTCATTCCTGGGATGTTTCTGCGGTTATCGGATTAACCGGGGAAGCCCGGGGCGCTGTCGTTATCTCGATGAAGGCGGATCTGGCCTGCCGGCTTACCGGTATGCTCACCGGATCCGAACACTCGGGCATGGACGACGAGGTTATTGACGCGATTGGCGAGATCATCAACATCATTGCCGGAAACGCGAAACGCGGTCTTGAAGAGTCCTTCCGCCTGGTAATATCGCTCCCCACCATAATCCGGGGATCGAACCATGCCATCCAGTGGCCGAACGACCAGGCCCGCATCATCTGTATCCCCTTCAAGATTTTTGATGATGAAACCTTTGTTCTTTCAGTCGCGATAGAAGCTTCACATGGAGCGTAAAATGAAAAAAAGAGGAAACTTTTTCCTGAACATCATGACGAGCGGGAAACCGCTGTTCTCGCGCGATGAAGCGACCATGGATACCATGGTGCGCTACATTCTTCTCAATTCCATGATCTTCCTCGGATGTACTCTCCTCGTACTATTCGGGTACGAGAGTATGCAGCGCGGAGCCGTGTATCAGGCTACGTTCGACTTTTCCATGGCAGGAATGACGCTTGTCGGTTTTGTCATTCTGAGAACGGCGGCTCCCTTCATCATCTCGGGATTCATGACGGTTGTTCCGTACATGATGCTTTGCATCTTCCTGGCGATCAGCGGCGGGCCCCAGGGCTCCGGTGTCTTGTGGGCATACTCCTTTCCGCTGTTGTCCATCTTTCTGCTCGGCATGAAATCGGGGACGGTGCTTTCCATTCTTCTGCTCGGCGGTATTTCCGCCGCACTCTATGTTCCCGGGCTTTCACCGGTGGAATTTCATCCGTCATTCGCGTTCCGTACCGTCGGTGTATATATTCTCGTACTGGTCTGTACCATGGTCTATGAACAGACCAAGATAACCAAGGACCGGTGGGTAGCCCGCCTGACCAGGACACTCGAGGCGGAACGTGACGAGATGGCGACCATGAAGGACAACCTGAAAACCGGTTTGTTTCTCATGGACAAGGACTTCGTTATCCAGCCTCATTATTCACGTTCGATGGAAACGGTCTTGTCCGAAACCAACCTGAGCGGGAAAAACTTTCTGGATGTATTGTCCAATTCTGTTCAGGGCAAGGAAAAGGAAACGCTCAGGGACTATTTTACCATGGTGTACAACAAGTCCTACGATGCCCAGATGCTCGAGGATATCAATCCGTTGTATCAGTTCAACTATGTCAGTGTTACCCATGCCGAAGAGAAGTTTCTCCGATGCAGTTTTGTCCCCATTGATCGTGATGACGGAAATGTATACATTCTGGGCACTGTGGACGATTTAACCCGTGAAGTTGAACTCCGGCGGCAGCTCGACGAAGAAGAAAACCGCCGTCAGGACCAGATGCGGGCGATGTTCGAGGTTATTCATGTTGAGCCGCGCGTACTCAATGATTTCATTATTGATACCGAGTACGAGTTTGACCGCATCAACGAACTGCTCAAGGACAAATCAAATGCGGCTTCCCACGTCATCAACGAGTTGTATCAGGGCGTTCACGCCATCAAGTCTAACGCGATCATTCTCGGTTTGGAGAGTTTCGCCTCCAAGGTCCACAAGCTCGAAGATGAAATCAAGGTCCTGCGTGAACATGCCGACGTATCGTTCCAGGAAATACTTCACATTACCGTGGAACTGGACAAGATCATGAAGCTGAAAGACGGCTTCAAGGATATTATCGGTAAGATCATGGCGTTCAACATGAGTGAGGGACGTCTCCGTGAGGAACAGGTTCTCATACAAACCCTTCAACGGGTGGTAGACCGGGCCGGAACCGATATGGGCAAAAAGGCGAAACTCACAATTAAGAAACTGGATCCAACAGCGATTGTTGCCGGTCCGCGCCGTGTCATGAAAGAAGTGCTCATGCAGCTCGTCCGAAATGCCATGTACCATGGCATCGAAAAACCCGATATGCGTATTGCCCAGGGAAAGGGTGAGTCCGGGGTCATTACCCTTTCAATCCAGGTTGTTTCGGACAAAATCGTGATTCAGCTCAGCGACGACGGCAACGGACTCGACTTTGAAAAGATCCACCGGAAAGCCCTCGAAAAAGCGCTTATTCCTTCGTCTACAGCCCTTGATGACAAAAATGCCCTGATGCAGGCGCTTTTCTGTGCGGGATTCAGCACGGCGGAATCAGCGGACATGCACGCGGGGCGAGGAATCGGACTGAATCTGGTACGGGACCGGGTTAAGGAATGCCACGGATCAATCAAACTGCAGTCTGATACCGGGAAAGGAACAACGTTCCGTATTTATTTACCGCTTGAAGAAGAAGCAGGAGTACAAACAGCATGAGGCATACCATTCTTGAGAAAAAACTGATGCAGGTGGCGGCGTTGTTGCTGTTCGCCGTGTTTCTTCCCGTTTCCGCGTTGGCGTTGGACTTTAGCGCCGGCGGAGGATTATCGCTCAACACGCTCTTTGTATTCGCCGAGTATTCCGGTATGTCCGAGAACAAGTCGGCTACCGGATTCGGCATACACGCCTTTGCCGACGCGACCTATGCGGAGCTCTCCGGCGGGATTGTCGCCTATGAGGATACCACGTATATGAGAGCTTCCCTTCTGGTGAAATATCCCTTTGAAATCGCGGGAACCCGTGTGTTCCCCCTTGCCGGAGCTGAATACCGGTGGAATCTTGATTATGATGACGCGAGTACCCTGGTTCTGAAAGGCGGCGCCGGTGCGGATGTTGTTCTTACCGACCGGTTGTTCCTGCGTCCGGAAGTGTTACTTGGCTACGCGTTTTTGACCAAACTCGAAGAAGACTGGATCGATGCCTAGGAGAATTTCGGCGGGGGATCAATATCAAAAATGACGCTTGATATTTCCGCATCCGCGGGATACCGGTTCTAGCTTTCTTCTTCGGAGCTCCCCGCGGCGGCCTTGTAGGAGCCGAGCATAATGGATACAGGTTCCAGCCCGGGGGTTTGCTCGCAGATAATCTTCACGATTACCGTCATGGGCACGGCAAGAATCAGGCCGGCGAAACCCCATAACCAGCCCCAACCGAGCAGCGAAACCAGGATGACAAAGGGTGAAAGCCCCAGATGGTCGCCCTGGATCTTCGGTTCCAGAATGTTTCCGATAACGAAATTCGCCGAGAGCATGATGATGATTGTCGCCATGATGGGGCCAGGTTCCGGGTAAAACTGGACGATTGAAAACAGGATTACGCCAATTCCGGCGGCGATCGATCCCAACGTCGGGATAAAGTTCAAAATAAACACTATTACAGCCCATACCAGTGGAAAGTCCAGGCCGATCAGCCGCAACGCGATTCCTACAGCAGCACCGGTCGCAAGACTGAGGAAGAACTTTATGCTCAGGTATCGAGTAATCTGGATAACGACGGACTCAATCATGCTGGAAATGCCGCCGTGCAGAACTTTTTCAAACGCGATTTCTGCACGCTTGCGGAAGTGGCCTATTTCGAGCAGGAGAAAAACAATGAAAAGGACAACCATCATGACATCCCGCAGGAAGGATATGAACGATTCCGAAAAGCGGAATGCGAACGCCTGAATTTTCGTGCGGATATTCAGTTCATTCCAGAGGTTGTTAAACAGGGTTTCATGTTCATCGTAGGAAAGATCGAACGCAATGGCGATTGTTTCGTATATTTCAGTAAACCGTGCCTCGTATTTGGGATACAGGGAGACAATGGTCTTAAGACTGTTAAAGAGAATGAGACCGAGAACATATACGCCAACACCGACCAGGAGAACGATTGCAATAGCCGCTATAGGGCGGGGTATCTTGAGCTTGACCAGAAAGGTAACAAGCGGTTCGAGGACAAAGGTTAACAGGACGGCGATAATAAAGGGAAGAAAAACCTGCGCGGTTATTTTGAGGGTCGCGCCAACAGCGATAAGTGTGAGAATACCGAGGAAAAAGAGGCTTGCTCTCCGGTAATTCATGCTTGTTTTAACGTGGTTGTTCATGATTCTCCTGTCTGTCGGATACTGAATGGCTGGTTTCGGGCATTTTTGCCTGGAGTACGGATGTCCGGAAACAGGGTTTCCGGACGAACGGTGTTATCGCTTGTTTACGAGATCCTTGAGGGCTTTTCCCGCTTTGAATTTGGGGTTTTTTGATGCTTTTATTGTGATGGTTTCCCCGGTTTTGGGATTGCGTCCCGAGCGGGCGGCGCGTTCGCCGACATCAAATGTGCCGAAACCGATAAGCTGTACTGAATCGCCTTTCTTCAACTGTTCGGCAACCGTGGAGGTAAATGCGCCGAGCGCTTCTCCTGCGTCCTTTTTGGTTAGCCCCGCTTTTTGGGCAATAGCATCAATTAATTCTGCTTTGTTCATGAAATTCATCTCCTTGAATTGAATCAAAATACTATCTGCGAGTATAGCATGTTAACCGTGTTATTCAAAGCGGAACGAGAGAATTGTGGGAGATTTTATCGGATTACCGACCCGATATCCACGGAAAAGAATGGTATCGGATTGTCTCCCGTATTGAGCGATGCTCCTCCCCTGAATGAAATGCCAAAGGCTTCGTTGATGCGTGAACCGATCCCGATGGAAAAGGAATAGACAAGGTTTTCGTGGACCGTTGTGAAATCATCACGCTGTTTTGCAGTAAATCCGGTAGATACTGCGCCGAACGCGAAAACCGGTAGGGAAAAAAAGGCTGAGGCCAGGGCCCATTGCCGTTTCACTTCCACGCCGAGCCCCGCTGCGGTATGGCCAAAGCGAGCCGAAAGGGGGAGCGGACCCGGGAAAAGCCGGCGATCCATGAGGCCCGGACGGTAGTAGAGCGGCGACGCGGGCGCATCCTCTCCGGACGGGGTAAAGTCTGTGGCAGCGTGCCAGAGAAACGCCAGAGAATAATCACCGAGAAAGGGAAGTATCGACATGCCGGATACACTGAGCACTTGAAAAAAATCCCCGGAATCGGGCAGCTCCAGGGCAACCCGGTATACCGCGTCTAACGAGAAACCCCGCATGGGAAATAATACTGAATCAAGCAGATTCATTCTTAATCCCGCCTGAAACAGTGAAACCGTGTATAGTTCTCCGCTGCCGGGTATATCGGGGAGCGACGAGGGATCAAGCCGGGATTGAACCCATCCGAACGAAAGGTCTGATCCGGAGCATAACGCCTGTCTGACCAATAACCCGAAGGACAGGTTGTTTGTTTCTGTTTGTGTATCTGTTTCCGTATCATACAGGGAGGCGGTGCTGTCTGTTTGCCATGAAAAGAAAGGTTCGATGAACAACCCTTCCTTCAAGGGTTGGCGGTATGCCGCGTTTGTGAGCATGGTGCCGTTAAATCCCGTATTCACGGTCAGTTCTGAGAAAAGACCGGTAAGGCCGCGAAAGGTGACACCGGTGGTAAAGGCGGTGGCGGTTGCCATGTCGGAAAAATAGGTTCCTTCATGAAAGAAGCCGGCATGGATTTCGTGTCCGGGGTACGTACGGTCGGTTAACGTAACAACCAGCTCCCGCTGATCTCCGTTCCGGAACTGCTGCATACGTATTTGCTCGTACCGGTTTTTCTGCATGAGCAGATGATAGAGCTCTTCAAGTGTTTTCTTGTCAACGGTTACACCGCGGGATGTTTCCAGGGTTTCACGGATGAGATTTCTGTCGGCGGTAGTTCCACCGCTTATTGAAAGTGTTTCCAGCCGTTCCGGCAATTCACGTGCCGGAGGTACAGATCCGGAGGCAAGCGGTTTCAGGATATCCCGCATGGCATACGCGGCTGTTTTCCCGCGGTATATGAGTTCTTCCGCCTTGAGAAAATCGTTTGTTCCCAGTCCGGTGATATCGACCGCAATAACTATGTCCGCATTGGGCAGCTGACGTTTCACATTGGCGTCGGTGAAAGTGTCGAGCGTTTTTCTTAAGATTTGCACCGGATTCTTACCGAGTGTTTCCGGAGTAACCGGTTCGTTGTCCACCAGATGAACCGCGATGACAATATCGGGATTCATGGATCGGGCCGCATCGATCGGCAAATTATCGAGGACAAGACCGTCTACGAGGTATCGTCCGTTTATGCTGTACGGTTCAAAAACCCCGGGCACGCTCATGCTCGCCCGGATGGCTTCGGCAAGAGAACCCGATTCGAGTATCACCGATTCCCTGTTGATAATGTCGGATGCAACTGCGCGGAATTTCCGGTTAAACGAATCAAAATGGGTATTTGAGGGAACCCCGATGGTCAAACGATCCAGCTGGGCAAGAGCTACATTTCCGTCGAGCAAGCCCGCACCGAGCGCGAGTCCTTTCCGGGTAAAGGGGATTCTGGCGGCATACAGTGCCCGGTTGTGCCGGCCGGACCAGGAGACATTTTCGTTTGACGAAGGTTCTGAGAACAGGCCGGGCCAGTCCATTCCGAGTACTAGTTCGGCAAGGTCTTTACTGTCATACCCTATTGAGTACAATCCCCCTACAATGGCTCCCATGGAGTTTCCCGTAACCATGTCGGCCTGGATACCCAGCTCCTCAAGAACTTGCAGAACACCCACGTGGGCTATGCCCCGTGCTCCGCCGCCTTCAAGAGCGATCGCGATTACCGTGTTGTTTTGAGCCGTCCCGGGTGCAACGCAGAGTACCAGCGCAAGCACTGCGGGGATCAATCTTGCTGTGCGCATTCATAACCTTCCCGGAAACTACTGTAGCGCAGGAAAAGTGCTTACACAATACGGTTTCTGCCGGTCCGCTTTGCCTCATAGAGATTGGAGTCGGCGGCTTCGATAAACTCGGTTATGCTTTCTCCCCGGTATTCGCAAACACCTCCGCTGAGGGTAACCTTGACCGAATCGGGAAAGGGAAAAGCTTCTACCCCGGCGCGGATCCGTTCACAGATTTCATGAGCGGTATCAATGGACGTGTTTTCAAAAACCAGGATGAATTCCTCCCCGCCGTAACGCCCGGCGAGATCGGCTTGCCCTCGCTGTCATACTCGGTAATCTTTCCCCGGTCGTAAAACCAGTGCCAGGTTCCGTCAACAGCCTGTATACGGTATTCAACCTCGTATACATGAATTTTGCCCGAAAGGTGATCCCGCATGGCGTTCATCGTAGGATCATAATCATCCGGATGCAGTTTTTCGGTAAAAAACTGATAGGGAACCGGGGTCCCGTCTTCGGGCAGTTCATACCCAAGGGTTGTAACTTTCAGGGGATTGAAGGTTACCGAGTTGGTTTTGATATTCCAGTACCAGTGGCCAAGATTTCCGGTCCAGTCATAATCAAGCCGGCTTTCCTGGTTTCTTTCCCTGAGTAACTGCGCCGAAAGCAGGGTGAGTTCGTCTATGCGTTCAATAAGTTTTTCACGACTCCACTTCATATAATCCATGTATTAAGTGTCAGTTGTGCATGATGAAAAGTCAATATATCCCCGAATTCTTTCCCGATCATCGAGGACTCTTGTGGTATACTGGACGTATGGAACATCAGGTACTCATCCGCAAGGCAACCGGCGAACTGGAAAACTTTGACCCTGAAAAACTGTCGGATTCCCTCCGCAGGGCGGGGGCGGACGAAGCAAGCGTTACGGAAATAACCGACGAAATTGAATCATGGCTCGAAGACGGGGTGACCACCCGGAAGATTTATTCCCGGGCGCACAGCCTTCTGTCCCGGCACAAGAAATCAGCGTCCGCACGGTACAAGGTTAAACAGGCGCTCATGGAACTCGGGTCATCGGGCTATCCCTTTGAGCATTTTGTAGGCGAATTGTTCAAACGACAGGGATACGAGGTGGAAGTTGGACAGGTGCTTGAAGGCTGCAGTATAACCCACGAAATGGATGTGATTGCGACGGCAAACGACGTACAGCATCTGGTTGAATGCAAGCACAGCCAGATACAGGGAAAATATGTCAGTATACAGACACCGCTCTACGTTCATTCCCGGGTAAACGACATAGTCAACAAACGGCGCGGAGAAGACGCGTACCGGGGTTTGACATTTCACGGTTGGGTCGCAACCAATACCCGGTTTTCGTCGGATTCCATGCAGTACGCCGCCTATTATGGGTTAAAACTGCTTGGCTGGGATTATCCCGCGGGGCAGGGTATAAAAGACCTCATTGAGCGGGAAAAGATATTCCCGATTACGGTGCTCGCAAATCTTGCAGTCAAGCACCGGGACTACCTGCTGGAAAACGGCGTAGTTACCTGTACCGAGCTTCGCGATCGTCTTGATCTTCTGGATGTCCTTGAGGTCCCGGAAAAACGCCGGAACGCCCTCAAGCGGGAACTTGAAATGCTTGTTTAGCGGTAGCTTTCGAATCTCCGCATTTCATCCGGGGTTTTCCGGTTTTTTTCACGGGGTTCTTCGGACGAATCCGCCGGATATCCGAGTGCAATAAGTAAATACAGCCGTTTCCCCCGGGGAATACCAAAAATGCGCTTTACTTTTCGTTCATTGAACCATCCGAGCATGCAGGTTCCCAGATCTTCCTCGACCGCCTGGAGACAGAAATGCTCCGCGGCCATACCGATATCGAGAAGAAAAAGCCTTTTCCGTTTGATGAACGACCCGAGAAACGAGGTGATATTGGGCGATTCGCCGGTTACCCCGATGACTATCGGAACGTCCTGGACAAAACGGTTCATGGATGTACCGGGAAGGAGCGACGACTTCGCGATCTGCGCAATGTCGGCCGCGTCTTGAATAACCGTGAATTTCCAGGGTTGAGCGTTGCAGGCCGACGGCGCGAGTCGTGCTGCTTCCAGACAGCGCTCAATCTTTTCCCGTTCAACCGGACGCGTATCGTATGCACGTACGCTGCGCCGCTTCTGTACAAGTTCCAGAAATGATGTCATACAACCTCCCGAGTCCGGGTGAATGGTAGCGGATCAGCAGGGAAAAGCCAAGAAGTCTTCTTCGATGGATATAAAAAAAAGGATCACCTGAAGGCAATCCTTTTTTTTACGTCCCCGGAAGAAGACTTGCCCTCCAGACCTCGGCATCGTGCCTCGGTCTTCCGGGACGCCTTCGAAGCCTGTCGCGGCCATCCATGGCCGCTATCCCTCGCATTCGCTCGGCGGCTTCTCCGGTTCAAGTCTTCTTCGATGTACAATACTAAAAAAGGACCGCCCTGAAGGCGATCCTTTTTTAGTATGTCCCCGGAAGAAGACTTGAACTTCCATGCCCTTGCGAGCACTAGTACCTGAAACTAGCGTGTCTACCAATTCCACCATCCGGGGATGCTTCCCTTGTGGGGTTGCAGGAGTCAATGTAGCGGAATCGGGCGGGGCTGTCAAGAGAACGCGTTAGACCGTGTAGGTGCGGCTGGTGGTGGATCCACCGTGGCCGGTCCAGTCGGTATGGAAAAACTCGCCGCGCGGGGAGTCGGTTCGTTCGTAGGTATGCGCGCCGAAATAGTCCCGTTGGGCCTGAATCATGTTCGCGGGGAGACGGTCGCTGCGGTAGCCGTCGAACCAGGAGAGGGCGGCGGCAAGAGCGGGGACGGGCAGGGCGTTGGCGACAGCCAGGGAGACTACCCGGCGCCAGGCGGCGTCCGCGGCTTTCAGTTCCGCGCTGAACCGGGTGGAAACCACGAGATTCGCAAGATCGCTGTTTTCGGAAAAGGCTTGCGCGATACTGTCCAGGAATACCGAGCGGATTATGCAGCCGCCGCGCCAGATACGGGCAATTTCGGCGAAATCGAGGTTCCAGTTGTTTGTTTCCGACGCGCTCCGCATAAGCTCAAAGCCCTGCGCGTAGGATACGATTTTTGAGGCGTACAGGGCGTCGTGGAGGTCATCTACAATTTTCACACGATCACCGGTAACGGAGCGTTCGGGCGCGCCGAATACGGCATACGCGGCAACGCGGTCTTCTTTTTGCGCCGAAAGCGCCCGCGCGAATACGGACTCAACGATAAGGGTGAGCGGCGTGCCTTCGGTGAGCGCGGCTATACCGGTCCACTTTCCTGTTCCCTTCTGCCCCGCTGCGTCGAGGATTTTTCCGATAAGCGGTTTGCCGTCCGAATCGTTGAAGGCGAGAATCGCTGTGGTTATTTCCATGAGGTAGGAATCCAGCTTGCCGCCATTCCATCGGGAGAAGATGGTGTGCATGTCCGCGGGTGAAAACCCGAGAAGTTCCTGGAGAATCCAGTATATTTCGGACACGAGCTGCATATCGCCGTATTCGATGCCGTTATGGACCATTTTGACGAAGTGACCGGCGCCGCCGGGACCCATCCAGGAACAGCAGGGTTTGCCGTCCGGGGCTTTCGCCGCGATGGTCCTGAAAATATCCCGGATTTCCGGCCAGGCGGCTTCCGCGCCTCCGGGCATGATGGACGGCCCGTTCAGGGCGCCTTCTTCTCCGCCGGATACACCGGTCCCGACAAAAAGGATTCCCTTTTCGGCAAGCGCTTGTACCCGCCGTTCAGTGTCTTCCCAGTTGGAGTTTCCGCCGTCAATGAGTATGTCCCCCTTGTCGAGGTGGGGGAGGAGGCTTTCCACGAGTGAATCGACCGCGGGACCGGCCTTGATCATCATCATGATCTTTCTCGGCCGTTCAAGGGATGCGGCCAGTTCGGCCGGTGTTTCCGCCCGAATCAGCTTTTTACCGTTTCCCCGACCGGTGAGGAATGCATCAAGAACTGACGTGGTACGGTTGTGCACCGCAACGGTGTACCCGTTGCGTTCCATATTGAGAACGAGGTTCTCGCCCATTACGGCGAGCCCGATAAAACCGATGTCAGCCTTCATGTGTATCCTCAGTCGTCGACGATAATATCGTCCGTTTCGGGTGGCAGAGTTGCCGGCTGTATGATAACCGGATCAATGGATGCGCGGTATGCGATCATCGCGGTTAATCCGGCAGCTCCGGCAATCATCAGAAGAATCGCCGCGGCGGCGATAATACGTTTCCGCGGCAGGCGATTGCTGCGGTTCTTTGATCCGCGCAATTCTATGGCGGTGGGTTGCAATTCAGTCATGGTGTCAGTTTCCTGTTGCGGTATTGAGGGCAATTTCCATCATTGCCTTGAAGGTACTCTGGCGTTCTTCCGCCGAGGTTGAAGTGCCCAATGCGATATGATCGGATACCGTCAGTATGGCAAGGGCCTCACGTTTGAAACGGGCGGCCAGGGTATACAGCTCGGCCGCTTCCATTTCGATGCCGAGTATGCCGTATTCGGCCCAAAGTTTCCAGACCTCGTCATCGTCATAAAATACATCCGAGGACACAACCGGACCCACGAGTGGCTCAATGCCGAGGGCCTTGGCCTCGTCGTATGCGGTTTTGAGCAGATTGAAGCTGGCCGCCGGAGCAAAGTGGCGCCCGCCGAAACGGTGTGTGTTTATCGCCGAATCGGTACAGGCACTAATGGCGAGAATGACATCCCGGAGTCTGGTTTCTTTTTGAACCGCTCCGGTGGTTCCCACACGGATGGCTTTTTGGACACCGTAAAACCTGAATAATTCATTTACATATATGGAAAGCGAGGGCTGGCCCATGCCGGTCCCCTGAACGGATACTTTTTTGCCTTTGTATGTTCCGGTAAAACCGTACATGCCGCGGATTTCGTTGTAACAAACCGGGTTTTCCAGGAAATTTTCCGCGATAAACTTTGCCCGGAGGGGATCTCCCGGCAGGAGAACGGCTTCGGCGATATCACCGTTTTTGGCACCGATATGGGTACTCATTGGCAACTCCTTTGTATACGTACTCGAGAACTTTAATACTAACAGGGAATTGCGGTTTTTGCAATTATGGCGCTATACTGACATTCATGAGTGCAATTGAATATCTGCCCGCCGAATCATTCGGATACGGGTTCATACCGCCGGAATACCTTCCCGGCGACAAGGATGAGTATTATCTGAGGGATGAGCAGAGCAATGCTTCGTCTGTCCACTGGCGGAACCTTGACGCGGGAGAAGTCGCCGTGCTTGTCAGGAATGGCAACACCTGCGCGAACTGGAATACTGTGCTTGTTGAAGACCCCTTCGACGCAAGCCTGATCAAAAACAGTCTTTTCGCGGGGCTCGTACGCATCCGGTCAACCGAAAGTCAATACTTGCGGTTTCATGACTTTATAGTGCCCGCCGGTATATCCAACAGCCGGATAATCTCCTGCGATATCGGCAAGGGCTGCGCCATTCACGATTGTGCGTTTCTTTCCCACTACATTCTGGGCGATTCGGTCATCATGAGCCGGATCGACGAGATGTCCTGTACAAATCACGCGAAATTCGGGGAAGGCATTCTGAAAGATGGTGAAAGCGAAGATGTTCGCGTGTGGATCGATCCCATAAACGAAGCCGGCGGCCGGTCGGTTCTTCCGTTCCGGGACATGATCTGCGCCGACGCCTATCTGTGGTCGATTTATCGGGACGATACGGTGCTCATGGACCGACTGAAGGAAATCACCCAGAATCAGGTTGACTCTCGCCGCGGGCACTACGGTGTCGTTGGGGATTCCTGTGTCATTAAAAGCTGTCAGGTTATCAAGGATACCTGGTTCGGTCCCCATTCCTACGTAAAGGGTGCGAACAAGCTCAAGAATCTGACGATAAAGTCGAGTGAAAAGGAACAAACCCAGATTGGTGAGGGCGTTGAGCTCGTAAACGGTATAATCGGGTATGGCTGCCACGTGTTCTACGGGGTCAAGGCCGTCCGGTTTGTGCTCGGAAACAATTCGAACCTCAAGTACGGCGCGCGGCTCATTCACTCGATTCTTGGCGACAACTCGACCATTTCCTGCTGTGAAGTCCTCAACAACCTCGTCTTTCCCGGTCATGAACAACATCACAACAACTCGTTCTTGATCGCGACTCTTGTTATGGGTCAGTCCAATATGGCCGCCGGTGCGACAGTGGGTTCGAACCACAACAGCCGGGGAAACGACGGAGAAATCATCGCCGGACGTGGATTCTGGCCGGGACTTTCCAGTACGCTCAAACACAACTGCCGATTCGCGAGCTACACCCTGCTGACGAAGGGCAGTTACCCCGCGGAACTCCACATCATGTTCCCCTTTTCCATGGTTCTCGAGGATCACAAGAACGAGGAACTCCATGTCATGCCCGCCTACTACTGGCTCTACAACATGTACGCGCTGGAACGGAACAGCTGGAAATATCGCACAAGAGACAAGCGGAAAACCATTGTCCAGCGCATCGAAACGAATCATCTCGCGCCCGATACCGTCCAGGAAATGATACAAGGGCTGGCCCTTCTTGAACGATGGACCGGCAAGGCCTGGTATGTATCGCGGGAGGACAGCCAGCCAGTGCCGCCTCCGGAAGAATTCGCGACAAAGGGCCGGTCACTCATAACCAAAACACCGGAAACCGTATCCGGACTCTTTGTCCGGGGCGAAAACATGGAACGCTCCAAACGACCGGTGCGGATACTCAAGATTGTAGAATCCTGGAAAGCGTACCGGAGCATGCTCCTGTATTACGGAGTGAAAACCATTGCCGAATACTTGTCGGGATACGGAATACACTATGACTATTTCTCCGCTCAGGTTCCCGCGGAAGTTTCGTTTACCTGGATCAATCTTGGCGGTCAACTGGTGCCCGAGGGACGGGTGGACGGATTGCGGGCTTCCATCCGCAACGGTCTGTTCAACAGCTGGTCGGAGATTCACGAGCACTATGAAACGCTCTGGAACGCCTATCCCCGTGATCGGGCTGAACATGCCTACGCGGTGCTTCGGTATCTTACCGAAGAACAGCTGATTACCGTGGAACGCTGGAATTCCCTGCTGGATGAAGCGGCAGAAATCAGACGATACATTGAAGAACAGGTTTTCATTACGAAAGAGAAAGATTACCGGAACCCCTACCGTGAACTGACGTACCGCAATACCGCGGAACGGGACGCTGTTCTCGGACGGGTGGAAGATAATTCATTCGTACAGATCGCGAAAAAAGAAACGGAAGAGTTTCTCGCGATGATTGAAAAGGTGAGGGCATAATGGCGCTACTCTTGAAGAATGACGAATTTCTTCTCCAGCTGGAACGTCCCGGCGAACGATATACCGCAAGCCGGTTTGACTGGAACGGTCTCGTGTCGTCGGTCCGGTTCCGGGATATTGAGCTTCTGGGACAGGAGAAGCCCCGGTTCCAGCGAAATCCCGCCCGTTTCGGCCGCGGGCTCCATAACGAATTCGGCATTAAAAAGGTAGTCGGCTATCACGATTGCCATCCCGGTGAATGGTTTCCCAAGATAGGAACCGGATGGCTTAAAAAAGACGAAGATCCCTACTTTTTCTATACTGACTACAAGCTTGATCCCCTGTCGTTCGATGACAGTACCGACGGACAGGATGCGGTCATTTTCTCTTGTACCTCGGGAGAACGAAACGGCTATGCCTACCACTACACCAAACGGATCGCGCTCGCTCCCGGCGGGTTTACCATCACCTATACCCTGAAAAATTCCGGTTCAAAACGCATTGAGACCGACGAATACGTTCACAATTTTCTCTCGCTCGGCGGGAAACGCGTGGCTCCGGGGTATACCCTCGAGTTTCCCTGGAATGTTGAAAACGTGATTCTTGTTGAGCAGGTTGATCCTGACAAGATACTGAAGCTCTCCGGTACCACGGTCTCGTTTACCGGCCGTGCCCGCAACCAGTTCTATCTCGGCGGCCTGACCGGAGGGGAAACCTCGGTGGATGGCGTTGCCGCCAAATGGCGCCTGGAAAACTCGGGGATCTTCATTGAGGAATCGGGTAATTTTACCCCGGATGCGGTACACCTGTGGGGCTGGAAGCATGTTATCAGTCCTGAAGTGTTTTTCGCCTTCTCCCTTGACCCGGGGAAGAGTGTTTCCTGGGAACGGGCCTATTCCGCGGGCTACGTGAGTCCGTCAGTATAAGCCCCGCCGGGCATGGTTGTCCGGCGAAATTTTTTCAACAATTTTGATAGCAGTACATTTTCAACAATTTTGGTAGCAGTCAGGCGGGCACCCTCGGGACCCGTTTCCCGATACCGCAGGTAATCTCGTAGGGGATCGTCTCCAGAATTTTCGCGAGGCCTCCGGCAGAAACCGGATTCGGTTCCGGACCGAATACTGACACTTCTGTTCCCACCGGGATTTTTGAGCCGGGGCCAAGGTCTACCATGCAGAGGTCCATGCAGATTCTGCCCACGACCGGATAGGACGCGCCGTTGATCCAGACCGTCAGCCCGGGAGAGAGTTTTCGGGGCAAGCCGTCCGCATATCCGGCGGGTATAACCGCGATTACCGTGTCACGATCTGCTTTCCATGCCCGGCCGTACGATACGGTTTCTCCTGCTTTCATGGAGTGTTTTTCTATGATGCCCGTTCTCAGCTCCATAACCGGTTTGAGCGGAAGTATTCCGTTCAGGCGTTCGTCCGGCACATAGCCGTAGCAGAGGATTCCCGGGCGTACCATGTCGTAGTGTGCGCGGGGATGAAGCAGTATGCCGCCCGAATTGGCGGCGTGTACCAGACCGGGGTTTATGCCGAGCTCCCGGATGCGGGAAAGCGCGTCATCAAACCGGTCGAGTTGTTCATCAGTATACGCGCGGTCCGCTTCATCGGGTGAATCGGATACGGCCAGGTGCGTCGCGGTTCCCGCAAGCGAGAGATTCCCGCCTTCACATACTGCCCGGGCCACTTCGGCCGCATCGTCGGGAGAACAACCGAGCCGGCCCATGCCGGTGTCAATCTTGATATGGACATTCGCGGTCTTTCCGGCATTTTTCGCCGCTGTTGCCAGGCGTCCGGCTAGTTTTGTTCCCGTAACGAAGGGTTCCAGATCGTGTTTGATGATGATATCTGCGTCTCCGGCATCCGGAGGGCTGAACAGCAGTATATGGCACGAGATTCCGGCGTCCCGCAGTTCAAGGCCTTCCCGGACGGTCGCGACGGCCAGATGCGTGATCCCGGCTTCGACCGCGGTTTTTGCGATGGAAACAGCTCCATGCCCGTACGCGTCGGCCTTGACCGGTATGCATAGTTGCGTTTTGCCGGAGAGTTTGGCAGTAATTTGCCGGATATTGTACAGGAAATTTTCGTGGTGAATAATGGCCTGTGTTGCTCGCATACCGCATTGTATATCTCCGCGGACTTTCTGACAACTGCAGGTTTTTGTGGAACTTTTGGAGGTTTCGTGGTATTCTTGTTAAAAATAATATGTCGTAATGAAGGTGGTCCCATGATTCGTTTCAGTCTTCTATTTGCAAGCGTCGCGGCGCTTTTCGTGTCCTGCGCAAGTTCTCCGGATCTTTCCCGTATCGATATACCTGCTTCGGGCCGTTGCCCCGCGCTCGTCACAGTTTCTGGATCCGCCGAGGAAGGCGGCACCCTGAACCGTGCCGCACCTCCCGCGGGAATAAAGCGCATGAAAACTGAGGAAGCCCGTGTCCTTGTTGCCCAATACGAGGCGGATATGAACGAATATCTCGCTGCCGGTAACTATGCCGCAGCCCTCGACTCATTCAACAAGGCTGCCGACATACTCGCTTCCCTGAAAACAGAACCGGAGAGCGCGTCAACAATCCGGGAAACAATGGGGACCGCGCTCAAGGCTGTGCGTGTTGTTCAGGTTTCCTCGCCGGGCGATACCGTTCCGGGAAAGGCTTTTTCCCGAAGTTTTGCGATTAAAGTAACGGCCGAACGTGACGGGGTCGAAACATCGCTCGCCGGCGTTCCCTGTGCGGTACGCTATCCCGCATACCGGGAGGACGGATCTGTAGAGGACGGCTCGGCGGATCTTGTGACAGACGAATCGGGCACCGCTTCATTTACCGCGCCGGTTCCGGCAACATCGGGGAAAAACACGGTGTCCATAACCGCCAATTTCCCGATCCGCGACGCGGTACTTGTAGAACAGCTCCGGCAGGATGGAGCAGACCGGGCTTTGTCGGTTTCGTTTGTCCATGGTGTCGAAACCGTGAAAAAAAGCATCCCGACGACCATTGCCATCCTTGATTACGACAAGAACGGCAAACCACTGCTCTCGTACAGCCAGACTGCCACAAAACTTCTCCGCCCGCTCATTCAAAAAGGGTTCTCACGGATCGGCATGGCGGATTTTCCCCGTCAGATCGCCGCGGGAGATGAAGAAAAACTGATTGCAGCGGCCCGCGCGCAGTTCGGCGGCGGCGTGCAGCGCTTCATGTATGGAACAAACCGTATAACCTCGCTTGAGCAAGGCAGCGACGGGCAGTGGACCTGCACCATGTCCGTGGAGCTTTCCGTTTGGGATTTTGTGCGTAATGAAAAAACCTATATGACGACGATTACCCATACGGCGGTTGGTTCCTCGGAGTATGCCGCCATGGAAACGGCAAGAAATGAGCTGGCGGGGTCCCTGCTGGTGGACGACCTCCGGTATAATCTGTAAAATGGGATCGGCCTTCGGGCCGATCTTTTTTTCTGGAGTTATTCATGAACGAACTTGTTCTGCTTGGAGACGAAGCGGTCGCGCTTGGCGCGATTCACGCGGGTGTTTCGGGTTGTTTCGGCTATCCGGGCACGCCCTCTACGGAAATCCTCGAATATATTATTGATAGAGTTGAACGTTCCGGCGGGCCGGTTGCCCAATGGTGCGCGAATGAGAAAACCGCGTATGAAACAGCCCTCGGTGTATCGTTCGCCGGAAAACGCGCGTTGGTGACCATGAAACACGTCGGGCTTAACGTTGCCGCGGACCCTTTCATGAACTCGTCCCTCTGCCAGATCAAGGGCGGTCTTGTTTGTGTTGTTGCCGACGATCCGTCCATGCACTCGAGTCAGGGTGAACAGGATACCCGGTTCTATGCCGACTTTGCCATGGTACCGCTCTTTGAGCCGGTGAATCAGCAGGAAGCCTACGAGATGATGGCGGAAGCCTTTGAAGTTTCCGAAAAATGGCAGGTTCCGGTCATTTTACGCATGGTAACCCGGCTTTCCCATTCCCGGGCACACATCACTACCGTTACGGCACCCCGGAATGAAAATATCCTGGAAAAGGGATCTCCCGCGGACTGGATGCTCCTTCCCGCGCTTGCACGGAAAAACTACGCGAAGATGATCGACAAGCAGGATGATCTTGTCTCCTGGTCAAATGCCTGGGAACGCAATACGCTCAAGCTCAATCCCGCCCGAAAAGACCTTGCCATCATTACAAGCGGTCTCGGACGAAATTACTTCGATGAAAATCTTGATGATTACACCGCAGCCTGCGGCGAGAAAGGACTCCCCTCGATTCTCCATGTGGCCGGTATGCCGCTCCCGCTTGATAAAATTCGCGCGCTTGCGGATACCGCAGAAACAATCCTCGTAATCGAAGAAGGTATGCCCTTTATTGAAAAACAGCTTCGCGGGCTTATTCCCGGGAAAAACCGGGTAACCGGAAAGTTTACCGGCGAGCTCCCCCGGACCGGAGAACTGAACCCAGACACGGTGCGCGCCGCGCTCGGTCTTCCGGTAAAGAAGACCATACTCGATTCCGTGTCGGTCCCCGAACTTCCCGCGCGGCCACCCCAGCTCTGCAAAGGCTGTCCGCATCACGATTCGTACACCTCCCTGAACAAGGCGGTCGAGATTCTCAACACGAAGGAAGGAAAGGTTTCTACCGTTGTTACCGCGGATATCGGCTGTTACGCCCTTGGCGCGGTGGCGCCGCTCAAGGCTATTGAAACCATCGTCTGCATGGGCGCGTCCATCGGCATGGCCCGCGGCGCCGCGGAATCCGGGTACAAGTACGCGTTCGGTGTTATCGGCGACTCGACGTTCCTCCATTCCGGAATAACCGGCCTCGTGGACGCCGTATCCACCAAAACCCCGGTCACCATCATCATTCTGGACAATTCGATAGTCGCCATGACCGGCTGCCAGCCGACCATGCTTCCCTCGAGCCAGCTCGAACAGATTGTTCTCGGTGTCGGCGTAGAAAAAGAACATCTCCGGATCGTGGACGCGAAGCCGAATCTGGTGGAGGACAATACGAAGGTGATTCTGGAAGAAGCGGAATACCGGGGTGTATCCGTTATCATCATGGTTCGTGAATGTCTGGAAGCCGCGCGTCTCCGGAAGAAAAAAGAAGCGATCGCCAATGGCTGATACTGTTTCCGGGGCGGTTGTACCACCCCGTTGGAATCTCGAGACGGTATTTCCCGGCTTTGACAGCGCGAAATACCGGGACACAAAAGATAGTCTCTCCTCGATTGCCACCGAACTCGACGCGAAACTTTCACGGCTTGAAGAAACGCCCCCGTTTCAAGCGCCTGCGGAATTTCTGCCCCCATTGCGGGAACTGCTCGGCCTCATGAACCGCGAAAAAGCGGTTTCAGAAACACTCGTGTCCTATTGCTACGCGGTGTACTCGGCGGATACCACCGACACCCGCGCCATGAATGAGCTGAATGCGGTGGAGGAAGCTCTGGTACCCTTTTCACCGTTGTACACGCGCTTCCGTTCAGTCCTCGCGGTAAACGAATCCGCGGTGCGTCCCCTTCTGGCGAACGAAACGGAGTTGGAACCCTACCGCTCCATGCTGGAAGACCAGCTTTTCTGGGCTTCCCGGCAAATGACTCCCGGTGAGGAATCGCTTGCTGCGGATCTCGCACGCTCGGGCGCGAGCGCCTGGGGACACCTGCAGGAGCAGCTTACGTCAACAGCGGACTGTCTCTGGGATGAATCAACCGGAGAGCGGAAAACCCTGGTGGAACTCCGGGCGTTGGCTCATTCGCCAGACCGTTCGGTCCGCGAGAAAGCATATCGCAAGGAAATGGACGTGTGTGAACGCATTTCCGTTCCGGTTGCCGCCGCGCTAAATGGCGTAAAGGGAACGAATATCACCTTGAACACTCGCCGCGGCTGGCCGGGCGGCGCCTTCGACGCCGCCATAGAGAAGTCGGTTCGCCAGGGACTTCTTTCCCGCAAAGCGCTGGACGCACTTCTTGCCGTCATGGAAAAATCGCTCCCGCACTGGCGGCGGTACCTCCGGGCAAAAGCGCGCCTGGCCGGGCTTCCTTCCTGTTCTTTCTACGATCTGTTCGCGCCGGTCGGAAAGACCACGGCGTCATTCAATTTTG